>Ga0209488_10005087_pt1 | contig 10142 bp, 12 predicted proteins | sample Rivendell_Oct201_8_FD_188349 | JGI IMG/M metagenome (GOLD analysis project Ga0209488, IMG submission 188349) | Vadose zone soil microbial communities from the Eel River Critical Zone Observatory, Northern California, USA -... | ecosystem: Environmental > Terrestrial > Soil > Vadose zone >... | reverse complement strand
CTCCTCCACTCGAAGTGGACGAACGGCAACAGCCAGACATTGGAGTAGGCGATGGGTGTAATTTCGCTTGTGTTTCGTGATCCTCTCTAGTACGCGCTCATATGTTTTGTCTATGGAATTCGGTAACTCCTCGAGGGTACGCCGGATATCCGATGGAGGACAGTGGCGTAGGACTTCCAACTGACAAAACACCAACCGGAACCTGTTTGAAATTTTGAGCAAGTAGTACGAGCGCGAAGTAATTCATTTACATTCCCTCAGCTCTTTCAGAGAGCGTCTCAATCACGAGGTCCTTATCTTCTGTCTTCCATCCCTTCATGATTGAGTCAGAGTAGACAACCGATTTGACACAGTCCACGATATCTTGCTTTTGCCCGCTTTGGTCGTGAAGTGAAAGTTGAAAAGACGTCAGAGGTCCAAGGACATGTCGAATGTCGATTGCTGGCCTGCTCGTGACACAGATATGAAGTTTCGAATTGGGAAGCTCGACGAGCTCTTTCACAAGTTGAAGAACTCGTTCACGAGGTGATGGAATCCCAGAGGTATCCGTGCATTCATCGAGAGCGTCCATAACTAGGTAGATTGGACGTCGATCTGGGAGACTGAACATCTGTTTTAGGCAGTTTACTAAAGCAAGATCACTGGGCTGGGTCTTGCCGCTGTCGTGAGCCTGATAAAGTCCTAATAGGATGTCGCAGCGAGGAGGTGAAGAAGCAGAAAGTTGTGTAAGAAGGGAAGGGATCAACTCCTGCAGGTGTTGTTTGTTGGGGTTCAGAAAATCGAAATAGAAATAAGCCATTGAGGCTTTTCCAGCCTTACACATGGCTGCAATATCTTCGATAACTGTGGAACTGACAGACGAGGTTGGTAACCCTGAAAGAAAGATAAAAGGATCGACGAACCAGAGGACGCTCTTGCCAGCTCCAGCTACAAAGATAATATGATATGAGACGGTGTCAGGGAAGAATTAAACATGGCGCACGTTTTCCATGTATCCAAAGTAGTGAGCCCGTTGTCTTCCACTCTCGAAAAAAGCTTCCTTTTAAGAACCAGGCTGCTGTTCCTTTGTGATGGGTTCCACGCGCGATGTTGTGGTTCGTAGATGGGTCTGGTGGGGAGAGCCATTCCCGCAACCGGTTCTCTAAGGTGATGCGTAAGGGTCAAGAGCCATTACAGATTAAATCAGAGGATGACGAACGTTTAACATGGTCCACGTCGTTAACTATCTGTTGAGTGAGTTCCTTTGCTTTGTTTCCTTCTAGATTCAAAAGTTAGATGCAGTTTGGTGGCTGACAGAAGGTGGCTTGCGCACGACCAATCATTATAGCACCCTTATCGTCGACCTCTTTGACCCTGTCGCCAATGGCAATCTCCCAATTGTCAACACCAGCTATCCGATTATCGACAGTAGCCAGTATCTTGTCGACGCGGGTTGCTCGACCATCGACCCCAAGCACATCATCCGCGACTCCCTTCACTCCCTTGTCAACTGTATTCGTGGCATTCAGGATTTCTGCCATTCGCGCCTGACGGTGTGTCAACTGGTCGAGCCTTTTCAGAGCATCGTCTAGATCGCTCCTCCCGAAAAGCTTCTGCACATATTCTTCTGAATGTCGTTCAACCAACAGCAACGGATTTGTATACAGAACACTCACTTATTCGGCCGTCATCGGTCACCTTCGTCGCAATCCCAAGGAGATAGAGCATTTCCACAAATATCTGAGTGATCGTATCCATCATTTCGGCCGTCGCTGGCACATTGGTGTAGATTTCAAGACGTCGGAAAAAACTTTCTATGCGTTCGAAGATGTCAACAAGAAAAACTTGGCCCGCCTGAACGTGCTTGGCCGCCTGGAGAATAAGAGGGTTACGATAACCCACACGACGGTATTAGCAACGCACTAAAAGCAGGAAGCCAAGTGCTGTAAAAATCACTCTTGCTGGGGAGAATGCCTATAAGAATGAGTCGGATAGTCTCAGACGAGTTCATGTAATGAGACATACCACGCTGACACCACCCTCTTCAAGTGCGGCAGAGAACGCACACAGCACCTTCACTGTTGGGTCTAACCATTTGGACAACATTTCATCATGATTTCGAGGCTGATTGAGCTGTGAAAGGAGGTGGACAATGGCAGCTGGAGATTTGCAGGCCGCGAGTTTGCCTGCGAGAGGATGCGCAAGAAGGTCAAGCCCTGTCATTTCTTGGTACGCTAACAGGGCCTTTCTCATATCGAAAAGCCGTATGTAGCCGAAGGTTGGAGAGGGAATGGGTTGTGTGTGTGACATCTGGTGCTGCTCGATGTAGAGTAGAAGACGGTAGGCTACCCGGGTAGTCTCACGACTCGGTTGGGGCTCGCCCGCTCGGCTTTCACCGGTTCGTCCAAAAGCGGATGATCCGAGGTGAGCGTTGTGCAATCCTGTGGTCCTAAGCACACTACATAGATGATACATGACCACTTCTGTGCCTCTGTCGCACACACTGGGGTATATATAACAAATAGTAATCTAAAGCAACCGAAAGAGGGACGAGAGAGCAGCGTGAACGTGAGGGTGGTAGCCCGGGCATCGCGCTGGCGGGAGCCCAGGGGCGGTGCAGGAAGGAAGGGGGTATGTGTCCCCGCCTGCCCGGGAGCAGCGCCAAGTGGGAAGGGCAATGGAGGTGCAGCGGTGCGAGCTGGGAGCAGGGGCGTGCATGCACACGCACGTGCCCGAGGTCATCGGCAGGAGAGGCCGTGGTGAGGCGTGGCTGTGCGAGCTGGGAGTGGCGGCAGACGGAAAGGGGTGTGACGCGCACGCAAGGGCGGTGGCGGGGAGTGGGATGGTGGGGCGCGGGCGTGTGAGCCAGGAGTGGTGGTGGAAGGTGTGCACGGGGGCAACGGCAGAGGGGAGAGGTAGTAGGGCATGGCTGTATGTGAGGGCAGCGGCAAGGAGGTCACGGCTTTGCAAGCGCGGGGGGCGGTGGCAGACGAGAGGTATCGAGAAGATTGGAAGGAGGGCGCCACCTGGAGCGCTGGGGATGGGGGCATGTGCGCATTTGCGCACAAGGCAGTAGCAGTGGCATAGGGGGCGCGGTGGGGTGAGGGCGCGAGCAGGGAGTGTGGAGGGGTCATTGAGGAGCAGGGAGAAAGGAGAGAGAGAAAGGGAGACAGGAGACAGTTTGTTGTATGTCACGCTGAACGCTTGCGCGTAGTATGGGTAGCCGCTAATCTCCTCATCAGTTGTTCCGAACCAGAGTAAACAATAGACTTGACATAGTCAAAAATATCTTGCTTCTGTCTACTTTGGCCTTAAAGGGAGAATCGGATGATGTCAGAAGTTCAAGGTCGACCTCCGTGTTGCTCGTTACACAGATATGAAGTTTCGAATTGCGAAGGTCGACGAGCTCTTTCACAAGTTGAAGAACTTCTTGGCGCGGTGATGAAGTCCCATAGGTATTCGGGCATTTATCGACAGCGTCCATTACCAGGTAGGTTGAACGTTGAATTGGGAGACTCAACATCAGTTTCAGTTGGCATACTAAAGCTGGGTCATCGGGCTTTGTGTCTCCGCAGCTGTAAGCGCTATAAAGGCCTGATAGAAGCTTGAAGCGACTAGTTGGATGAGCAGAAAGTTGGATAAGTAGGGAAGGGAGTAAGTTGCGAGGGTGTTGTTTGCTGGAATCGAAATAGAAATAAGCCATTGAGGCATCTCTAGCCTTACACATAGTTGCAATATGTTCAATGATTGCGGAACTGACAGACAAGGTTGGTAACCCTAAAAGAATAATAAAAGGACCGACGAACCAGAGGACGCTCTTGCCAGATCCAGCTATAAATATGATATGGATATGGCATGAGATGGTGTTAGGGAAGAAGTTAAAACACGGCGCACATTCTCCATGGATCCAAAGTAACGAAGTCCCTTCTCCTTCTTTCCATTCCTGAAAGATCCTCTCTTGCAAGAACCAGGTTGTTGTGCCTTTGGGATGGATTGCACGCGCAATGTCGTGGTTCATAGATAGGTCTGGTGGAGAGAGCCATTCATAAACGCTCTTCCGCGATGGATTCTCCTCCTCGGCCCTCCCAGAGCCCCCAATGCGAGCATCTGCCAAGTTCACAATTACATTGGCGTGGGCCGAACTACTAGCACCACCGCCACCGCCTCCACCTCCACCTCCACCTCCACCTCCACCTGCTCGTAGACAGTTATTTTATTAGGAAGCACTCAGGTCTATGTCATTACTTACCAGTAGTTCTTGGTTCGTTTGCCATCTAGGTTACCTCCAACTTGAAGAAATCTGTGGCTGTGGCGATGAAGCAATTTGCCCGCCTGGTTGGAAGAAGCGGTGGCTGTGGCTGTCGTTGTCAAGTCGATAGCTGCTTATCAATGGGATGATCCGCGGTGGATGGCCGGCCGCCATACCCTGCGCCCACTCTGTGCCCTCAGTCGGAAAACTCACATGGAGGTCAATCTGAAGCCTGGATTTGACTGAGACATTAAACTGAACAAGTTTCTCAGTATTTCAGAACTTGCAAAAGTTCTGATGTTTTCCAGAAATCTATCCGGGTGCATCCAGTTGCAGCCCCGGTTGCACCCAAAATAGGCAAAATACCGGAACGGGCCGGTCTTTTAAACTCTACCCAGTTTGTCTCTCTCACTCTCACTTCCTCACTCTCACTTCTGGTTAGCGACTCAGTGGCGACTCAGTGTGGTCCAACGCATCACCGGCATCATGGAAATGGGGGGCATCACTTGGCACATCATCATCGCCGCGACAATGCTGCATCGCTGCACCCTCCTGCTTCTGTGGTCTTGTACCTGCACCACACGTTGATATACCCTCAGCCGTGAGAACGGATAACCCGTACCCGTGATCAAGGGTACAGGTTTTGGTGGGTATAGGTACGGGTCATAGTCCCAGTACCCACAGGGTCACCCATGCAGATCACTAATTCGTTTTAAGTCTCGGTCATCGGAACTTGACGGCATCAGATTGCATGTGTACAGGCCGTGCTGGCGGGCGGGAAAGCACGCCGGCGTCAAGACAAGGTTGACTTGTCCATGCTGGCATACCGACAAGTAAGGACAAGGTAGCGCCATCTAAATCTGATGTAAATCCGAGTCGATTCACGTTGGAGATAAAGGACACCAGGATCGTACTAGAAGCACTGATAGCATCGATCGTAGTCCATGCGGCGCGCACCTATCACTGCCACAATCCACAAACATCACTGTATCGTGTATATTTTACACCTTGTGCTATCAAAACGCATTATTTTTTTAAAAATAGGAAACCTCCCAGAAATGTAAAACTGGTAGAGGCTGATCAAATCTCGCGTCGTTTCCCATGTCATCACACTCCTTGTCACTGGGACCTACAACTTCGCAGCTATAGCATAATAGCACTTTCCATTGTCTAGGCAAAAGCCCTGACTATTGGATCTCTACGATACATCTAACTACCGTCATCCAGAATAGCCTTGCTTTTAAGGGACGATCACTTTCGGCCTCAACGTTTGTAGTAGAAAGATTCCATCATACCAATGTCATTGGGGGTCCCGGGTTTATTCTCGAAACTGTTGGTATCAGCAGCAAGCCCTCGTTCTAGAATGAACACCTAGCAATCTCTTCAACTCACGCACAGATCCACTGGCAGTGGATGAGACAACCCGAACCCAGGAAAGGGTATGGTCTTCATGAGATTCCTTTCTTTTTGAGGAAAGTTCAAAGTTACCCTAAGACATAACATACCCGCGTGTCGCATGGGAAGTCCCACTTCGGTCCGTCCAGCGCAACCGTACCTAGATGGAGATACCATAAGAAGAACTAGATCCATCGCTTAACATAAGCCAGGAAAAGTAAATAGGCGGTATGTGTGGGACGGGGACTCAGACACGTAAGACGTTCATGTTAGGTAGAGAATAATCCTCCAGGTGACAGTGCCTCATGGGTGGTGGAAGGCGGGTGGCCACAATTCAATTTGCGCCAATTGAATGACTTCCAATGACACCATCATTTTCTGGCAAGTCTCAATCTCGTCCACCCACAAGATATCTTACTGACCCATAAGTCTCGACTCTGAAAGAAAAGGCCTCTCAGGTCAAGCGAGAAAAGCTTTGCTCGAATAATACCTCAAGCACGGCCAGAGCAAAGCCGCATCCCCCGCCACCGCCGTCTAGAAAGGTATCTTCAAACCAAAGGAGCATCCCCGGAGCTCGGACCTCTGCCATCCCCAGTGGGGCCGCGGATTCCGAAGAGATCGATTGGGTCAACATTTCAGACGAAGACAAGCCAGTGACCTCTGAATGGCCTGATGAGTTTCTTGATGATTTTGGCCCAGAGAGTCCAAAAATTACGTCCGCGCCGTCTCATCGACACTCACCACCCCCCCCTCCTCGCGGGATTAGTTCTCGGGCAAGTCAAGACAATCCCACCGACCCTCAGGACGTAGCAGCCCCAGCGCACGCTAATTCGGGCCCCGTTCGCCGAAATTTACCTTCCGCGTTATCTCAGCAAGGACCTGTATGTCCCTTCTAGCGTCGGTTGTAGTCCCGTTCGCTGAGCTCCTCACAGCCAAAGATCAAATTTTCCACGAAACCATCATTTGCTCCCACACAGGCGCCGCTTTGGCCTAATGCACTCACTAAACCATCGTATTCTGCGGATTCCAGTTCGTTTTCTTGCCCCTCAATTGTCTTTGTTAATTCATACCCAGCTGTGTTAGCCGATCTCAAGATCATGTCCTTCCCCCCTCCTTCACGAAATGACTCCGCCGCGGAGGACCTCGCAGTGTACATGCACCCGTCAACGCTCTGGGACGCCGAGTGGTATACCTCTAACCCGCCCATCCCGCCACATCTGAGGGGATTACATGAGATCCGCTTCGCAGGATCTTTTGGCCAGTCGGACTCGCGCAAGGTGGTGCGTGGCGTGATCCTCTTCTCCGACTTGAGCATGTGCTGGTACTCCGTGGCGTACGGCTCTGAGCCTGTCACGCGCTGTGCGCGCTTCCGGTCGCGTCCCAAGCCCATGTCCGGCCCAGCGCTGGAGCAGGCGGCAAAGAAGTACGGCGCGAAAGTGGCCGCGTTCGCTGAGCGCGCCGTCGCGTCCGGACGCCCCGCGGCGGGGGGCTGCTGGGACATCGCGTACGAGGCGCTCCTACACGTCGCATCACACGTCGAGCCAGACGACGTCCCCGTGTTGGGCACATCGCGCGCGCACGGGCACTTGCTCTTCTGCGGCAAGCCGGGGGCGGGTAGGTGGCGCGGTGGGGACAATTGCTTCCGCGCGGGCGATATCGTCGAGTGGTGCTCAGTACGCATCGACATGGGGTCTGGCGCGTTCGCGACCTTGGGCGATCCCGACCATGCTAGTACTGCCGTGCTCGTCAAAGGCACCGTCTCGGGCTGCCCCGTTGCGGATGGCCAGAGCGTGCTGCCCGCTGACGTTGGTGTCTTGACGGTCGTAGAACAGACTGCGGGGCATGCGCCCAAACGTGAGTCGTATGACCTTGCCAAGTTGCAGGAAGGAGAAGTCTGGGTGTATCGACCAGTCGGGATGGTTGAGTATCTGGGCTCAACACTGAGCGTCGACGTTCCCCCTGGCCTTGAGACATCTACAGTCTAGGAACCTTATAGGGCACAAGTTACTTATAATGTGTGTGATTCCCTCCTAGAGTCCAGGAGCGTGCGTATATGACATTCTACTTTTTCTTTTTACCTGCCGCTTCCGAAACGTCGATCCACTTCTTTGGTACCCCCAAGCTATCAAGTAGTTCGAGCACCACCGACGTCTGCTTCCCCTGCACCATTATTTCATGCCCACCACCCGCCACAGGCGATACTGCACGCATGTCAGAAATGAAACATTTGATCTGAGCCCTTTAAGAGAGGACATACTTGAGGTCGAAGATGCACAGCGCACTCGAAGTTCTCCAGCGAGGGTTTCCGCGGAGAGGCGATAGGGCTCGAATCCCGTTATCAATGTGCATACCTTATTGCCCTGCCTGGACTTTGTGTTAATGGCAATTGGGCGTGGAGCACCCTTCTTGGTGAACGCCTCGTCACCACCCCTAATCGCGATGCGGTGCCAGGGCTGCATGCGACTGCACAGGGCGCCGAGCGCCTCATCGCGCCTAGCAAATTCCGGAACGGGAGTCGAGCCTTTTGCGTTTGGGGACCCGTACAGCACAGCGGAGAAGACCGCGTCGGCGCTGACGTTGAGGTACTGCTGCTCGACGTGGTTGACGAGCTCGTGTTTCTCGACGTATGCGAGCAGCGCGGACTTGACCTCCGCGAGGGTGTACAGAGCGCCAGTGCTGAAATAGGCAAGGACAACGATCAGGTGGAGGAAAGGTGACCGACGGTGGTGGGAGCGAGTGAGAATAAGGCAGTACTCACTCGAATCCTAGGTCTCCGAACAAGGGCTGAGTACCGAGATGCGGCTTCCATAACTCCGTCACCGTCATTCTCTTCTCAGCGTCCGCGGCGGCCGCACTTTGCTGCGCTTCGCGCTCCTCCGCCCGCCGTCTCCGCTCGTCTTCCTCTCCGACCGTGCGGTGCAGCGCATGTGCAACGACGTCCGCGTGCGTCGGATACACCGCGACGACGACCGCGTCCGGTCGGGCGTCTTTCAATTTGAGCAGGCCGCCTTTTTCGGCAGTGTGCAGGAAGGAGGAGAGCGACTTGAACGAGGAGTGCTTGATGTCGACAGGCGTCGTGGATGACCGCGTGAAGGGTCGGGCAGGGAGTATGTGTGCCGTGTATAGAGTTGTCGTGGGCATCGGGAAAGTTGAGGACGGCAGGTTGGCGAGAGTCGTTCGTAAGGCCTGCAAGAGCGCGGCTCGTAGACGAGCAGATACATCTGGATGGAACCGCGCGGCGTCATAAGATTGTCTGAGAAGGAGTTGAGGCCCTGGGGGACGTCACGGTTACCTTCCGGTGTGAGTTTCTCCTCAGGCCCCGCATCGGGTCCATCCTTCTTTTCAGCAGGGTGGTCCCCAACGCTCCCTTGACCAGCCTGAGCATCAGCCGGCGGCGCATCCGCACCTTCACCTACGCCGTCACCCTCCGCACTTCTATCGCCTGCACCAGTCCCCTCACCACCCGTCTCTGACACTGGCACGGCTTCCGGCGGGTCGCCCTTGGATCCGATCGCCCACAACTGGTCTTTCCACGTATGGAGAACGATGACCGCCTTCCCCTTCGTCACACCGCGCCCTATCTTCCCAGCATCGATGGCCATGCGCCCCACCGCGACGGGTGGCCCCCGCGCGTCGTCGCGGGTGAACTGCGCGACACCGACGAGGGCACCGGCGGGCGCGTCGGCCGCCGCCGGTGCCTGCACGACTGCGCAAGGAGCAAAGGGACACTCAGGGTACTGTGGTGCTTCGCTAGGCAATCTCAAGCTCGCGCACCGCCGGGTATCATGAGGTCTGCACCGCCAACGAGGATCGGTATGACCAAGGCGGGAGTGGTGAGAACCGGGAGGAGCGTTGGGTGCTTCCAGAGCGTGTAAACTGAGATTATTTCGCGTCCATCGCCGTATATCAGCACAACTGATTGAGAAAAGATCCGGTGTGGAATTGAATTTGGAAGCGCACCTGTCGGGATCAGTTCATCTGAACCCTTCCCAGTAGTGAACCAGAGCGGATCGCCGTCCCCAGATAAGTAGAGGACCTGCAGTTCAACAAGTCAATGATGGACCCGTCACACGACCAGTCCCCCCTTCGACATGACGTCCCCATCTGGGGTGATCGCACACTTACGCCAGGCTCGCCATTGTATGCGCTGAACTTTTGGGAGAGAAGCCCGTCGGGAATGAGGTTATCGGCGACTTCAGGAGCGAGCTGAAAGCGCTCTGCAGTGCGGGCTCGGAGTTTCCGCCTCTCCGATGATCTGAGCGGCGCTACGGGTGACGATGACGACAAATATATCACTCAGGGTTTTAAGGCTGAAAGGTGGATAGATACCTGATGTCTTTGCATCACTAAAAGGTTTCTTGAACATTTAGCACGTCGGGTAGTGGTCACGAATAATGTGTGTAAGTAGGACTCGTGAACATCGCTTCAAATTGAAATTGTTGCCTTGTGACATAATAGCTCAGTCGCTACACGTACTACACGATCTTATCTATAGCGTGGGTTCGGCCAGCCCGTAGAG
>Ga0209488_10005085_pt1 | contig 10144 bp, 11 predicted proteins | sample Rivendell_Oct201_8_FD_188349 | JGI IMG/M metagenome (GOLD analysis project Ga0209488, IMG submission 188349) | Vadose zone soil microbial communities from the Eel River Critical Zone Observatory, Northern California, USA -... | ecosystem: Environmental > Terrestrial > Soil > Vadose zone >... | reverse complement strand
GCCTCCATCAGCGCCACCACCGCCTCCCCCCGGAAAAACCGGGCCTCCTTTGGCGCCGCCACCGCCTCCTCCTCCAACTAATGGCTCTGGCTTTGCACCCCCGCCTCCCCCGCCGCCGCCACCGCCACCGCCGCCAATTCAGGGTGGCGGAGCACCCCCGCCGCCCCCGCCGCCGCCACCACCACCACCACCCGCGCCCGGGGGAGGTGGCCAAGTAACAGATGTGCCTACGTCATTCCCATCTGGTCGTGCAAATCTCTTGGCATCAATTCAGGGAAAGGGTGTCCACTCCCTACGCAAGACGGATGGGCCTCCTCCGACACCTTCCCCTGCGGTGGTTGCGGCAAGCGCAGACGGTAACGGAAGCAGCGCAGGAGGTGGCGATCTAACTGCTGCGCTTGCAGCAGCGCTAATGCAGAGAAACAAGAAACTAGGAGACAGTGATGAGGAAGAAGAGGAGGAAGAAGACTGGTAAACATGACAGTTTAGCTTTTAGGTGGTATTCTATGCTGTAACTTGTCAGGTACCAGTGCGCAGATCACGGCACAGATATCACACAGGAGCAGATGGTCGACTCGACCTCTTTCGATTATGCGTTGAGTGAGGTGTTAGAAGAGCGAGACTATGCAGGTGTTTAAGTCATCCCATCGGCGAGCGAGAATAGATAGTCCATCCACCCAACGACCCTTGGAAGTGCGATGCAAGCAGTTAAAAGAGAGAACTGCATCTTTCCGCTTGCAAATTGGTGCCTATCTCACCCGTAGAAAAGTACGGGATGTCGACTAGCGCAGGGTTATTAGTGTCGGTGATGGCCGTGATGCAGTACTGTAACTGGATCGACGATGCCTGATAAGCCCCTTCATTCAACATCCAACCACTAACTACTTCTCCCGTCTATCATGCAAGTCTTTCTTTCAGCCCCCTTTCGTCTATCATACGCCCTTACTTACGTCCATGTAGAGTTCTCAAGGAATGGCTGATCAACTCGTGTGTCCCACTCTTCTTTCGTATTGTAAATCGCGCCCTTTGACCCCTCTCTTGTTGCTTCGCGACCTCAGTCTGAAGGTGTGCAGATGCCCCTCTGATAACGTCTAGATAGTTAACCATCGGCTTGAACAGAGCAAATTTCCGGTACACGTCCTTTTACGCGAGCGTATGCCCTCCCGGCCTACTGACCGTCAACCCTCACAGAATTCAAGGAGGCCTTCTCACTTTTTGACAAGGGTTCGTGCCTTTCCTTTTTTTTTTTTTCTTCAACAGGAGGATCAGTTAATCTCTGTCTTTCGAATACCGGCCCACAGACGGCGATGGGACAATCACGACCAAAGAGCTCGGTACCGTCATGCGCTCGCTGGGGCAGAACCCGACCGAGGCCGAGCTGCAGGACATGATCAACGAGGTCGACGCGGACGGCAATGGGACGATCGACTTTCCCGAGTTCCTCACGATGATGGCGCGCAAGATGCGCGACACGGACTCGGAGGAGGAGATCAAGGAGGCGTTCAAGGTGTTTGACAAGGACGGCAACGGCTTCATCTCCGCCGCAGAGTTGCGGCACGTCATGACCAATCTCGGTACGGTCTCTCTCTCTCTCCCCCCCCCTTCTCTCTCTATAAGAGGCAGTGAACTGACGTGGCCCTCCTCTCACTGGTGATGGTCTTTTGCGTGCAGGCGAAAAACTCTCTGATTCTGAAGTCGACGAGATGATACGCGAGGCGGATATCGACGGAGATGGCCAGATCAACTATGACGGTATGCCTCGGTTCCCTTTCCTCTCGACCGTTGCATCTTCTGAACATCGCTCTTGTGACCTTTACATTTGCGCTGTAGAGTTCGTCAAGGTACCGCGCCATCCGCGCCTCTCTTGCGCGTATTCGTTTTTTTACTGATTATTGTCGGTGCAGATGATGCTTTCCAAGTGATTGTTAGCGTGCCATCCAACCTGAATCTAGCTGCCGCTCGCTGTCAATCACTCGTAAATTAGGAAGTGTAAAGAAGGAAGCCGATATCCTGTGTATTCCGATGATATATATGGACGTTCGTCATGGTGTCAATTCGTGTGCTGGTTTTATCGTGAAAATTTAGCTCCCAACATTCGCTTATCTCGCCTGTGTATGCGGATATCGCATGAGCTATCAGATCGTCTTCGGCAATCCGTCATTAAGCGGATACTCTCCCGGCAGATTGGTGCCACTTGGGGTTATTCGCAGCCCATATCAACGACGAAGGCAAACGGTGCCCATATGACGATTTCAGAACATTGCGTGATGACTACTTTCCCTCACTTCCTGAACTAGTGAAGTGGGTAGGTGAGTCACGATTGCAATGCCGTGACTCGGACTTAGGACCAACAAGTCCATACCTATGCTTTTTCTCGTAAACGCTACCGACATTTTAAAATTACAAGGAATCTGAGGGTTCTTCAGCATCGATAAATAAGAAGCGTGGGGTAATTTATCCGGGGGGCTCGGCGGTCTCTGTCTCAGTCTCTGCTGTAATGTTATGTTCGCGACAAAGAAACTGAATGTCGGTTTATGCATGAATGCATTTGTACAAGACAAATCCACCAAAAGGAAAGGCGGATGATGGGCCCGTAATGCAAAGAAAAAAAAAGTGGGATTTCTTGTACAGTGCGAAACAAAAATTAAGCGTCTCCGTCAGAATATCGGTGTTGACATATATCGTCGAAAAATCAAACGATTTTCGGCCAAGGACGTGGGTGGTGGATATGTTGACGGTGTCGCAGGACGTTAGGTACTGGGAGGTACTAGCACTTTAGTTATCCGGGTGGGGTATTAAGACAACGGGAATAAACGTGGCGACGACCCATTTTACTATTATTTTTGGGTGGCGGAATAACAGGAAAGATGGGGGAGGGTGTTTTTCATCTAGGTTCAAAGGCCGACCCCGATTCCTTTTTCCTGGACAAATGTGGTCCTCGCGGAATGGGCGATAGTGGCGAGGCAGGTCCTGGGCTCTCAGTTGCGCTGTGTTCCGAAGGCGGGATTGGCGACGCGAGCGGCGTTGAGGAGGTCGGCGATGATCGACGTGGAACGTATGGCGACGGTAGAGATTTTGGTTGCTCTTCTAGGACTGGAGAGTTGGCGTTGACGACCGTCGTCTCCAGAGCGAGTGACAGGTCGTCTAGGATGGCGCGTGGAGGGGGTCGTTCGACCTGAGCCTCTAATAACTATAGGAACAATTTTGCGGTAAGTCCCAGACCAATTGAAACGTAAGAACCCTCCCACACCTCAATCCGCAGCTCTTCTCCAGCATATTCGCCCTCCATTTCCTCAGGACCTAGTAGCTTATTACCTTTGCGGAAGATTTCCCCTTCCTCAGCAACCCAACTCCTCGAGCTAGTAGTGAATGTGGTTGGAACAGCGATGCGTGCGGAGACGTAGTCGATAACTCACAGGTCAGTGGGTGAACGAGGATCTCCATCTTCTCCCTGTTCTACTCCATGCTCGATTGAGTCCGAGTCCGAGTCCGCTACCGCAAAGCCACGAGGGCTCAGCACTGGTTCGACAATTTCGGGTTCTGGAGCAGCCCGTCCTTTACCTTTGTCTAACCGTGGCGTTGATAAAGCATCGTCATCCGTGAGCTCCTCGGTGTCGCCCCCAAGCGGGGTGACGACGTGATTGTCAAGGAAGCTGCCACCATTGTCAGCTACATGAACGCCAGACGTCAGGACCCTTAGTCCGTTCAGTTCTAATCCTAGTCCTTGAAGGTTGTCCTTGGGTTTCGGAGAGGCGCGGGCAAGGAGTGATATGAGCGTGTCGTGCAAGCTTAGGAGTTCGTCGAGACGGGCAGAATCTGAACAGGTCTGAATGATCTCCGTAAGGGTGGGTAAGAACGCCTTCGCCCGCTCGACGAGCTCGGGTTGTGCTTGCGTTTCGGATGCCTTTTTGCCTGAAGACGTCGGGCCAGCTAATAATGCCTGAAGTTGTTCTTTGCACCGCTGTGCTTGTACTACAACTTCGTCCTCGTTCTGTGCGCCTCCCGAGATAAGCAAGCTTTCGGATATCTCACGAGGGCTACGAGACTCGACCTTCTTCTCCTCGTCCTTGCGGAATGTCTTGGCAAGCTTGCTCTCCTCGATCATTCCCCATACCCCTCTCCCCTGCCCTCGACCGCTAATGCCGTTTGCGGAGGACGGCTGGGAGTTCCGTTCCGCCTCTTCAGTGTTGCGTACGCACGTGTTCAAGATATCACGACACATCCTGCGGAACAAGTCTATTTTGAATGTCGTTGCGTGGAGGCGAAGAAACGTACCGAGCCATTTCTTCGTCATCAGGTGGGATGTTGAGATCCAGGCAACGCATCACATGGTTCGCCCTTAAACCAGAGCTAAGTGCCATGACACCCGCCAAATCGAGTGTGTTCATCGTGAGGTCAAGATGAAGTAACGACACTGATTCCGGAAGAAATTCTGCCAAGGCGATGGCTCCTGCTGACACGAGGCCTGTTGACGACAAGAACAGCCTTTTCAATGCTGTATTGAGGGTGAATGCCGTTCGCAGTGATTGAACCTAAAATCCGGTGTGTTAAATAGGTGGTGTCAGGGAACAAACCGCGCATACTCCATCAAATCCTGGACCGCAGCATGGATTCTTACTCAGATCAAGTGTCTCAAGGCAAGAGTTGTATTTCTGGGTCGAGGAGTTAGCACAGCAGCTCCTCATATATCGTTTAAAGACGGACCAATGCCTCTGCGATTGCCACAAGCCCGGCTACGTCAAGCTTATTCTCGCTGAGATTCAAAACCTTTAGCGTTCGGTTGCGTTTCAACACTTGGGCAATGTAAGTGATCCCGGTCTGTAATACTTCAACGAATGCTCCTCAGGTGTCACGCATTCAAAGCTCACTCGAATATCATTACCCCTGAGGTCCAGGGTCCTGAGAGCGCCGAGCCGAGGAAGGGCATCTAGTGCCCTCACCTTGTCGAGTAATGCAGCGCTTGGCCCTTGATGTGTGTTCTGTGGGCCTGGAGTCGATATAGTATGCCGCGTTGTCACGCCACCTTGAGCGGACGATGTGATCAACGGGATTGGCTGTCCCGTGGCTGAAAGAGGATCTCCTACGGATGTCCCAGACACAGTGGGCCCTCGGCGGGAACGAGGAATATATGGAGTGTACGTTGGCTGGAGGGTCTGTGCTGGATGCCGTGGTGGAGGAACCGGTCGTGATGGTACTGGAGGAGGGAGGTGGCCCGTGGTGTTGGGCAGCGGCGAGGAAGAACCCAGAGCCGGAGACATAGGCGGTGTAGGTGGTGCAGACGACGCAGGCGTGATACTACCTGAAACGACGTCTGGGTAGTCACGGATCATCAGTGCGATTGCGACAGCGCCCGCGGAACCGATGCGATTATGACGCAGAGATATGTTTCGAAGAGACGACGTCCGTACCGCTTGCGCTATATCTCGTCAGCTGTGCCACCAGTGTGTGGACGTCGCTCGCTGACGTACCCAGTGTCTCCAGCGCCTGCGGCTTAAGAAAGCAATCGTCCAATCTGAGAGACGACAAACCAGGTCCGGGAGATTGGGGGAGCGCATTTGCGAGGTATTCTATCGAGCGCTTGTCCAGCGAGTTCTGTGAAAGATCGAGAAACTGGAGGGATTTCGCCTGCGAAAGAGACGTCAGTCCAGGCCAAGTCCACGCCGTGAGCGTCACACGCCTTGATCATGAAAGCGCCGATTAAGCGGAACGCTGGAGCTTTCAGGCGTCGATTTGAAGCGACCGACAGAAACGTGAGAGTTCCTGGAATGAGGAGGGCATGCAGAATCGGTTTCAATATCTGCGTACGAGATCAGTCTGATCAAACGTGAGAGGACGTCGGTTACGGACTCGTTCGTCTAAGCAACACTCCTTGAACGTTAATCTGCGTAAGCCCCATTCGATCGTAAATACGTCGGAGAGTATCGCTGCTGATGTAGGGTTCAGCTGGACGCCGGAAAAGTCGACGGTGCGCGGTGATATGCTGGTGGCATTCTGGCAGACGATCAGACGCGTATTGCGCAGGATAAGAGATGGTCAACTACCTTGAACGCAGTGGAGATCTCTGCCAAAGGAGGATCATCTCTGCTCGCGCAGCACTCTTTATAGAACGATTCGACCTTCTCGAGGCTCCACCACTCGTTGGGATCGCCTCCCTGGCTCACAGAGTTACCGCGCACAACCCGCCGGCGCCGCTCCGCCTCGCGCTGCTCTATAGACCTCTTCTCTTCTTTCAATGTTGGAGTGGAAGGAGGATTCGCAGAAGATATTGGATAAATAGTGACGAGTTCGGGCAGGATAAAGTGGGCCCTCTTGAGTGTCCTTGACTCATCTCCAGTGATCACCTGGGACTGAGTTTGGGTGGGGAGGAATTTAGAGATACGAGAAAAAAAAGATTGCTGTGTAGGAGGAGGGCGTTTAAGAATTGATTTCCCTGGGATCGGGATTGTCACGGCCGAGGAGGAAGGAGCATAGGAGGAAGTGGGTGAAGCCATGTACGAGCAGTTGTAGAGGTGGGAATGATGAGGCGCCCATCAACTTTAAGTGCGATCACGACTACGACCAGCTTTGAATTTACCTTTACTTCTCATCTGCGCGCTGAAGCTGGTGCAATGGACAGTATAATAAAATAAGAGGGTATCGGTACAACCGAGCCTCGATTTCTCTCTTATATACTAGTAAATAGTCATTTCGCGCATCAGCACACGTCCATGTAATCTCTGCACCGATCCCAAAGTCTAACCCACCGCCCACCGCTCCACTGTCTCATCCGCATCCACCCATCGTGTGGCGAGACCCGCTCGATCCAAACGAGTAGTGAACAGATACAAAAATCCGCGTACGAAAGTTCGCGGCCCATTACGACGACTCCGTCCCCGTCTGGACCGCCGTTTTTGTCGAGCAGGGATGCGAGAAAGTCAAATTTCTCTTTCACCGCTACCCACGCTCCCTCGCGCTGCGGTCCCGGCGCAAGATACCCCGGCATGCCAGATGTGGAGTGTCCCCGAAAATGAGCCTGGACATGCTCGGGGAGGCGCATGTGGCTAAGAGGGACCATGATGGCGAGGAGAGGCTTCACGACCACTTCGTTCAAGTATTGCACAAAGGCGAGTTGTAGCGCCCTCGAACCGTCAGGGAATACTGGTCTTGCAGGGTGCGTCGTTTCTAGATATTCGACGATGGCGTTGGGGTTGGAGAGAACGATGGGTGGCTCGGACGGTCGCTGTGGCACCACAATTGCGGGGAGTGCGTATACTGGCCGTCCATCTCTCCCAATGGATGCGGGAGGTGCACCGATAGAGCGCAAGGTCCGTTCCACATCTTGATACTCAACCCAAGCCGTTCGATAAGGCAAACGCTTGAAGTTGAGCACAAACCTCAAAAGGTTGACTGTCAGGTTCACGATGCGAATGAACGGTATCAAAATTTTTACCTTATTCGCCATATATTGGGGGCCCATGCTTCAGGGCTCGCAGATGGAACGTCATAAAGGACAATGTTGGGGGGTGACATGAAGCAATGTACAAGTGTGTTACTACGAGCAAGAAGTAGCTAGCCATTTATGCCTTTGACTAGAGGGTCGGCAGACAGTTACTAGTTCCAAGTCATATCTTCATCAAAAGGCCGGGGATGCGGATTAGATCGCGTAGCACCGGCGTAGAAACGCCAGACAATTATCCTTTACACGTTTCCCCTGTGGTAACGTGGGCGGTCAGAGGAGACTTCCGACTCAGAGGAGACTAACCATCCTAGGACGCATCAAGCTCCACGAGCTACAGTACACATAAGACCGGCCAGAGCAACCTGCGGTGAAGAAACCAGGTCAAGTCGCTTATAGTAGGCTGTACGGCGCTGGCCCAGATTGAATGGTTGCGCGCGACAGATGACCAATAAACGAATAGCCCCCGTAACTCGGGGTGAGTATCCTCGTCAAGTTGTGTGCAAGAGATGGACAGTTTTGGTGCGCGCCTGTCAATAACATAAGTGAGTCGATGGCAGAGCTGTGCGGCCGCGGACATGGCAGTGGCCACGTGATAACCTCCGAGCTCCGACTCCGATGGGAAAGTGAACTGCCTCATCCATCCACTTATCACTGGCGGTTGACACCAGTTGAGCGCTGGGCCGTCGAACTGCGTCAGGATACCACTACATCAAGTTAGAACATACGAAATGAAAGCATTTCCTTGTCGACATTTCAGTAAAATTACATTCACCTCACCTGAGGATATTCGAGTCGATGTTGAGGGCTGTTCTGTTCTTGACACTGCCTCTATCTATAATATCAATTGAACGCACAGACTAAGGAACAAGGACTCATTCTTTATATCAGATGGCTGTGCAGTTGGTATCAATCCGGGACTTGAGAAGCGAACGTGGCATTATCAAGGTAGCTTCCTGCAATCAAGAAGCTCCGTCAAATTCGAGTCAATACCGAGTCTGCACATTAACTCCGAGTTTCAGATATATATAGTCACAGTGCAGTGCCCATCGTATACGCAGGGGCTGATGCCGGCGGGTGGCCCCCCAATATCTTTGTGGGAGTCCTCTAGCAACCGGAGCCGGATGTCTCTGTTGTCATGTCAGGTTCGTAATGAGTCATTTTTCACATTCACATGGAAATACCTTTACTGTATGACCTAGAAACCGGCCTCAACATTGGGCGGGGTTGAGACTGAAGGAGATCGCGTGACGTGTGAGGCATCGTGGATGTCATGTGACTCGAGTCTGTTGATCGAGTTCCTAGTAAGGGAAAAGGGACCATGACAAGGTTTCACGTTAAACAAGGTTCCACTTGCCCTGCTCGCCTTTCTTCCAAACCACCACTCTTCAATCCTTACTTTGCACGCAAGTCTTTATGGCCCGCAAAGGTGCAGCTACCACTACCGAAGGTCGCGAGCCCCGCCGCTCCTCGCGCATCAAGGACCAAGCTAAGCCAGATCCCCCACCAAAGAGGACCCCAGCCAAATCTCGCGCGAGGAAACCCAAACCTGCTGCTGAAGACGGCGATGCGAACAACAAGGAAAAGCCAAAGTCAGCGACCAGTGGCAAGAAGCGCACTGCATCTGAGAAGGAAGCTGAGTACGCGCAGCCCGCTGTGAACGGCGACGACTCCCCACCACCCGCCAAAAAGGTGGATCTCTGTCCTTATATCTGATTCCTCCCCGAGTTAATCGCACACCCAGGCCAAACCTGATTCTCAGGCTGCTTCCAAACCCGAGTCACAGACTGCTGCCAAACCTGCCTCCAAGCCATCTACCAAGCCACCGTCTAAGGCCGCTGGCAAGTCCAAAGCCACAGCCACAGAGGCAACCGCAAAGCCGGCCTCTAAAGCCGCGGTTCCGGAAGCTGGAGGGAAACCTGCCTCCAAGGTCGCTGCGAAGCCAGCGTCTCGCGCAGGGAGCCGCAAGCCCGCGTCTAAGGTCTGAATATGAGCTAGGCATCATCACCTGTTTTACGACGGTTTCCCTTTCATGTAGGCTGATGTTGAGAAGAAGAATGACACTGTGGCAGCAGTGCCAGCTCCGATTGTGGAAGAGCCCGAGGCCGAAGCTACAGCAGCGATAGGAGTTGAGGTGATTGATACCATCTTGATATCGCCTCTGTCATTAATATTATCTTTGCAGGCAACTTGATCTTGTCTTGAATACCACTGGTCCTGACTCTACTACTCTTTTCTGGATTGAGATATCTATGACATTGCAGGATCCCCTTGCCCCGTCATATAACGGAACTTGTGCTTGTTGCATTATTTGTCGCCGCTATCTGTGCTGTGTTGTACTACCTACAGCTCTACTGGGTTTCTTTTATGCAATGTTTACTATCCTTTGTACTTTTTTTCACTATCTGCGATGTTCCCTGCTTTCAAGCCTTAAAGTGCTTTTGATCCGACCATCTGACTATTGGTCCTGAGCGGTCCGATGGGGGCGAGGCGTCTTGCGATGATATCGCGATTAAGATTGCGGTCATGGGCACGGCCAGCCCTTTTGAGCATCACATCACTACCGTATGTCTGAACCAAGGCGATCAGCACGTCTCGCCGCGAATGCTGCGGCTACAACTCCAACAACAGCCACCGCCACTGCGGCAGTGAGTGAGATTTTGATGTATTGAGTCCCTTCCTAATGCTAGCGTAGGCTGCGGATTCTCC
>Ga0209488_10005084_pt1 | contig 10146 bp, 10 predicted proteins | sample Rivendell_Oct201_8_FD_188349 | JGI IMG/M metagenome (GOLD analysis project Ga0209488, IMG submission 188349) | Vadose zone soil microbial communities from the Eel River Critical Zone Observatory, Northern California, USA -... | ecosystem: Environmental > Terrestrial > Soil > Vadose zone >... | reverse complement strand
ACCACGGCATCGCCGAATCCAGCGCTGTAGCCAGCATCGGTTTCGAGCCGATCCAGGGATTCGTCTGCAAAGGCGATTTCCATGGACAACCCTTATATAGACGGGTTAGTGGGCACGTCAATACCATTATTACACATAGTGTAACACTGTCATATTAGAACGGATTTATGATTGACATTTGATGATTATATGATGATACTGGCCTCAGAGTTCAGACTGAGGACGACACATGGCCAAATTCGGCATCGGCGTCGGCGAAGAATTTCCCGTCGATGAGCCCCCCAATCCTCCACCTCCCGGCGATGACGAGGAGCGTAAAAGACGGCGTCATTGGCGCCTGCATCATTGGCTTCATCTGCTGACGCGTGTGGCGCTGATCGCGCTGATCATCTCCGCGATCGTCTGGCTGTTCCGGGCGCCGCACTTTTATCCCATTGCGGCCGATGCGGTTCGTCCGTACCCGCATCATTTCTTCTTTCCGTTCTTTCCGATTCTGCTCATCGTGCTCCTGATCGCGTTCGCGCGGCGCCGCCATGGCTGCTACGGCATGAGGCGGCATTGGCACCATCACGAACATCGCGGCGACGACCGCGAGGAGGTCTGAGATGCACGGTCATCATCACCGTCCGCGGCGCGAGTTCGTTCGCGAGACGGAAAATGGCGAGCGCAGCACGACGCGCGTGCAGCTCGAAATGCCGCCCCAGGCGATGGAGCGCCTGCAGCGTTTGAAAGAACGCACCGAGGCTGCGTCTTACGCCGAAGTGATCCGCAGCGCGCTGCGTCTGTTCGAAGCCCTGGTCGACGAGCACGAGAAAGGATCGGAATTCGCACTGAAACGGGCCAGCGGCGAAACCTTGGCCTATAAGATCTTTGTCTGATGGCGCGGCGGGCCGTTGCGGCGCCTTCGCCCAATTTCGATGCGCGGCCCATCGCCACGCCGGTCGACATCCTGCTGCTCCACTATACCGGCATGGAGACCGGCGCAGCGGCCGTCGCGCGGCTCACCGATCCCGATGCGAAAGTCAGCGCGCATTACACGGTGGATGAAGACGGCACGATCTTTACCCATGTGCCGGAGGATTGCCGCGCCTGGCATGCGGGCGCTTCCTATTGGGCGGGCGCGCGCGACATCAATGCGCGCTCGATCGGGATCGAGATCGTCAATCCGGGCCATGAATTCGGCTATCGCTCCTTTCCCGACGCGCAGATCGAAGCGGTGATGCAACTCGCGCGTGACGTATTCTCGCGCCATCCGATTCCGCCCGAGCGCGTGCTCGGCCATTCCGACGTGGCGCCGGCGAGGAAACAGGATCCCGGCGAGCTCTTCCCATGGGGCGAGCTGGCTTTGGCCGGCATCGGCCTCTGGCCGCAGACGCGCAAGGAGCGGCTGACGGTTTCCTTCGAAACCGGGTTGCGCGCATTCGGCTATGGCTTGCGGCCCGACATGGATGTGCCGGCGGAAACCGTCATCGAGGCATTCCAGCGCCATTACCGCCCTGCGCGCATCGATGGCGTCGCGGACAAGGATTGCGAAGCCATCCTCGCCGCATTGCTGCACGAGATCGACTTCCAGGGCTGATCTCCCATCGCACGCGGCTTGCGCGGCGCTGCCCGGGATGACAAGTTCAACACGCGTCAGATGGCCGGATGGCCGCCCGCCTCCGCGCGTAGCGCGAAGGCGGGAGGAAAGTCCGGGCTCCACGGAAACACGGTGCCGGATAATGTCCGGCGGAGGCGACTCCAGGGATAGCGCCACAGAAATCAAACCGCCTAAGGCCGCAAGGTCCGGCAAGGTTGAAATGGTGCGGTAAGAGCGCACCGCGGTTTCGGCAACGAAACCGGCACGGCAAGCCCCACCGGGAGCAAGACCAAATAGGGACGGTAATTCGCGCGTTTCCGCGCTGCCGTCCGGGTAGGTCGCGTGAGGTGTGCGGCAACGCACATCCCAGAGGAATGGCCATCTCCCGGTTTAAACGCCGGGAACAGAACCCGGCTTACAGGCCATCTGACGCTATATCCATCGCCGCACGCGGCGGAGATATTCCGTATACTGACCGCTGAATTGGCGCTGCATCTTCGCTTCCTCGAAAGGGATGAAGACGAAATTGCAGAGCACGAACAATAGGACCGGCACGGCGAAGAACGGCAATGTTCCCGTGTAGAAGGCAATGCCCAAGCTCAATGTGCTCACGCCCAGATACATCGGATTGCGCGTGAAGCGGAATGGGCCATTCGTGACCAGCTTCTTGTTGGTTGTCGAGGCCGGAATGATTTCCGTGCCGGCGGCGGCGAAAGTGGATCGGCCCCAAGCCGCGAGAAAAATTCCCGCGGCGATCAACAAAGTCGCGAGCGGCAGCGAGGAGAAATAGACGATTCCAGCCCAGGCGAAACTGCGTTGCGCTGCATAGGCAGCAAGCAGCATCGCGAACATCCAGATCGGCGGCGGAATTTTGACAATCCAGGATGGGTTTGTTCTTGTCGCGTCCATCCTCAAACCATCGCATCGGGAGGGCAGTCGGTACAGCGTGGAACAAATAAAGAACGGAGGAATTAGCGCTTTGTTTACCCTGATTACTGTATCCTTATGCTGTTGACGTTTCGTTCTTAGGAATTAGTACTTGAAGGGGAAGACGAACCCAAATGTAGTGACGGCCCAAGTCCATAATTTCTTTGATCTTTTCGTTGACGGCCCACGTTTTCCCATGCTATCCCATTGCATCCCATGCGTCGCCGCGTGGCGGGTCGGTCCTACTGGTTAGGATCGTTCGCGTCGTATGGGTGCCAGGGGATGCAAAGCACCTACCGTGCAACCTTTCGTTTCCACCACCGTCAACAAGCTCGATGCCAAGGGCCGTGTCAGCGTGCCCGCGCCGTTCCGTCAGATTCTGGCCCAGCAGAGCCTGCATGGGTTCTACTGCTTCCCGTCCTTCGTCAGCCTCTCGCTCGAAGGCTTCGGCGAGACGCTCATGGCGGAATTTCAGGCGCGCATGGGCGGGGCCGATCCGTTCTTCAGCGAGGATTACGACGCGCAAGCCCAGGCGGTCGTTGGCGACAGCCAGTTTCTGAATTTCGACGATGAAGGGCGCGTGCGCCTGCCCGACGAATTCATCGCCCATGCCGGCATCAAAGACCGCGTCAGTTTCGTCGGGATGATCCAGAAATTCCAGATCTGGGAGCCCGAGCGGTTCGAACCTGTGCGCCTTGCGCGCATTGCGCGGGCGCGCGCGACGCGGATCGGGGGTGCATCGTGAGAGGCGCCCACCAACCGGTGATGCTCGAAGAGGTCATGGCGATCCTGAAGCCGCGCGACGACGCGATCTATGTCGATGGCACCTTCGGCGGCGGTGGCTATTCCGAGGCGTTGCTGTCGCGGGCGCGCTGCAAGGTCTTCGGCATCGACCGGGATGCGGCGGCCATCGCGCGCGGCCGGGTGCTGGCGCAAAAATTCGACGGCCGGCTGACGCTCATTCACGGGCGTTTCTCCGAGATGGATACGCTGCTCGACGCGCAAGGCGTGGCGAAAGCCGACGGCGTCGCACTCGATCTCGGCGTGTCGTCCTTCCAATTCGACGAAGGGAATCGCGGCTTTTCGTTCAGCACGGATGGGCCGCTCGACATGCGCATGGACGCGACCCAGGGCGAGACCGCGGCCGATCTGGTCAACACGCTCTCCGAAGAAGCGCTCGCCGATATTCTACGCACATATGGCGAAGAGAAGCGCGCCAAGGCTCTTGCCCGCGCCATCGTCGCGGCACGCCCGATCTTACGCACGCGCGAACTGGCCGAGATCGCCGAACGCGTACTCGGACGCGGCGCACAGAAGATCCATCCCGCGACGCGCAGCTTCCAGGCTTTGCGCATCGCGGTGAACAACGAGCTGGGTGAGCTCGAGGCGGGACTCGAGACTTGCGAGCGCGTTCTCAATCCGCAAGGGCGCCTGGCGGTGGTCGCGTTCCATTCTTTGGAAGACCGCATCGTCAAACAGTTCCTCGCCGAGCGAACCGGGCGCATAGGCCACGGCTCTCGCCACGCTCCTTCGCAAGCGCCCAAACATGCGCCGACATTCACCCCGGTCGGCAAGAACCCGAATGTGCCGCAGCCCGAAGAAGTGGGCGCCAATCCCCGCGCGCGCTCCGCGCGGCTGCGCGGCGCCGAGCGCACCAAAACCCCCGCCTGGAATTCCCCGCCTCGCATTGCTGGAGAGCACGCATGATCCGCACGCTCAATTTGGCTTTCATCGTCATGACGGGCCTTGTCTGTCTTGGGCTCTATCGCATCGCCGAGGAGGCGCGCGTTGCCGCTGCGGATCTGAAAGTCACCCGCGCGGCGATCGTGCGGGAAAACGATGCGCTGACCGTGCTCGGCGCCGAATGGGCGCGACTGACCCAGCCCGGACGGATTCAGGCTTTGGTGGGCCGCCATCTGGAGCTGTCCGATAAGCCCGAAGCGCAGCTGTCTTCGCTGACTCAGCTGCCGTCGAAGAATGCGCCGCTCGCAGCCGAAGGCGAAATCCGCAACGCCAAGGCCGTCGTGCCCCAGCCGTTGCCGCAACCCTCTGCGCAAGCGCCAATGCAGCCTGCGCAATCGGGCGATTCCTCCTTTGCTCTGATCCATACGGGGACGTAAGCCATGAAGGCGCGGCCGGGAGCACCCTTAATTGTGCGCAGCCGGATTGCTCTGGCGGCGCTTTTCTGCGCCACGGCATTTTCCATCGTCGCGGCGCGGCTTGTCGACGTCATGGTGTTTGGCGCCGGCCCGCGGACAGCGGGTGCCGCTTCCATCGCCCATCCGATGCGTGCCGATCTCGTCGACCGCAATGGCGTGCTGATCGCGCGCGATTTGCCGGTCAGCGATCTCTACGCCATGCCGGCCGCGCTGTGGGACGCGAACGAGGCCGCGCATGAGCTGGCTGACGCCACCGGCGCGGACGAAGCCCATCTGAAGGCGCTCTTCGCCCCGAAGCGTGGTTACATCCTGGTGCAGCGTGGGTTGACGCCCGATCGGCGCGATGCGGTGATGCGCCTTGGTCTTCCGGGGCTCAATTTCGAAGACGGCTATAAGCGCTTCTATCCCAGCGGACGCATCGTCGCGCATGCGGTGGGGCAGGTGGACACCGACGACCATGGCGTTTCCGGACTGGAGCTGGGCCTGGAGTCCAGCGTGCGCGGATCACGCGACGCCGCCCCGATCGTGCTCTCGCTCGATATGCGCATCCAATATGTGCTGGAGCACGCGATCGAAGAAGCGGCACATGACTTCCGCACCAAAGCCGCCGGCGGCATCGTGCTCAATGTCCGCACGGGCGAGGTCCTGGCGCTCGCCTCGATGCCGGACTACGAACCCAATAGTCGCCGGCTGGAGCCGGGAGATTCCATCCGCAACCGCATGACGCAAGACGTCTATGAGCTGGGCTCGATCTTCAAGATCTTCGCCTTCACCCTGGCGGTCGAAGAAAAGTCCGTGCGCCTCGATGAACCGATCAACATCGGCAACGGCCTCAAGCTCGGCCATTATCTCATCCATGATTTCGAGCGTCTGGGCCCGACGCTCTCCGCCGCCATGGTGTTCGCGCAATCCTCCAATATCGGCACGGCTCAGATCGAGATGCGCACGGGCCCCACCAAGCAGAAGCCATTCCTGCGCAAAATGGGTCTGCTCGAACCGCTAAAGACCGAGCTTCCTGAAGTCGCGGCGCCGCTCTACCCCCGCCACTGGGAAGACGTGGAAGCCGCCACCATCGCCTATGGCCATGGCATCTCCGTTAATCCCTTGGGATTTACCGCGGCGGCCGCGGCCGTGGTCAATGGCGGCACCCTGATCCAGCCCACCTTCCTCAAGCATGACGAAGTCCAGAGCGGCGAGCGCGTGATCTCCGAGGACACCAGCCGCACCATGCGCGAGCTGATGCGCCTTGTCGTGACCGATGGGACGGGCACCAAAGCCGATGTGCAGGGTTATGATGTAGGTGGGAAAACCGGGACGGCTGAAAAGGCCGAAAACGGCTCATACGCCCATCATCTGTTGATTTCGTCTTTTTGTGGCGTATTCCCGATCCATGACCCGAAATATCTGGTTTTCATGATGCTCGACGAGCCGCATGGCAACAGGCAGAGCGGGGGATTTGCCACCGGCGGCGCGACGGCGGCCCCGGCGGTTGGGCGCGTGATTGCCCGCATTGCGCCGCTTCTGGGCGTCCACCGCAACGACATCTTTGCCGCGGCAAATCCCTGAGTTCTTCACAATGGAACCATAATCACGAGCGAGTGTTGGGTGACGGGAAGTGGCGGCAATCGTGACAATGGGTGTGCAGCAGTTCCGCGGACTCGCGGCCGATAGCCGCGAAGTGAAGCCCGGATATTTGTTCGCGGCCCTGTCCGGTTCCAAGACCGACGGAGCCCGATTCATCGAGGATGCCGTGAAACGGGGCGCCGTCGCTGTGCTCGGCGCGCCCGCGGCGGCCGATTCTGCGAGAAGCTTAGGCGTGCGCTTTATCGCGGCGGCCAATCCGCGACTGCGCCTGGCCGAGCTTGCCGCGGAATTCTATGCGGCGCAGCCCTCAACCATCGCGGCCGTGACCGGCACAAATGGCAAGACCTCCGTGGCGTCCTTCCTGCGGCAGATCTGGGCCTTTCAGGGGCGGCAGGCTGCGAGCCTGGGCACCATCGGGATCGACGCGCCGTCGGGCCATGTATCACTCGGCCACACCACTCCCGATCCTGTACGGGTGCACGCTGAGCTCGCGCGGTTGAAGAACGAAGGCGTCGATCATCTCGCGCTCGAAGCCTCGAGTCATGGGCTGGATCAATATCGTCTGGATGGGGTGAAGATCTCCGCCGCTGGCTTCACCAACATCACGCGCGACCATCTCGATTATCATGCGAGTTTCGAAAATTACCTCTCCGCGAAGCTGCGGCTGTTCCGCGAGTTGGTGAAAGACGGCGGCGTCGCGGTGGTGAATGCCGACGCGGATCATTCCGGCGATTTTCTCGCGGCGGCCGAAAAACGGCGCTTGCGCATTCTCACCGTCGGCGAACGCGGCCAGAGCGTGACGCTGGTGAATCGCACGCCCCATGCGAACGGGCAGGAGCTGACCGTTCGCTATTCGGGGCGCAATCATGCCATCGCATTGCCCTTGGCGGGATCGTTCCAGGCTTCCAACGCGCTGGTCGCCGCAGGGCTGGCCTTGGGCTTGGGAGATGAGGCCGACAAGGTGTTTGCCGCGCTCGCGACTCTCAAAGGCGCGCCGGGCCGGCTCGAACTCGTGGCGCGGACAAATGAGGGCGCGCCCATCTATGTCGATTACGCGCACACGCCCGATGCCATCGAAACGGTGCTGAGGGCTTTGCGCCCCCATGTGAAGGGCCGGCTGCACATCGTCTTTGGCTGCGGTGGCGACCGCGACCGCGGCAAGCGTCCGCTGATGGCTGAGGCCGCGACCCGATACGCCGATTCGGTCATCGTCACCGATGACAATCCCCGCTCGGAGGATCCGGCTGCGATCCGCCGCGACGTCATGCTCGCTGCGCCGGGCGCGCGCGAGTTCGGGAACCGCGCCGAGGCGATTGCTCAGGCCGTTGCGGCGCTCGCGGCAGGGGACGCCCTGGTCCTCGCGGGCAAGGGCCACGAGGATTACCAGATCATCGGCCATGAGATGCAACCCTTCTCGGATCGCGCCGAAGCGGTGAAAGCCGCGCGCGCCGCCGGCGGCACGGCATTGGGTCAGTCCGCATGAACGCGCGCTCCCCCCTCTGGACCTCAGACGAAGCCGCCCGCGCCACGGGCGGAAAGACGAACCGCGATTGGTCGGTGCACGGCGTCTCCATCGACACGCGCAGCATCGAGCGAGGCGACCTCTTCGTCGCGCTGCAAGGGGATTCGCGCGATGGTCATGGCTTCGTGGCTGCCGCGCTGGAAAACGGTGCGGCGGCTGCCCTCGTCAGTCGTGTGCCCGATGGCGTCACCTCGGGCGCGCCGCTTCTGATCGTCGGCGACACCCAGAAGGGCCTCGAAGATTTGGGCCGTGCCGCTCGCGCGCGATCCCACGCGAAAATCGTCGCGGTCACCGGAAGCGCGGGCAAGACCACGACCAAGGAAATGCTGCGCCTGATGCTGAGCACGGCCGCACCCGTCGCGGCGTCGGCCGCTTCCTACAACAATCATTGGGGCGTCCCTCTCAGCCTCGCGCGGATGAAGCGTGAAGCGCCTTTCGGCGTGTTCGAGATCGGCATGAACCATGCCGGCGAGATTCGCGCATTGAACGCGTTTGTTCGACCCCATGTGGCGTTGATCACCACCATAGCCCCAGCCCATCTCGAATATTTCGGGAACGTCGAAGCCATCGCCGACGCCAAGGCCGAGATTTTCGAAGGCGTGGAGCCGGGCGGCGCCGCCATTCTTCCCGCCGACAATCCGCAATACGATCGCCTGAAAGCACACGCCCTTGATGCCGGCGTGAAGCGGATTCTCACCTTCGGAACGCGCAGCAACGCGGATGCGCGTCTTCTCTCCGCCGACCCGCATGGCGAAGGACAAAAGATCGTCGCGGAGCTTGGCGGGAACCGCCTCGCCTTTTCCGCCGGTGCGGGCGGCGCACATATCGCAATGAACGCGATGGCGGCGCTGCTCGCAGCACGGGAATTGGGCGTGGATATAAAGACGGCGTCCCAGGCGCTGGGGAATTTCGTCGCCCTCAAGGGACGCGGCGCGCGCTTTGCGGCAGGCGACATCGACGTCATCGATGAGAGCTACAACGCCAATCCCGCTTCCATGATCGCGGCGCTCGGTCTGTTGGGCCAGACTCGGCCCAAGCCGCACGGACGGCGGATCGCGGTGTTGGGGGACATGTTGGAGCTCGGCGTCGACAGCGCGCCGCTGCATGCTGCGCTTGCCAAGGACATCGCGGCGGCGGCCGCCGATCTTGTCTTTCTCTGCGGCCCGCACATGGCTGCGCTTTGGCAAGCGGTCCCCGAGCGCAAACGCGGAGCCTACGCGGAATTATCCAGCGAGCTGGGGCCCGAACTGATGCGGAATCTGCGCGCGGGCGATGTGGTGCTGGTCAAAGGCTCATTCGGCAGCCGCATGTCGGTCATCATCGATGCGCTGAAATCGCGCGAAGCCGCGACGGCTTAGGGGGAAACTTTGTTCTATCAATTCCTGGTGCCGCTGGCCGACGACTACCGGATCTTCAACGTGTTCCGCTATCTCACGTTCCGCACCGGCGGTTCGGTGATGACGGCGCTTCTCATCTGTTTTGTCATCGGGCCCGCTTTCATCCGCCGGCTGAAACTGGCCCAAGGCAAGGGACAGCCGATCCGCAGCGATGGTCCGCAGCGTCACATCGTCGAAAAACAAGGTACGCCCACCATGGGCGGACTTCTGATCCTGGTTGCGCTGGTGCTCTCGACATTGCTGTGGGCGGACCTTTCCAATCTCTACGTTTGGGCCGTGCTGCTGGTCACGGTCTCGTTCGGTCTGCTCGGCTTCATGGATGATTATCTGAAGGTCACCAAACGCACGTCGGCCGGTATCAGCGCACGCATGAAGCTGGTCGTGCAATTCCTGGCGGCGGCCTCGGCCGTATTCTTCCTGGTGCGGTTGCAAGCTCCGCCTTTGACCGGCGCGGTCGCGATACCGTTCATCAAAGGCGCCCTGATTCAGCTCGGCTGGGCCTACATTCTCTTCGGCGCGCTGGTCATTGTCGGTTCTTCAAACGCCGTCAATCTCACCGACGGTCTGGACGGGCTGGCCATCGTCCCGGTGATGATCGCGGCGGGCACGTTTCTGCTGATCTCATATCTCGTGGGCAATATCCGCTTCGCCGACTATCTGCAGATCAATTACGTCCCTGGAACCGGCGAGCTGGCGATTCTTTTGGGGGCGCTGATTGGTTCGGGCCTTGGCTTCCTGTGGTTCAATGCGCCCCCGGCCATGGTGTTCATGGGCGACACGGGTTCACTGGCGCTGGGCGGTGTTCTGGGTGCGACGGCGGTCGCGGTGAAGCACGAGCTGGTGTTGCTGATCGTCGGCGGACTGTTCGTGATGGAAGCGGTGTCCGTCATGGTGCAGGTGGTCTCCTTCAAGACCACGGGCCGCCGCGTGTTTCGCATGGCGCCGATCCATCACCATTTCGAGCAGCTTGGCTGGCGC
>Ga0209488_10005082_pt1 | contig 10148 bp, 9 predicted proteins | sample Rivendell_Oct201_8_FD_188349 | JGI IMG/M metagenome (GOLD analysis project Ga0209488, IMG submission 188349) | Vadose zone soil microbial communities from the Eel River Critical Zone Observatory, Northern California, USA -... | ecosystem: Environmental > Terrestrial > Soil > Vadose zone >... | reverse complement strand
GCAGGCGCCACATTCGGAATCCTGCCGACTGCTTTCCCAAACCCACCGATTGAGTGGGATCGTTCCGCAGTCCGGAGATCTTTGTATTTGGATTCTCATTGCATTGACTTCGGGCCTGCCCGAATGGTTTTCTTAGGCTTTCGCGGAGAAAATTAATGTCGCTTGATTCGATCAAAACCGTCGCCGTACTCGGCGCAGGCACGATGGGCAATGGAATAGCGCATGCCTTCGCACGTGCTGGCTACAGCGTCATCCTCCGCGACGTTGACCAAACCTTCCTCGAACGCGCTCTCGATACCATCGGCAAAAATCTCGACCGCGAAATCAAAAAAGGGAAGCTCCCCGAATCCGAAAAGCCTACCGTCCTCTCCCGCATTAGAACTGTGCTCGACATAGCGGCCATCGCCGCCGCCGATTTCGCCGTCGAAGCTGTCCCCGAAAAACTCGAAATCAAGTGCGCTGTGCTTACCCAAGCCGACAAAATCCTTCGCCCCGAGGTCATCCTAGCCAGCAACACGTCCTCCATCTCCATGACCACTCTCGCCGCGCTCACGTCACGCCCCGACCGCTGCGTGGGCATGCACTTCATGAATCCCGTCCCGGTCATGGCGCTCGTCGAAGTCATCCGCGCTCTACAAACCTCCGACGCCGCATTCAGTCTCACGCTGGAGCTGACAAAAAAGCTCGGCAAAACTCCGGTGGCCGTCAACGACGCGCCCGGCTTCGTCTCCAATCGCGTCCTCATGCCGCTCATCAACGAAGCCGCCTACTGCGTGATGGAAGGCGTGGCATCGCCTGAGGCGGTTGACGCCGTCATGAAGCTAGGCATGAACCATCCCATGGGCCCGCTAGAGTTAGCCGACTTCATCGGTCTGGACGTCTGCGTAGACATTCTCCACGTCCTGCAACAAGGCCTCGGCGATCCCAAGTACCGCGCCTGTCCCCTCCTGAAAAAATACGTAGCCGCCGGCTGGCTGGGCCGTAAATCCTCCCGCGGCTTCTACACGTACCAGAAATAGTTCTGGAATCGAGCGCTTCAAAACACGAACTCCACAATTTCCGGCGGGGTTTGGTCGTAGCTGCCATGCCATCAGGAAGGCAACTGGCGGATCACGGGCAATATTTGCGAACTTGCGCGACTTCTCCACCAGGTCGAAAATAATCTCCAGCTCCGGCGTGATGGCGATTCCCGCCAGCGCCGATTGCGGCGCGTCCATGGGCCCGAGACTGGAGAGAACGCCTAGCCCGCAAGCATCGAGAAACTGGAAAAGCAGCTGTTTGTCCATAGGAGAAGCGTGCGAACGGAACGATGCCTGGAAACGCGGCAGGCTAACACCGCTGGTAAGCGAACAATAGGCGAAAATAATGTTTGCCTTTTGTTCGCCTTCCTGCTACATTGCTCCTCGACGTTTTCAACAGGTGCTCGATGTGCTCCTCTTCGACCTATGCTTTCTGCTGTCCAGAGCATGCTAGGCTCGAAAGGGAGTTTCAGGAGGCCCGTGATCGCATGCGCAGCTTGCTCCGCCTGCGACAACTCACGCGCACCGAGCAACGAGCCTTGGCGGACCAAGTGGCCATGACCATAGCCCGCCTGAAGGAACATAGCGCAGCACATTGTTGCGAACGTTGAAGCAGCGGCATTATGCCGCTGCGGTTTTCAGTAGCGAACGCATAAATCAAATGGTAATAATGCACCATTGGCTACGGTGCAATCGGCCCGAAAGGTTTCAACTCGACCTCCGCGCTTTCCCAGCGCAGTGATCGTTTAGGATTCGGCAAGACAAAATTCAATTTCCTCTATTGAGGTGCGCAATGTCCGACGAAAAAATGAAAAACCTCGAGACCGCAATCTCCGTCATCGAGAAGTCTTACGGCAAGGGCTCCATCATGCGGCTCGGCAGCAAAGATATTCTTGTCCCCGTCAACGTCATTCCCAGCGGCTGCCTTTCGATTGACGCCGCTCTCGGAGTTGGCGGCTTCCCGCGCGGCCGCGTCATCGAAATTTACGGCCCGGAATCCGGTGGTAAAACCACGCTCACGCTGCAAATCATCGCCGAAGCCCAAAAACTCGGCGGCCAGGCCGCTTTCATCGACGCCGAACACGCGCTCGATCCCAGCTATGCCCGCAAACTCGGCGTAGACGTGGACAACCTTCTCGTCTCGCAGCCCGATCACGGCGAACAGGCTCTAGAAATCGCTCAGGAACTCATCCGTTCGAACGCCGTCGACATCATCGTCATCGACTCTGTCGCCGCTCTCGTCCCCAAGGCCGAACTCGAAGGCGACATGGGAGATCCCTCCATGGGATTGCAAGCACGCCTGATGTCGCAAGCCCTGCGCAAACTCACCGCAATCGTCTCCAAATCGAAAACCTGCCTCATCTTCATCAACCAGATCCGGGAAAAAATTGGCGTCATGTTCGGCAATCCCGAAACCACCACCGGCGGCCGCGCCCTTAAGTTTTACGCTTCCATGCGCGTTGACATTCGGCGCATCCAGGCCATCAAGGACGGCGACCGGGTCGTCGGTTCGCGCACCCGCGCCAAAATCGTAAAGAACAAAGTCGCGGCGCCCTTCCGCGAAGCCGAATTCGACATTCTCTACGGCGAAGGCATTTCCCGCGAAGGCGACCTGATTGACCTCGGCGTCGACAAGGGCGTCCTCGAAAAATCCGGTACCTGGATCAGCTACGGTGGCGAACGCATGGGCCAGGGCCGCGAAAACGCCCGTGTCTTCTTGAAGGAACACAAAGATATCTGCGCCAAACTGGAATCCGCGCTACGCAAAAAAATGGAAATTCCCGGCCCCAACGGTACCAACGGTGCCACCCATTCAGCGAGCGGCGCAGCACAATCCGAAAACAAGCCCGCCCCCAACGGCGCGACAACACCAGCAAACGCAGCGGCTGCCGCCAACAAATCCAGACCAGCCAACGCCCGCTAGTTTGTTAATTCAGTCCCGATCCTTCGCCCTTCTGTTCGAACCGACCGGAAGGGCGAATCGTTTTGGCAACCTTCAACCAGCTGCTCACCCCATGTTTGACACTGCGTACCCTAACAGCTACGCTCCCTCTCAGTTTTTTGACGTAGGAGCCGCCACCCTGTGCCTCCATGCGACCAAAAATGATTCGAACGCAAATCTTGCTGCTCTTTTCCTTGTACGTCTTCGTGATTCCTCACTCGCTCTTGTCAGCACAGACAGAAAAAGTTTCCAAGCCGAATGTGACCGTTCCCGATCTCGCCGCCGGCAAACGCATGTTCGAACGACATTGCTCGCTCTGCCACGGCATCGACGGTAAAGGCGGCCGCGGCCCCAATTTGAACCGCGCTCAACTTTTTCGCGCCCCCGATGACATCGCACTCATGGCCATTATTTCAGACGGGATTCCTCCTGAAATGCCGGAAGGCTGGTTTTTCTCCGAAGAAGAGGTCGCCAACATTGCGGCCTATGTCCGCTCGTTCGGCAAAATATCTACCGAGCCGTTGCCAGGTGATCCCGCTCGCGGTGCGGTTGTCTTTTCCAAAAACGCTTGTGCGCGCTGTCACTTGTTCGCGGCTGCGGGTTTCGCTTACGGGCCCGAACTCACCGATGTTGGCGTTCGTCGCAGTCCCACCTATGTCCGCGCCGCAATCGTCGCGCCGGCCGAACGCCTCCCCGAGGGTTTTCTCTTTGTGCGCGCGACCACGTCCTCTGGACGAAAAATTGAAGGCATCCGCATGAACGAAGATACATTCACCATTCAAATCAAGGACTCCGCCGGCAGCTTCCACAGCTTGCGAAAACAAGACTTGAAAGATTTGCAGAAACTACGCGGACAAACTCCCATGCCGTCCTACAAAACAATTCTTAGCGCCGTCGAGCTCGATGATTTGATCGCATATCTTTTCTCAGTGCGGGGAGCGCAATGAAGTTCTTTTCACTAGCCGCGCTTTCCGCAGCGCTCGGCGCCACATTGTGTCCGGGTAACGCTGCCCAGGTCCCATTCGAGCGCATCGCAAACGCCGACAAGGAGCCCGGCAACTGGCTCACGTATTCGCGCAACTATCAAGGCCAGCGTTTTTCGCCGCTGAGCGAGATCAATACGTCTAACGTCGCTAAACTGAAAGTGCAATGGGCTTTGCAGTTTCCCGCTCCCACCAATGAAGTTTCTCCCATCGTCGTTGACAACATCATGTACGTTACCGGCCCAAACTCCGCTGCGGCCATCGACGCTCGTACCGGCCGCACACTCTGGACTTGGAAACGTCCCATTCCTTCCGATTACCACAACGTCGGTTTTGGCCGCGTCAATCGCGGCCCGGCGGTGCTCGATAACAAACTCTTTGTCACCACGCTCGATTGCTACCTGGTCGCGCTCGACCTAAAAAGTGGCGCGCAGCTTTGGATCTCCAAAGTCGGAGACTACAAAGCCGGTTACAGCATGACCGTCGCCCCATTAGCCATCGACGGAAAAGTGGTGGTCGGTGTCAGTGGCGGAGAAGCAGGCATTCGTGGCTTTGTCGACGCATATGACGCCAAATCCGGCGAACAAGCCTGGCGATTTTGGACCATTCCCGGTCCAGGCGAGCCCGGCCATGAAACTTGGACAGGTGACAGTTGGAAAACCGGCGGCGGTTCGACTTGGGTTACCGGCGCGTTCGATCCCGACCTCAAGCTGATTTACTGGGGCGTCGGCAATCCTGGCCCCGATTGGAATGGCGACGCCCGGCCCGGCGACAATCTATATACCTGTTCGCTGCTCGCGCTCGATGCCGATACCGGCAAGCTTCGCTGGTATTTTCAATTCACTCCGCACGAAACGCACGATTGGGATGCTGCGCATGTGCCAATTCTTTTCGACGCGAAAATTAACGGTCGTGAGCGCAAGCTCATTGCCAACGCCAACCGCAACGCTTTCTATTACGTGCTCGATCGCGGCACCGGCGAATTTATCGCCGGGCGCCCTTATGCCAAGCAGACTTGGGCGCGTGGCCTCGATTCCAAAGGCCATCCGATTGTGCTGCCAGACACCGAGCCCACCGAAAAAGGCGCGCTTGTCTGGCCCAACGCGAACGGCGCAACCGTTTGGTTCAGCCCCTCCTACAGCCCCCAGACCAGTCTTTTTTATGTAGCTGTTCGAGAAATCGGCTCGGTCTATTTCAAACGTTCCGCCGAATATAAGGAAGGTACATTCTATGCAGGCGGTGGTGAAGATGAATTACCTGCCGACGACGCATCGGGCGAAATTCGCGCTCTCGACCCAACTACCGGAGAGTTGCGTTGGGAATTCAAGCTTCATTCCCCTCCGTGGGCTGGAGTGCTTTCCACCTCGGGCGGTCTCGTCTTTTCCGGTTCCGATGAAGGCAATTTCTACGCGCTCGATGCGCGAACCGGAAAACCGCTGTGGGACTTTCAATCCGGCGGCTCCATCGTTGCCAATCCCATCTCCTTCAACGTCGATGGGCACCAGCGCATCGCCGTCAGCTCGAACCAGGTGCTCTACGTTTTCGGTTTGTGAAGTGTTTGGCTTTCTGTTTGTGTTTATGACTGGACATTTTGTTCGGGCTCTTACTCCCGCTCGCGCATCATTTCTTCTTGCCCGGCTCTCATTGGCTCGGTATTTTGCTTATCGTTGACTTCGCAAGTCTTCAGCGGCCCCGCTAGAATCGGTTGGGTCCGATAGAGCCAGAGGATTCATTTCAGTTTTATTACACTCGAAATTACTTAAACTCGAAAATTTCCGCGTACCGAGCAACTCAGTTCGTCAGTCCGCATGGCTGCGTATCACGACAACTTGCCTGTTTACTGCTGCATGCGGCGGAATCAATTCGGATCTGCGGCGCCCGTTCTCCGTCGCGGCTTCACGCCTGCGTTCCCGCGGATTCCGCAAGCCACTTCTGCAACGTGGATAAAGAATGTGGACTGACGTCACGAAACGCCAACCCCACCCCAAGATTTGGATGGGAATATACGACAATTGCGGACGTCTCAAAAATATCTGCCGCCGTAAAAATCTTTACGAATACCTCGGTGCCTACCGCAAACGGATTCAGCATGTCCAGATAGCAGCCATAGGCGCTGATCTCAGTCACGCGAACTTTTATCCGCGTGCCAGCAGACGTTTCACTGACCTCGGCATTCGCAACGAATGGAAACCGAGGATTCCTCCGGCGCTCTTCATTTCTCCCGGCAATATTTCGCTGTGAAGTTCCCAAATCGTCTCCTCAGTTATTTGCGTGGACCAGGGATGGCCCTGCCAGCTCCTGTTCGCTTTCTAGAGCTTCATTTATTTTAGCAACCAGGCTGTTGCGCGAAAACGGTTTCTGCAGAAAGAACATGTCTTCCAGGAAATCGCTGCCGCCAGCGTTGAAGTCCAGGTAGCCAGACATGTAAACAACTCGCAGGTCGTTGTGGCGAAGCTTCAGTCGTTTTGCCAGCTCCGGGCCGCGCAAGTTCGGCATCACGATGTCCGTTACCAAAACGCGAATCGGTTCACCGAATCGCTCAGCGACTTGCAGAGCGTCCAGACCGTCACGCGCAGTCAGGACCGTAAATCCCGCGGATTTAATGAAGTCTGCTGCCAGGTCCCTGACCTGCTCCTCGTCTTCCACGAGCAGCAGCACTCCGGAACTACGAGCGGGTGTAGAGAGGTCCGCCGCAACTGGCGCGTGATCCTCGGAATCCTGCACGGCGGGCAAATACACTTCGAACCGCGTGCCTTTTCCGGGAGCGGAATCCACCCAGATGCAACCTCCGCTCTGTTTCACAACACCGTAAACCGTTGCCAGCCCCAGGCCAGTTCCTTTTCCAAGTTCTTTGGTTGTGAAGAAAGGCTCGAAGATTCGCGCCTGGGTCGCGGCGTCCATGCCGTGCCCGGTATCTTCAACGATTAGCTGTACATATTCTCCCGGATCGAGCGGCGACCGGCTCGCGCAAAACGCTTCATCGGCAGAAAAATTATGGGTCTCGATTGTCAGGCTGCCCCCTGCCGGCATGGCGTCCGCGGCGTTCACGGTCAAATTCATGATTACCTGTTCGATCTGCCCTGGATCGGCCTTGACTCGCGCCAGCGATTCACCCGAACGAAACGTGAACGCAATATCCTCTCTTACTAGTCGCTTCAGAATGCTGAACATTTCCGAGACCAGCGAATTCAAGTTCAGAATTTTGGGTTGCAGCACCTGCATCCGGCTGAAAGCCAGAAGCTGACGGGTCAAAGCCGCCGCTCGGTCGCTGGCTTTCTCGATCTGCCGCGCACTTCCGTAAAGAGCGCCGTTCGGTTCCAGCCGGTCCAGCATCAGATCGCCATGGCCTTTGATGACCGTCAGCAAATTATTGAAATCGTGAGCGACGCCGCCGGCCAGCCTGCCGATCGCTTCCATTTTTTGTGCCGTGCGCAGCTGATTCTGCAGTTGCTTTTGCTGCGACTCATTTTCTTTCAACGTGCCGCGCATGCGGCCAAACGCCTGCGTTACGTGGGCGACTTCATCAGTGCCGCGTGAATTCAGCGGGTACTCATAATCGCCGTTTTCCAGTGCGCGCACCCCTTCCACCAGCGACGACAAAGGACGCGTAAATCGATCGCAGATGAAGAATACCAACGCTCCGCCCGCCAACACTGCCAGCAGACCCAACCCGGCAAGCATGCGGTTCTCTTTTGCCAGATACGCGAGGGCCTCATCGTAGGACTTCAAAACGATTAGACGGACAGGTTTGACGCCGCCAGCCAACTCGAGTGACCGTGCATAGAAACGCTCACCGTCTACATTGATTTGCTCTTTGAACGATTCGGCCTTGAGCTGTCGCGCCAACTCTTCAGCTTTCAATGGAGCCAGAGTGCTGGCCACAACGTCGCCGCCATACTGAAATGCCATTTGACTCGATGTGACAGGTCGAAGTTCGTTTGCCGATGGATCGATTCCATGGCCGACGATTACCGTGCCTACCAGGTTGCTCTTTTTTTCCGGGCCATCGTAGAACGGCTGCAGCACCACCTGATACAACCGCGTGCCGCTGTACCACCAGCCATAGTTGCTGCCAGCGTTCAGTGAGAGGTCCATCGAAACCTGAGCGGCAGGAATCGAGAATCCGCCCGCCGAGGTGTGCACCGCGATGATCTTGCCATTTGGATCCGCCAGCCCCAGCAGATCGCATTCCTCCGACTGCCAAGGATCTTCCGCTACTTCCTGCAGAGCGGTGGCTTCTCCATTTCTCATCAGCGCCAGCGAAGCCAGCAAATCGGCTTTATGACTAAGGGCCACCTGGTGCTGGTGCTGGAGAGCCCGAAACGTGAGAATGGCATTCAGCGCTTGTTGCTTTACCTCCAATCGCACCCGCGACTCCGCGGTGCGCCTCACAATCAGCAGCGTGGCGCACGTCAGCCCTGCGGTCAGCAGGGCGAAAGACATCATGAACTTGCTGCGAAGTCTCAAATTCCTCTCACTCTACGAAACAATTTGTTCTCAGAGCTTTAGTGCGGGTCCTCTGTCCTGATCAAGTCGAGCATAGCGGTGCTGTCTGGTAGGCCGGAATAGGCCTCAGGTACCAATTAAACGGGACTGTCAGGAGTTCGCCAGCGTACCAAGCAGGGGGTCGCAAGCGCGTCTCCGGTTTGGTAGTGCAGGACCTGAATTTCCCGCGCTTCGCGGGAGGTTTCACCATCCTTCTACCGCTGCGCCACCACCTCAAAATGCGCCGCCCGCTGTTCAAACCGCTGTAAATATTTCTTCCGCTGTTCCGGAATCACCGCCCGCTCATAGTCCTCTCCCGTCAATGCCCGCACCGCCTCAATCGAATCCCACAAAATAATGGTCATAAACTCCACCTCCTCGCCCACCACGTGCCGCAACAAATAACTCCCCCGAAATCCCGCTACTTTGCTCAACCCTGGCAATAACTCCGGCTTCAAATGCCCCTCATACCCATCCGCATCTTCCAACGTCGTCCATCCCCGCCACACCCGTGCAATCACATTCCCTCCTCGTTGGCTCTTTTTTCCCTAGGGGCACGGCATGCCGTGCCCGCCTTCTCTTTTCACTTGTCTCTGCGAGGCCCCTCGGCTGTGTGTCTCTGTGGCAATTCTTCTTTGCTCCCCGCCTATTTCTATTGCTTATAAACTACTCCAGGCCCGCTCACCCGTTTTCCCTTTAGGTCAATGGTCACCTCGACGTGGTCAGCGACCTTGATGAACGGAATTCCACTGTTCATCCCGTACTGCTTGCGGTCGAAGGCCATCGTTCCCGTGATCGTCGGCGTGCGAGTCCCCTTGCCCTCAATCGTAAACGTCAGCTTTTCCCGCCGGGTCACGCCGCGAATTGTAAAATTGCCCTCGAATTCCACCGTCTCCGGGCCCGTCTGCACCACTTTCGTCGAATGAAAGCGAATCAACGGACTCTGCTCCGCATCGAAGAAATCTTTCCCTTTCAGCTTTCCGTCCTTTACGTCGCTTCCGGTATGCACACTCGCCGCTTGGATCCGGATATCCAGGATCGCCGAGGTTAGTTCGGGCGACCTGAACTTTACGCTGGCACTCCACTTCTCAAAAATCCCGGCGATCTCAACCGACGCTTTTACGTTGAACTTCATCGAACTCTCAGCGCGATTGATCTCGAACATCGGCACTTGCGCCCAACTCACCGGCGCAATCACCGTCACCGCCATAACCAAAACGCTCAGCTCAAGGGTTCTCATGCCGCTCAGTCTGCGTCCCTCCCTCGCGTCAGTCAACGGGCGCGGACCCGTCTTTTCAGAGTCCATAGTAATGACTCCATCAGCCCATAGTCATTTAAGGGCGGGTAGCGACAACGTACTGTATTTACCGCGTACGCAAAGTACCTGGGGTATGGTCCCCGGCGTACGCCCCTTCCCGTTCTCACAAAAGCGGGGGTCCCCTATAAGTCCAGTAGAATCAATACCTATCGATTTGCCTGGGCCTAAGTCCTTTGTTCCTTATACTTACGAAAAACACCGGGATGGGGGTATCCATCCATCCGATCTTCGCGCCATCCGATCTTCGCGCCATCGCAACTGGCTCAGACTGGCCACGCAAGTTTTCGCCGGCCGGTTCGTACTAACCCCAGCCGCCCATTGCACTCTTCCCATCTCGGGTGCAAGATTCCTTCTGGGCCAAGCAAAGCTTTGGAAACATCTCCGCTCTTCGTGGTGTCTAA
>Ga0209488_10005081_pt1 | contig 10149 bp, 9 predicted proteins | sample Rivendell_Oct201_8_FD_188349 | JGI IMG/M metagenome (GOLD analysis project Ga0209488, IMG submission 188349) | Vadose zone soil microbial communities from the Eel River Critical Zone Observatory, Northern California, USA -... | ecosystem: Environmental > Terrestrial > Soil > Vadose zone >... | reverse complement strand
GAAAGGAGGCTGGTCGTAATGACGATTTTGAGCGAAATGCTAGGAAGGGATCATTGACCGCATTTAGAGGCTTCGTAGAGCGCAGCAAAGGCTGCGCAAGTGATCAAGATTGACCCGGGTCAAGAGTCGTGCCAGGGCGCTCCGCTTTCAGTGCCCTTTCCGCAGCAGGTTTTCCAGTTGGTGAACTATGACGAACCTTTGCCGCGGCCTCTATCAGAAGCATCGGCATAACTCGTGCTCAAGACCACGATCACCAATAAGTGATAGTAGCGGAAAAGTACTTCCAATCTACCGCGGGTCGACAACACGTTGAGCTCACTTACATTCGGCGAGTTGCCCACACATTGTCTGCATTCTGTTCAGGGAAAAGACTGAGTTGGGCACTGCGAGGCCCAGGCCATGATGCTGGCAAACTTACCTTGAAGGTGCTCGCTTGTATATTTGCAGGACTCGGAGCGATTCCGCTAGGGGCCCCCGCCCGCCTACCTCGCCTATCCCCATCGTACACCCTCCTAACCAGCACCCGTGGACAGTGGCGTAATATCCGATATGCCGGCCATGCACTGATTGATGATGTCCCCGCTTCCTTGCACGGATTCAACCCACGCACCTTCGATGACCAAGTATGGATATGCGAGTCACACGGGGGTTGCAGCTCGATGCACTTGTCTGTGCAAGTGTTGCACGGTTCGCAGGACTTGCGTGGGAAGAGTAAACTGGGCTGAACATTCCGAATCGAGGGTGACATTTTTGCAATCAAAGTCATAGCAGTACTATATATGCTGTATACGTGGTATTAGAAGGATGAGATTATAGGCACTTACCATAACGGATGGGTTTATTTTTAGGCGCGTTTGGGCACATTGATCCTGTATCCTGTTCTATCTCCGGCATGTTCGTTTCGAAATGTACAGACGAAAGCATCGTGGCAGGGTTACTACACGTACGTGGGCCCAGAGGAACTTTGTCAATGCCAGCCAGGTATGATGGATGAGGAGACAAGGACAGCCGACGTGCAAACGACGTACACCCGCCTCGGCCCCACGGTGGCCTCCGAATCACTGAAATAAAAGGATTAGTTGATATTTTCAAGAGAGTAATGACATCAGGATTTTATCGAACCTTTTGTCGCACCGCACATGTTCCGTCAGTAAGTCCACAACTTGAATCTCTGGAAGACTTCCTCTAAGCGGCAATGGGTATGGAAACTGACTGTCACCATTCTATGAATGTACGTCTGTACCAAGAGTTTCACAACCCCAAGATGTTCAAAATGTGTTGGGAGATGCAGCGGAGTCCAAAAGCCCTGTTGCCTCGCTTTCGCGTTCGCGTCATAATTGATGGGCAACCACGCGACCCTAAGGTGTCCGCATCGCGATGCTCTGAGCAGGGGGGTGGCAACCTAAATTATTGCGCGAATCCACCCTCCGGCGCCGCACCAAGATTGTCACGTGATCTATTCTCATTCGGTTCACTTCCCCTTGTACGCCGGCCTTATGGAGTCTCTGTACCCTCCTCAAGTAATGACTCCACCACCTTCTTCAGAGGTGTGCATCGCAACATTTCCCTCGATTCTTTAAATTTTATGTCGCTGTACTCTATCTCCAATGTGGTCGAGGTAATGTGCTCCGAACATTTGGAATTGCCTTGTACCCTGCTAGAAACCATGCAACATCAGCTCTGTTATTTTCCAATGCTAATTCTGCTGCTGTTTTATTGACCTTGTCAACCACATTGACATCAGCCCTCCGCCTAAGCAATAGCCTTACAACGTCCAGATGCACACTTTGCGATGTTATATGTAACTGAGTCCAGCCATTTTCTGTCGGTAATGCGCAGACTCACCCAATTACAAGACGGGCAATCTGGATTTCCCCGTCAGCTGCTGCTTGACCAAGTGGCCCCTTCTTCGTCATATATCGTGCAACTCTTGATCGATAGTGGTGCTGTAGTCGAGGCTCGCAGAATCAAATGACCCTGTTAGCCTTGGTTCCGAGGGAGGGAATGGTCAGGGACTCACGGCCCCTCGTCGAGCCGAGGGCAGGCTTGAATGTCTGGGACAAGAAGTGCTAGACTCTATTATACTGCCACCTCGCGTCAGGAGAGGGACATCTTAAAATGGCGTAGCTGTTGTTAGACAGCGGTGTTGATCCGAACGTCGAGTTTTGGAGCCCATTTCACGAGATGCCTTGCATTCCGGCCATTGCCGTCCGTGGCATGGACATCTACGCCTAGCTCAATTATGAAAGGTACGTCAAGCTTCCCGCCACCAGACTTCTCTTCGTCTCCCTTTCGGACATTGACATCGAGGTCACATTGTAGTAGAAATTTCGCGACATGGAGATGTCCAAAATTCGATGCCGTGTGAAATGGAGTCCAACCATTGACATCCCAGGGGAAATGGCTGCACCCCGTTCAATTAAGAAGCACGCAATCTCGTACCCTCCCCTTGATGCATGGAAGGGGTCTCCAGTCTGTCATTGCGGCTGTTTAGTTGCACCATACTGGATAAGTAATTTTGTGCCCGTCGACTGATAAGAGATGTAGTGGAGTCCTAGTGGAGTCCAATGATTTACCTCGTGTGCGTTCACATCAGTGCCGGGGTCTACTGTAGTAATAGCCGTGCGACGTTAACATTTCCATTTTGTAAAACGAGATACAGTGGGATCCCGTGTTCTACGCGTGCATTTACATCCGAGTCGGCACCAAGGTCTAGCAAAAGCCGCGCAATGTCAATATCGTTCTATGCCGTCCTTCATCCGTGTTCCTTGTACTGACGCATCCGGAGCCCTACTTCGGGAATTGTATTGACACATGAGGATGAATGTGCGCAATGGAGAGACTGACTCGGACCAGGCTTCCCCGTGCTTGGCGGAAAATACCGATGTCATGCCATCATACACCCAATATCGATGTCATTTCTGTTTCCTGCTTCGAACTGTATTGATTGGCGCTCACCTGAACGCAATTCCAGTGTCATGCAAGACCGCGGCAGGTCCATTTGCAAGCAGCAACAACCACCGAGAGTCGATAATGAACTTGAACGGGCACAGCCTCCAATGGCTATGCGGTTCGGAAGCGCAGAGTGTGGGATTCTTTCACCAACTACGGTCACCGAGGAGATATATAAGACCCGTCACATCACCTCGCCGATTATCATCAGTCCAGCCAGCCAGTCGCTGATTGATAATCGCAATTATGCCCGCTCTCATTCTCGAGACAAATGTCAAGGTAACTGACTATAACCCAGTCCAGGATGGCTCTTCCCACTCAACTCGTACAGGTTGCCGATCCGCAGTCATTGTTCTGACCTTCTCTAAGGTGCAGCCCATTTCTATTTCTTTTGGCCCTGGTCGTACCATCGGCGTCCCATAGGCCGCGGCAGAAGCTCTGAGCAAACCGGAGAAATACATTTCGGTCTCCTACCGTCATAACGAGCACCTTTCATTCGGCGGAACTTTTGACCCCGCCTTCTTGCTCGAAATCGTGCGTCTGGTCTATGGACCTTTTACGATTGACCTCCGCCAATCAAATCCCTGGTAGATAAGTTTGGATAACATCACACCAGAGAAGAACGAAGTATACAGCAAGGACCTTTTTGCGTTTCTCAATAAAGAACTTGAAGTTCCGGGAGACAGGGGCTACATGTGAGAACAGGCTCTTCTGGTGCGACCTACCTCATACCAACCAAAACATCATTATACCAGAAAATTCAATGACCCTGGGAGGGAATATTTGGGGTGAGTCCCGCATTTGTAGCCATGATGAGTACTTAAACGTCTTCTAGCCATCAAGGAACGACGTTTGCCGAGATTTTTGGGAAGTGAATTGTGCTCAGGGGATTGGCGCAGTATTGTCTCATTTCTCGGAAGTGTCAATCGTGTATTATTGGGTCTCTGATGGACCCCGTCTTTGAAGCGCTTGTCCATCATGTCGATAAGATGACTTTCACTTGACTCGAAATAGGTTGTTTTTGCTAGCGCGTTTAGCATCATCTGTGCGATTATCCTACTGCCCAATACAAACCCATGTTAACTGTGATGCGATGCGCTTCCAGTATCCCCGACGCCACAATCATGTATGCGGCCACTTAAGGTCGAGGTATGTTCAGGTTAGGTTGACTGCAGGCCCGGAAAACGGGGGGCCTAGCTTTCCGGCCGGTCTTGCTCTTGCAGCGTAGCACTATCCTCATGACATTCCACAGGTATGAGAGAGCACCATTCGCATCCGAGTTTGGTCTGGCGCTCGATTGAAGCTACCAAGGCAAAGAAACCACCATAGCCACGCATCTCGCAGCGCTTAGTTCGTCCGAAAGGAACAAAGCAAGTGTCCCACTGGCACCGAGGGCAGCGATGGCTTTAATTTTCACTGGTCACTGGCTGAGCCGACATGTGCCATGCCGACCAATGAGGAACATTTATTTACCTTCCTCGCGTGCGCAAGTGATTATAGAAACTCGTCAACACCCCTTGGGCATCTGAGGTAAGCATACGAGTAAGGATCACCATTGGATCGGAGGCATGCATAGAATATCTCCGTTTCCAAAGAGAGAGATTTCCTTGAATATGGCATCTGTGGGAATTTATACGATTGCCAGATTATTCAGTCGGGACGATTAATAGTACGACTCTGAATTCGAGGTTTCGTGTCGAGATCCAACTACGAAGGATCTGTTCGTGAGGTTGCTTCCCGATGTCTGCAGTATACAACTTGAAACACAGAGCACTCCCACATTCACATCACGTGCTTCGCGTTCAGAGTCGCGGGTGCATCCATGCAAGCCAGCGCTTCCGCTGGCTCACTCTGCATTCTGTCTCGTCCTTTCACCTCGCGTGCCATTGGGTCCTAGGACATAGCAAACTTAAGCTATAAAACAATACCACTGTCCCAACCGTCTGCTCACCGGATAGTCTGTGAATCCGAATAAAGCTAAACCTTTCTCCGTTTCCGCGATTCTTGTCGGAAGCCTGAGACAGATTGAACCATGGCCAACTGGACCGCAAACTCAAACGACGCACTTCACCTATCTCTAGGTACGATATTTTTTTATTATGGGCTGCTCATGAGCTCACGCCATGCGTTATATAGTACGCGCGAACAAAGACAAGGAAGTGCTGGGTGATAACGAATCGTATGAGAACTTTCACCCGAGTTTTAGTTATCCGGTTGGCATATTGTTATTTCTTACGGCCCTTGCTCCAATCCACTGACTGTGGCCCAGATATATGGCGAAGATGAGAATATTTATGGATACTCTGACCTTGTAATCGACGTGCGCTTCGTAGTCTCCGAACCCGATTCCCGTGACTGACACCGTGCCTCGTAGCTGCGCTTCGCGTCTGGCTCTCTCGTGCACTTTTTAGACATTAGATATTCCGCCAAACTCCCATCTTCGACCCTTGACGACGTCCGGGGGTCGCTCGAGAAGGTTATTCCACCAGGTTACTATCGAACGGAATCCGAATTTCTCGCGCACGTTGAGGAGGACGCCGCATCGTTTCGTCCCCCCGGGGAGAAGGTTGCTTCGTTCACACGCGTTGCGCCGAACAGCGCGACAAAGGGCAAGGGTGCGGCAGTGACACTTCCTGAGGATGACCCAGACGCAATCGTGTATGAAGTGTGGCATGTGCGTGCCCCGAGCCCGACTTTCCCCTGTTGCTCACTCCTTTGATATTGTTGCTACAGGCAAAGTGGAATACCCCAGGATTCCGGGAATATCACCGGCGAATGCAACTGTTCATTCTACTCTACATCGAGGCCGGTTCTTACATCAACGAAGAGGAAGATTCGTGGGAGTTTGTGGTGTTGTGCGCGTCCCTACATTTTTGGTTCACTTTCAATGAGTCCTGATGAGAATAGATACGAAAAGCGCAAACGGCGGACGACACCAGTTGTAGAGACGTATCACTTCGTGGGTTACTCCTCGCTGTATCCCTTCTACTGTTTTCCAGACAAGGTCCGCTTCCGACTGAGGTCTGTGTCCCTCTTCTCTCAGTCCGACCGGCTCCCCATGACTCCTTTCTCAGCCAATTCGTGATCATTCCCCCATACCAACATCAGGGACACGGGTGTCAGTGTACCACATCTGCGTTCCTCTCTCGCGCTAACATTCACCGCAGCGGCGCTGTACAGGGCAATCTACGAATATGTCCTCTCAAAGCCCACGATATCCGAGCTGACGGTGGAAGACCCCGCAGAGGCCTTTGAGGACCTGCGCGACCGCAACGACCTCGCGATGCTGCTCGGCCACACTGCCTTCATGTCTGAGGGTTTCGGCTCCGACGCTGTATCCCATGGTGGTGGGCGCGTGGGGCGAGGGCGAAATCCTGCGAAAGGAAAGACGGGGGGCAAGCTCGGCCCGCCGTCCGATCGCGCGTGGCTGGAGCGCTGGAGGAAGGAGCTCAAGATGGCCGGCGTGCGTATTTCCGTTCCAGTTTCTTTGCACTCTCGTTCGCCCTCGCTCACCCTTTGTCCCCCCCCCCCTTTTCCACCCAATTAAATCTCTCGTATATGATGATTAAATAATACAGCGGCAGTTCCACCGGCTCGTGGAGATGCTCATACAGCTGCACTTGAACCCTGCCGATGCGCGAGGGGCCAAAGCATACAGGTTGCAGGTGAAGGAGCGGTTGTACCGCTTCAACTATGTGAGTGCGGGATATTCTACTGCAGATGTTTTTACGCGAAGCGATCTGGCTGGCTGACTGGCTGGTCCTGTGCACAGGAAGTACTTGCCCAACTCGAGGACAAGGAACGCTTAGAGAAGTTAGAGGAGACGTTTCAAACCGTATGCGAGGACTACCGGAGGATCTTGGCGATGTTGCGATGATGGAGATGTCCTCCTGAGAGTTTCGTACGGCCGCTCACAGCTTGCGTTTATTGGTCCAAACACTTAAGCTAATCCGCCGCACCTCGCGACATCACGCTGTGATTTGCGGACGAGCTCGACACTAGGATATAGTTACTGTACTGTTCCCGTCCGACAGACTCTGAAGTCATTCCACTGGGGGTGAATTGATCTTCTTTTTCCCGCAGATTGTAGTTTCCCATAATTGTATCGAGTCCAATCCACAAACAAAATCTTCACCCATGAAAGTCACAGAACCGCGGCCCTAGAAACCTAATGTACATTCTCACTCGCATGAGGGGCTACTTTAACGTGACCAATTCTAAAACGTGACAGTGAGGACTGATAATCAAAACAACGAACACAAGAATTGCACGTACCCTCGGCGGAGGTTGGGTGGATTGCGACGGTGTCGTCGAAATCGCGCTTCGTTGCTGCATACAAGCCCAACACCATCAGTCAACCTGACACCGCGCACTGATCTGTCTTAATTTCACTCACCGCCCATTTTGACAGCTACAGCGAAGCCCTGAAGCAGCTCATCGCTACCAAGACCGATAACGTGAACACCGACGACACGTTCTTCAGGCCCGGCGACCACGAGCTTGAACAACGATGGCTCCTTATGCTCTGCAGGGATCATGGAGAAGAAGAGGGCGCGGAACGTTGATTTGTCTACGATGGGTCGTGTGAACAGAGATCAAGAGCACTGGGACAAGAATGCGAACAAATCTTAACCGCGTCGCCATATTTCTCGCGCGCTTCGGGCTCAGTAAGGCCAACGGTTCCGATCGGGGGATGGCTAGGTTCCGTTTAACAGTTAGTAAGATAGGGACCATAGCAATATGCTTTGCAGAGCTCACGAGAAGACAACAGTGGGTATATTGTGGTAGTCGAGTTTTTCGTTCTTGAACTTCTCTCCGCCATAGAGCCTGTTGGAAAGACGTCTTCCTGCGGCGATGGCCACAGGCGTGAGAAGCGCCTTGCCCTGCACGTCACCGATCGAGAAGATATTCTCAATGTTCGTCTTTTGCCACTCATCGACGATAACGTTTTCTTTGGAGTCAAGCTTGACACCGACTTTCTCGAGACCAAGGTCGTCGGTATTTGCCTTCCGACCGATTGCCCAAACAAGCGAGTCGACCTCGATGGTTTTGCCATGGTCGAGGTGAACAGTAAGGGAACCACCGCGCTCGCCCTCGACCCTGACCACTTTGCTATTGCGGTGGAAATTGATGCCGGTGTGTTGCATCCATGGCACGAGAACATCCTGCAAATCAGGATCGAAGGTGCGAAGGACTTTGTCGTAACGAGCGATAAGGTGCGTCTCTGTGCCTAGCGTGTTCAACACCCCCGCAAGCTCCACTGCAATATATCCGGCGCCAACAACTGCGACGCGCTTGGGCTGATCCTCGAAAGCGAAGAACCCATCAGAGTCTGTGCCAAGCGATGCGCCGGGTATCTCGTCATCCGAGGGTATGACCGGATGTCCGCCCGTGGTTATGACCACCTTATCAGTGTTAATGGAGTACGTGGTGCCGTCCCGACTAATCTCAACCGTATTCGGTGATGTGAGCTTGGCGTGACCGGCGTGGTATGCAACACCTTCCCCGGTAATGTTCTTGTCGTAGATTCCGTTTAGAAAGCGGATATATGCGTCACGCTGAGGCTTGAAGGTGGCCCACTTAAACTTGGCGCCGTCTTGGGGTAGGTCGAAGTGATAACCATCGCCTGCGTAACGTAGCGTATCTGCAATAGCCGCGGCATGCCACATAATCTTCAAACGTCTTAACGAGATGACCATCTGAAAATTTGCTCGAAATACTCACCTTCTTTGGTACACAGCCTTGCATGTGGCGCCCGTGAACATATGCAAACCACCGGAGGACATGCACCTACCAACGTTCACGCAAGTGCCACCCAATTTTCCTGATTCCTCTATTATTGCTGTTTTGGCACCATGAAGCGAGGCGCGACGCTACGTATATGATGGAGTAAGCGCCAGAACGTCACCACATATTAAACAAAACGTACTGAACCGGCTGAGCCTCCGCTACCGCCACCGATAAACACGATGTCATACTTTTCACCATCGATTGGTTTCTCGATCGGAGGCATACTCGTAACCGCGCTATGACTAACAGCTCTGTAAATCTAGAGGAATGAGATGCGACAAGCGAAGACAGCGAATTCGAATACCTGAGCGAGTCTAAGTGCTGGAGAGGACAGGTTTTGAGAGCGGAGAATGGAAGAGGTGGTCGAGATAGGGAACGCCAGTTTTAAATATTTGCGGAGACGATAAGAGTAGTGGTTCGTCATCACTCCGCCCCGAAAACGGTCACATGTTCAGTGATCCGCTTGAACACATTCGCTCTAGGCTTGCAACATGGCTGTATCTCTGTTCATTATCTAGGGCACTGTAGTACTATTCACTTTTTTCTTCTTCAACCGTAAAATTTTAAGGGCTGGGGACTTCAGGTCTGTACTGTACTAGTATTGTTCGCGCGTTTACTTTCCTTCCAACCCAATGACCAAATACTTCCTTCCAAAGACTGAGCCCCATGTTCAATAGAAAGGAATTCTAAGCTTCGTGGCGCTCGCCATAGGCGGTTATTTTAAAAAAGGAAGCAATCAAGTCGTTACAGATCAATGACGAATGTATCCTCCGGTAACCGGTACAGCAGCTGTGCACAGTCGAAGGGACGCGGTGGTCATGCGCACTTTGACGAATACCACTGATCTGGAACAGAACCAAAATTACGACGGACATGGTGGGATATCCAGCATGACTGAACTAGATGCCATTATGTCGTTGAGTTGAGCGCAGAACGTGCCATGTCCATAGCATAGAGTGCCGATAATGTGCTGGCCAGGTAAAGGGGACATGTTGGCGGGTGCAGATTAGATTATGTACTTCTCTATCATGATGGTTTCAGGTTTACGGATGCTCTAACTGTTGGCCTGCTTCTTCTGCTTCTCTATTAGAACTCTAATCTGGGTTCTCTGACGCTCCCTGGCCTCCAGCCATCCAAGAAGTGCGCCGGGCCCGCCAAGAAAACTGTGCGGGGCCGCCGGCTGCGCCTACTATTACTGGACTGGTCCAACTCCAACTCCGACGTTTGGACAACAAGATATTGACCTCAATTGCGCCTTCCACTTGAGCTATGATATTCGGAGATACGAAACCCAAACCACTACTTGCGCCCTTGGAGTAACACCGTGATGATAACATGCTCACGTGTGGTAACGCATCAGGAAACCTGCCACTTACTTTTTTGCACTCGTACGAGTGAAAAAGTAGA
>Ga0209488_10005080_pt1 | contig 10149 bp, 10 predicted proteins | sample Rivendell_Oct201_8_FD_188349 | JGI IMG/M metagenome (GOLD analysis project Ga0209488, IMG submission 188349) | Vadose zone soil microbial communities from the Eel River Critical Zone Observatory, Northern California, USA -... | ecosystem: Environmental > Terrestrial > Soil > Vadose zone >... | reverse complement strand
CGGTCTGCAGGGGGAACCATCCGCGATAGACGTTCGGATGCGCCGGAGCGAACTTCTGACGCCAGAGTTTGCGAGTCTCATGCTCCGGCAGCTGAAATAGACGCAGCAGATCCGCCCGGGCCGCGCGGCCCGCCGGCAGATCGGATGGCAATCCTCTCACCACCATGAAACCCGACGTCGCAGCCGCCGCCATGATTGCTTGATCGGTGAGGTCGCGCTCGAGCGAGCGCGTGCCAAACAGCGGACCAATATCGATAAGAGGAATGGAGTGACCCATCGACACATCCTACGAGCACGTGCGGCCCTACATAGCTAGAATATACCGATGGATGACGACCTAGAAACCTTCGACGCGCCGCGCGGCAGCGAAGAGTTCAATCAGTAGACACCAGGCGCTTCATGGGTCCCTACGTCGATTCCATCATTCCCGATGAGGTGATGCCGGCCGCTACCAGTGTGGTCGTCATCGGTGGCGGCATCATCGGCACTTTTGCCGCATTGACGCTGGCCAATCGCGGGATTCCCGTGGTGCTCTGTGAAAAGGGATATATCGCCTGCGAGCAGTCCAGCCGGAACTGGGGATGGTGCCGCCAGGCCGGGCGCGATGCGCGGGAAATGCCCCTGATCGTTCAGAGTCTGCAGCTGTGGCGCTACATGAACCGTATGACGGAGAGCGACACGGGTTTCCGTCAATGCGGCGTTCTGTACGTAGGCGAGAGCGAAGCCGACGAACGGCGTTTCACTGCGTGGGTCGACATGGCTAAACCCTACGACATCGGTACCCGGATCGTACGCGGCACCGAACTTGCCGCGCTCATGCCCGGAGCGAGCAGGACCTACGCTTGTGGATTGTATGTCCCCACCGACGGCTGCGCGGAACCGCAGCGGGCCGCGCCCGCGATCGCGCGCGCCGCGCAGCGCAAGGGAGCGGTCGTTCTCACCCATTGCGCCGTGCGCGGCATCGAACGCACGGGTGGCCGCGCGGCGGCGGTCATCACGGAACGAGGGCGTATCGCATGCGATGCCGTTGTGCTCGCGGGCGGGGCTTGGTCTAGCCTCTTCTGCGCGAATCTCGGCATACGTCTGCCGCAATTGAAGGTGCTGTCTTCCGTGATGCGCACGGCGCCCGTAGAGGGTCCCGACGCTTGTACGTATCTGGATGAAGTGGGCTACCGCAAGCGGCGCGACGGCGGGTATACGCTTGCCAGGGGCGCAGGCTACGTAGCGCCCTTCGTACCCGATTCGCTGCGGTATCTGCGCGAATTCCTGCCGACCATTCGCGCTGAACGGGGGTCGTTGCGATTGCGCGTGAATGCGCAGTCGCTGCGCGAGTTTCGCGCGCCGCGCAGCTGGCCGCTGGATCGGCCGAGCCCCTTCGAGGCGACGCGTGTGTTGGACCCGGCGCCGAACAAAACCCTGAACCGGGAGGCCCTGGCGGCGATGATCAAGCTCTACCCGCAGTTTCGCGACGTGCATATCGTGCAGCAGTGGGGCGGATACATCGATGTCACGCCGGATGTCGTGCCCTACATCAGCCCGCTCGGCACCCTGCCCGGCGTCACGGTCGCGACCGGATTCTCCGGGCACGGCTTCGGTATCGGGCCGGCCGCTGGGCGGTTGGCGGCGGAACTTGCGATCGGCGACGCGCCCTCGGTGGACCCGGCGCCGTTTCGCACCTCACGGTTCAGCGACGGCTCGCCGATCGTGCTGGGCCCGGAAATCTAATCCGGCCCAGCACGCCGCGGCCGCAACGTCATTTCGGCTTGCGGAACTTGAGCACGTAGTTATCGGCTTCGCCGATGGCGACATATCGAGCGCGGTCTTTCTCGCCTTGAGAGAGCGTGGGCGGCAGGGTCCAGACGCCGTCGACCCAGTCCTTCGTGTCGCGTGGATTCGCATTCACTTCCGACGAGCCGACGAATTCGAACCCCGCCTTCTTCGCCAATGCAATCGTGTAGTCCTGGCGCACGTACCCATCCTTGGCTTTCGGATCCTGTGGTTTGTCGTTCCGGCCGCGATGTTCCTCGATGCCCAGAACCCCGCCGGGTTTGAGCGCTTTGAAAGACGCCGCCAGCGCCTCGTCCGCATAGCCCCCATCCATCCAGTTGTGCAGGTTGCGGAACGTGAGCACGAGGTCGGCAGAGCCGGCCGGCGCAATATCGAAGTGGCCGGCGCCAAGCGCGGTCTCGTGCAGTGTACCGAGCCGGCCTTTCTCCTCGGCGATACGGGCGTGAAAACGCTTCACGCCGGCATCTTCCTCTGCATTGCCTCGCGCAGGCAAGGCGATGTAGTAGTGGCCTTTCGGGGCAAGATAGGGGCCCAGGATGTCGGTCCAGTACCCCCCACCCGGCCACAGCTCCACCACCGTCATCGCGGGCGCAAGGCCAAAGAATGTCAGCTCTTCGACGGGGTGGCGAGCCGGATCTCTCGCTACCGCGGTGGGGCTGCGTGCAGGACTCCCGACCGCGCTCACCAGCGCAGGATCAGGAGGGCTCGTCGTGGTGGCCAAGGACGAGACGGACCCGGCCAAGGCGAGCGAGGCCGCAGCGAACAATGCACGGACGTGGGGAATCTGCATAGCTATACCTTTCTTGGTGCGTTAATTGTGAGGCTCTTGGTGCGTCAACTGTGAGGCGCAGTATCACAAATTCACCGGTGCCGAGTCACGCTATCCTCATTCGCGGCGATTAAATCACGGGGGCGGGGTCTCCCCGCTGAACGATATCGCCGTTGCGCCGGTGACGGCGCCGACGGTGGCCTTGTCGCTGATGAAGAGCTGAACCGTGCGTTCGAAGCGCAGATCGCCCTGCACGGTCACTCCCGGTCCAATGACGATCCGTGGAACGTCCATGACCAGGTGTATCAATTCACTGGACGGCTTTTGCACGTGTAAACCGCCTTCTACCCGGGATGCACCGGTGATGTTCATACCGCCGCTCACAGTCTTGATTCCGCCGCCCACGTGCGCCGCGGTGAGCGTGATCTTGCCGTTCACGTTCGAGAGTGATCCGGAGACGTCCGCGCCGTCTTCCAGACTGAGTTCGCCGTTGACCGACGAGACGCTGCCGGAGACATGCGCTCCGCTGCCGAGCGTGATCGAACCGTTGACGCTATCCAGGGACGTCGCGGTCGCGTGGTCGCCCAAGTGCACGGTACCGTTCACCGTTGTCGCACTGGTGACCGCCGCGTTGTCATCGACGTGAATCGAGCCGTTGACCGTCGCCACGGCGCCGGGCTGCCTGCCGGCGGGCACGTGGATGGACCCGTTGACCTTGGTCGACTCATCGCCGTCGTTCGATGCACCGCAGGCCGAGAGCGCAAGCATCAGGGCAAGGGCGAAAGCAGAACCATAGGCGCCGAATCGCGCTGCAGGGCTCGGCTCGAGGCTGCTTAAAATCGGGTGTCTCGAGTGCATTCCTTCGCTCACGGCTGCTCCTTTGGGGGTCTTCTGCCGCTACTGTAGCATTCGACGCCGCGATCGCGCATATACTGGAATCACATCGGCACGGGGGGACAACGGATATGCCCATCATTCCCGCAAGTTGCGCGCTGGGTTTGGAGATAGCCCTGACAGTCTGCCTGTGCTCGGTCGCGCCGCAGACCACGGGCGCGGCGACTCCTCCCCGCGATGCCTGTTCGTTGTTCACCGCGCCCCAGATCAGCAAGGTGCTGGGGGTTACCGTAACGGATGGGCGGCATCCGATACCCTCCACAGTGCTGCTGTGCGCCTGGGCTCCGGCCGGCGGACCGCAGCTCGACGGCAAGAAGCTCTCCGTCAATCTGATGACTGAACGCGCATTCGAGGTCGGCAAAACCCCCGTGCACGGTATCGCCAAAACGCCGCTGAGCGGAGTGGGCGATGACGCCTACTACTTGACCGACAGCGGCCGCGGCACCGGACTGTCGGTGAAGAGCGGCGGCATTTACGTTCAGATCTGGGTCGGCGGCTTTCCTCCCGAAAAGCAAAAGGAGCTGGAGAAGGCGCTGGCGCTGCAGATGCTGACGAAGCTCTGATCCGCGCTCCCTGCGGGCCGCCGCCCATCAAGGGGGTTGACAACGAATCGGATCTGGCCAAAACTTCACTACATGGTGAACTATAACGCGCAACTGGACCGGACCTTCGCGGCGCTCGTCGACCCGACCCGGCGTGCGATTCTCGCCCGGCTGGAGCGGGAGGACGGCGCTACGGTGAGCGAGCTCGCGAAACCCTTCGCGATCAAACTGCCGGCGGTGATGAAGCATCTCGACGTGCTCGACGATGCCGGACTGATCACGCGGTCAAAGGTGGGACGGACCGTGACGGTGCGGCTGTCGCCGGAACCCATGCGGGCGGCCGTGGAATGGCTGCGCCGCTACGAGCGCTTCTGGTCGCGCAGTCTCGATCGACTCGCGGCCTACGCCGAGCGCAAGGAAGCCGAAGCGAGGAAGAGCGGCCGATGACCAGCCTCACCCTCGTACGCCGGATCGCGGCGCGGCCATCCATCGTCTTCGACGCGCTCACGACACCCGACGGCATCGCCTGCTGGTGGGGCCCGGATGCCGGCCCCGTGCTGCTGGCCGAGACCGACGTGCGCATCGGCGGGCGCTTCCGGGTCCGCTTCCGCATGCTCGACGGCAGCGAGCACGAGAGCAGCGGCGAATATCTCGAGGTCGTAAGACCTGAGCGCCTGGCAATGAGCTGGCGATGGCAGGGCAGCGAGGATCCCGGCGAATCGCTGGTCGAGATCGACCTTCGCGCGTCTGCCGAAGGCACCGAACTGACGTTCACTCATTCGCGTCTGCGCGACGAGGACTCCCGCCGGAGCCACGAAGAGGGCTGGAACGGCGCGCTCGACAAGCTGCAACGACATTTTTCCGTCACTGACAGGAGATACTCATGACCAAGCACGAGGTCGTCTCGGAGGAACAATGGCTCGAGGCCCGACGCGCCCTTCTCGCCGAGGAGAAGGCGTATACCCGCGAGCGCGACCGCTTGTCGGAAAAGCGCCGCGCGCTGCCCTGGGTCAGGGTCAAGAAAGACTATGTCTTCCAGGACACCGACGGTACGGTGACGCTCGCCGGCCTGTTCGACGGACGCGGCCAGCTCGTGGTCTACCACTTCATGTTCGGTCCCGATTGGCAGGAAGGCTGTCCCGGCTGCTCGCTGCTCGCCGACCAGGTCGACGGGGCGCGGCAGCATTTCGAGCACAACGATGTCAGCTTTGTCGCGATCTCACGCGGACCGATCGCGAAGCTCAATGCCTATCGTCAGAGAATGGGCTGGAAATTCCGGTGGGTCTCTTCCGCTGCCAGCGATTTCAATCTCGACTATCACGTCTCATTCCCGAAAGGCACGCGCGAGGGCGGCGTCTTCTATAACTTCGCCGATTGCCCCGATCCTGAGATCGACGAGCTTCCGGGCGTCAGCGTCTTCTACATGGACGACGACGGGATGATGGGCGACCACGGGACGATCTATCACACCTATTCGACCTACGGCCGCGGCGGCGAGATGTTCCTGCCCGTCTACAACTGGCTCGATGTCGCTCCCAAGGGACGCAACGAGACGAAGAACGGCAACCTCTCCGACTGGATGAGGCGGCACGACCGATATGAGGATGACGGACGGACTCGGCAGGCCAAGCCCGCGATGGCCGACGCATCCTGACCAAACACGATCGATTGCATCGAAAGACGGAGAACTCCCATGATCACGTTGAGTGCATTCCGCTGGGTACCGCCTCTTGCGCAGGGCCTCGTTCGCGATGTTCGGGTGCGCTGGGCACTCGAGGAGGCGGGTATCCCGTATCAAGAAAGACTGATCGGACCTGAGGACCAGTCAACGGCCGCCTATCGCGCCCTTCAACCGTTTGGCCAGGTTCCTGCCATTGAGACGGAAAATCTCAAACTGTTCGAGTCCGGCGCCATCGTGATCCACATCGCCGAAAAGTCCGATGCGCTGATGCCGTCGGACCGGAATGGACGGGCGCGGACCAGCGCGTGGATTTTCGCCGCATTGAACTCGGTCGAGCCCCAGATCCAGAATCTCGCCGAACTCGACTTGTTCCATGCGCGCGAGGCCTGGGCGCCGATGCGCCGGCCGATGGCGCTGGAGGCCGCGCAGAAGCGTCTGGCCGCAGTTGAAAACTGGCTCGGCAACCGCGACTACTTGGAGGACCGGTTCACCGCGGCAGATCTGATGATGACCACCGTGCTACGCATCCCGCGCCACACCGACATCGTCTCCGGTCGGCCGGTGCTCAAAGCGTATCTAGAACGCTGCGAGTCACGCCCCGCCTTCCAAAAGGCGATGGCGGATCATCTCAGGCCGTTCGAGGCGACCGCCGCCTGAATTGACCGCAATTGCAGTGTGTTCACGGTGACGGGCCGGTACCGCCGGTAAGAGTTCTGCGCGGGCGCGAGATCAGTCAACGCCCGAGGTTGTGAACGATCACGTTGCTTCGTTCTACAAACCTCGGGCGAGTCTGAGCTCTTGCACGTGGCGCAACCTGCCAAAGACAAGACAAGAATTAGACTGACAAATCTCTTCATACCCACTCCCTAATTCATTCCCGCTCCCCGAGGCAAAATCCGGGATTCGTAAAACGACCACAACAATATGTATTAGAACGTGTTGCCGGTCCAAATCACCTGAGCCAGCGTGCGAAGAAGCTGAAGGTGCGATCCCACGCCTGCTGCGACCAGACGGGGTCATACTGGGTGGCTGGGATGCGGCCCGGCCCGACGGCGGTCTCGTTGGCGAAGGCATGGTGTGCGAGGTAGCGGTGGAAGTCGAAGTTCACGCCGGCTTCGCGCAGTTTGTCCTGCAGCGGATCGATGGTCGCGATCGGGAAGAACTGGTCCTGCGTGGCCCAATGACCCTGCAACGGCGCCCGGATCTTGGTTGCATCGATGTATTCCAGCGGCGGGCAGCCGTACCAGACCACGCCGGCGTCGATCTCCGGGGACGCGCACAAGGCCAGCAGTGTCAATGCACCTCCCATGCAAAAGCCGGTGATGCCGACCTTGCCGCTGCGGGCCTTCAGGAACTGCACCGCGCCTCGGATATCCTGCGAGGCCGCATCGCCGAAATTCAGCCCCGTCATCAGGTGATGCGCTTCTTCGGCCTCAACCGTGGTCTTGCCGCGGAAGAGGTCGGGCACGAGCGCAATGTAACCTGCGTTGGCCAGACGGTCGGCGACGCCGCGGATTTGTTCGTTGACCCCCCACCATTCCTGGATGACGACGATTGCCGCGGCACCGGCAGTGTGCTCCGGCTCGGCGAGGTAACCCTGAACATTTTGCCCGTCGGGGCGCTTGAAGGTGATTGTAGTTGCCATTGCTAGATTCCAATTTGTGAATGTAAAGCACTAGTGTAAATGTAATACTCGATCACGCCACCTTGCTCTTGAGCGCGCGCGGTCTACGTGCCTTGCCCGGCCCTGTGCCGGCGTTGCTGTGCAGAATCGCCGCCGCGATCTCGTCGAGATCACGGCGAGTGAGCTTGATCGCCGCCGCCCCGATCCAGCCGTCCACCTGCTTCGGCGTGCGGGCGCCGACAATGGCTCCGCTCACCCCAGGCCACGAGAGGGTCCAAGCAATGGCGATGCACGACACCGAGGTTTCGTGCCGTTGCGCGATGGGTAGCAGCGCGTCCCGCAAGGCGAGATTCCGGCCGAGACGCGGCTGTTGGAACTCCGCCGCGCGGCGCCGCCAATCGTCCTCGGCCAGCGCCGCCACGCGTTCTTCCGTGAAACTCTCTGTCAGCAGACCGGACTGCATGGGGCTGTAGCAGATGACCCCAGTATCATGGCTCGCACACCAGGGAATGTCCTTCTCGGCCGCCGCGCGATTGATCAGCGAAAACGGCGGCTGCAACGAGTCCACATGCCGGATCGCCTCGCACCGCTCGAGCAGAGTTGCGTCGAAGTTCGATACGCCTGCCGCGCGGATCTTGCCCTCCTCGATCAGCTTCACCATTGCGGCCCAGGAATCCTCGACGCGCGTACCTGTGTCCGGCCAATGGAATTGATACAGATCGATGCGCTCGACACCGAGCCTGCGGAGCGACGCTTCGCATTCGCGGCGGATCGAATCGGGGGTGAGGTTTCGCTGCGGCGGCTTCATGCGATCGTGCTCGTCCCAGACGAGGCCGCACTTCGTGAAAATGAGCGGGCGCTCTGCGCTCGGCAACTCGCGAAGCAGCTTTCCTACCACCTCCTCGGAATGCCCGAGCCCGTAAATCGCCGCGGTGTCGATCCAATTGATTCCCATCTCGAGCGCATGGCGCATCGTATCCAGAGACGCCGCATCGTCTTGCGGCCCCCAGCCGAACAACCAGCCGCCGCCGCCGACGGCCCATGAGCCGAATCCGACGCGGGTGATGTGCAATCCGCTGTTGCCGAGAGGATGAGTAGGTAGTGTCATGGTGATAGACCTCATTTAAGGGAAGGGAGAGGCGGCGAGTCCGCGGTGAAGGCCGGACGTCACGAATCGATCCGCAAAGGCCTCAGCTTTTCAGTTGGGCGCCGATCGGGAGCCGTCGAATGCGTTTGCCTGTGGCCGCGAAGATGGCATTACACAGCGCCGGAGCGAACGGCGGCACGCCTGGCTCACCGACGCCGCCGGACGGTTGATCGCTGTCGACTATGTGCACCTGAGTTACGCGGGGTGCTACGTTCATGCGTGCCACCTGGAAATCGTTGAAGTTGCTTTGCTGAACTCGTCCGTCGCTGAACGTGATCTCTCCATAGAGGGCCGAGCTCAAGGCCATCACGGCCGCACCTTCCACTTGGGATCGGATCCGGTCCGGAAACACGGGGAATCCGCAGTCCACCGCCATGTCGACGCGCGGGATGGACAGCGTTCCGTCCTTGCCGACCGCCGCTTCAACGACGATGGCCACGTAAGTGACGAAGCTGCGGTGGACTGCGATGCCGAGCCCATGGCCGGGGGGAAGCTTTCGCCCCCACTGCGCCTTCTGCGCCGCCAGCTCGACCACATGGCGGAGGCGCCCTGTATCGATGGGAAACACGTTGATGTCGTCACCGTAGTTCGGGTAATTCACGCCGCCCCGAGTGAGGTCGACATGCCGCGGCGGCCCAAGCAATTCGAGGAGGTAGTCCTTCGGATCCCGGCCGGCCGCATGAGCAAGCTCATCGGCGAACGAGCACACTGCGAAAGCGTGCGGAATGTTGAGAACGGAACGGAACCAGCCGATGCGCACGTGCGGGAGGGCCTGGCCGTTCTCGCAGCGGATGTTCGGAATGGCATAAGGCAAGTCGACGACGCCCTGACCGAGCTCGCCATCGCTCGCGTAGGTGATGTCAGGCTTGAACGTCGAGGGAATGGCCGGGAATACGGTTCGATGCAGCCATGCGGTGACATGACGCTGCGGGTCGAGCGCGGCTTCCAGATGCTGCGCATTGACCGTATGGTAATAATCGTGGTGGATATCATCCTCCCGCGTCCACGTTACCTTGACCGGCGCGCCAACCGCTTGCGATAACAGCGCGGCTTCCACGATGTAGTCGGGCTTCGCCTTGCGTCCGAAGGCGCCGCCCAGGAGCGTTACGTTGACCTTCACGCGCTCGACTGGAATCCGCAGTGCCTTTGCGATCTCCTCGCGCGACACTTGCGGGAACTGGGTGCAGGACCACACTTCACATCGCCCATCGGCGACGCTGGCCGTCGCGGCCTGCGGCTCCATCGACGCGTGTGCGATGTGCGGGACATAGTAGTCGGCCTTGACGATGCTCGTCGCGGAGGCGAGCGCGCTCAGCGCGTCACCTTCGTTGCGCACAACCTTTCCGGGCCGGCGTGCCGTTTCCTCGAGTTCCGTCTTGTATGCAGCCGAGTCATAGGAGCGATTCGGCCCGTCGTCCCAGGTGATGTTGAGCTTGCGGCACCCTTGAATGGCCGCCCAGGTGTTGCGTGCGATGACGGCAACGCCGCCGAGGGGCTGAAAGCCGGAGGGCGGTGGCGTGCTGTCGAGTTTCACCACGCGTTCGACACCGGGCACGGCCAGCGCAGGTGCGTCGTCGAAGGAAGCGACACGGCCTCCGTAAACCGGAGGACGCGCGATTACCGCGTACTTCATGCCCGGCAACCGGGTATCGATGCCGTAACCGGCTCGGCCAGTCGTTATATCGTCAAGATCGACGATCGGCA
>Ga0209488_10005079_pt1 | contig 10150 bp, 12 predicted proteins | sample Rivendell_Oct201_8_FD_188349 | JGI IMG/M metagenome (GOLD analysis project Ga0209488, IMG submission 188349) | Vadose zone soil microbial communities from the Eel River Critical Zone Observatory, Northern California, USA -... | ecosystem: Environmental > Terrestrial > Soil > Vadose zone >... | reverse complement strand
CGGCCACGTCGGAGGTCCTGGAGGCGACCTCCTTCACCATCTGCGCGCCCATGTTCTCGAACTTGTTCTCCAGCTCGATCTCCTTGGCCACCGTCACTCCGTCCTTCGTGATGGTGGGGGAGCCGAACGACTTCTCGATCACCACGTTGCGGCCCTTGGGCCCGAGGGTGACCTTCACCGCGTCGGCGAGCGTGTTGACGCCCTTGAGGATGGCCTCACGCGCGCGGACGTCAAACAGGATTTCCTTGGCAGCCATTTCGGTTTCTCTCCGTGGTCTGTTGGTTTGGAAGCCTACTTCTCGATGACGCCGAGGATGTCTTCCTCGCGCATCATGAGGTGCTCCTGCCCGTCGATCTTGATCTCGGTTCCGGCGTATTTCGAGAAGAGCACGCGGTCACCCGGCTTGATGTCCAGGGGGCGGACCTTGCCGTCCTCGAGGATCTTGCCGTTTCCGACGGCGATGACTTCGCCTTCGATGGGCTTTTCCTTGGCAGTGTCGGGGATGATGATGCCGCCCTTGGTCTTCTCTTCCTCCTGCACGCGCTTCACGATCACGCGATCCTGCAGAGGCCGAATCTTCATGGGGTTTTTCCTCCAGAGATGAGCTGAGCTTGAGCTGGCACTCTCGGAAGGAGAGTGCCAAAGCGGGGGCAATGTAACCGGATGGAAGGGCGTGTCAAGGGGCACAGCAACTTGCCGATCCGCCGTTTGGCCGTAGTATTTACAAAGGAGGAGGTTGTGCTTGGCCGACGCGCCCATCCTGAGCTCGCAGTCCATTCGCGATTTCTTTCGCGATTTGCTCACCCGGGCGATCGAGAACCAGCGCGCGCGGGTCCAGCCCTTCACTGAGCTCTATCTGGTGAATCTGCTGCACGAGTTCCTTGCCTCCCAGGCGCTGTACGTGCAGGCGGAAGACGGGACCTGGCAGCAGAAGCCCCTCGCCTTCCTGCTCAAGGAGGCGCTGGAGGAGGAAGGGCCCGCCCGGCTGCGCCTGCTGCGCCGCCTTGGCGACACCTCCTTGTTCATTTCCGGCTTCTTTCCCGATTCCCTGACGCGCCGGTCGTCCCTGGTGGACGTGGACTACTACATCGCGATGGGCGGGCGGGCTTACGACGCGGTGGCGCGCCACGCCCTGGAAAGCAAGCTCTGGGAGGAGCTTTCCGACAAGTTCCGGCTGCTCGTCGATCTCCTGAACGAGGTCAGCGAAAGGACGCTGGCCTCGAACGACGCGGGGCTGCTGCGGCTGTACGACCGCTGGCTGAAGACCGGCAGCGACCGGCTCGCGACGATGCTGGTGCGACAGGGAGTGGTCCCGCGCAAGGGGTTCGTGCAGTGAGGGCGCTCCGGGGGCTCGCGCAGCTGCAGCAGCTCCTGCAGTCGATCCATGGAATCCAGGCCGCGCCCGTGGGCGACTTCCTCGTCGGCCGCGCATTTCGGGACCGGCACGCGCCCTTGTCCAGTCCGCACGAGGCGCTGCTCTTGCGCGAGAATGGCGAGGAGCTGCACGTCGCGCTCTTCCTCGAGGACACGGTGCTGCAGCAGCTCGGCCGCCCGGCCCACCGTCCGTGGACACATGAGCGCTTGCAGGCCTTCTGCGCGGCCACCGAAGGGGTCTCGCATTTCCTCTATCTCGCGCACCGCGCGGGACAGGGTGGCCAGGTTTCGCAGCTCGAGCTGGAAGCGCAGGGAGAGATCGACAAGTACCTGGCCGTCCTGATGCAGCTCTGGGCGACGGGGCGTCGCGGCGCGTCAAGGGAGCTCCGGCGCCGTCTGTTCGAGCAGACCGTCCTGCGCCCGGGCCTCTCGGCGCCCGAGCGCGACCGGTACCGTCTGGCCTCCGCGCTCGCCGCCGCGTGCGCGCGCGCGTGGGAATCCCGCTACGTGCGCCCGGGCAGGCTCGACGCGTTGCTCCGCGACGCGAGGCGCCTCTACCGCCTGGCGGGTGGGGAAAAGTTCTCCGCGCTCGCACAGGGCGCCGTGGCCTGGGCAGCCTGAGACCAGTCGTCCAGACATGAAGCTGCTTGCGGGAGCGCTCCTCACCGTCGCCATCGGCTGGGCAGTCGTGCTCGCGGCGCCGAAGCCGGTGCGCCGGCCGCGCCTTGCCAAGCCGGTGCAGATTGAGACGGCCGAGCAGATCTGCAAGGCCCAGGGGCCGACCTGCAAAGTGCTTGTGCGTCCGGACGCGCCCCGCGATCTGACCGGCGTCGGCTGCGAGTGCAAATAGCGCGGCTGGGGTTACCGGCGCGGCGGTCCGACGGGCAGCTTCTCGTTGTCGTACTGGCCCGCGAGGGCCGCGCGCACCGGGCGATCGAACCGGACCTTGCCCGTGGCGACTTCCCGAAGGGCGAGCACCGGGGGCTTGTCCTTGGCCTCGATCAGCGGCCGCGCACCCGCCATCAGCTGCCGCGCGCGCTTGGTCGCGAGCAGGACCAGGGCGAAGCGGTTGTCGACCAGCGGAAGGCAGTCTTCGACGGTGACGCGAGCCATTCAGTTGACCTCGGCGCAGAGACGCGAACCGGGGTGGATACCGGATTACACGCGCTCCCGCAACTGTTTCGGCCGCTTACTTGCTGGCCTGACCGGTTGTCGGCGTCGGGGTCTCGAGGGCGTCGGCGACCGACCAGGGCCAGTCGTCCACCGTGCTCTTCTCCACCCGCACCAGCTTTCCGAATCCGTCTGAAACCGCGTAGCGCTTGCCGTCCTTCTCAGCGCCGATGCGCACCCGGGCGAGGACCTTGTCGCCTTCGCCCAGCAGGGTGACGGTTCTGGGCTTGTCGAGGCCGTACCTGGCCAGATCCTTCGCGGCCGGCAACGGGCCCTCGAAGCCCGTCGCGCGCAGCGAGGCGATGGCGTAGAGCGCGGAGGAGACCTTCCACTTCTTCGCGGGTCCTTGCTGCGGCGCGACCACCGTGAAGACCTCGTCCGCGACCCCGCCGTCTTCGGGTAGGTTCTTCACGCGCGTGATCTCGACCTTGCCGGGAGGCGATTCGAACACCACCTTCCGGACCGCCTCCCGGTCCAGGTGGACCAGGTCCTTGTTCTGCAGATCGAACGCTTCCTTCTCGACGTCGGCCAGGATCTGCTTGTCGACCTCGTACACCACCGGGCTGTCGTCGCGCTTCGCAAACGTCTTCGCCGACGCGGCGCCGCTCTTCGCCTGACCGATCTGGACCGTCCGGGTATAGGTGTCCGTGCCGGCGACAACCGACAGCCGGATGGTGGCCCTGGGCTTGTCGAGCCCGAACTCCTTGAGGCTCTTGGCCGCTTCCGACGCGACGGCGGTGGCCCGCAAGCTCTTCACCGCGCTGCCGACCCGGTCCGCCGCGGCACCGTCGGCAGGGGCACCGGCCAGCTTCCAGGCCGTGCCGTCCTTCTCCAGCGTGTAGGGCCACTTCACTCCCGTGGCTTCGATCCGCTTCACTTCCGCGCCGTCATCGAGGCGCGCCACCCTCTTGTCCCGCAAGTCGAATGCCGTCTTCTCGAAGCTCGCCTTCTGGTACGCATCGATCACCCGCACCGTGCCCTCGCCTTGCTTCTTCACGTACAGCGTGCCGTCGAAGCCGTTGTCGATCCCGACCTGCAGACCCACGTCCTTCCCTCCGTCGAGCTTCAGGGCCACCTCGAGCCGGGGCTGCTCGAGGCCGAACGCCTTGAGATCCTTCTCCTCGCCGAGGTCCTTCTTCTGCTTCAGCGCCGAGAGCGTACCGAGGAGCGAGTCGACGACGGTGTCGTCGGCGTCCGCCCGCACCGGCTCCGCCAGCTTCCACCCCTTGTCGCCCTTCTCCATCCGCGCGACGAGCTGCCCCTCCTTCGACAGGCGTAGCTCCCTGACCTGGGACTTGTCGAAGTCGAACAGCTTTTCGCTCTTCTCCTTGGCATCGGCCTTCTTCTGCTCGTCCTTGCCCGTCCAGAGCGCGGCGCCGCCGATCGCGCCGGCCACCAGCAGGAGGACGAGGAGCCCGAGCAGCGTCTTGGTGGTCTGCTTCATGGCGGCCTACCGGGACTTCCGCGTCTGCCAGACGACGAGACCGGCGAAGAGCAGCCCGAAGGGGAGCAGGTCGAACGCGAAGAGCGTCATGGTGCGCTTCTGCTCTGCCGAGAGGAACAGGTGATTGCCCTGCCGCTGCTTGGGCCGGATGGAGATGCGCGACTCCTCCTTCGCCGTCCAGGAGACCGTGTTGAGGGCGAAGTCCTTGTTGCCGGAGAGCCGGTAGTACCCGTTGGACGCGAACAGCGAGTTGCCCACCACCACCACCCGGGTCTCCGCGCCCTTGGTCGAGGTGGCCGCCAGCGAGACCGGGCCCTTCAGATCCTGGGCCGGGTCGAACTTCACCGCCCCGGAGGTCACGCTGCCCGTTTCGCCCCACGCGCGCGGTCCGGTCTTCGCCAGCTCGGTCACCGTCCACCCCGCGGGGGCCGCTTGCGTCTTGGAGACCGAGCGCGCCAGCGGGAAGATGGTGGCCAGCGCGAACGGAGAGCTGCGCGGCTGCGTGATCGGGTGGTCGGCGTAGGTCTGGGCGATGGCGACCTCCGGGTTCTGCGCCTCTGGATCGATCACCTCGTCCTTGCCGACGTGGATGCCCCAGCCCTCGAACGCGCTCTCCAAACCGCTCTGCACGCCGGGGTCGACCATGGCGACGAGTTTGCCGCCCTTCTCGATCCACTCCTTCACCAGCTTCGCCTCGCCCTCGGTGAGCGCGGCGACCGGGCCCGCGACCACCAGCGCCTGCGCGTCGGCCGGCATCTCCTTGTGCTCGGCGAGCACGATCTCGTCCGTCTGGTAGCCTTCGCTCTTGAGGTTGTCGACGAACTGCTTGAGCCCGCGCTCGGTATTGTCGGCGACCGCGTGCTCACCGTGCCCCTTGGTGAAGTAGATCTTCTTGGTCGAGCCGCGGGACACCTCGATCAACGCGTTGGTGAGGGCCTCTTCGCTCGTCTCCTTGGCCCGCGCCTCCTTGTTGCCGCTGGTCACGATGATCCGAGGCCCCGATTGCGAGATGTTCATCTCCTTCACGCGCGCGGGGTGCTTGAAGGGGTCGACGAACTCGACGGTGAGCTTGTCGGTTTGCGCCTTGTACTGGCGCAGCCGGGACTCCAGCTCCGGATACTCCGGCTCGCTTCCGGCGTAGAAGGCCTGCACCGTCACCGGGGCCTGGAGCCCCTTCAGCACGGAGGTGGTCTGGTCGGAGAGGGTGAAGATCCGGTCCTTGGTCAGGTCCCAGCTCTTCGGCTTCTTCACCGCGATGTAGTTGACCCCGGCAAGCGCGCCCACCAGCACGATCGCGGAGACGGCGCTGACGGCACCGTAGAACGCGCCCCGCCCGAGCGGCTTCTCGCCCCGGTTGGTCACCAGCCAAAGGGCGATGCCTGCCACCCCGGCCGCGAGGCGCGCGATCACGCCTACGCTCGCGACGCTTCCGGTCACGAACAGCCAATTGAACACGGCGCTGAAGAGCACCACCACGCCAAACAGGCCGGCGATCCGGCCCCAGCTCTTGAGACTCATCGGTTCAGCTCCACCGGTGGGCCTCGATCGCGCGGTTGGTCGCGAACAGGCCGAGGGTGATGATCGAGAGGAAGTAGAGGACGTCCTTCAGATCCAGCGTGCCCTTGCTGAAGGAGTCGAGATGGCTCACCGAGGCGAGGTAGTTGACGAGCTCCCGCGTCCATCCTTCCGCTTCCGAGGCCGTCCAGCCGATGATCCAGGTCATCAGCAGCACCACGAACGTGATCAACGCGGCCACCACCTGCGATTCCGTCAGGGACGAGATGAACAGCCCGATGGCCATGTAGGCGGCTCCCATCAGGAAGAGCCCCAGGTACCCGAGCAGCACCGATCGCCACTCGACCCCGTTCGCGTCCTTGGCCACGATCTGGACCAGCAGCGGGTACGTGAACGTCAGCGCGAGGGCGCAGACCAGGATGGCCAGGGCGGCCAGGTACTTGCCCCAGACGATCGCGCCGGGCGTGATCGGGGTGGTGTAGAGCAACTCGATGGTCTTCTGCCGCTTCTCCTCGGCGACCAGCCGCATGGTGAGGAAGGGGATGATGAAGATGAGGATCACGCCCAGGTTGCCGAACAGGTTGCGGAAGATGGCGTCCTGGAAGTTCAGGCGGTTGACCATCTCCTGGGCGTTGAACCGCATGTACATGAGCGAGGCCTGCTCGTAGGCGCCGAGCAGCCGGAGGAAGAAGTACGACCCGATGACGACGAAGAGCGTGAACATCACGTACGCGATGGGGGTCGCGAAGTAGATGTTCAGCTCCTTCTTGGCGATGGCGATGGCGTTTTTCATGGCGGTGTCGGTCAGGCCGAGGTGAGCTTGAGGAAGATCTCTTCGAGCGAGGGAGCGGGACCCATCTGACCGTCCGCGGTGGCGGCACCGGCGTGGGCCTTCTGCAGGCCGGCCAGCGTATCGTCGGCCACGATCTTGCCCTGGGCGATCATCAGCACGCGCTGGCAGGTGGCCACCACCTCGGGGAGGATGTGGGTTGAGAGAATGATGGTGTGCTTCCCGGCCAGCGACTTGATCAGCTCGCGCACCTCGATGATCTGCGCCGGGTCGAGGCCAACCGTGGGCTCGTCGAGGATCAGCACGTCCGGGTCATTGAGCAGCGCCTGGGCGAGCCCGACGCGCTGCCGCTGTCCCTTGGAGAGATTGCCGATCACGCGCCGGACGAACTTGTCGCAGTTCGTCTTGGTAGCGACGCGCTCGACCTCGCTCTCGCGCAAGTTGCGCGGGACGCCCTTGATCTCGGCGACGAAGCGCAGGTACGCGCGCACCGTCATGTCGGTGTAGAGGGGCGGCGTCTCGGGCAGATAGCCGATGCGCCGCTTGACCTCCATGGGGTGCTCGAAGACGTCGAACCCGGCCACCTGCACCGAGCCGGAGGTGGGCGGTAGCACGCCCGTGATCATCCGCATGGTGGTGGTCTTGCCGGCGCCGTTTGGGCCCAGGAAGCCCAGGATTTCGCCCTTTTCGACCTTGAAGGTGACGTCGCTGACCGCCTTGAGGTCGCGGTAGCTCTTCACCAGATGAGAGACTTCGATCATCGCTTTTTCCTCATACGTGGGCGGCGTGAGAACAGCGCCCGCGGCAAACCCCTTCCCGGAAAGCGGCGGCAATCTAGTTCAAAGCGATCCCCTGTCAAGCCGGTTGCCGCCCTGTCAGGGTAGAGTCCGGGCGTGGGAATCATCGTGCAGAAGTACGGCGGCTCCTCCGTCGCCGACGTGGAGAAGATCGGGCGCGTGGCCGCCCGGGTGGCGCAGACGCGCGCCGGCGGTCACCCGGTGGTGGTGGTGGTCTCGGCCATGGGCGACACCACGGACGAGCTGCTGGCGCTCGCCCGCAAGGTCACCGAGGACCCGCACCGGCGCGAGCTGGACATGCTCTTGACCGCGGGAGAGCGGATCTCGATGGCGCTCCTGGGGATGGCGCTGCACGCCCGCGGCGTCGACGCGGTCAGCTTCACCGGATCGCAGAGCGGCATCATCACCGACGGCGCGCACAACAACGCGCGCATCGTCGAGGTGCGGCCGGTACGGATCCTGGAGGCGCTCGATCGCGGCAAGGTGGTCATCGTCGCCGGGTACCAGGGCGTCTCCCGCGAGAAGGAGGTCACCACGCTGGGTCGCGGCGGCAGCGACACCACCGCGGTGGCCCTCGCGGCCGCGCTCCAGGCGGAGGTCTGCGAGATCTGCTCCGACGTGGACGGGGTCTTCAGCGCCGATCCCCGGATCGTGGCCAACGCCCGCCGCCTCTCCGAGTTGTCGCACGAGGAGATGCAGGAGCTGGCCCTGGCCGGCGCGAAGGTGTTGAACGCCCAGGCGGTGGAGTTCGCGCGCGACCGGGGCATCGCCATCCATGCGCGGAGCACCTTCCAGAGCGGGCCTGGCACGCTGGTGAAGAAGTCGACGGCGCGCGAGCTGCGCATCTCCGGCGTGGCCCTCGACGCGGACGTGCTGGTGGTGCGCGGCGGCGATCGGGCCGCGCTCCACGACGTACTCTCGAAGCACGGCGCCTGGCCGCGCGAAGCCTGGGACGCCGACGCCATCGTTCCGCTGGAGAACGTCCACGGGCTCCCGGGGCTGCTCGATGCGCTGCGGTCGGTGGCGTCGGTCGAGGAGGGCCTCGCACAGGTGAGCGTCGTGGGCACCGGGATCGGGGCGTCGAAGGACCCGCTCGATCGGGCCTTGCGCGCCTTGGGGGTCGAGCCGCGGGGCGTGCTGGTCGCGCCGTTGCGCATCGCATTCCTGGTGCCGCGGGAGAGCGCGAAGGAGTGCGTGCGCCGGCTGCACGCCGAGTTCGTGGAAAGGAGCTGATCGTGGCCGCGAAAGCCGTCCGCGGGAAGAAACCCTCCGAACGCGAGCAGTTGCGCTCCAGGCTCGCAAAGGCGCTGGGGATCAGCGAAGAGGAGGCGGAGCTGCGGGCCCTCCGCGAGCTGGCGGCATCCCTCTCGCCACCGGCGAAGGAATCGCCTGGGAGCCAGGCGCCGCCTCCGCTGGCGCCGTCCAGCTCGCTCCCCCGGCGCCTCTACCTGCTGCTCGACGGCCGCGGCCTCGATGGGCGCGGGATGCCGATCGAGGTCATCGATCTGCCCTGCGTGGTCGGGAGCGGCAGGAACTGCCAGGTGTGGGTGAATTCGCCGCAGATCGAGACCCGGCATCTGCAGATCACCGAGGGCGATCAGGGTTGGGTGCTCGAGGATCTCGGCAGCGAGCACGGCACCTTCCTGGGCGAGCGCCGGATCCAGCGGCGCCCGGTCGCTCACGGCGACGAGTATCGCCTCTCCGGCTACCTGCGGCTCCGGACCGAGCTGCGCTGAGTTACAGCGGGATCTCGCTCAGGTCCTGCGCCGGAAGGATGCGGGGGTGGATCGAGCGGGCCTCCTCCGCCACCGCTTCTCCCGTCACGCTGGGGGAGAAATGTGTCAGGACCAGCGTGGCGGCCTCCGCTTCCGCGCCGATGCGCGCAGCTTCCACTCCAGTGGAGTGGCCGCGCTCGTGCGCCAGCGCCGCGCGCGCGTGCTCGTAGGTGGCTTCGTGCACCAGGGCATCGACTCCCCGGCCCAACTCCACCGCCGAGGCGCAGGGCACCGTGTCCAGCGCGTAGGCCATCGAAGCGCCCCGCTGCGGCGGGCCCACCAGCCCGTCCGGCACCACCACGCGTCCGTCCGGCAATGTCACCGCGCGGCCTGATTTCAGCTCCGCGAGCATGGGTCCACGGGGCACACCCGCGGCATCCGCTTTCTCCACGTCGAGAGCGCCGGGACGGTCCGGAAGCGCAACCCGGAAACCGTAGGTCGGCACCCGGTGCGCCAGCGGACGGCTCTCGACCAGGAAGGGAGAGCCGTCGATCCGCACTTCGCCGCCGTTGTCCTGCTGCTCGAACACGCGCACTTCCATGTCGCCGGTGCCCAGCGAGCCCGCCTGCGCCAGGTGCTGCAGCAGCGCCGCCGTGCCGGGCGGCCCGGCCACCACCAGCGGTCGCTCCCGCCCCTCGAGCCCGAGCGTTCCGAGAAGGCCCGGCAGGCCGTTGAAATGATCGCCGTGCAGGTGTGTGATCAGCACCGCGTCGAGGCGGGACAGGCTCAGCCCGGCGCGCAAGGCGGCGATCTGCGCGCCCTCGCCGCAATCGCAGAGCACCCAGGAACCTTCGGCCGCCACCGCCAGCGCGGACGCTCCGCGCAGCAGCGTCGGGCGGCCCGCGCTGGTTCCGAGCGGAACGAGCTTGAGCTTCACCCCTGCTCCAGCACGGCGGCGCCGCGGCCGCGGAACCGGAGCCGTTCGTCGCCCGGTCGGGCGGCTCCGGAGTCGAGGAGCACCCGCCAGCGGCCAGGCGGCAAGCGAGCTTCCGACGGCTGTTCGTCGAACGCAGCGGCCACCAGCACGGGCCCGCGCTGCATGAGCAGCACGTTGCCTTGGGCGGTCGCGCGCACGCTCCTGCGGGAATCGTCCTGCAGGGCAGGATGCTCGCGGCGCAGCTTGAGCAGGGCCTTGTGCCACTGGAGCGCCCGCTCGTCCTTGCGGCCGCGGTCGATCCGGCTGGCCCGGAACGTCTCCTCCGCGAACGGATCGGGCACTTCGGTCCAAGTGAAGTCCTTGAACTCCTCCCGGCGGCCCTTTCGCACGGCCTCGACCAGCGCGGGA
>Ga0209488_10005076_pt1 | contig 10154 bp, 14 predicted proteins | sample Rivendell_Oct201_8_FD_188349 | JGI IMG/M metagenome (GOLD analysis project Ga0209488, IMG submission 188349) | Vadose zone soil microbial communities from the Eel River Critical Zone Observatory, Northern California, USA -... | ecosystem: Environmental > Terrestrial > Soil > Vadose zone >... | reverse complement strand
CACAAAACTCTTCATCCAGTTCACCTTCTATTCAAAACGAAGTACCGAGGAACCTTCCATCCTCGAGTTGGACCTTTGATTCGTGGGCCGCACTCATGCAATGCAGTGCACAACTCGCATCTCGTGCCCCCCGATTCACAAAGGAGCTTAAGGCCCAAAACCCGTGAATCGATAGCTTTACTGCACTATAAGATTATATTCGGTCTGAAAATACTTCCTTTTTGATTGAAACACACATTTTCAGCTTGACCTCTGCTTCTTGGCACTGATAGGTTTTCACCCAGTTGGGCTTGCGAGGTCTCCAGCCACCTCTCGACCACAGAAAAGGGGAGGCTCGATATGCCACCGGTCCTGCGGAGAAACAGCTTCCAAATCGTGGCCGCGTCACTATTCATGCTTAGTTTTGCGGCCCTGATGGCCGATAACATCTTGGCGCAAACGTGCACCGTTCAAGCGGGTGCCGGTATTCCCGATACAACGTTCGATCAGGATTTTACGCAAAATGGTCCGGGACAGATTGGACGCAATGGCCGCGTTATGGAATCCCCCAACGCACCGGGTTGGACAGGGGGCGACAGCATGTACTCCGTTTTCGTGCCCATGATGGGAGAAACGGTTTTCTTTTTTTCCGATTCGTACATCGGACAAGCGCCATCCTTAGCTGGAGACGGCACGGCATTGACAGATTCCGCTGGGCTGCGCACGCGCGCTGTCAATTGCACTCCGGAATTCGGCTGTTTTCCAGCGACAAACCTCTATCGCGCACACAACAGCATCGTCGTACGCGACCTTCTCGGAACCAAGTTGCGAACCATCACCGGACCTCTATCGGCTGACGGTTATTCAACCTCTTACTTCACTCCGGCGACGGTAGGACATTTCTATTGGGTGGCCGATTCGGTTTTAGGCATCGACGACCACGGCACACCCAAAATTTTCACATTCTTAATGGAGTGGGATGGATCCCTGAACTACTACGGTGCAGCCATCGCGCAACTTTCGATCCCCAGCTTGAGTATCGATTCCATTCAGCCGATCGTAAACGATCCGTCGGACGATCCGGTACACTGGGGCGTTTCCGCGCACCTCGAACCCACAAACGCCGGACTCACCCTGTACGTCTACGGCATCGAGGACTACGTACCCTATCCTCCGTTTAGCTTTGTTCGCTACCGTATGCCGCACATCGCGCGCGTCAATCTTCGACTTGGACTCACCGGAATCGCAGATGCAGCTAACTGGATGGTCTACAATCGAAATTCTGGCTGGGTTTCTGATATTCTCGCGTCCAGCCGTCTGATCGGGGAAGCAAACGATCCCAACAACGCCAACGATTCCATCGGGGAAATGTTCACGGTCAAGAAGGTTCGCAGCTCTGGTGGCACCACTTATCTGCTGGTCAGCCAGGACACGAATCCGAATACCACAATCACTGTCGACAACTTGCCAGGTCCCCCGAACGGACCAGGACCTGTGTTCCTCATCACTGCCAAAGACATCGTGCTTTACTCGGCTTGCAAACCACAGGGGCCCTTTTCCGCCAAACAAGTGGTTTACAGCACACCGGAAACGCAGGCTTCAGCCGTTCCGGGAATGGTTCCCGGACAGATGCTGAACGGCCATCTATGGACCTACGGACAAGGTGCGCATCCGCAATTCACCAAAGACGGCCGACTCCTGATTTCTTACAGCATAAATAGCGATGATAGCGGCGACCTGATCTATGCCGATGCATACCGTCCGAGATTCATTCGTGTGCCCGTCACGGGGCTCTTGCCCGATTCTTGAAAAAAGGGGCAAGCGCGCAACGCGTCCTTGTGTGTTGAGGTTTTCGAAGGTGACAGCCGCTTGTGCTGTCTCGGAAAGAAGCCCTGGCACTGCTAGGAGGGACAACCTACACGCGATGCGAGTACATCGCATGAATTATTTTGGGAGGTCTAGAATCACCACTCGCGGACGGTAAATGTTCATGCTGACGATTGCCTTGGCCACAATCATCGAATTACACGCGTAGGTCAAAACAATCTTGCTTTCAGCAAATTCGGTGTGTTCCTTCACGGCATAGCAGAAGGTGTCTTTGTCGTATTCCGGATTGTGGCGGCTCATTTCTGGAAACGCATAAATAGCTTGCGCATTGGACCAAGGCCCGACCGGGAAATCTGCGGATCGTACAACCGCGCCTTGAGAAGGAAATTCGGGGCCGGTCGAAAGAGCCAGCCACTTTTTAATCGATGGGTGATACCGCACCGACATTTCGCTGATCGGTTGCTCGATGACGTGCATCGCGTCCGAGCCCGCCAATCCTGGAATCCACTGGTTATTTTTATTGAGATATTCCCAGTTACCAGAAGGCGTTGCCATCATGTTCTGCTGTACGCGCATGACGGTCATAAAACCGCGGGCTTCGCCTGTACTGACCTGCGTGTACCAGATCACATGCTTTCCTGCAGGTACCATGGAGACGCCCGGCCAAAGGGCAGAGTCCGTCAGATCTTGAATCGCCACCTGCCACTTTTCGGGTGCGCCCCGCACATCTTGAATGACAGCTAGTTTTGTGCCCACGATCTCGAATCCGTTGGCCAGGTCGGACGGCGCGCCGGGTTTATTTCTCACCGCGAGCAGCGACAGGTAAAGAGTCTTACCAGCAAGAAAACCATCGAGAGGCCAATACCACAGTTCATCAGTCCCAGTGTCGAAAAACGATCGCGGTGTCGCACCATTAGGATTCTTCCAAAAATACTGCATACTGCAGTCCTTGCCCGGCTGACAGTTCGAGATACCGATGGCGTTCCGAACCATGGCCTTGTACTGGCTCCGGAGCTTGCTTGCGGGCCGTCCGACAAACGTGTCGCCGAATAGCCAGAGGCTCTCAGTGGCGCTGAGAGGAATGGAGTAGGCAATGTCTGATCCCAACCATCCATTTCTATAGTTGAACTCTGGCAAACGCCGATGCGAGTCGGGGGCGCTCTCTGCGAGCGCGAGACTGCCAGTTTGGCCGGCGGACGACCCGACGAAAAGAAGCAAGAACAAGAAGAGGAGCGCGAATTGTTTCATGAATTTTCCAGTAGACGTTTTTTGCTCTTAAAGCGCAGTGCCGAGCGATACGAACAAATACATGATTGTTTATGAGATATAAGAACACATAATTGTATACATTCTGCCCAATTCGTGTAGTCTAATCTTCGGAATGCAGCGGAACGCCGTGTTTTGCGTGCCATCGAGGGTCTTTGCGTTGGAGATAAAGCGGGCATCAACTTGAAGAAGGAGCTGCAACTGACACGGCGTCACTAGGCGGGAAGTCCTCTCCATATCGTGCTATTCCGATTCGTGATTTACTTAGCTCGAAGAAGTAGAACGGGTACCCTGACGTTATGCTGGACGCGACTCGCGGTTGTCCCCAAGAAAAGATCCGCTAGGAAACGGTGACCGTGGGTGCTCATAGCCACTAGATCACAGTGTTTCTGTTCCACCCACTTGGTGATTTCGCGCGCCGGATCCCCGTACGCCATCTCGGTGTCCACTGGTATGTCTCTCGATTGAAGCTCCTCTCTCACACTCTGCAAATATGCCTTGTCCTCCGTGATTTCCTGACTGACGGCGTCGGGTCCATAGGTTCTTGCGGCCCAGCCCTCCGCCACATGAAGCAGGACAACGCGACTGCCGGCGAGCTTCGCCAGCAGCTTGATGTGTTCGATGATTGCGCGATCCGTCGGAGTGCCGTCCAGAGTCACGAGAATCGTTTTGTACATGGCTCGCCGCCGTTTGAGATAATGCTACCCGCCCATTATCACGTGCCAGGCAGCTTTGAAGGAATCTGGAAGGCCGAATATATCCATCACCGTAATTAGGATTGCACTGGCCCAGCCCGCGATCAAAAGAATCTTGCCATTTTTCCACAGGCCCATGCGGTTGCGCGAGCTGGTGAACTGCAACAGAGGGAACATAGCAAAAGGAAGCTGCAGGGCCAGCACGACCTGGCTCAGAGTGAGCAGGTCGGTGACGCTACTGTCGCCTCTCACACCAATGATGAACACAGCAGGGAGAATCGCGAGCGTCCGGGTGATCAACCGCCGCACCCAGGGACGGATTCTCCAGTGCATGAACCCTTCCATCACCACTTGTCCGGCCAATGTTCCGGTGATCGTGCTGCTTTGTCCGCTGGCGAGGAGAGCTACTGCAAACAGCGTGCTGGCAAGTGCTGTGCCCAGAAGCGGTGCGAGGGTCAGATAGGCGACCCGGATCCAATCACTTTCGGCGCTGAAGTGAACCACGTGTCCGCCCGCCACTGTGACACTTTCTCTTCCAAAGAATACGATCGCGGCAAGAACAAGGATCGCGGCATTGACGAAAAAAGCGACCGCCAGTGCAACCGTAGAATCGATGGTGTTGAACTGAATCGCCTTCCGCATGGACGGAACGTCTTGCTGCAACTTGCGGCTCTGCACGAGCGCCGAATGTAGATACAGGTTGTGCGGCATAACCGTCGCACCAATGATCCCGATCGCGACGTATAACATGCCCGCCTCGCGCAGGTGCGGACTGACCAGCGCGCGTCCCATTTCGAAAAAGCCCGGCTTGGTCTGGGGCAAGACAAATAGCTCAATGAAATAGCAAACGCCAATCGTGGCGATCAACAGCACCACGATCGCTTCGATGGTCCGCATGCCAAAGCTCTGCAGTGCCAGAAGAAGTAGGACATCGAGTCCCGTAATAATGACCGCCCAGATCAACGGGATATGAAACAGCAAGTTAAGCGCCACCGCGCTGCCCAAAACTTCGGCCAGGTCGCAGGCACCAATCGCGATTTCGCTCATCAGCCAGTTTGGCCAGCGCGTCCATTTGGGATACCAATCCCGGCAACACTGTGCGAGGTCTCTACCCGTGACGACACCGAGCCGCGCGGCGATGATCTGCATGAAAATGGCCATCAGGCTGGCCAAGCCCACGACCCAGAGCAGTCCATACTTGAACTGCGCACCGGCCTGCAGGTCTGTTCCCCAATTGCCGGGGTCCATGTACCCAACGCTCACGAGAATCGCAGGTCCAACGAACGCGCGCCAGTGCTTCCACCAGCCTTCCTCATGACCAGGAACAGGAACCGAGCTGTGCATGCCCTCGAGCGAAAGACCCGTGCTGTGAGACGTCGTCGCTGGCATGCATTCCTCTCGGCTATCTTAAGCTAGATTCACCGCAATTCATAACATCAATTAACTCTTTTGGTCACCGCCATGGAACATTGAAAGAGAAATGACAAGGAATCAAGCCCTGTTCCATTCGCGATCGATCACCCTCTCGTTAATCGGAAATCTCGATGCTAGACTAGCCGTGTATGCTAACCGTCTCCAAGGAAGACTACCTAAAGGCCATCGCGGAGGCAGAAGCTGAAGGGCAACCCGTGATCGGAGCACGACTTGCTCACTGGCTGTCGGTGACGCCCCCGGCCGTCACCTTCTCCGTCAAGCGATTAACCAAGGACGGACTGGTGACGCTCGGCAAGAACAGCGAAATTCGGCTCACGCCCGAAGGCAGGAAAATCGCTGAAGCTACGATCATGCGTCATCACCTAATCGAACGAATGCTCTTCGAGGTTTTCGACATGCCTTGGCATGAGGTCCACGAAGAAGCCGAACGGCTGGAACATGCCGTGTCGCCAGTGTTTGAGAGGAAATTACTCGAAAAGTTGGGACACAAGGATACCTGCCCGCATGGAAATGGGTTGTCTTTGCGAAGTCCGGCTGATCGGCAGAAAAAGGGCATGTCTTTGCTAAGTGAAGTAGATACGGATGAGGAGTACACCATAGCCAGCGTGTACGAGCGGGACCGAAAGCTTCTTGAATTTCTGGACCGGTACGGTCTCCGGCCCGGCGCCCGCGTCAAGATCGAGGCGCGAAATTACGACGGAACGCTTTCGCTACTGGTCGACAAGCGTCCAGTTCATCTGGGCGGAGTTGTCGCGGAGAAAATCTGGCTCGCGAAGTCCGAGCCCAAACAAAAACACTCCCGTTAATTGTCAAGGCTCAAACCCGCAAAGCGTTCGCCTTCGTCTTCCGCTAGGATCGCGCCCCCACCGGAGCCCCTTAGGTTCTCCCCTCGTCTAGACGGTTGTCTCGGTTCGGGGCTGTTCCACTCCTATGTGCCAGAATTGCGTCGCCCATCCGAACAATGACCTACATCGCAGTTTCCCAATTTTATTTAGTATGATTAATCTAAACTAATGTATTATGATGTTCTATCTTTGAGCGAATGGAGCTTTATTCGCAATGAATTTGAAGGGAAAGACGATGAAGATGCCGTCCATTCGTGTCTCATTTCGCGTACTTTTCTCAATTCTTGGAATCGTAGGTGCGCTCTTGGCGTTGCCGCCCCCTACTCGATCGCAAGGAGAAACCACCTCCGCCATTCTGGGCGAGGTTACCGATACATCGAATGCGGCTTTGGCGGGTGCCACAGTGACGATCACCAATCGTGACACCGGCTTGAAACGGAACGCGCAAACAGACGAAGCAGGTCGGTTCAACTTCCCGCAATTGCTTCCCGGCGCCTACACCGTGCAGGCATCCGCACCGGGCTTCGAACCTCAGCAGCTCCAGAACGTGTTCGCAGGCCTGGGCCAAAAGCAAGCTGTCACGCTCGTCCTACGAGTCGCGGAAGCAAAAGAATCCGTGGAAGTAAATGCAGAGGCTTCCATTTTGAATCCGAGCAATGCCAATACCTCCACGACTCTCAATACCGCGGCGCTCGAAAACCTACCAAATCCCGGTGGCGACCTGACCTATCCTCTACAATTCTCGGCAGGGGCATTGATCAACACGGCGGGAAGCGGGAATGATTTCGTGGGCGGTACGAACGGATACGGCAATAAGTGCAGGTAGGCAAGGCTCTCCTACACGTGTTCGATAAGCTCCATGAGATCGAGACTGTTTTCTTGTGAAATATCGATCCCAAATGAAGTCAATGCTCAAAATTTATTCGAAAGGAGTGAACGACGAGGAAGGCGCAGTACCTCTAGAATGTGGAGACACTGCTTGGAGCCTACGAACGATAATCTACCCAAGAACGCGTGTACTGTTGGAAGCACCTAGGAGCGAAAGACCCCGCCGATTTTGCGACGGTGTTAAGCGGCTGCGGCGGTCCATCCACCAGATCAATAAGATTGCTGCCACCCGACCGGGAGCTGCACGGCGAGACTGCCATCTTGACACCTCCCGGAAACGGTGCAATATGACATACAGGGACTCAAACCCCGCTGACAGTTGTTCCACAGAAGACCGCAAACGGACGTCCCGCAGGAGACCGAACATGAACGCCAAAATTCTGACATTTTCATCTCACGGCGATACGACACTTCTCGAATACGATCCCGAAACCGCCGACATGGAAGAAATAAATAGAGTGATTGCCGAGTACGAAGCCAAGACCGGCGCGCAGCCATTTGACATGGCGACCGGCGAACGCATACAGAAGGTTACGCGCGAGCAGAATGAAGTCTTGATGGTTCATCCCATCGCAGGCGGTTAACGGCGCGGCAGCCGCTGGCGACACGATCCCGGCTGGCAGTGTGAGACTTCGTTGGCATAGGGCTCAATCGGACGCTAGCGGCAGGCCATTTCCGCAATGGCGGAATTTTATGGCGCTCGCAATTCTATCTGTGATCGCGTTTCTCGTTCTGGTCGTGTGGAGGTTTGTGTTCGCGGGCCCGCACCGCAGGCATTTGGTTAGAGCGATTGCCCCGCGGCAACAGCGACACAGCAACCTCTTAGCGGAGGGTCTACGCGTCGCAGAGCTGGGAGGCGCGGCAGTAATTGCGGACGGTCCGCTTCAGAACAGTGCGGATGATCTGGACCGCCTCGACCGAAAGGATCGCGCGAAAAGATATCTGCAGCGCATCGCCGCCGGCGCCGGCGCCACGCAAGTGGATGATGCTTATGTCCTAGACGTCGGCAAGATGCGATTTCATGTGAGCCATAGATATGTCAAGCGGCTGCGAGACACGACTGATCCCGAATGTGCATACGAGGAAACTTGCTTTTATCCCGTGCACAAAGGCATGCCGAAAGCGGAGGAAATTGCTACGGCGCTGCTGCAGCTCACGAACAATCCAGGGCTGTTTGACTGTTGGGCCGCTCAGAGCGGGGCGTTTAAGGCCGACGGCCAAGCTTTCCGCCCCACGCAGTAATCCACTTGCGATGAGCAAGCAAACCAAATGCACGCCCGCCCAGCGCGCCGCGAAGTACCTGAAGCGCGTCGCCGCGCTCACTGGAGCCGAGCAAATTCGCGGTGATAGTTACTGGCTCAGAGCCGGCCATAGGAACTTTCTGGTGGATTATAAATCCGTACGTCTGATCTCACCCCACGGTAAATCGACGTGCTTTTCTGTTGCGGCGGACCCAGACATGCCAAGCGCGGAAGTGGTTGCGTCCGCATTACTACACCTGAAGAACAATCCGAGACTGTTCAAGAAATGGAGAAAACAGCCGGGATCTGCGTTCAAGGCGAATGGGAAGGCGTTTAGAGACGCATATCAGCTAACGAGATATGGGACCTGAAACATGCAGCGCCGACTCCATTTGTCAGCTGTGCTGCGTCGTCCCTAGGGAGGTTCCGATGTGGGGTAAAAAGAAACCTGATACAACGCAGGCTGCGGACCCAGAACCGACAAATCTGCAAACGAATCAGCCGCCAAACCCTGCTTCGGCGTCTTGGGAGGGAATAACTAAGATGAACCAGGATGTGATGCGTCCAGGGGGAGAGACAGCGGACCGTGCGCCGTCGCGGCTCGGATCGAGCCTGCATTTGAAAGGCGAAATCTCGGGCAACGAGGACCTAGACATCGACGGAACAGTTGAAGGACTCGTCCATATCGATGAGGGGAAGCTGACGGTCGGAGCTACGGCAAAGTTGACAGCCGACATCATTGCTGGCGAGGTGATCGTGTACGGAAGCGTGAAGGGTAATGTCCGTGGGAAAAGCAAGGTCGAGATCAAGAAGGACGGTTCGGTGAACGGAGATTTGACGACAGTGCAAATCATCATCGAAGACGGAGCATACTTCAAGGGCTCGATCGAGATCGAGAAGAGCGCGGAAAAAGAAGGCCACAAAAACCTGTTCTCGCGGACGGCATCTGCATCGGCTACGCCAGCGGCTAGCGCGGGGCCGAAGAGTATCTAATCACGAAGAACTGCCTGGGATTCTACGCTCAGGATAGGACGACAAGTGGTTCGCTAAGTTCGGCTGCTCCCACTTCAAGTCTGGAGAGGCGGGGTACATGTTCCTTTTTGTTTTACGCTGCGCGATAATCTTTCCAATGCACAGGGCGAAAGGAGCACGCCCATGAGCGTATCCATACGTCTGAAGAGTTTCCTTGACGAAAACCAAATCCCTTATTCGGTAATGACGCACACCACTGCCTACCCGCGCAGGGCGCAGCCGCTACCATGCAGCTCTCTGGAAAAGAACTTGCCAAGAGTGTCGTTCTGTGGACGGGCGAAGAAATGATTCTAGCCGTTCTACCGGCGCCGAATCACGTGAGACTTGAAAAGCTGGCTGCCGAAGTGAGAAAGTCTGTGCGACTAGCGACCGAGCAGGAATTCGGCAGTCTCTTTCCCGACTGCGAGCTGGGCGCCATGCCGCCTTTCGGCTCTCTTTACAACTTGCCTGTGTACGTAGATGAGTCGCTGGCTGCCGATGAGGCGATTGTCTTCAACGCTGGGACGCACCGCGACGCGATTCGCATGCGGTACGATGACTTTGTTCGTCTGGCGAAGCCTCAGGTCTGCTCATTCGCTCAGAAAGGGTGACGCAAGCGATCTCGCGTGTTTTTCTTGGTGGTTTGTGTAGCAAGATCTTCAAGCCCACGTTCTTCGGTTGGAGGATAGAGCTGGCACCCAGCTGCATCGCTGGCGTTGCCATCTGGGTCTGCTGGTTAATCTAGTTATTCACCGCTCGGCCCTAAACGCAGCAGGACTCACGCTTTTTGAAGGCTGATACGGTTCATACATTGGAGGTGACCAGTGGCGTACATCATCGCCGAACCTTGCATCGGAACAAAGGATACCGCCTGTGTAGATGTGTGCCCGGTGGATTGTATCCATCCTGCGAAAGACCGCGCCTATGACGATGGACGCCCGACGTTCGATGGAGTGCCTCAACTCTAC
>Ga0209488_10005075_pt1 | contig 10154 bp, 10 predicted proteins | sample Rivendell_Oct201_8_FD_188349 | JGI IMG/M metagenome (GOLD analysis project Ga0209488, IMG submission 188349) | Vadose zone soil microbial communities from the Eel River Critical Zone Observatory, Northern California, USA -... | ecosystem: Environmental > Terrestrial > Soil > Vadose zone >... | reverse complement strand
GCTGGAACCAGGCAGATCCCTATCAACATTCGTAGGCGTCTGCCGTGTTAAGCTTTTCTGCTTTCCTTTTTATCTATGAATAATCCCAATCCCTCCCACTTCGATCTTCAGGCCGCCGCCAAACAACTAATGCTGCAAAATGGTTTTGAGCCGGACTTTCCACCGGCGGTCGCGCAACAGCTAGCTGAAATCAAGAGCAAGCCGCCGCAGGCAACGCCAGCAAATGTCCAGGATCTGCGCAAACTGCTGTGGTCGTCGATTGACAATGACACCTCGCGCGATCTTGACCAGATTGAGTATGCGGAAAAGCTGCCCGACGCCACGACCAAAGTACTGGTGGGAATAGCCGATGTGGATTCCTTCGTGCCGAAGGGCTCGCCTATCGACCTGCACGCCGCAAAGGAAACCTGTACTGTCTACACCGGCGTACGCAACTTTCCCATGCTGCCCGAAGAACTTTCTACCGGCACCACTTCCCTGCTTGAAGTGGATGGGAAGCTGAGCATGGTCACGGAATTTGTTGTAGACAGCAACGGCGAGGTGAGCAGGCACCGGATTTACCCCGCGCTGGTCGTCAACAAGGCCCAGCTGGCATATCCCTCCGTGGGTGCGTGGCTGGAAGGAACAGGGCCGGCACCGGACAAGGTGGCTGCTTCACGCGAATTGCAGGCCCAACTCAAGTTACAGGACGAAGTAGCGCAGGCGCTCAAAAAGGAACGCTATCGCCATGGCGCGCTGAATATTGAGACTGCAGAAGTTCATCCGGTGATTCTCAATGACCAGATCGTTGACCTGCAAAAGCAAGAGAAGAACCGCGCCACGGAGTTGATTGAAGACTTTATGATCGCTGCCAACGGAGTGGTGGCGCGCACGCTGGCAGAGGCCGGGATTTCTTCCATCCGGCGCGTAGTGAAGACGCCGGAGCGATGGGACCGCATTGTGGCGTTGGCGGCACAGCAGGGTGGCAAGCTTCCCGCCGTTGCCGATTCCAAGGCGCTGAATGATTTCTTGCAGACGCGCAAAGCCGTCGATCCTGATCACTTCGCGGACCTCTCATTGGCCGTAATCAAATTGATGGGCCCGGGCGAATACGTTCTGGAGCGGCCGGGGCAGCCCTCACCCGGACACTTTGGCCTGGCAGTCCAGGATTACACTCACTCCACCGCTCCCAACCGGCGTTATGCCGATATCGTCACACAGCGGTTGATCAAGTCTGTGCTTGGCCGGCAAAAAAGTCCGTACGCGGATGACGAGCTTTCAGCTATTGCTACAAATTGCACAGTAAAAGAAGACGCGGCGCGAAAAGTTGAGCGCGGGATGTCGAAGCGCATTGCCGCCGTGAGCATGAGCAGCCGCATCGGCCAGATATTTGACGCCATTGTTACCGGCGCTACCCCAAAGGGAACTTTTGTCCGGGTACTCAAGCCGCATGTGGAGGGTTTGCTGGTGCATGGTCAGGGCGCAGATGTGGGAGACAAACTGCGCGTCAAGCTGATCAGCGCCGACCCTCAGCGCGGATACATCGACTTTACCCGGGCATAAAACCCGCGCGATTACGTGTGCAATTCAGAATTCGTTCCCGTGGCGCCGTCCAACGATGCGCGCGGAAGCATTTCCGTCGCTTACGCTTTTCAAGAGAATTTCCCTGACTTTTTCAAAACGGGAAAATCAATTTAGTCAACGGCCCAAATCTTGCACTGGCTATATTTCCAGAGCCGCTTTTCACTCTTATAGGGTGACGCGAAAGAAATCAAAGTTCGAGTCATGAAATAGCTCTAAATAGTTGAAAATAAGTGGCTTGTTACCTTACCGGGAAGGAAGCCCAATCGTCTTAGTGTTACGAAAATTTGGGTAATTATTGCATGACATCAAGTAAGTAATTCACTGGTTTGGAGACAGGGCACCATGGATGACAATCAGAAATGGCTCGAAGCGGCTGCAGCGATAGAACAGGACATTCATTATCTGAAAGCCGCCATGAGTGACGGCAAAAGAAATGGGGTCCCCTCAGGACTGGATCGGGAAATCCTTCATTTGAAAGTAGTGTTGGGGGTTTACCGGACCAACGCCGCGAGCGGCATCGCCTTCCCTAACCCTGACGACCTGTTTTGCATTAGCAATGTTCCCTATGGCGCAAGACAGGCGACGACCGCCACGCGCCGGGATTTTAAAACAGCTGCATTCTAAGGTCTCACTGGGGCAAGCGATGAGAAAGCTGAAAGTGCTTATCGGGGGAGCGGATTCAGTCTTCTGCCAGGCCAAAAAAGCCCTGCTGGAGTGCTGGGGGTTTGACGTAATCGCCGCGTCTGATGGAAAACAGGCGTGCGCCGCATTGCTGGCGCATCAAGTAGATCTCTGTATCCTCGACTGGGACTTACCTAGGATGACCGGGATCGATGCTTGCCGTTGGATACGCTCCGTGAATCTGAAAGCGCAGCCTTACATCGTGCTTCTCATGGAAAAGAATCATCCCGATCAGATCAAGGCAGCTTATCTCGCGGGCGCCAATGATTTCATCGCCAAACCATTCAATCTGGAAGACCTTCATTTCCTGGTATCAATGTTCTCGCAAAGGGTCATGCAAGAAGATGTGGTCTCTCATCAGCTGTCTCACATCGATCCACTGGAACTGTACCGGCGCGACCTGACGACCCAGAAAATCCATCCACGGCTTTAAAGCGCAACAGCCCGCTGGACTGTCGCGCATCCTACTCATTTCCCTACCCGTTGAAGCCGTACTCCACCAGCGCCTTGCGCAACTTGTCCAGACAACGCCCGCGAATGAACCCAATGGATCCTGTGGCAAGCCCCATGCGCCTGGCCACTTCGGCATATGGCAGCGGTGGCTGTTCAAAGAAAAGGAGCTGGACCAACTCACGGTGCCGGGGTTCCAACCTGGCAACGACATCCCGGACAATCTGCTCCTCTTCAAGCTGCGCGAGCGTCTCCACCGGAGGCGTGGAGGCAAGTCCTGCTGCTACCTCAGGCTCCATGGCATCCAATTCAACATGAACGGATTGCTTTTTCTTCCAACGATAGGACTGACGGATAGTGACTGTAATCAGCCAGGAGCGCAGCGACTGCACATTTTTCAATTGCGGCAGGCAGTTCATCACTTCAATACATACCGATTGAAAAACATCAGCGGCATCAGTGGATGATGCGCCGTACTTGATCGGGATGGAGAAGATAAGGCGCTTGTATTTATCGATGAGGTCTTCCCAGGCTTTGGGATCGCCCTGAATGCAGCCCTGCACAAGCCATTCATCTTCGCCCATCTCGGCGCCATCGTTACAAAAACACTGTTCGATGTCGGGTTCATTAAGGAGTGCCGGCTGTCCCGCAATAATTGCGGTTGCGGCGGATGCGTACACTTCTGAGGGTTTCATTTCCATTTCCTGTCTTTTGATTCGAACGTTCCATCTGGTTTGAGGCTGGAGCAAACGAAGCGCTCCACCAATAACTGCGCCCGTAAGAAAAAATGTTTACGAGTTCACTGGTAAAGGGAACTCTGGTTTACGGACACACTTCGGGAATGGAAAGAATCAAATACGGAGAGGGAGGGCAAAGCAGAAGAAAGCTGATTGCTCTGGAGCAACGTCACGGCTGAAGCCGGAAAAACTCGCTGCGGGCGGCCGGACATTCGTACATAGAAGTTTCGGGAAGAGCTGGAGGATACCAGCGAACACAAAGAACATTCCCGTCTCAAACAGCACCGAAATGAGGTGCATTTCAATGTCGCCTGTGCCGCTTGGGAAATCGTCAAAGCTATCGAGCTGCATGAGTGGCGAGAACACGGCCATCAGCACGATCAATACGAGCACGATTTTTGGCATGTGACGCAGCATAGTCTTCGCTGGCGGTGCCATGGAAACAGGCCCCGGTCGCATGGGTGAGGCGACTGGGGCGACTATAACACTCCAACTGGCAGAGTAACAATCTAAACAGAATTGGGGGCTAAAATCTGAATTACCGGCAGCCGCAAGGCCAGCCAAGCTATTGATTATATTGTGTTTATGTCATCCCAGGAAGCGCCTCCTAGGGCAGGCGTTTTGCATGGGACTTTTAGATTTTCTAACAAAAACTTGGGTCAATTCAACGAGAGATATATTTTTTCTGAGTCTGGCAGCCACTATATTAGTAGCGGCCACGCTTTTCGAATTTCGTTAGAAGCACGCGTTTTCCAGCATTGGGGAAGCGGTGTTTTTGAAATTCATCGACTTCTGTTAGGCCCAGCTATGGAGTTGGTTCAAGCAGGGAAGGAGAAGCGGGGGAGCGAGTGGGGATATAGCACGTTCTCCCGCTACTTCAATGCATTGGGAAAGGCGAACTCTCTACGTCCAGCCCCAGTTGCAGCCGAGCGGCCTCGCTCATTTTGCCGGGATGCCACGGCGGCTCAAATACCACTTCAACGTTTAGTTCCTTTACAGTAGGCAAATCCGAAATTTTGCGCTGGATATCTGACTTCAGAACATCCGCCATGCCGCAGCCCGGGGCGGTCATCGTCATTTTGATGTCAATTTTATTTCCCTCAGCAACGGGGGCGATGTGGCAATCATAAATAAGCCCGAGGTCAACCACGTTGACTGGAATTTCGGGATCATAAACAGTACGCAGTTTGTCCCAAACCAGCTTTTCGCTGAACTCCTGCGGAGCATCGGCGACAGCCGCACTTGCCGTGAGCCCTAGAGCATCGACATCTTTAGCATCTACCCGGACCATATATCCGATGTCCGTCATTACCGTGTAACTGCCGCCGAGGGCCTGCATCAGGCGCACCCGGGTTCCAGCAGAAAGACGATGAGGAATCCCGCTGGGAATCTGCGTGGCGTCAACTTCACGTGACAGCTCGATTTGTTCGTTGGATGCCATTGAGCCTACTCGGTTGAGACAGCTTCCTGATCGCCCTTGAGCGCCGCTCGCAGCGCATGCCAGGCCAGCGTCGCGCACTTTACCCGAAGGGGAAACTCTGAAACACCGGCGAAAACCGCCAACTTTCCCAGATCCTGACCGTCGCCGCCGGTATGACCGGTCACCAGGTCGTGAAACCTGGTGAAGATGCCTTCCGCTTCAGTCTCGGTTTTGCCTTTGAGCAACTGCGTCATCATAGAAGCTGAAGCTTTGGAGATAGCGCAGCCGCTGCCCTGGAAACCAATATCGCTGATGGCGCCATCTTTCACGTCGACGTAGACCGTGAAATGGTCGCCACACAGGGGATTGAATCCTTCCGCTTTATGGTTGGCAGTCTCAAGCGCGCGGAAGTTCTTGGGCTTCTTACTGTGCTCAAGAATAACTTCCTGGTAAAGATCGCGAAGCTCGCGCACGTCTGACATTATCCGAGTACCTCTTGCACTTTGCGAATTCCTTTTACCAGCGCGTCGACCTCTTCGCGCGTGTTGTATAGCCCAAAAGACGCGCGGGCGGTGGCGGGAATGCCAAAGCGCTGCATTACGGGCTGGGCACAGTGATGTCCCGTGCGGACTGCGATGCCCTCCGTATCGAGGATTGTGCCAATGTCATGAGGGTGAATCTCATCCATGACAAAAGAGAGAACACCGGCTTTTTCTTTTGCCGTACCGACCAATCGCACGCCGGGAATTGCTTCCACGGACCTGGTGGCGTAGGCAAGCAGGTCAGCCTCATGCTGCTCGATCTGTTCCAGTCTCAGATTGTTCAGGTATTCGAAGGCAGCGCCCAAGCCGATGGTGTCAGCAATATTCGGCGTGCCTGCTTCAAACTTGTAGGGCAGCCGGTTGTAAACAGTTTTTTCAAAGGTAACGGAAGCGATCATGTCTCCGCCGCCCTGATACGGCGGCATGGCTTCCAGCAGCCGAGCCTTGCCGTAAAGAATCCCAATGCCTGTTGGCCCGTAGATTTTGTGGCCGGAAAGAGCATAGAAATCGCAGTCCAGGGCTTGCACATCCACCTGCATGCGCGGCGCAGCCTGCGCTCCATCGACTAGAACAGGAATGTTGCGCGCGTGTGCCATCCGTACTATTTCACGCACGGGATTGATCGTGCCCAGCGCATTGGAAAGATGGCCGACAGCAACAATTTTCGTCTTCGGGCCGAGCATCCGCTCGAATTCGTCCAGTTGCAGTTCGCCGCGTTCGTTGATCGGCGCGACGCGAAGCTTGGCGCCCTTTTCTTCGCAAAGCAGCTGCCACGGCACGATATTAGAGTGGTGCTCCATGGCGGTGATCAGGACTTCATCGCCACTGCCAACGTTTTTGCGCCCATAGCTCTGCGCCACCAGGTTGATGGCTTCCGTGGTACCGCGCACAAAGATGATTTCTTTCTGATCCGCAGCGTTCAGGAATTTCTGCGCGGCTACGCGGACGTTTTCATAAGCCTCTGTCGCGCGCTCCGAAAGCGTATGCACACCGCGATGGATATTGGAATTGTCGCGGCGATAATAGCTTTCGATTGCCTCAATCACCGCAAGCGGCTTCTGCGTTGTGGCGGCGTTATCCAGATAGACCAGCGGCTTGCCGTGTACTGATTGATGCAGGACGGGAAAATCTTTCCGGATTTTCTGCACGTCATAAGCGGGTGCAGCTTGGATTTCGTGAGGTATTTTGACTACGGTGCTCATCCCACTTCCTCCCAATTCCGACCTTTGCCTTCGCCAGAGCGAGGTTCGGGGAACGTAGCGGCTTCAGGCATTCCGGCCACGACCAATCTTTCCAGATGATCGCGCACTTGCGGCGAATTCATACGGTCCAGACACTCATTGGCAAAAGCCAGCAACAGAACGTGACGTGCCGCCGCCTCGGCAAGGCCGCGGGAGCGCAGATAAAACAGCGCATTGTCATCGAACTGGCCGATCGTCGCACCGTGGGTGCACTTCACGTCGTCAGCGTAAATCTCCAGCTGCGGCTTGGTGTCAATCTGCGCGTCGTCAGAAAGAAGCAGGTTGCGATTGGTCTGCTTGGCATCAGTCTTTTGGGCGTCTTTGTGCACGATGATCCGCCCGTGAAACACGCCATGCGACTGCCCATTTAAAATCCCGTTATAAAACTGGCGGCTGTCGCAATGCGGGCTGGCATGCTCCACCAGCATGTAATTGTCCATGTGCTGGCGGCCATTGGCCATGAACAGGCCATTGATCAGGCATTCGCTTCCCTCGCCTGCCAGGACCGGATGAACGTTGTTGCGAACCAGCGCTCCGCTCAAAAGCAGAGAATGCGTAGCCACATTGGCGTTGCGGCCTTGCTGGATGCGCAGAGTCGAAAAGTTATATGCCTGACCTCCTTCGCGCACGATCATGTAGTGCGATACGTTGGCATTGTCACCGGCGACTAACTCGGTGGCTGCGTTCGAGAACGTGATGCCCTCACCCAGCGAAACATAATCTTCGACAACCGTGACCTCGCTGCTCTCTTCCGCGACAACCAGGTTGCGGGGATGGTTCATTGTGGGCGCGGTGCCGGGAACCGTCACAAACAACACATAAACTGGCTGTTCGACGTGCACACCGCGCGGAACGTAAACATAAACGCCATCTTCAATAAATGCAGTGTTGAGCGCTGCAAAAGGATCGCGCTGAGTATTCAGGTACCGTCCGAGGTGCTGTTCAACGTGCGCTGGATCATTCTTGAGCTGCGCGGCCAGGCTGCCGACCGTCACGCCTTTGGGCAGCGCCGCAACCGTTGAGAGTTCTTGCGAAAACAGTCCGTTGATGAATACCAAATGCGAGGCAAACTGCGACGCGCCGAACGGTTCCACCTGTTCCCTGCTCGCCGTTTCGCGGCCAGCCAGTTCAAAGGCCGTGTTTGCCACGGCGGCGACGTTAGTAAAGCGCCAGTCTTCGTCGTGCGTGGTAGGAAAGCCGGTTTCGGAGAAACGGGCAAAGGCCTCCTGCCGAAGCGATTGCAGCCAGCGGGGCTGCGCCGCCGCGCGATTGCTGAACTGATCGAAAGTCTCCAGATATTTTTCCGGTGCCTGGGTTGCTGTAATCACGATAGATAAATCCTCTAGAATTTCGTTTCAGGAAGACGGGGTGGAGCAGGCCTTAAGGCCTGCGGCCAAGCTGCCCCTGATATCGGCTTCAGCCGCTGATGGTGAACCGCAGTGGCTAAAGCCAGGAAATAAATTGTTCTCAACCGCAAGACTAAAGCCTTGCTCCACCCACTGGTCCCTTGGTTACCGTTTCCCGGCCAGTTCCGGCTCGGTCCAGCTATAGCCCTTCTCTTCCAGTTCCAGCGCAAGTTCCGGCCCGCCGGACTTCACGATGCGTCCATTGACCAGAACGTGGACAAAGTCAGGCACAATATAGTCGAGCAGCCGCTGGTAATGCGTTACCAGCACCATGGCGCGATTCTTGTTGCGCATGGCGTTCACGCCCTTGGCCACAATCTTCAGCGCGTCAATGTCGAGACCGGAGTCGGTTTCGTCCAGCACCGCCAGCTTGGGCTCCAGAACCGCCATCTGCACGATTTCGTTCCGCTTCTTCTCGCCGCCGGAAAAGCCTTCATTCACCGGACGATTCAGAAAACGCTCGTCCATCTCCAGCAGCCGCATCTTCTCTTTGAGCAGCGGGAGAAAGTCTATGGCGTCCATTTCATCCTGGCCGCGATACTTGAGGATTGCGTTCAAGGCCGCGCGCAAGAAATACGCATTGCTGATGCCAGGGATTTCTACCGGATACTGAAAAGCCATGAACAGTCCTTCGCAGGCTGCATCTTCGGCCTTCATCTCCAGTAGATCTTTACCGTCAAAAGTGATCGAGCCCGCCGTAACAATGTAGCTTTCGCGGCGTGCCAGCACCTGCGCCAGCGTGCTTTTGCCGGATCCGTTCGGCCCCATGATGGAATGCACTTCGCCCGCGTTCACGGTCAGATCGATGCCCTTCAGAATTTCGTTACCATTCACGCTTGCGTGCAGATTTTTGATTTCGAGCAGACTCATCGTTTATCCAACACTCCCCTCAAGACTGATGCTGAGTAACTTCTGCGCTTCCACGGCAAACTCCATTGGCAGCTCTTTGAACACTGCTTTACAGAAGCCGTTGATGATCATGCTGACGGCCTCTTCCTTGGAAATACCACGCTGTTGCAGGTAAAAAATCTGGTCTTCACCGATCTTCGATGTCGACGCCTCATGCTCCATACGTGCACTGGCGTTCTTGACCTCAATGTACGGGAACGTATGTGCGCCGCACTTGTCGCCAATCAGGAGCGAGTCGCACTGTGTGTAATTGCGGGCGCCAGTGGCGCCTTTCAGTATCTTGATCATGCCGCGGTAGGTGTTTTGACCGTGGCCTGCAGAAATGCCCTTCGACACCACCGTACTCTTAGTGTTCTTGCCGATATGGATCATTTTTGTTCCGGTATCGGCCTGCTGATAATTGTTAGTCAGCGCCACGGAATAGAACTCGCCTACCGAGTTGTCGCCCTGCAGAATGCAACTGGGATATTTCCAGGTAATGGCCGAGCCAGTTTCAACCTGGGTCCATGAGATCTTGGAGTTCTTGCCCAGCGCCTTGCCGCGCTTGGTAACAAAGTTGTAGATTCCGCCTTTGCCTTCCTTGTCGCCCGGATACCAGTTCTGGACGGTGGAGTACTTGATGGTCGCGTTGTCATGCGTGATCAGCTCGACCACGGCGGCATGGAGTTGGTTCTCATCGCGAATCGGAGCGGTACAGCCTTCCAGATAGCTGACGGAAGCGCCTTCATCGGCGATGATCAGCGTGCGCTCGAACTGCCCGGTGTTCTGGGCGTTGATGCGGAAGTAGGTGGAAAGCTCCATGGGGCAGCGAACGCCCTTGGGCACGTAGACAAAGGATCCGTCGCTGAAGACAGCGGCGTTCAGCGCGGCAAAGAAGTTGTCAGTGTACGGGACTACCGAGCCAAGATATTTCTTCACCAGTTCAGGATGGTTCTTCACGGCTTCGGAAAACGAACAGAAAATTACGCCCGCCTCAGCCAACTTGGCTTTGAACGTGGTGGCCACAGAGACGCTATCAAACACCGCGTCCACCGCCACGCCTGCGAGCAGCTTCTGCTCGTGCAATGGAATGCCCAGCTTGGCATAGGTATCTAAAATTTCGGGGTCGACTTCGTCCAGACTCTTGAGCTCTTTCTTCTGCTTGGGCGCGGAATAATAAGAAAGCGCCTGATAATCAATGGGCGGATACTTCACATTGGCCCATG
>Ga0209488_10005074_pt1 | contig 10157 bp, 8 predicted proteins | sample Rivendell_Oct201_8_FD_188349 | JGI IMG/M metagenome (GOLD analysis project Ga0209488, IMG submission 188349) | Vadose zone soil microbial communities from the Eel River Critical Zone Observatory, Northern California, USA -... | ecosystem: Environmental > Terrestrial > Soil > Vadose zone >... | reverse complement strand
TACGATTGCCGCTCGTATCGCAGTGATGTATGACCGATTTGATCCGATCATCAAAAATGATTACCCGAATCGCTTCGTCACGCTGACGGGCGTTCCCTCTCCGATTGGGGGACAAGATACCTTCAACGACGACACCTTGAGTGTCAGAACACATTTTCTGTACGAGCCGAGAGACGACGTCAGCGTTTTGGTGAGCGGCAATTATTCACGTTCGCGGCTCTCGACTGCTCCGCTCCTAGAGCTTCCCACGATTCCGGTGTACGACGCGGCGGGAAATCACATCAACACGATTGTTGCGGGCCCCAACGATACTCGAGAAGCGATAGGGCCCGGCGGCGTTACGATCAATCACCCACTGTCGTTCGATTCCGATACGTTGCGGCCTCCCGGCGGTAATTTGTTCGGACCCAGTTGTACGCCGCGGAATTACAAGGATCTGACTTGCAGTATGGATTTCGCGTTCACTCACTTGGACACGACAGACAGCTGGGGGACATCGGCCAAATTGGAATGGAAGTTTCCCGCTTTCACGTTGACTGCCGTCTCCGACTACAAGGACTTTGACAAGTTTCAGGCGCTGCCAGCGCATGGCGGGGCGGCAACGACTGTCAATGTGCTGTTCAAGGCGGCCGCACAGCAATTTAGCCAGGAAGTTCGTCTGAACGGCGAATCAGATCGGATGCGCTGGGTGACGGGTTTGTATTATCTGCATGTCAATGTGAATTCCAAAGTGTCGCTGGATGCGGAGGCCGACAGTCTTTTCCTGCCCTTGGTCGGCGTTCCGTGGGAGGACACGGCCATTTCTCATCTGGATACGAATTCGACGTCGGCGTTCGGGCAGATCGAATATGACCTCAACCACTCCTTTACGTTGATCGCCGGGCTGCGGGCGATCAAGGAAAAGAAGGACTTTACGGGAGAAGAAAGCTTCTTTCTCAACACCAACCCGTTCACGATCGATACAGCCGTAAAGCTGTTCCCGGTTCAACCGACGAGCTTTCACCAACAAGACAACACCTTGTGGAGTGGGAAATTGCAGATGGATTGGCATGCGTCCCCTGATTTTTTGCTGTACACGGGCGTCAATCGTGGCGTGAAGGCTGGGGGGTTCAATGCCACCACGACATTTGGCGCGGGATTCCCGGCATCGGAGATACCGTATGGCGAGGAGGTATTGCTGGCGTACGAGACGGGATTCAAGTGGAACAACCTGCTCGGCGGAACTACCCGCCTGAATGGCACCGTGTATTACTACGACTATAAGAATTATCAAGGGTTCTTCTTCACGCAGATCACCGGTTACGTTCGAAACGTGGACGCCAAATACAAGGGTCTAGAAATCGAAGCTTTGTCCTCGCCCGTCAAGGGTCTAACCTTGGGTCTGACCGGGGCATATCTGGACGCACATATCTACGGCGTGCAACTCGGCCCGGGAATCTTCGTCGATACGCGCCCCGCTTTTTCGCCCGACAAAAAGGTTACCGCGTTGATTCGCTATACGTGGCCACGTCCGGTTTTTGGCGGATCCGTTACCACGCAGCTGGACTACAGCTTCACATCCTACTTCTGGGACAACATTCGCAATTTCGACGCATCGCGCCTGCCGGCGTATTGGTTGGCGGATGCACGAGTCGAGTGGCGCTCGCCGAGCGAGCGCTGGCAGGCATCGACATTCGTGAACAACATCGCCGATCGACGCTATTTCACGATCGGCTACGACCTGTCCAACGCGACGGGCTCCAATTCCCTCGTGCCCGGAAAGCCGCGCTGGTTCGGCGTGTCATTGAATTACAGGTTCGGGAAGTAGTGATTTAAGGTATAGGCGAGGCCGTCCATGTTTTTGAAAACCTTCTGGTACGCCGCCGCGTGGTCGAATGAAATAGAGCACAGCCTATTTGCCAGAACCATCTGCAACGAGCCGATGATCTTGTATCGAACCCAAGCGGGCAACGTGGTCTGCATGGAAGACCGCTGTTGCCATCGGCGGCTCCCTTTGCACATGGGACGCCTGATCGGTGACAGCGTCCAATGTCATTATCACGGACTAATCTTTGAGCCGCAGGGTCGATGCGTCAAAGTTCCTGGCCAGGAACTCATACCGCCGAGCGCGCAGCTTAGAACGTTTGCGGCCGCGGAAAGACATGGCCTGGTGTGGGTGTTCCTGGGACCCAAGGATCTCGCGGATGAGGCAAAAATCCCGGACTATCACTGGATAACGGACTCCAATTGGGGCGCCAAAGGCACCCACTTCAACGTCAAAGCAAACTACATGCTTATCGTCGAAAATTTGCTGGATTTGACGCATCTCGCCTTCGTTCACGCCTCGACCATCGGTAATGCAGCCGTGGTGGAAAGTGCGGCGGTCCAGTTCAAGCGTGGCCCTGACAGCGTGGACGTTGTGCGTCGAATGACCAATTGCGCGCCCCCGCCGACCTACGTCAAGGCCGGCGGTTTTACCGGAAACATCGACCGTTGGCAGTACATCAATTTCATGCCGCCGGGTTTCGTGCGCTTGGAGACCGGGGGACGCGATGCCGGAAAGGAGGCGGACCCCAGCGCGAAAAATATCACGTTGCGAAATCTGAATATCATCACGCCGGAGTCCGAGACCAGTTCGCATTACTTCTGGGCGCAATGTCACGACTTCGATGTCAAGAATCAGGCTCTCACGGACATGTTGTTCGATGACGTGAACGCGGCGTTCCGGCAGGACGTCGACGTATTCGAGGCTCAGCAGCAAAGCATAGCGGGAAGGCCTGACGCGCCTGAGGTTGACGTTCACGGCGATATCGGCGGTCTACACGCACGCCGCATCATCCGGGAACTGATTGAACGGCAGTTGGCCGGAGGGTAAGGCGAATCTCATGGCGTGGATTGACGTGGCAAGTGCCGAAGAGGTAACCGAAGGCGAAGTTCGCGGCGTAAAGGCACGGGACCATTTGGTGGCTCTGTATCGTATCGACGGGCGCGTCTACGCCACTTCGAACGTATGCACGCACGAGAATGCGCTTTTGTCAGAGGGTGCCGTCGAAAAGGGGGAAGTCGAGTGTCCGCTGCATCTTACGCGCTTCAGGATCTCCGACGGAACCTGTCTTGGACCGTACGGTACTGACCTTGCGTGCTATCGGGCGCGCGAAGTGGGGGCGCGCGTACAGGTGCAGATCGCAGACGAGGAGTCGCGGTGAGCGCGCAATCTTCCGAGCATTCGATGCGGAGATCCGATATCAAGTTGCCGAGTTTTAAAGCCGCCGCGGTGCAGGCATCACCTGTGTATCTGGATCCAAAGGCCACGACGCAAAAGGCGTGTTCGCTGATTCGCGAAGCGGCGCGAAACGGTGCTCAGCTGGTTGCGTTTCCGGAAGCGTTCGTGCCGGGTTATCCGTATTGGAACTGGATGACCGATCCGGTGACCGGAGGCGCATGGTTTGAACGCTTGGCGAGAGCGTCCGTACTCGTTCCGGGGCCTGAAATCGCATTGTTGAGTCAGGCAGCCCGTCGGGCGGGTACCTGCGTGGTGATTGGCGTCAACGAGCGTGTCCCACATTCGCTGGGTGCTCTCTACAACACATTGGTGTTTATTGGAGCGGACGGTGCGTATCTCGGGAAGCATCGGAAGCTGGTGCCAACCTGGGCGGAGAAGCTCACGTGGACGGGCGGGGATGGCTCGAGTTTACGTGTCTATCAGACAGAGGTCGGTCCCCTGGGTGGCCTTGCCTGCGGGGAGAATACCAATACGCTGGCTCGATTCGCGTTGCTCGCGCAAGGGGAGTTGGTGCACGTCGCAGCGTACATCTCGCTGCCGGTGGCGCCCGCGGACTACGATATGGCGGAAGCAATCAAACTTCGCTCGATGGCGCATTCGTTTGAAGGGAAGGTTTTCTCCGTCGTTGCCTGCTCAACGATCTCCAACGAGATCATCAAGGAAATGGAAAAGGTCGCACCGGATGCTCGGGCTCGATTGGAGAGAAACTCGAGCGCATTTTCAGGCGTCATCGGACCCGACGGACGGGTCGTGGGTAATCCGTTGATCGACGATGAGGGAATTGTCTACGCGCAGATCGACCTTGCGAGGTGTATTGCGCCGAAGCAAATGCACGACATCGTCGGTCACTACAATCGGTTCGATATCTTTCAGCTGACGGTGAATCGCGCAGAAATAACGCCGCTGAAGTTCCACGGAAGCGTTGAGGAGCGGGCGAGCGTCCCAAAACTGCACGCTTCCCGGAGGAGCGCGAAGGCGCAGTCCCGCGGGGCGCGCCGGGGAGGCCGCCGTGCGTGAGGACGTCATCGGTCGGGCAAACGTCGAAGATACGCCGGAGTTGACCGCGTATTACAAAGAGTTGGCGGGGCTGGAGGCGGGCGCATTGTGGACCGTGGCTAACGACATCGAGCCTTGGCAACCGAACTCATCCTCGATCCCTGTTCTATGGCGTTATGCCGACATGCGCGAACCGGTCATGCGTTCGCTTGAATTGGTGACGCCGGAAAAGGCGGGCCGGCGGGTGATCTACTTGAACAATCCGGGGCGGCGCCAGGTGTCCGCCGCGGTGGGCTGGCTGTATTCCGGCTTGCAGGTCATGAGGCCCGGAGAACGCGCGTCGGCGCATGCGCATTCGGCATCCGCGCTGCGATTCATCATCGAGGGAGAGGGCGCCTACACGATCGTCGACGGACACAAATTTAATCTCACGGCTCGCGATCTGGTTCTGACTCCCAATGGGACCTGGCACGAACACGGCGTCGAAGCTCACGGGACACCGTGCATTTGGCAGGACGGACTCGACATACCGTTCGTCAACGCCATGGAAGCGAATTTTTACCGCGTTCATCCAAATTTGCGACAGGAAATCACGCACCCGGTGGAGGATACCTCCAAGACCTGGGGTAATCCGGCATTGCGGCCCGCGGCGGCGCATTGGGCGAAGGGATATTCGCCACTCTTCAAGTATGAATGGTCCGCGACCTACGAATCGCTGCGTCGTTTCGCCGAAGTCGATCCTGGGTCGGCGTTCGATGGAAACCTGATGAACTATGTCAATCCGACGACGGGCGGACCGGTCATGCAAACCCTGGGTGCATCGATGCAGCTGATCCGTCCGGGTCAGCACACGCATGCGCACCGACATACCGGCAGCGTCATTTACCAGGTCGCGCTCGGCACGGGCTATTCGATCATCAACGGCCAGCGATTCGACTGGCGGGAGCGGGACATCTTTTGTGTCCCGTCATGGTCCTGGCATGAGCACGGCAATGCCTCGCTCAGCGATGACGTGTGCCTATTTTCGTTTCACGATCTTCCCGTGATTTCGAATCTGGGTTTGTATCGTGAGGAAGCTTACGAGGATAACGGTGGGTTTCAACGATGCGGTTAGTCACGTATCGCAACGAAATCCTGGCTCCGGCACGGCTGGGTGCGGTGGTGGGGGATTTGATTCTCGACGTCGAGCGCCTTGGGCAAGCACGCGGGACGGTTTTGCCGGATTCCATGTTGGAATTTATCGCGTCCGCCGCGACAGCCTTGCCGGACCTGCGGGATATCATCGCGGATTGCGCAGAGCGCTTCCCCGCGGGGACTGCATTGCCTCGGCAAAATGTACGCCTGCTGGCGCCGATTCCCCGGCCGCGAAAAAATATTTTCGGAATTGGACTCAACTACCGCGCACATGTCGAAGAATCGGCGCGAAGTCTGGATACCGATCGGGAGGAGCCGAAGCAGCCGGTCGTGTTTTCGAAACCACCGACCGCCGTCATTGGTCCCGGTGATGCCATTCAACACGACGCCAGGATCACCCAGGAGCTCGATTGGGAGGTCGAACTGGCGGTCATCATGGGTACGACTGCAACCCGCATCGCTTCCCCGGAGGCGATGCGGCACGTATTTGGTTATTCGGTCATGATTGACATCTCCGCTCGCGACAATCGGCGCGGGGGCCAGTGGATCATTGCCAAGGGGATGGACACCTACGCCCCGTTTGGTCCCTGCATCGTCACGGCCGATGAACTTGAAGATCCCCACAATTTGCGTCTGTGGCTCACGAAGAATGGCGAAATGAAACAGGACGCCAATACGCGCCTGATGATTTTCCGCATCCCGGAACTCATCGCCGATTTGTCGGCTGGAATCACGCTGGAACCGGGTGACATCATTGCGACCGGCACGCCGGCAGGGGTCGGCGCAGGTCGTACGCCGCCCGAGTGGCTGTGGCCGGGCGACGTCATCGAGGCGGGGGTCGAGGGAATCGGTCAACTGCGGCACCCCATCGTGGCAATCTAGGTAGAGACGCATGCCGCAAGTCAATTATCGTCTCGGCCAGATCGTGCCCTCTTCCAACACAACCATGGAAACAGAGATCCCGGCACTATTTCGCGCGCGGGAGCAATTGCACCCGCAGCGCTTTACGTTTCATTCGAGCCGTATGCGCATGAAGCAGGTTACGAAAAGCGAGTTGGTGGCCATGGATCGCGACAGCGACCGATGTGCGCTGGAACTCTCCGACGCACGCGTCGATATCATCGCCTATGCCTGTCTCGTCGCGATCATGAGCATGGGGAAGGGCTATCATCGGGTGGCGGAATCTCGTCTGCATGAGCGCACGGTTGAAAACGACGCCGCCGCGCCGGTCGTCACGAGCGCCGGCGCGTTGATCGATGGGTTGAAGGCGTTGAACGCCAACAAGGTGTCGATCATCTGCCCCTATGTGAAGGCGCTGACGCGCACGGTTGTCGCGTATATCGAGGCGGAGGGCATCGCCGTTCACGATTTCATTGCACTGGAAATCCCGGACAACGTGACCGTCGGCCGTCAAAGTCCGGAAAATCTGCTGGACATCTACCGCCGATTGGATCTTACGGGCATTGACGCCTTGGTGATCTCAGCGTGCGTACAAATGCCGTCACTGGCGGCCATCGACCGGGTGGAGCGGCAAGCCGGCGTACCGGTGATTTCAGCTGCGGTGTGTACCGCCTACCAGATGATGAGGCGGCTGGAGCTGCAGCCCTCAAGTCCGCAAGCCGGCGAATTGCTCTCCGGCAGCTATTGAGACAGCGCTAGGAGAGATTTTGCGGGGTGGTGGACCGCATTTCCGACGGAGTCATGCCGACGCGGGCTTTGAAAACGCTGTTGAAATGCGATACATCGCTGAAGCCGCAGGACCATGCGATCTCGGAAATTCGTCGGTGCTTCTGCGAGGGGTTTTGAATAGCGCGGATGCATTGGCCAATGCGCTCGTCCAAAAGCCATGCACACAACGAACGTCCGGTTTCCCGCATCAGCATATGCACGCTTCTGACCGAGATCTTCAAGTGAGCCGCGGCGTGCTGCGGCGTCAGTTCCGGATCGCACGCATGGCGCCGCAAATAGGCGAGCAGCGCCTCGAGGCGCAATTGACGCTGCGTGGCGGCGGCGCACTCGATGCCCGCCTGGTTGGCTGCCACAACGCCCAACAGGGAACACAGGTTTTCGCTCAAGACTTCGGCGGTCGACTCGCTGACCTCGAATTGCGGATTGGCCAGCCGCCGTATGTATTCGCGTAATAAATCCGCGCAAGGTTCGTGTTCGGCGATCGATACGGCGCTGCGATTGTTCGTCAGCAGGGGCGCATATCGCTGTACCAGCTCGCGCGGCAGCACGGCGATCATGCGACGGACATGTCCCGAGAGCGTCACCGAAAACGGCCTCGCCCCATCCACTAGTCCCATTTGACCCGGTTGAATCGAAACCTCCCGATCCCCCTGTCGCAGACACGCGGTACCGCCCAGCTGCAGGCTCAACAGGAACGAGCCCCCATTGTCCCGAACGATGTCGCGGCGCTCGCGCACGATCGCGTGGGCCGAGGAGTCGAATGACGCGAACGCCAGGTCGCGCAGTTTGCGTGCGGTGATCGAGCCGACAAAGCCCGTGCCGGGCACGCCATTGATGGATCCACCCAAAACGGCTTGGCTAATGACGTCCCGCCAATAGGTCGCGCAATGCCGGGGATCCACATCTTTCGTTGACCATGATGATATCTGCATAAAGCGGTCTGGCTACGAATGATCGCTGCGGGACTACAGCCCCTCTCGTATAGCAATTTTCCACGGCTTTGCCAATAGCCGCGCCGGGTGGACCTTCAGGAAAAACCCGGTTGCGCTCCCACCCTAGTGGATGTGCGCTGCGCCCCAAGATTGCGCGTCGAAACGACTGGCAAGATAGAGAACGACTATGGCAATGAGTCCCGTCAACGCGCACGCTTCCATGCAGGGTCTCGCGGAGGCTCGATCGATCATTGCGAGCTGCAGTCATTTTGGATTCTGCACCGCGACCTGTCCCACGTATGCGTTTACGCACGATGAAAATGAATCGCCGCGGGGCCGTATCGAACTAATTCGCATTATGTTGGATTCCGCGGAGCCGCCGACGGCCCGAACCGTCGAGCATCTGGATAGCTGTCTATCGTGTCTGGCATGTGTATCGACGTGTGCCGTCAAAGTCGATTATATGCATCTGATTGATCACGCACGGGCGCACATCGAGCGCACATATCGCCGAGTGTGGACCGATCGTCTGTTTCGCCGCCTTGTGGCGGAGACTGTGTCGAATCGTCACTATCTACGGGTCATGCTTGCGTGCGGTCTATTCATCTCGCGATTCTCAGGCGTATTGCCGGGACGTCTGCGCGACCTGCTGCGTACGATCCCGCGATCCGTCAGCCGCAATCAGGGCGACTTAAAAGTCGGTAGTTACCCGGCCGTTGGCGAGAAGCGGTATCGAGTGGCCCTTTTGGCGGGATGCGCGCAACGAGTGCTGGCGCCGGAAATCAATGCCGCCGCCGTCAGGCTTATGAATCGACTGGGATGCGAGGTCATCATTGCGAGGGACGCGGAATGCTGCGGCGCCTTGAATTTACATTTAGGCCGTACCGCGGAAGGACAATGCGCTGCGCGGAAAAATATCCAGGCGTGGATGAGTGAGATGCGCCGCGGCGCGTTCGACGCGATCGTCGTGACGGCGTCTGGATGCGGAACCGCGATCAAGGATTACGGCCACGTGTTCCAAGATGATCCTCAGTATCAGGAGAGCGCCCGGCAGATTGCGACGCTGACGGTCGACGTGAGTGAATTTCTTGACCGAATCGGCTTTCGTGCCGAGGGGAAGGGTCGGCGTTTCAAGGTTGCTTATCACGATGCATGCTCTTTACGGAATGGGCAACGCATCACGCGGCAACCGCGGCAGCTGCTAACGTTGGCTGGCTATTCCGTGGTTGATGTGCCCGAAGCCCATTTCTGCTGCGGCTCCGCGGGCATCTACAATCTGCTTCAACCGGCAACCGCCCGGCAACTGGGAACCCGCAAGGCCGGCCATATCGAGAGCACGGGCGCCGCGATCATGGCCGTTGGCAATGTCGGCTGCATCGCGCAACTTGCCCGCTATTCGCCAATTCCGGTCGTGCACACCGTGGAGTTGTTGGACTGGGCAACCGGTGGCCCGATGCCGCCGAGTCTGCTCGGTAAGGATCTTCAAGAACTACAGGAGGTTGATTCTGAGGTCGACGCTGCGGGTGGCGCGCTACCGGGGGAGGTCATCGTGGACGACACAGGCATTGCGGTTTGGTAACTCCATGACCGATTCGCATGAGAGATTTTTCGCGGACATCACGCACGAGCTGGGGGGCGCCGCGATTGACGTCTCGGTTGAGGCGAGGCAGCGTTATGGAGAGAACACGACCACCCGCGGCACACGCGACGTTCTTGGCGTCGTATTTCCGAAGGACACTGCCGAGGTGGTGGCCGTAGTGGCGGTTGCCAATCGCCATCGAGTGCCGCTGTATCCGATCAGCGCCGGCAATAATATTGGTTTGGGGTCGCGCGCACCGGTCCGCGACGGTCAGGTCGTGCTCGACCTGGGTTGGCACATGTCCAAGATCATCGACGTCAACGAGGAACTGGGATACGCCATCGTCGAACCGGGTGTCACGTTTCAGCAATTACACGACGAATTGGTCCGGCGCGGCGACAAGCTGATGATCTCGGCGACATCGGGACCCCCGATGGGCAGTGTGTTGGGAAATGCCATTGATAAAGGGGCGGGCTATGGGCCCCTATTTGACCATTTCGGCGCGCTCTGCGGCATGGAGGTGGTCCTCGGCAATGGAGAGGTTCTGCGCACCGGGGAAGGCAGT
>Ga0209488_10005073_pt1 | contig 10157 bp, 5 predicted proteins | sample Rivendell_Oct201_8_FD_188349 | JGI IMG/M metagenome (GOLD analysis project Ga0209488, IMG submission 188349) | Vadose zone soil microbial communities from the Eel River Critical Zone Observatory, Northern California, USA -... | ecosystem: Environmental > Terrestrial > Soil > Vadose zone >... | reverse complement strand
CGTTGTTCGCGAGAGGAACGTCGCTGTTAACAGGATATTACGGCTTAAGCGCGCCGGTGTATCCGATGAACATCAATTCGGATAACTGTACCGACACAATCATTACCGTTACGAACCAAGGTTATCCCTCCTCCTACTACATGCCCAGTGGTTGTTCCGGTGCGGGTGGCGGTCAAGGCCCCATGGTAAGTGGGCAGTCCAATTCAGTCGCTATCGACTGGAACGGTGACGGTATTCAGGAGCCCGTGTATTACGGCATTGATGGCGAAAACACGCCCGGATGGATCGCACTAATTCCGATCACATTTGCGGGAATTTCGGGAATGGCGCGATTGCCAGTGTCTACGGCAATGGCTCCCACCACCACGCAAATCTTCGCCGCCGACATCAACGGCGATGGCTTGCAAGACCTCGTATGGGTCGATCCGTCCACGAGCACACTGCGATATCAGTTGCATGCCGGCGTGCAGCCCGAACTCATGACGACAGTCACCGATGGATATGGCAACGCGACGAGTTTTAACTATCAGCCTACCAGCAGCGGAAACTGCACCACCGCTAACGACGGAACGATACCGCCGCTGAACACTGGGTTGCGACGTTCACTCACTACGCACTACGTTGTCTGCGGGCTGACGACGAATGACGGCATCGGTGGTAACTACACTTTGTCCTACGGTTACAGCAATCCAACCGACAACGTACAGGGTCGCGGGTATGTTGGCTTCGAGCGTCGCACCGTTACCGACAGCCGCACGGGCACTGCGCATCAAGAGAACTACTATCAGACGTTTCCCCATATCGGCATGGTCGCCTATGCGCTCGATACGCAATCGAATGGGAAAAAGATTCGCGAGACAACGGTATCGGTCGACAAAGTCGTGACCGGTACGGGTTACAACGCCACTTATTTTCCATATGTAAGCGCCTCGACCGTTGACGCGTATGAGGTGTCTTTAGGCCAGAGTGCAGATGGATTGATCACGACGCGACAAACAACGACCGTGAACGCGATCGACTCATTTGGTAACGTCACGAATGTTTCAGTGGCAACCATAGACAAAGACGCATTCTCATCCCGGACAGGGCAAGGGTCGGCGAACGGTGATTCGACTACGGTGCAAACCATAGCCACGATCAGCAATGACAACAGTCTTAGCAACTGGTGCCTGGGTCGTCCGTCTCAAGTGCAAACGACAACAACCCTGCCGGACAGCACGCTTCAGGTTCGTACGAACACGGCCATCATGGACTATGCAATGTGTCGCGCGAATAAAGAGTTCTCGGTGGTCGACTACACGCCGCTGAGAATCGAGACTGACTACACTTACGATGACTTGGACGCAAACTACACGCATCCTAAGTGCGGCAATTTGTCGCAGGTGACCGTCATCGGTACGAGCGCGGGCGGAGGGGCGCTGACGGGTCGCACCGTCAAGTTCGACTATGGCACCGCATGTCGCCTTCCCGAAACGATCACCGATCCGCTGGGAAATTCCAGCGCACGTACGTATCGATATGATTTGGGACTACTGGCAAGCGTAACCGACGCTAACGGACTGGTGACGAGCTATTCGTACGACAATTTCGGTCGAACGCAAGTGGCTACAAACCCGGACGGTACGTCGACCGCAACGACGTATGCCGCATGCAATCAAAGCAATAGCTATTGCGGCGTCGCCGGGTTGCGCATGCAGTTGCAGTCAACGGAGCGCGACACGAACGGTGGCGCGATCACTTCAAGCTATGCCTTCTCGGATGGCTTTGATCGTGCGCGCTTTGTGAAGTCGACGCTTCCAGGCGGCGCCTTAAGTATCGTCGAAACGACATACGATAACTTGGGACGGGTTGCGTCGCGCTCCGTTCCCTACACCAGCGCTTTGAACGGCAAGACGGTCTATGGATATGACCTCATCGGTCGCCAAAAGTCCGCGCAGCTTCTGAATTCCTTAGGATCGTTAGTTCGTGGATCGAGCATCGTTTACTCAGGGCGTACGCAGATCTTTACCGACCCTCGCACCTTCAGCACAACGAAACTCTTCGACGCAGCCGGACAACTTCGGAAAGTCACTGATCCAATCGTCACTGGGTCCTCCCTGAGCGGTGCAACGCGATTCGACTACACCTTCGAAGCGAATGGCGTACTTAAAGCCACTGTCACCGATGCGGCCGGCAACCTTCTCGTCACACGAAGCAACATGAGGGGGTACAAGAACCAGACGGTCGATCCGGATATGGGAACATGGAACTACCAGTACGATTCGTTAGGCGAACTGACTCAACAAGATGATCCAAACGGTAGAGCACAGCATCCCTCGACTCCAACAGTTGCTTATGGCGCCTACGACCCGCTGGGCCGCCCGACAACGCGGACTGAACCTGAAGGCACGACAACATGGACGTGGGGTACCGCGACTGACAACGCCAATAGTCCTCCTGGAAAATACATTGGCCAACTCAAGAGCGTGAGCGGTCCGGGATATTCGGAGAGCTACACCTACGATCAATTCTCTCGTCCATCGCAAACTACCGTCAATTCAGACGCGGCTTATCTAATCAACTATGCCTATCGGCCTACAACGGGCCTGTTAGACACCGTTACCTATCCCGCGAGCACCGGTGCACGTCTAGCAGTGAAATACGACTATCAGTATGGGATTCAAACCAAAGCCACGGACTACACAACAGGAAGTGCGGGCACGGTGTTTTGGCAGCTCAATGCAACGGACGCGATGGGGCATTTGACTGACGAAAGCCTTGGCAACGGCGGACGCGTGCTGTCCGGATTCGATCCGACAACCGGAGTGATGACCACTCGGCAATCGGGTACGGCAGGTTCGACGACCAATAAACAAAACCTTGCCTATCTTTGGGACGCGAGCGGCAATCTCACACAACGCACCGACAACAATCAATCGGGATTGCACGAGAATTTCTACTACGATCAAATGAACCGGCTTGACTACTCGCAGCTCAACGGCACGACCAACTTAGACGTGACCGTGAACGCGATCGGCAACCTCACTTACAAGTCCGATGTCGGCAACTACACGTATCCTGCTTCCGGCGGAGGTTCTGTGCGTCCGCACGCCGTCACAACCGCAGGTAGCGGTAGTTATGTGTATGACAACAACGGAAATATGACGACACGCACTGGGTCGACGATTAGTTGGACCAGCTATAACATGCCGAGCACAATTAACGGGAGCGGCCAGTCGAGCACGTTCTCGTATGCTCCGGATCGCAGTCGCTTCAAACAGGTCGCGACATATGCAACCGGTAACGAGACGACCTACTACATCGGCGGAGTAATGGAGAAGCTCGTACTAAGCGGCGGCGTCACCGCGTATCGTCACTACATCGGTGCGGGATCAAACACCATCGTGCATACGCGATGGAGCAACGGCACGCCGTCTCAAACGTTCTACGTCACAACGGATCACTTGGGCAGCAGCAGCGCCATCACCGATCAAAGCGGCGCGCTCGTGGTCAATGAAAGCTTCGCAGCCTATGGCGCAAGACGCGGATCGAACTGGGCGGGAGCGCCTTCCTCAGGGGACATGACTGCGATTGCGAACACCACGCGACACGGCTACACCGGCCACGAGCACTTGGACAACCTCGGCCTCATCAACATGAATGGTCGAGTTCAAGATCCGGTGCTCGGAAGATTTATCTCGGCTGATCCGTTGATCGACGGTACATTCGGAACGCAGGGGCTCAATCGATACGCGTATGTGGGGAATCGGCCGTTGTCGTTCACTGATCCGAGTGGATTCCTCGGAACACCGGACATGACGGAAATCGTTGTGACAGGTAATAGCACATCGGGCCTTACGGAAATCGTTGTGACAGGTAGTAACACGATCCAAGGAACAACGACAATAGATGGTCGTGAAATGTCCGTCAGCATTCAGATTATTTCTGTTACTGCATCTGACCCGCTTATACAGAGGATACGGGACAATGACGAAGTGCTGCGAAAAATCCGAGAAGATGCGGAACGTACCGCGCGAGACGTGGAGGAAATGAAGGAATTGCTAAAGCCTCTACGACTACCTCCGCCGGTGCGAGTCCCATCGTGGTGGCGGAGGCTGTTCAATTTCGGTAGTACGGTGGCGATGATCTTACCGCCAGTTGCTGTCGAGGATATTCTTGGAACGGCGGCACTCAAAGCGGCGGCGGAAAAAGCCGCCGCGGAGAAACTTGCGAAACAACTTGCCAGCGAAGAAGGTGTCGCTGAGTTACTTAGTGGAGGCGGCAAGGCGGTCGCGGGTGCAGGAACAGATGTTCCTATTCGGGATATTGGCAGAATTGTTAGCGAGCATGGTGGTAACCCGGGCGACTGGGCCAAGGTTTCGAGTACAGCACCCGGGCATTTTGAAACGCATGCATATCGTAACGTCCTAACTGGTGAAGTCGTCGAATTTAAGAGTATTGTGCAATGACGCAAGCGCGAGCAAATAACCCTGTGTCGATGGAACGCGCGCAAGAAATCGCACGCCGTACGCTTGCAGGCGATTACGACTTGCTGCTCGCATGCCGTGACTTAGTAAGTCTCAAGGAGCGGCTGCCTAACGTACCTTACGATCTAATGAATATATTTGTCGGCGTAGCATCAGAGGTCGATGATCTTCCTATCGGAGCTGAACGCAGGCAGTGGGCCAGCGAGGCACTGAAAGCGAAAGACATTGAAGCGGGGGATTATCGAGAGCGAGTGAGAGATGTGGTGACGGCAGCTTTGCGTGCCCTCCTTGCTTGCGAGGGGCATTAGTGCCTGGCTTGAGTTACCTGAGTTATTGGTGCGATGAAGATTCCTGCGCGGGACGCCGTAAAGGATCTTCCGTGCCTGTACTCACATTGGTGGTTTGAGAGAGCAGGGGAAATGGGAGAAATGGGAACACTCTGAATTTCTGAGCAAACGCAGGGGCAATTGAACTGTGATAAGTAATCGCGGAACGCTAGCGCGGAGTCATGCCAAAGGACAGCGAGAGCCGCGGTGAGTCACCACGTGTTGAATCGCGGCAACAATTGCGCCGCAGTACTTCACTCCGCCGCCGACTATGCACGGTTCGTGGTGTTGCTCGCAGAAGCTCAAGCACGGGCGCCGATCGAGGTGTTTGCCGCCTGTCTGATGCCGAATCACTTTCATTTGGAGTCTGTCAGTCACCGATAGAGTGAACATCACTGATCACTCGCGTGCGCTGCGCGGCAAGCGACTGACATAGGCTACGCGCGGCAATCACAAATCTCGCATAGACACACCCCTACTATCACTGCTTAGCGCGCTGTGTCCGGCGCGCCTGGCTGTGGGGCTAGATGAATACGCCGGCAAGAATTACTCGCCGGTTTCGCCACACGAACGACGCAAGAGTGCAAAACTGACAGCAAGGGGCGCAAACGGAAATGCCAACTTTGAACTGCAACCCTGACGCAGATTTCCGCGTCTAAGTCGCAGGCTTTACAAAAACTTTCCCAGCTCTCTAGTCGGAAAAATTCGAATCTGGTAGCGTGCATGCTTATCATTGACACTCCTGTCAATAGGTGCGCGCGAACGGATTTGCAGACAAACCTGACCAGAATTTGGCTTAACCGGAATAGTTGCGAGGAATCATCGTGAAAAGAGTAAATCTCAAAGCAACGCTTGCGATCGGCGCTGTTGCGACGACCGCAGTCATCATCGCAGCGTGCGCCGGGGGTCCCCAAGCGACTTCAGGCCGAGTGGCCCACTTAAGCCCCGGCGACAAGGTCGACAATTTCCGCTTGCTCGATCACGCCGGTCAATCGCACCAACTCTATTATCTCTCCGATATGAAGGCGGTGGTGCTGATCGCGCAGGGCAATAGCTGCGCCGCCACTAGCAAGGAGCTTCCCGAGATTAAGACGCTGCGCGACAAGTACCGTGCGCAGAACGTCGAGTTTTTGATGATCAACTCGAACCTCGCCGACTCGCGCGAACAGATTAGTGCCGTTGCCAAAGCTCAAGGCATCGATCTCCCGATCATGATGGATGAGACGCAACTCATCGGCGAATCGCTCAATTTGCGTAACAACGGCGAAGTGCTGGTCGTGAATCCCAAGGATTGGACGCTCGCGTATCGCGGCAATAGCAAAGGCACGTCGGCCGCGCTCGATGCTGTGTTGGCCGGCAGCCCGGTCAAGACCACGAGCACGAAGGTAAGCGGTTGCGAAATCAAAATGCCGGAACTCGCAAATCGCACCGCGCATGCGGGCATCTCTTATGAGAAGACCATCGCGCCGATGTTGATCGACAACTGTGTCACCTGTCATCGCACCGGAGGCATCGGTCCCTGGCAGATGACCGGGTATGAAATGGTCAAAGGCTTCGCGCCGATGATCCGCGAAGTGATTCGCACCGAACGCATGCCGCCGTGGCATGCCGATCCGCACTACGGTGTGTTCAAGAACGATCGCGCGCTGTCGGCCGGTAACATGAAAACGCTTGTGCATTGGATCGAAGCCGGTGCGCCGCGTGGCGCAGGCCGCGATCCGCTGGCCGATCTGAAAAAGACGTGGCCGCAGTGGGCGCTGGGTGAGCCAAACATCGTGCTCGAATTGCCGAAATTCGACGTGAAGGCGACGGGCGTCATTCCTTATCAAGAAGTGTCCGTCAAAAATACGATCGGCCGGGATGTGTGGCTGAAAGCGATCGACTACGCACCGGGCGATCGCGCCGTGGTGCACCACATCTTAGGTTTTTCGTTGCCGGTGATGAATGCACAGCAGACCGCAGCGATGCAGCGCCGTCCTCCACCTCCCGAGGAAGTACCCGGACAGCCCGGTCAGCAATCGCGTGAACTCATGAAACAATGCAGCACGCCGGAAGGCGCACAGCAAATGCGTGAGCGTGCGAGCGGCGGTGGCGGCGGCGGCGGTGTCGCTTCCATCGGCGGGTATGTTCCCGGTGCGGTGCCTTCGCAGTTTCCGCCGGACGCCGGCGTGCTTTTGAAGAAGGATGCGGATTTCCGCTTCCAGGTTCACTACACGACCAATGGCAAAACCGCGACCGATGTCACGCGAGTGGGACTGTATTTCACCGACGTGCAACCGAAGTTCCCGTTGCGCAACACAGTGCTGCTCGATCCGTGTTTGACGATTCCTTCCAACACGAAGGCATACACGGCATCCATGTCTCGAGTGGTCGACCGCGATATGTTGATCTACAACATGACGCCGCACTCGCATTTCCGTGGATCTGCATCGAGCTTCGTGGCGGAGTATCCGGACGGCACGAAAGAGACGCTGCTGTCGGTGCCCAAGTACGACTTCAATTGGCAGACCACGTATGCCTTTGCGACGCCTAAGTTGATTCCGAAAGGCACGAAGCTCACACATAGCACGACCTATGACAATTCCCTGCAGAACAAAGCCAACCCCGATGCGAACATCACCGTGCATTGGGGCGAGCAAACGTGGGAAGAAATGCTCTACGGCAACATCAGCTTCCGTTACGTCGATGAAGTAGCGACAAAGGAACAGGTTTCGCAGACGACACCCTAGCCAGCGCAAGAGTTCGTGGCTTGATTGACGCCGAGTGAGCAATCACTCGGCGTTTTTCATTTCGGTGGATGCTGCACGAAGGAGACCTTTGGTTGCGCGCATTTGCAAGTGAAGGGCTTCTTGCGTTCAACCCCCAGTCGACTTATGTGATGCAGTCCTCGCCCGAACAGATCATTCCGTCACAGTCGGTACGTGAAGCAACGCTCAGTTTCAACACAACAAATCGTGGCGCTGATTTTTCTCGCAGTGGTTCGGCGAACGGAATGGGGTTCGTCGGCAAACTATTGCGAGGTCAAGATGGAATGCCACGATGCATTTTTTGATTGCTACGCTAGCACTGCTGACACAGCCCATGTGTACCGGGCAGAGCACTCGCGGCGATTGTCATTCGTTCGCTGCAGATCAACGTGCTACGGTTGAAATTCGATTGGCGCAACGCCAATCGCAAGCTCAGGAGCAGGATGACCGCCAACATAAGGATGAACTCAGAGACTTGGCCGCAGCCCGCGTGAAGCAATGTCTCGACGGCGCCCAGAGCGAAAATAATCCGCTCTTGTCCGGGCAAATGTGCGTTGCCGTTTTTTACTTGCGCGACGTCGATTTCCGAGCCGGCTTTGACATGATGCTGGAGGTTGTCGATCCGACTACTGCGCAAGAGACGCGCGATCTGTTGCAGCAGCTTATCGGCATTCTACAAACACGAATCGGAGCGCAGGGCGAGTAGCGGATCGCGGATAGCGGATCGCAAAGAATGCTGCGGAGCGCTCTGACTATCCGCGATCCGCTAACCGCCATCCGCCTCTAAAGAATCACTACCGATCTGATCGACGTTCCCTTCTGCATCATCTCGAAGCCTTCGCCGATTTTTTCCAGTGGCAGCCGGTGCGTGATGAGCTTGTCGAGATTGATCTTGCCTTCCATGTACCAGTCGACCACTTCCGGCAATTTGCTGACGCGTGCGCCGCCCATGTAGGCGCCGGTCCATTTGCGTCCCATGAAAAGCTGCCCCGGAAGCGTCGTGACTTCCGAGCCGTGCGCCGCGACGCCGATGATGTACGCGATGCCCCAAGCATTGTTGGTAACTTCGAGCGCCGTGCGCATGACGACCGGGTTGCCGATGCATTCGAAACTGTAGTCCGCGCCGCCGCCGGCCATCTTGAGTAAATGCGGAACAATTTTTTCGACGGTTTTCGGGTTCACGAAATCCGTCGCACCCATCTCGCGAGCAATGCCTTCCTTCGCATCGTTCGTGTCGATGCCGATAATTTTTTTAGCGCCCGCGAGTTTCGCGCCTTGAATCACGTTGAGTCCGATTCCGCCCAATCCAAACACGATGACCGAACTTCCCGCTTCGACCTTCGCAGCAAATAGTGCGGAACCGAGTCCCGTAGTCGCGCCGCAGCCGATGTAGCAAATTCGGTCGAACGGTGCATCGTCACGGACTTTTGCGATCGTATCGACGGGGAGCACCGTGTAATCCGCGAAGGTGCCCAGTCCCCACAGCTGCGTGACCGGCTTGCCGTTCAACGAAAAATGACTTTTTTCGGGTGCCGGCCGAAGGCGCGTGAACGCTTCTTGGCAGAGATTGGTTTTGCTGGACGCGCAGTAATTGCATTTACCGCAGTACGGAATCAAGAAGGGGATGACGTGATCGCCCTTCTTAAAGCTTGTTACACCGGGACCGCATTCCACGACGATGCCGGCCGCTTCATGGCCGAGAATCGTCGGAAACTGCCAAAGCGATTTGCCTTCGTAAACATTGAGGTCGGAATGGCAAAGTCCCGTCGCCTTCACTTGAATCAACACCTCTCCGGCGCCCGGGCCCTCTAGCTGCACGGTTTCGATCGAGAAAGGCTGATTAGGGCCGTGCAAGACGGCGGCGCGGACATTCATTGGCACGAGAGTGTCTCCTATGGGTGAACCGCCACTTTACTGGGCGCAACGCGGTGGAGCAATGACGACGTGCGGGCCGTCGAACAAAGGCAGTTGTGACCCGAAACTAAACCTAAGCATAATGCCGCGCCGTGCGAGCAGCGAAACATGCGCTGTGTGCAGCGGCCGAGAAAATAAACGTCTGGGAGAAGTAGTTTGAAAACGCGCGTTACCGAGCTTTTGGGAATTCAGTATCCGATCATTCAAGGCGGCATGCAGTGGGTTGGCCGCGCGGAACTCGTTGCCGCTGTCTCGAACGCCGGCGGCCTCGGTGTGCTGACGGCGCTCACTCAGCCCACACCGGATGCGCTGGCGCAGGAAATTACTCGCTGCCGTACGCTAACCGACAAACCCTTTGGCGTGAACCTCACGTTGTTGCCGTCCATCAATCCGCCGCCGTACGAGAAGTATCTGGACGTCATTCTCGAGAGCGGCATCAAGATTCTCGAGACGGCCGGCAATAATCCCAAGGAGTTTATTGCGAAAGCGAAGCAGGCGGGCGTCACCATCGTTCACAAATGCGTTGCGGTTCGTCACGCGTTGTCCGCGGAACGCAACGGAGTGGATATTGTTTCGATCGACGGCTTCGAATGCGCGGGCCATCCCGGCGAAGACGACATCGGCGGGTTGATTCTGATTCCGGCGGCAGTGGACAAACTGAAAATTCCCGTGGTCGCGTCCGGCGGCATTGGCGATGGCCGCGG
>Ga0209488_10005071_pt1 | contig 10158 bp, 7 predicted proteins | sample Rivendell_Oct201_8_FD_188349 | JGI IMG/M metagenome (GOLD analysis project Ga0209488, IMG submission 188349) | Vadose zone soil microbial communities from the Eel River Critical Zone Observatory, Northern California, USA -... | ecosystem: Environmental > Terrestrial > Soil > Vadose zone >... | reverse complement strand
GCCGACAATTAGCAAGACTTCCGGCGAAGTGTTTTGTGCTTGAGTCGCAGTCACGAAAGAAATGACAAGAACTGCAAGTAGCGAAATTCGTTTTATGATCTTCATAAACCAGCTTCCTTGATAGATCTGCTCACGCGGATGGAATAGCCTGTACCCTCCCTAACGGTCGGGTTTCTGACCGCTCCGATAGAAATGAATTTTAACTTCCTCGAGCGTCGCCATGCCTTCTTCAATTTCGTGATCGATCAGCGCCAAAAACTTTTCGAGTTTCTCGCGGGTGTCGACGATCTCAACGATGATCGGCAAGTCCTGCGACAGACGCTCGATCTTGAATGTGTGCAGGCGGCTGTGCGCGCCGAACCCCAGCATGCCGCGCATTACGGTCGCGCCCGCCAGGCCTTCCTCGCGCGCTTTCATTACGATCCATTCGTGCAGCAGCTTGCCGTCGTGGCGATCGCTTTCACCAATAAAAATGCGGAGCAGGTAACCTTCTTCGGGTAACATCATCGCGAGTAATCCTCTTCAAAAAAATTCGCAAGTTAACAACCTGCGTTACCTTACTTCCAAATTTGAAAGGCCACGGCACGGCTTATCCAGACTGCTCCGAGACACAGGACCAGATGGGCCGCGACATTGATTCCGGCCAGCAGACTTTCGCCTTCGCGCCAAAGATTTATCGTTTCGTTGCTGAAAGCCGAGAACGTCGTGAAGCCGCCAAGCACGCCGATGAAGACGAGCGTGCGTGTTTCAGCCGTAAAGAAACCGCGCGTCTCGGCAAGTTGTGAAAGAAATCCGATGGCCAAACAGCCCATCAGATTGACGGCGAGTGTGCCGTAGGGAAAGTCGATACTGCGGCTTAGATTTTGGACGAACCCGCTGACCGAATAGCGCAGGACTGAGCCGATGAAACCGCCAATGCCTGCCAGAAACAATTTGGCCACGTCGATGACTCCTTATCCGGAGAGTTGTGGTAGGAGTCATCAGCCCGGCAGGCGGTTAATGGCGGACTCCATCGCCTTTGGAAAGATTAAACCACAGAGGTCACAGAGAAGATCATAAAGGTCAGAGCAAGAAGCCTTCCATTAATCTGAAAATTCCTCTGTGCCCTCTGTGGTTAAGATTTACACAAACGCGAAATCAAATTGCTCTTGAAAGATCAAGGGATCGCTGTTGATGTCCAGCGAACCGAGATAATCTTCGATCTCGTTAAGCACGTCCCGCTCTGGGCCGCGCAAAGCTTTCGCTACTTCCGGATTTACCCGCAGCATTGCCTGTCGCGAACCCTCGCCTTCACGCGCGAGGCGGCGTGACTGCTCCAGAATCTCATAACAGATAGTCTGCGGCGATTTCACCAACCCCGCGCCCTGGCAATACTGACACGGCGTGCACAACGTGCGTTCAAGCGACTGCTTCACGCGCTTGCGGGTCATGATCACCAATCCAAAGTCATTGAATGAAAGTACCTTTGTCGGTGACTTGTCGTAGTGCAAAGCGTCTTGCAACGTCCCCATCACTCGCTGACGATTGCGGCGCTCTTCCATGTCGATCAAATCCAGCACGATGATGCCGCCCAGATCGCGCAGGCGAATTTGCCGAGCGATTTCTTCCACGGCTTCCATGTTAGTGCGCGTGATCGTGTCTTCCAAACGCGTCGCGCCACGGCCCACGAATTTTCCGGTATTCACGTCTATGGACACGAGCGCTTCGGTTTGATTGATAACGAGATAACCGCCGGATTTCAGCCAGACACGCGGCTTGATCGCTTTATCGATTTCAGCTTGCACGCCGTAAGCTTCCAGAATCGGGGCGTCGCGCGTATAGAGCTTCACCTTTTTGACCATGCGCGGCTGCATGCGGTTCACGAACTCGACCACGCGTTGATATTCGTCTTCCGAATCGATGCGAATCGCGGTGAAGTCTTCCGACAACTGATCGCGCAGGATTCTCTGTACCAGATCGAGATCGCGATGCACGAGGGCCGGCGCCTTCGCTTTTTCCGCGTTCTTGCGCATGTCTTGCCAGGTGCGCAGCAGGTACTGCGCGTCGGCGCGCAGATCCGCTTCACTGGCTCCGGTGCCCGCGGTGCGCACAATGAAACCGCCCGAGGGAGATTTTTCGTCCGCATGAATTTTCTGGATTAGCTTGCGCAGGCGGGCGCGTTCAGAATCTGAATCGATCTTACGCGACACCCCGAGATGCTCGACCGTCGGCATGTAGACCAGAAACCGGCCGGGCAGCGCGATGTGCGAGGTAATGCGCGCGCCCTTTTTGGCGATCGGCTCTTTGGCGATCTGAACCAGGATCTCCTGGCCCTCGCGCAGCAAGTCCGTAATCGTCGGCTGCACCCGATCATGCCGGGTCGGCCGGCGACCGCGTCCGCGAGCTGGCGGGCGCCGCTGGCCTGGCGCAGCGTCATTCGACTCTACGGGTTCGGAAGATTCTTCCGAAACCATAACCGGCTCTTCAACGGCCTCAGGCGCCTGGGCTTCAACCGGTTCGTCTGAATGTTCATCTTCTGCGTGCTCGTCTACACCGTTCGATCCGTCAGTCTCGCCTTCGCCCAGCGGTTTCTTTGCAGGCGGGCGACGCCGGCGGCGGCCACCGCGACGTGTCGCTAATTCTTCGTGCGGACGGCCGGTAGTAATGCTCGCTTCTGAATCGGGCAGCGCCTCTGAAGTTTTTTCAGGTGACGCCTCGCTGTCGCCTGCGTTTTCATCGTCCTCGGCTTTTTTCGATTTGAACAAACGGCCAATCACGCCCGTTTTCTTACGGCGACGCTCGGCAGTCGTCTCTTTCTTTGGAGGGGCCGGCAAAGGTAATTCCCTGGCTGGCTCTGCTGGCGCTTGCCCTTGCTCATCATCGCTTACTCGCTGGAACGAAACACTACGTGAGTTCTCATGAGCAACTTCGTCCTCGAAATGGTCCACGTGAGCAGCTTCGATTTTCGGAGTGCGGCGCGCCGCCGGCGGTGCGTTTTCTTCGTCGTCGGCTACCCGCTGAAAGTCTCCGCCTTCACCTAGTCCCTCGGACAACAACGAGCCAACCGGCGCGCTCGGTACATCTTCAAGATCGAATTCGACCGCGTGAACCGCGTCCGTGATCCGTTCCTGTAATCGCGCATCCTTGAACATTTCACCATTCATGGCGCGCTCTTCGTCGTCGCTGACGCGTTCGAACGACACTCCGCCGACTACGAACGGAGTATCGATCGGCTCAGCTTGCGTCGGGATGATGCTCCGCTCTTCGGTGTCTGCGGGTGCGGTTTTAGTCGCCCGGCCACGACCGCGTCCACCACGCCGTCCGCGACGTCGCGGGCCGCTTTCTTCGGCAGCTTCATCGGATTTCTCTTCGGCTACGATTGCCTCGGGCTCGACTTCACGCAGGGGCTCGGCGCGCTCGTGAGTCGCTTCGACCTGTTGCTCGCGCTGAACGCGGCCGATTTCGATGTGTTCGGTGGCCGCGCGCGCGGCGCCTTCAGCATCGCCCTTTTTGGATTTATCGACGACGATGCGTTCGAACTCGGCTTCTTCGTCAAAGAAATCCGTAACGTACAGGAACGCGTCGCGATCCAATCCAATATCGACAAACGCCGACTGCATTCCCGGCAAGACGCGCATCACACGGCCTTTGTAAATATTGCCGACGATGCCCTGGTTTTGTTCACCGCGTTCAATGTAGAACTCAGTGACTCTTTCATTTTCCACGATCGCGATTTTCTTCTCACGACCATTTACACTAACAATTAACTCTCTTGACATTGATATTCTTTCTGTTGGTTCGGAGCGCACACATCAGCGTGCGGTTCGCGAACATCGGTGCTCGCGATTTCTGCTCACTCTGTTGTTGGAAGTTGCCGGCAGAATGTGCCGGCAGTTGATTTGCGGATGCCACCAGCGAAAGCGAGTGGCGACGCGTTCGGCCTCGATCAAACAGATCGAGATCACCCGCGTGATTTTTGGAAACCATCTGTGAGAACAGATGGATACAAGCCTGATTCAAAAAGGAACTCCATTGACCGCGTGACTGTCGCTTGGACATCGCCAGGGAGCGGGGCGTTCTAACTTAAACGCGCTCTGAAACCTGGTTGCGGTTCCTGTAATGCCGGCGATCTGCCGGCTTCAAAAATCTTAGCTCACCTATTCACAGCCTGAATTGAAAGTTGCGAAGCGTTCAGTCGGGCCGGTTGCCCAACGAGGCGAGCGAAAGCAGTATAACAGCGAGGCCATCGCTACCACAAGTTACTTACAGTGCCCTATGTGATGCGGCCGTTCTTTGATCTCGCGAGGGGCTACGTTAGAATCCTCCGCATCGAAAGGAACCGGGATGCCAGGCGACGAACGAATTTCGAAAGCAGTATTTGCAGCGGTTGACGAAGTGAACGAGCAATTGCCGAAAGGCGTGCAGATCGAAAAGTCTCTCGATGCACCACTTTACGGGGCGACGGGAAAGCTGGAATCGCTGGATTTCGTGACCTTGATTATGGAAGTCGAGGAAAAGATCAACGCTGAATTCGGCACCGACATCACGATCGCCGACGATAATCTGCTGTCAAAAGAGAAGAGTCCATTTTCGACTTTGGGCACTTTGAACGAGTACCTGCACGAACTGCTGACAAAAGAAGCCGCGCTTTAAATACCGGTTCGCCAGATCCTCCGCCGGCTAATTCTCTCGCTGACCATCGCCGCTATTTTAGTCAAACTCACCGCCGCAAAAATCGTTAGCAACGCATGCATCGGCAGTCCATAACGAATGTGAGTGTGCATCAACGATCCAACCACGAGGTAGTAAAAGATCGTAGTAAGCATCAGGCCGGAACATCGCCCGTCGCGCCGCACTGCGAAGTAAATTCCCACGAGCATCAACGGCAGCAGCAGGTAACGCAAGACGCTCTGCGCCATTCCCAACACATTAACCAGGAACGAAATCACGCGTCCCTGCGACTGCGGCGGCAAACTTTTCCTGCTGGTGACGTTGATCCCGGCGCTGCCGTAAATGCCGTTCGGCTGACCCGCATATTTTAAGACGCTGGCCATTCGGCGCACGACGGAACTCGCATACCAAAAAGGATGATGGGTGATGATGTCGAGCGCTCTGCGCGTGCGCGCGCGATCGCGTTGAATGCCATTAGGATAATAGAGATCGAAACCAGCGACTTGCGAAGCGTTTAAGGCCGTGCGTTCCTGTTCGACTACGTCGCGATCATTCGCCGGAGCGCCGAACTCCGTCATCCCTCTCTCCGTTTCGCCAATTCCTTCCAATAAATTGGTTCCGGCGCCGAGGCCCGTCGGAACGAACGCGTGGAAGACCAGGGCATTGCGCACAATGATCGGCGCGATGACACACAATGCTGACGCAATCACTGCAGCAGCCAACGTAACGCGACGAGACCAGGTCGCTTTCACAAAAACGAAAATCGCGGCGGCCCAAAAGAAAACCAGCAACACGGCGTTCGCTCGCAGCCAGCACGAAACGCCGAGCAACGCGCCCGCCCCTAACGCCCAAACCAGGCTTTTCTTTTTTGCCGCGAGGAGCAACATCCACGTCGCTCCAACTATGATCCAGCTCGTCGGTGCGTCCGCCAACGGCACCGCGCCGTAGGTCGCGAGCAATGGCCAGAGCGCGGCCAATCCTCCTGCGCATAAGCCAACGCGCCAATCAAATGCGGTCACGCCGACACCGATAATCAGAAGCACCGCGAACGAATCGATCACCCACTGAACGTTCTGAGCCGTCTGCGGCGATCGTGAACCGGTGGTCTTGTAAAGAAACGCCAACCAGAGCGGATAACCGGGCGCGTAAATAGCTTTGTCCGTTCGGGTCGAATCGTCGATCCAAAAGATCGGCGCGCGGCCATCAAGCCAATCCTGTGCGGGAGCGTCGAAGGCCGCATAGATGCCGAAAGGAAACCAACCCGGATCGTCAAGATGCGCGCGAATGAAGTTGGCCGTTAAGGCGCGAACAGAAAAGGCGAGCGCGATGATGAATAGAATGACGAGCACGCGTTGCGTGATTTGAGTTCGATTCGGCACTTAGGGTAGTAGTTCAAACGCGTCGCAATGCGATGGCCGAAACATGGCGAAGTGTCGAACATCTAGTGTAAGGACGCACGTGATTGCCAGCCGCTCGGCCATCGCTACAATAATCGCATCCACAAAATCTACGTGCCCGTCTCCGTATCGTCGAATCACTTCCGAGGCGCGGGTATAGTCCGGTTTTTGGGGTGATTCAGGAATGAAGTCGGTCGTTGCCAGACTCGCGATGAAGTCAGCGACTGCATCGGAATTCAAATCGCGTAACAGAAGATAAGCGACTTCGGTGATGGCTGGGACGGGAAGTACTACTGGTTCGTGAATCGTCTGCGCGACTGCGGCATTCTTGCCGGGACCGACGGACCGCATCACAACGTCATCAAGCTGCGCCCGCCGCTTGTTTTTTCCGAAGCCGATGCGGATCTTTTCGTCAAGACAATGGATACCATTCTGCAAGAAGACGCCGCGCAACCTCACCGCTGATCTGAGCTCATCCTTACTTCGATGGGCTTAACTGGTTTTTGTTCATGAACTACTTGACAACTCAATTACCAGAGACGTAGGCTCGCCTGCGATGCAGCTGGACGCTTCCCTCTCCTGGCTTGCGCTGGGGCTCACTCCGGGTCTGGCCTCTCGTCTGTCTGCCCGCGTGCTGCAGCGGTTTGACTCGCCGGATGGAGTCTTCCGCGCCACGCTCCCCGATCTTGAATCTTGCCACCTTCCAGCTCGAGTTGCCCAAGCTATCGTTAAGAAAGAGTCCTTCAAGCGCGCCGAAAAAGAATTAGCGGGCATCCAGAAAATTGCGGGATGCTCGCTCTTGAACTGGACCGACCCCGAATACCCGCAAACCCTTTTGCAAATCTACGACCCGCCCGTTTTGCTTTACGTTCGTGGTGATCCACAAGTTTTGAATCTGCCAAGCATAAGCATCGTGGGAACGCGTCGGCCTACCCTTTACGGCACGCAGATGGCGCAGCGTCTCGGCAGGGAGCTGGCGGCGCGTGGCCTCGTCATCGTCAGCGGGATGGCCCGCGGGATTGATGCCATGGGGCACCAGGGAGCAATGCAGGCCAACGGCCGCGCCATCGGAGTGCTCGGCACGGGCATTGACGTCTGCTATCCGAAGGAAAACAAGAAGCTGTACGAAAAAGTGCTGGAGCGCGGGGCAATCATCAGCGAATTTCCGCTCCGCACGCACCCCGCACCGGAGAATTTTCCGGTGCGCAATCGCATCGTGGCCGGCATGCCGCTGGGCGTGGCGGTGGTGGAGGGCGCGCAATACAGCGGGTCGCTGATTACCGCGCGGCTGGCCATGGAGTTCGGAAGAGAAGTGTTCGGCGTGCCTGGGAACGTGACCCAGCCCGTGAGTTTCGCGCCCAACCAGCTCATCAAGCAAGGGGCGAAGCTGGTCACCTGCGCCGCGGACGTGATAGAAGAGCTGCCAACGCCCGTACGCGCCGCCCTCCTGCAGGCCGAGCAACCGGAAGCGGAACAGCAGAATCTGTTGGCAGCCGCGGCACTGAATGGGTCGGAGAAGAAACTCTATGAACTGCTGAACGCGGAACAACCAGTGCCTATTGACGACATCGTGGAACGCTCCGGCTTGAACTCTTCCGAGGTTCTAGCTACGCTTTTCAATCTGGAGATGAAAGGCGTGATTCGGCAGTTGCCGGGCAAGCAGTTCAGCAAAGTCTTGCTATAGAGACAGATAGGGGTTGCACCGTCAGCCCGGGGCCGGCATCTAATCGTAAAACGCATCCACAATGGCAGTCGCGGCATCAAAACGCCGACGCCGTTGGGGTCCAGGCCGCGCGTTTAAGGTAGCGAGAAGGACACACGCCGCGCGGTCAGCTCTCCCTGCAACAGATTACGGAGTTACAAAGGCAACATGGCCCGTTCGCTGGTTATTGTCGAATCGCCCGCAAAGGCGAAAACGATTAACAAATATCTGGGGCGGAATTTCTCCGTCAAAGCGTCCATCGGCCACGTGATGGACCTGCCCAAGAAAACGATTGGCATTCGTCTGCCCGGCGAAGAAGAGGGCGGCAAGAAGAGGAAAAAGCGCAAAGCGAAGAGCGGGAGCAAGAAAGGAAAAGGACAGGAGAAGCAGGCCGGAAAGCTTATAAGCCTCGATGACGACAAGATTTTTGAGCCGACGCTGCAAATCATCGCGGGCAAAGGCAAGGTTATTAACGATCTGAGGAAGGCGGCGCACTCCGCTGAGGCCGTCTATCTGGCGGGCGACCCGGATCGCGAGGGGGAGGCCATTTCGGCGCATCTTGCCATGGTGCTTTCCAAGCCTTCCAAGTTCATCGAGCAGGAGCCTAGTGTTTCGCGGTTTAAGAAGAAAGAGGCAACGCCGGCAGAGCCTGTAAAGAAAGAAGAAGAGAACGGCACCAAAAAAGAGGTTGTGGCCATCGACCCGAAAAAGATTTTTCGGGTCACCTTTAACGAAATCACGCCGAAGGCGATTCGCGCGGCCTTCGACCATCCCCGGCAGGTAGACGCCAATTTGGTGGATGCGCAGCAGGCGCGCCGCGTGCTCGATCGCATTGTGGGCTACAAGGTTTCTCCCATTCTCTGGAACAAAGTCCGCCGTGGGCTTTCCGCAGGGCGGGTACAGACCGTGGCGCTGCGGCTGATCGTCGAGCGCGAGCAGCAAATTCGCGCGTTCATCCCGCAAGAGTATTGGACGATTCACGCGATGCTCGATGCCGGGCAGCCGCCGCTCTTCGAGGCCAGGCTCTTCAAGCACAAAGGCGAAGACATCGAAGTAAAGAATCAGGAGGCTGCGGACAAAATTGTCGCCGCAGTGAGCAAGGCCAAGTGGCAGGTGGCCAGCGTCGCGCAAAAGGAAAAGAAGCGCAATCCGCCTCCGCCCTTCACGACTTCTAAACTGCAGCAAGCCGCTTATAACCGGCTGCGCTACACCGCCAAACGCACCATGTCGCTGGCGCAGAAGCTCTATGAAGGCGTGGAGCTCGGCGACGAAGGCTCGGTCGCACTGATTACCTACATGCGCACCGATTCCGTGCACGTCTCGAACGATGCGCTGGCGCAAGTCCGCGAACTGATTCCAGCGCGGTTCGGAAGCAATTATCTTCCGGAAAAACCCAACTATTACAAATCGAAGAAGGATGCGCAGGAAGCTCACGAAGCGGTGCGTCCCACCGATGCCATGCGCGCGCCGGAAGATGTCCGCAAGTATCTCGATGAAGACCTCTTCAAACTGTACCAGCTGATCTGGCAGCGCTTTGTGGCGTCGCAAATGCTCCCGGCAATTTTCGATCAGACGACCATCGATATTTCCGCCGGCGATTACACCTTTCGGGCTACCGGCAGTGTCCAGAGATTTGATGGTTACCTTCGAGTCTATCAGTTGCCCGCATCGATTGCGGATCGCGAGGACGACGAAAAGGACGACGAAGGCGAAGGCCGCGCGCTGCCTCAGGTTGCGGAGGGGCAAGCTCTTCGCCTGGACAAGATTCGGCCTGACCAGCACTTTACAGAGCCGCCGCCGCGGTTCAACGATGCAACGCTGGTGAAGGAACTTGAAGAAGACGGCATCGGGCGGCCCTCGACCTACGCTTCGATTATTTCAACGCTTCTCGAGCGCGAGTACGTCACAAAAAACCAGGGACGCTTCTCCCCCACGATGCTCGGAGAACGTGTCAGCACGCTGCTGATCAAGAGCTTCGAGGACATTTTCGACGTTACGTTTACCGCGCGGCTCGAAGAAGAACTCGACGAAATCGAGGAAGGCAAGCTGCCGTGGCGCGAGGCGGTCAAGGAGTTCTGGGAAAAATTCGTTATTGACCTCGACAAAGCCGATGACGAAATGCTTTCCTACAAGGCCGGCATTCCCACGGGGAAAAAGTGCGAAAAGTGCGGCCAGGGCGAATTGCTCGAACGCATCAGCCGCCACGGTTTCTTCCTTGGCTGCTCGCGTTATCCCGAATGCGATTTCATTCAGGACCTCTCGCCGGAAACTCCTGAAGAGGCCAGCGGCGAACCAAAAACTGAATATTGCGACAATTGCGGCAAGGAAATGGCTATCAAGCGCGGGCGCTTCGGCACGTTTCTCGCGTGCACCGGTTACCCGGACTGCAAGACCACGCGCCGTCTCGTC
>Ga0209488_10005070_pt1 | contig 10159 bp, 7 predicted proteins | sample Rivendell_Oct201_8_FD_188349 | JGI IMG/M metagenome (GOLD analysis project Ga0209488, IMG submission 188349) | Vadose zone soil microbial communities from the Eel River Critical Zone Observatory, Northern California, USA -... | ecosystem: Environmental > Terrestrial > Soil > Vadose zone >... | reverse complement strand
CTTGGTCTAAAGCGCGCTTTCGACCAACCGTGTCGCCTGGCGCATGGCGGCCACCACGCGGTTCTGCCCGCGCGTCAATTGCGTGCGCGCGAAACCTCGGGTGTCCTTCGGCATGGCGCGGATCTCGCTCGCGGCGGCGAGCGTCGGCAATTGCGGGACCGGCACCGCCGGATCATGGCGGAAGCGCGCCTCACGCGTGAAATTGATCGGAACGAGAATGCGCGCCAATTCCATGATGACCCGATTTGCGGCGGCCGGCTCGATCTTGCGCGACTTGATCGCGCGCTGGAATTTCTTCAGCGCCTTGTCGAGGTCTTTGACGGCTTTGGCGGCGGGCGCAAGATCGAACGCGTTGCCGGCTTCCTTTTGATACTTCTCGATCGTGCCGGCGATTTCACCGACCGTGGCGGTCCAGTCGAACGGAAGGATCGCGGCATTGGCGACACCGATCACAGCCTGCGCATACACGCGGATATCGCGCAGCAGAATTTCCTTGTCGGCGATGTCCATCAGATCGTGCTCGGTGTGCCAGGCGATATTGCCGCCACAGCCGCCGACCGTGTAGTAGCCCTTCCTGGCCCTGAGATCGTCGGGCATTGTCGACGACAACATGAAGAAGCTCGAAATACCGATATTGTTGAACGCGTAGTCGCCGGCGCGATGCGGACGTTCGCCGTGGCTGGGAAGCCCCGTCACCGCCTTGATGGCGGATTGCACGTAGCTTTCAGTCTCCGGCATCCACGAGACATCCTTGAACATCGTCGCCCAGCGGCAGCCGGGCGAGTCGCAATTGACCTGCGCGACACAGTTCTCGTCGAGATCGATCGCGAACGCATCCGCGAACCAGGTCGAGCCGGCGTAGCGCCCCGTCGAGTGGCCCGGCCACCAGGCGATGCGCACCGAGCGTTTGAGCTTCTTGCGGTTCTTCCACAGCACACGGGCAAGCTCGAGCAGCGTGGCGTCGCCGGTGGCGTTGTCGCCGACGCCGACATCCCAACTGTCGTAATGGCCATGCACAAGCACGAACTTCTCCGGTTCGCCCTGACCCTTGATTTCGACGACGGGAACCTTTTGCGGATACCAGCCCTCCTCCATTTCGGTCCGAATCGTCACGCGGCCGCCACTCTCGGCAAGCGCGATCAATTCTTTGCCGTCGGGGTTGTTCACCGCGACGACCGGGATGCCGGGCTTGCGCGGCAGATCGTCGAGGTCGGGCGTGCCCCAGATCGACGTGCAGATGCCCCAATGCGCGTCGGCGCCGGGATTGACGGCGATCACGCCGAGCGCGCCCTTCTGCTCGAATTCGAGCACCTTGTGGGGAAACGCGAATCCCTCGGAAATGACGATCTTGCCCTTGACGCGCTCCGCCGAAGAAAGGGCCGGATCCTGGTTTTTGTTGAACAGGGTGCCGATGCTCCTCGAATAGGTCGCCGGCACGTAGACGAGCGCGGCCTCGAGGCCTTCGCGGCAGTCGCGGCTATAGGCCGGCGGTTTCGCCTTCATTGTCTTTTCGCCGACGCTGACCCCGGCGCTGAACGGGATGCTGAGATAGAGCGTCGGCTCGTGCAGCGTAACCGGAACGCCGTACTGCCTCAGCGCCTTGGCAATGACGTCCGCACTGTTGTTGACGTCCTGCGGCTTCCAGCGCGGCAATTTCGAGAAGGTCTCGACCAGCGCCCAGGGCGCATCGAGCGAAATGTCGTCCAGGATCGGATCGGTCGTAACGGCTTTGAGCATGGTCTCCCCCTGGCGACGTGGATTTCAAGCCCGTCGCCCGATATTTTCCGCCACAAGCGTATGGACCATCCCGCATGTCGGCAAGTCGTGCGCCGCAAGACAGCCATGTGCGCGCAAGATTGGAGCGCGTTGCGATCTGTGCTTCCATTAAAGCCTTGCGGCCAGTCAGGGAGGATCAGCCATGCTGCACAAGGATTTCCTTGATCGCGTCAATGTCGGCTTCGCCTGGGGCCTGATCGAAGCCTTCGCGACGCAGCCGCGTGAGCAGCCGGACGATGCCAACCGCGGCGCCGAATTGATCGCCGAGCGGCTGAAATCCGCAGGAATCCCGGTGACCATGCACCGGCCGACGCTGTTCCTGAGCCTGCCCGGGCCGGCGAGGGTGGAGATCGGCGGAGAACGCTATTTTGCAAAGCCGCCGGCGTTCAGCGCGAGCGTGCCGCAAGGCGTCACCGCGCCGATGGAATATTTTGCGCCGACCAAGCGCGAATTCGCACGCCATCAGAAGCTCGACCCGAACCGCTTCCGCGGCAAGATCGTGGTCACCGAGGGCATCAGCCTGCCGATGCTCACCTCCGAGATCGAGGAGATGGGCGCGCTCGGCATCATCGCAACCAATCCGGGCGAACTGATCCATTGGTCGACGGCCTCGACGATCTGGGGCACGCCCGACGTCGAGGACATGAACCGGCTGCCGAAGATCCCCTCGCTCGCCGTCAACCGCACCGACGGCGTGGCTGTGCTGGCGGCCGCGAAGCGGGGCGAAGAGACCACCATCCGCACTGAATTGAAGCAGGGCTGGTTTCCGCAGAATCTTCCCGTCGTTGATATCGAAGGCGCGATCGAGCCGGACCGTTTCGTCTTTCTGCACGGTCACTACGACAGTTGGCAGGTCGGGGTCGGCGACAACGGCACCGGCAACGCCTGCATGGTCGAGATCGCGCGCGTGCTGTGGGAGCAACGCAAGAGCCTGCGCCGCTCGGTGCGGCTGGCGTGGTGGCCCGCGCATTCGACCGGCCGCTATGGCGGAAGCGTGTGGTACCTCGACCAGCACGCGATGGACTTCGCCAAGAACTGCGTAATGCACATGAACTGCGATAGCCCGGGCTGCCGCTGGGCAACCGAGTACACGTCGATCACCATGATGCCTGAGACCGTGAAATCCGTGACGCAGGTGGTCGAGCGTGTCACCGGCCAGACGCCGACGCCGAAGCGGCCGAACCGGTCGAGCGACTACACGTTCTACAACATCGGTGTATCCGGCGCGTTCATGGCGTCTTCGATGATGCCGAAGGACGAGGTCGAGAAGCGCGGCTGGCACCACGTCGGCGGCTGCGGCGGCAACATCGCGTGGCATACCGAGGCCGACACGTATGAGGTCGCCGACAAGGACGTGCTGAAGAAAGACGTGGAGCTTTATCTCGAGGCGGTTGTGACCTTCGCCAATGCTGAGGTCCTGCCGCTCGACTTCCGCGACAGCGTGAAGGAAATCGCCGCCACGGCGGAGGGTTACCGGAAGTCTGCGGGTACGCGGTTTGATCTTTCGGACGTCACGCAAGCTCTGTCGAAGCTCGAAGCCAAGGTTGGAGCCTTCTACGAGGCGGTCGCAGCCAAGAAGTTGGCCCCGCGCGCCGCAAACGATGCGATGCGCGATCTCTCGCGCGCGCTGGTGCCGCTCAACTACGCGCTGCGTGGGCCGTTCCAGCAGGACCCGGCCGTCACCCTCCCGCCTGTGCCATTGCTTTCGATCGCGGCTGATCTCGACGTTTTCGACAAGGATTCCATCGGGTTCGCGCTCGCGACGCTGCTGCGCGGACGCAACGCGGCGCTCGCCGCAATCGACGGCGCCGCCATGGCCATCGAGCGCGTCTCCCCCCGCTGCCAGACCCGCGTGACGTAGCGCTGAAGTTGGCCGGCCGTGTCGGCGGCGTGGAGCCGCCTGCGGTTGATTCCACCCCACCACCGCCCGCGCCATCGACTGGCGACCGATCCATCTCGCCCTCGGGCCTATCGGACGCCGCGCAGCGACAACTCGCGGGCACGATGGCAACTGACCCACCGGTGCGGTTCAATCGACTCCAATGGCGGGGTCTCCACGCGGCAACGCTCCTGAGCGTAGCGGCAACGCGGGTGGAAATGGCACCCCGGCGGCGGGTTCGCGGGATCCGCCACGTCGCGTTCGAGGATCACGCGATCGGCGCGGATGCGCGGATCCGGCTTCGGCACTGCCGAAAGCAGCGCCTCGGTATACGGATGTTTCGGCGCCTCGAACAGCGCCTGGGTGCCGGCGATCTCCACGATCCGGCCGACATACATCACGGCGACGCGGTCGCTGACGTGCTTCACCACGCTCAGATCATGCGCCACGAACAGATAGGTCAGGCCCAGTCGGTCCTGCAGATCGATCATCAGGTTGATGATCTGCGCCTGCACCGATACATCGAGCGCGGACACCGGCTCGTCGGCGACGATCAAACTCGGATTGAGCGCGAGCGCGCGCGCAATGCCGATGCGCTGGCGCTGGCCACCGCTGAACGCATGGGGAAAGCGATTGCGGTAAGCGCGCGGCAGTTGCACCATGTCGAGCAGCTCGGCCACGCGCTTGCGCCGCTCCTCGGCACTGCGCATCCCGTTGACCAGCAGTGGCTCGCCGATGATGTCGGCGATGCCCATGCGCGGATTGAGCGACGAGAACGGATCCTGGAACACCATCTGCATGTGACGGCGGTAGCGCTTGAGTTCACGTTTCGACAGGGTCGCGAGATCAACCACCTTTCCATCCACCGTGAACTCAATGGCGCCCGAGGTCGGCGCCAGCGCGCGCAGGATGCAGCGCGACACCGTGGTCTTGCCGCAGCCGCTTTCGCCGACCAGCGCGAGTGTCTCGCCCTTGCGGATGTGGAAGCTCACACCGTCCACCGCCCGGACGTGCCCCACGATGCGCCGCAGGAATCCGCGGCGGATCGGGAAATGTTTGCGCAGGTCGACGACCTCGAGAACGTTCATGGCCGTCCGCCGTAGAGAAAGCAGCTCACCTCGCGCCCGTCGGCCTCGCTGAGCAGTGGCGGGAGCGCTTGATCGCATACCCCCGCGATGGATTCCGGGCAGCGGGGATGGAAGGGACATCCGGCCGGGCGATTGAACGGATGCGGGATCGAGCCGCCGAGCGTCGCCAGCTTGGTGCGCGGCGCCGCCATGATGCTCGGGATCGAGCGCAGCAGCGCGCGCGTATAGGGATGCCGCGGTGCATGGAAAATGTCGTCTACCTTTCCCTTTTCCACCGCGCGTCCCAAATACATCACCACCACGTCATCCGCCATCTCGGCGATCACCCCCATGTCATGGGTGATCAGGATCAGCGCGAGGCCGCGCTGCTGCTGCAGCCCGCGCAGCAGGTCGAGAATCTGCGCCTGGGTGGTCACGTCGAGCGCGGTGGTCGGCTCATCGGCGATCAGCACCCGCGGATCGCAGGCCAGCGCCATGGCGATCATCACGCGCTGGCGCAAACCCCCGCTGAGCTGAAACGGATACTCGTCGATCCGGCGCTCCGGCTGCGGCACACCGACGGTGCGCAGGAGCTCGATCGCGCGCGCCCGCGCCTCCTTCTGCGTGGCGTCGCTGTGCTCGAGAATCCCCTCCATGATCTGGTTGCCGACCGTGTAATAGTGGCTGAACGATGCCATCGGCTCCTGGAAGATCAGCGCGATCTCCTTGCCGCGGATCGCGCGCATCTGCGCCCCATCGGACGCGAGGGTCATGAGATCGACCGGTTCGGCCGAACCGCCGGCGCCGTGCAGCCAGACCTCGCCCGCCTCGACTCGTCCCGGTCTATCGACGATGCCGAGGATGCTGCGCGCCATGACGCTCTTGCCGCATCCGCTCTCACCCACGATGCCAAGCGTGCGGCCGGGCCGGACATCGAAACTCACGCCATCGACCGCGCGCACGATCCCTTCGTTGAGGTGAAAATAAGTCCGCAGCGCGCGCACCGAGAGGATCGGCGCGCTGCTCTGCGGCGGGGCGCGCGCAATACTCTCAACCATAGGGGTCGGCGGCATCGCGCAGTCCGTCCCCGAGGAAATTGAACGCCAGAATGATGGTGATGACCGGCACCGCGGCGGCGAGCAGCCAGGGGGCGAGCGCCAGCGCCTCGATGTTTTGCGCGTCCTGCAACAGGATGCCCCAACTGATCGCCGGCGGCCGCAACCCGAGCCCGAGGAAGCTCAGCGAGGTCTCGCTGATGATCATCGCGGGCAGCGCCAGGCTGGTCGCCGCGATGATGTGAGAGAGGAACGACGGCAACATGTGGCGGAAAATGACGCGCATCTGGCCGGCGCCGGCGAGTTCGGCGGCGGCGATAAAGTCCTCTTCGCGCAGCGAGAGGAATTTTCCGCGCACCACCCGCGCGAGATCGGTCCAGGCCAACAGCGCAATAATCACCGTGATGGCGAAATAGATCCGAGTGACCGACCAGGTGTTGGGCAGCGCGGCCGCAAGCCCCATCCACAGCGGGATGGTCGGCATCGAGCGGATGATTTCGATCAGGCGCTGCACGACGGTATCGACCACCCCGCCATAGATCGCCGACACGCCGCCGAGCAGCACGCCGAGAAACAGGCTGATCCCCACGCTCACGAGACCGATGGTAAGCGACACCTGCGTCGCGACGACGAGGCGCGACCACAGATCGCGGCCGAGCCGGTCGGTGCCGAGCAGATGCAGGGTTTCGCCGGGTTGAGCGTTCTTCAGGCCAAGCAGATGAATATTGCTCTGGAACAGACCGAACAGCTCGTACGGGTAGCCTTCGACGAACAGCCCGAGGTCCACTTTGCTGGCCTGGTCGTGCACCATGCGGAAGGTGCGCGGGTCGCGCCGGGCGCGCAGCACGGTGACATGCGGCCGGAATGAATTGTCGTCGTCCAGGAAGCGGATCGCCTGCGGCGGCGCATAGGTGCGCCGCGCCTCGGTGTCGTGCGGATCCATGGTGGCGAAGAAATCCGCGAAGCCGGCCAGCAGATAGAACAGCACGACCACCACGCCACTGAAGCACGCGAGCCGGTGGCGGCGGAAGCGCCACCAGGTGAGCTGCAGCTGGCTCGCGACCGCAAAGCGTTCCTCGGCGTCAGCCGCCGCTTCGGTCACCGGAAGTCGTGTGAACAGGCGTGCGCGCACGGATCACCATCAATCGAGCTGGTAGCGGATGCGCGGGTCGACCCACATCAGCACCAGATCCGAGATCAGCGTGCCGACGACCGTGAGCACGCCGAGCAGCAGCACGATGGTGCCGGCAAGGAACATGTCCTGCGAGATCAGCGAGCGGACCAGCAAGGGCCCGACCGTCGGCAGGCTGAGCACGATCGAGATGATGACGCTGCCGGAGACCAGGTACGGAAAAAGATACGCGACGGTGCTGGCGAAGGGATTGAGCGCGGCGCGCACCGGGTATTTCAGGATCACGCGGAGCTCCGCCAGGCCCTTGGCGCGGGCAGTGACGACGTATGGCCTGCGCAGCTCGTCGAGCAGGTTCGCCCGCATGATGCGGATGAGCTGCGCGGTGCCGCCGAGCGCGAGGATGACCGCCGGCAGCGGCAAGTGCTTGGCGAGGTCCCAGGCCTTGGCCCAGCTCCAGTCGGCGACCTCGAATTCAGGCGAGAACAGCCCGCCCACATTGGCGCCGAGGAAGCGGAACGACAGATACATGACCACCAGCGCGAGCAGGAAGTTCGGCACCGCAAGGCCGATGAATCCAATCAGCGTGAACAGATAGTCGCCGGCCGAATATTGCCGCACTGCCGAATAGATGCCGATCGGAAGCGCCAGGCCCCAAGTGACCATCAGGGCGGCGAACGAGATGAGGATCGTGAGCCAGAGCCGATCGCCGATCACCTCGGTCACCGGCCGGTTCCATTCCATCGATACGCCGAAATCGCCGACGATCACCCGCGCCATCCACTTGGCGTACTGGACGTAGAATGGCTGCCCGAGCCCATACAGCTCGCGCAGCGCCACGGCCTCCGCCGCCGACACCGAGGCGCCGCTGGCGGAGAGTTGCGCGATGTAGGCCGTCACGAAGTCGCCGGGCGGAAGCTGGATGATCGCGAATGACAGGACCGAGATGACCCAGATCGTCAGGATCGCGAGCAGCAGCCGCCGAACGATGAACGCGAGCATGCGTGATTCACGATTGGTAGAACCAGGTTTCCGGCCGTGAACTGCCCGGCGTGCGGCAGTGCTGGGCGATGCAGGCGCGAGACGGGATATTGCCGAGCTTCCGGCTGGCGAGCCGCACGCCCATCAGGGCTGGAGACTGGCCGACCGTGCCGATGGAATACTGCTGATCGACCAGAATCTTCCAGATCTCCTGGGCGGTGCGGTTGCGCTCGTCATCCTTCTGCCCGGCCGCCGCGCCGAACAGCTCGAAGATCTTCTTCAGGCCGGGGTCCGTCGGCGCGCGCCCGAGCCGCCCGCCGGACGCGTACCATTTGGCGAATTCCGGGCCCATGAAGGCCTCGGTCGGATCGACCGGAATGGCGTGACGCGGGAACAGATAGAGCAGCTCGGTGCCGCCATTGTTCCACACATGAATATGGTGCTCGTTGTTCTGGGTGCGCGTGAAGGCGAGCACGCGCTCCATCTCGCGCACCTCGGCTTGGATGCCGATGCGGCGCCAGTGCTGCGCCACCATCTCCATTTGCTGCGGCCAGGGCAGGAACGCCCGCACGGTCTGCACCTGCAGGCGCAGCCGCTCGCCATTGTCGGTGCGCAGCCGGTAGCCGTCGCGGTCCTTCTTGTTGAGGCCGAGCGCATCGAGCATCTGGTTGGCCTTGGCCGGATCGTGGGTGGACCACTTGTTGCGCCATTCCGGCCCCGGGCTCTGCGGCAGGCTCTCGGCCGGCGCGGTGGATCCGGGCGTGCCGAGGCCGAGCCAGAACGTCTCGTTCATCTGCCCGCGATCGATACCGAGCGAGAGTGCGCGGCGGAAATCCGCATTGGTGAGCCACTTCGCGATCTCGGGATCGGCCGTGTAGCTCTGGTTGAAGTGAATCGCCGTGTCGGTGCCGTTGAACGCAAGGTCGAGGTGCAGATCGTAATTGCCGCGATCGCGGTTCTCCAGGATCACCGGCAGCTTGGCGATGTCGATGTGGCGTTCCTGCAAGTCATACGAGCCCGCCATGGCGCGCAAATTGAGCACCTCGAGATCCTCGGCGAGTGTCATGACGATCTGGTTGATGTAGGGAAGCTGGTTACCTTCGGTGTCGACAGCATAATAGAACGGGTTGCGCTCGAGCACCCAGGTTGGCGTGTTGATCGGCCGCACCGTGCGCCACGGCCCGATCACCGGCAGCTCCGGATTGAGATTCCAGTCCTTCTTGTTGTGCAGCATGCGCACCCAGTTCTCGAACCCTTCGCTGCGCGCGCGCACATTGACCTGCGCCTCGGAGGAATATTTCGGCAGGAACTGTTTGAGATAATGCGCCGGCGCATAGCAGCCGAACGAACGGTTCTGATACATGCCGACCGACATGCCGCCGCCGATCAGGGTGTCGCCGGCCAGCATCTCGATCAGCAGGAAGTAGGGCACGTCGAACTGGAATTCGACCGTGGTGGCGTCGATCTTTACAATACGCCCGGGCTTGCCGCCCGGCGACATGTCGGCAATGCCGGTCGGCACCACCTCGCGGTTGCCGTAGATGTCCTCGAACCAGAACACGAAATCGTCGGCCGTCATCGGCTGGCCGTCCGACCATTTCATGCCTTGGCGCAGGGTGACGCGCGTCACCTTGCCGTCCGCGCTCATCTCGACGTTCTTGGCAATCGACGGAATGATCTTGTTGCCGGTGTAATCCCAGAACAGCAGCTTGTCCGACGCGTTGATACGATTGCCGTTCTCGCCGTCACCCGGCCCGACAAAACCGCGCCGCCAGGTGCCGCCGTAGCGGCCGATCTGCTTCAACGGCTTCAGCACCAGTGGCTCAGCCGGAAGGCGCTGCGCCACCGGCGGCAGCTTGCCCTGCTTCACCAGTTCGGCAAGCTCCGGCGCTTCCTTGAAGCTCTTCGGAATGGCCGCCGGTTCGGTGACGACCTGCGATCCCTCGAGCGAGCCAACGAGCCCCGATTGAGTCAATCCACCCTGTGCCAGCGCTTCGGCTACACCGAGCGTAGCAACCGCGAGGGCCGATGAGTCCGTCACGAAGCGGCGACGCGTGATCATGATGGCGAATCCTCCCAGGTGGCGCCCCTTCCAACACCGCAGTATCCCGGCGCGTGGAGCGTCTCACGCGTGAGGATAGTAGCATCCTGGGCGCCGCGCGAGGGGGTACACGCTCTCTCGCGAACTTCGTCTTCGCGCAGAGGAAGCGAGGTAATTCGCCCCGAGCTTGTCGTAGCCACACGCCGACACTGCTTGATCTTGTTGAAGAAC
>Ga0209488_10005069_pt1 | contig 10161 bp, 7 predicted proteins | sample Rivendell_Oct201_8_FD_188349 | JGI IMG/M metagenome (GOLD analysis project Ga0209488, IMG submission 188349) | Vadose zone soil microbial communities from the Eel River Critical Zone Observatory, Northern California, USA -... | ecosystem: Environmental > Terrestrial > Soil > Vadose zone >... | reverse complement strand
CATCAGGCCCTTGGCGGAACGCACGCGGGCAGCCTACGACGGCGCGATCAGCCGCGGCTATGGGGAGTTCAAATCAATCAATAGCAAGGCGTCCGACGGCTATTACGGCTGGGAGGAAGCCGCTCCCTTCGACAAGATCATCGTCACCTGCGGCATCGATCATATTCCGCCGGCACTGCTTCAGCAGCTCAAAGTCGGCGGCATCATGGTGATACCGGTCGGCCCGCCCGGCGCCCAGCGGCTGCTCAAGGTGACCAAAGAACAGGGGGCCGACGGCAATTTCGCCATCACGCGATCGGACATCTACAATGGCCGAGTCGTACCGTTTGTCCCTTTGACGAAACTTGAGGGCGACGTGATCAAAGGCACGCATCACAAGTGACGTTTGGCGGCTGCCAGGTTATGAACTTGCGGGATGCTGTAGCCCGGGTTGAGCGTTCTTCACGCGAAACCCGGGACCGGTCTCGACGACGAAAGACCGTCCCGGATTTCGTAATGGCGCGTGAAGAACGCGCTATTCCTCAACCCGGGCTACGAACCTCCACCTCACCACAAGGCCCACAAAATGTCCGATGCCGTCGTGCCTCAATCCAATGACGGCCACTCATCCGATTTGAATCCGTCGGTAGCCCTTTACTTGTCGGTCGGCCTTATCGCCGGTGCCGTGATCGCATTGCAGATCGGCATCATGCGAATTTTTTCCGTCGGCAGCTGGGCCCATTTCGGATCGCTGGTGGTGAGTCTTGCGATGCTTGGCTTCGGGCTCACCAGCGCCATCATGTGCATTTCCAAGGACTGGTTCGACACGCATTGGCGCGGCGTCGCGGCGACCTCGCTGTTGCTCTTTGGGCCACTCGCCGTTGCGGCCAACTTCTGTGCCCAGCAGGTCCCCTTCAACGCCATCTTCCTCGTCTCCGATCCAAACCAGAAATGGCGGCTTGCCGCCAACTTCCTGCTCTACATGCTGCCGTTCCTCGCCGGCGCGTTCTTTCTGGGCACCGTCTTTCTCAAAGCCCACAAGGTGTTTGGCCGCGTCTATTTTGCCGACCTCACCGGCGCTGGACTATGCGGCCTCGTGTTTCTGTTGACGCTCTATTGGGTGCGTCCGGACGACCTCATCGTGCTGCCGCTGGTGCTGTGGCTCGCGGGCAGCGCCTGCTGGTTTGCAGCGGTCGAGCGCAAAGGCCAGATCGTCGGCGTCGCTATCGTGGCCGCGGCAACGATTGCGACGCATTTTTCGGTGCCGCAAGTCTTCGACATCGCGAAACTCACGGTCTCCGACTACAAGGGCGTGTCCTACGCGCGCAAGTTTCCGGACAGCCAGCGCGTCTATGAAGCCGCTTCGCCGTTCGGCCATCTCGAAGTCTATTCGAGTTCGTACCTGCACTTTGCGCCCGGCCTCTCCGACAATGCGGCGTTCAACCTGCCGAAAATGCCCGCCAACGCCTATCTCGGCATGTACATCGACGGCGAAGGGCCGAGCGGCATCATCCGCGACCTGCCGCCGGACGAGACGGCCTATTTCCGTTACCTGCCGATGTTCTATCCCTACCTGATCAAGCGGGCGCCGGAGACCTTCGTGGTCCAGTTCGGCGGCGGCATCTCGACCTCGGTCGCGCTGAAGAGCGGTTCCAGCAGCGTCACGGTCGCGGAAGGAAATCCCGCTGTGCTCAGCGCGTTCCGCACCGACAAGGGCTTGCGCGATTTCACCGGCGACATCCTCAACAAGGTCCGCGTCATCGATTACGACGGACGGCTCTTTCTCGCCTACACCAGCAATCGCTACGACATTATCGATCTGAGCCTTGCCGACTCGGCGGGCCTTTCCAGCCCCGGCGGTTTCGCGATCGTCGAGAAATTCTCCTACACGCGCGAGGCCATGCTCAACTATATGCGCGCGCTCAAGGACGGCGGCATTCTCTCCGTCACGCTTTGGAACAAGGAAGAGCCGCCGAAATCGGTCCTCAAGCTCTATGCCACCATGGCGGCGGCGGCACGTGAGCGCGACGAGAAAACCCTCGCCAATAGTTTTTTCGTCACGTCGATGTATCTCTCGACCGCGACCGTGCTCTACAAGCACGGCGGCTTTACCGCCGAAGAGATCACGGCGCTGCGCGCGCATACACGCGCCATGTCGTTTGATGAAATCTATTATCCGGGCTTTCGTTACGACGACAGCCAGACTGCGGAAGTCCTCGATGGCTACCGCAAGCAGATTTTTTCCGACGGGGATCCGCTCGATCCCAAGGAAGGCGCCCCGGAAGGCGATACGCCGCCGGGAACACCGCAAGAACTACCAGGAGCATCGCCGGACGGCACGCCGGAAAAACCCGGCAATGCGGTGCCGGCCACCACCATGGGACAGCTCGCCTGGAACCGCCTCATCAACGGCGGCTGGGATGAAATCGAAAAGGCCTATGTGTTCGATGCGCGCCTGCTCACCAACAACCGCCCCTATTTCGCGGCCTACGTAAAACCGGGCGACCTCCCAGCCGTCACCGACCGGCTTGAATTGCTGCAGGACGAATGGGGCTACCTGCTGCTCTGGGCCACGCTGGCGATTGCCTGCGCGACGGCGCTGTCGCTCGTGCTGCTGCCCTTGATCTTCGGTTGGCGTACGATCTTCAGCCACAATCCAGGCAAGTTCCGCACCATCATCTATTTCGCCTGTCTCGGCGCCGGTTACATCATGGTCGAGGTCGGCTTGATCTCCTATTTCATCCTGGCGCTGAGCAATGCTACGGTATCGGCCTCCATCCTGATCACCGGCATGCTGGTGTTCTCAGGGTTCGGCAGTTTCGTGTCCGAGCGTTACCTCGACCGCGCGCGCAGCGTCATGCCCTTGGTTTTTGTCGTGATCGGCGCCATCCTGATCGGCTACGGCCTGTTCCTCGACCGTGTGCTCGACTGGATCGGCACCGTTCCATATCTGTTGCGGCTGTTGTGCTGCTTCGGGCTCATTTTCCCACCGGCCTTCCTGATGGGTTTTCCGATGGCAACCGCCATGACGACGCTGGCGCGGCTCGGAAAGGACCACATGTTCCTGTGGGCCTGGGGCATCAACGGATGCTTCTCGGTCATCGGCGCGGCGATCGTTCCAATCGTGGCGACATCGTTCGGCCTTACCGCGGTGCTCATCGTCGCCGGCATCGCCTACCTGGTGGCGATACCGGCGTTCTTTGCGGTGCTGCTGCCGAAGAAGGGAGCTGTGGCAATGGCGCCAACGTGAGTTAGTTTTGGATTTCGTCGAAGCGAGGTTCTGTGTGGGCCGCTGACCTGACGACAAACTCGGTGTAGTTCTCTCCCCTCCGGGGAGAGGGTTAGGGTGAGGGGGGCCAGACTCTCGGTAGGTCGTAGCCCCCTCACCCCAGCCCTCTCCCCGGAGGGGAGAGGGAGTCACACCGAGTTCGTTTTTAGGTCATCGGCTCACACTACCAACTAGAGCTTCGCATCGACGAAATGCGTTTCCACTCACTTCCAATCAGCGGAAGCGGAAGACGTCATGCAGCTCAGTCAATTTTGCAACATTGGTCTTTGCGCGATGACCACGATCATTGCGATGCTGTCAACAACCTTCGCATTCGCCCAATCCCCTCTACCCGCCCCCAAGACGCAACTCGTGTCATTCGACATCTCGGCATTCCCCTACCGGGGCGAGGTCCCCGACAAGAACATGCCCTTCATGGATGTGGTCAACGGCGAACGCCTCGGCCACACGTCGGCACGCGGCGGTATCTATTGGGAAGACTTGACCTACAGCGACCGGCGCACGCTGCTTTACATCCCGCGCGGCTTCGATATTGGGCGGCCGGCCGCGATCATCGTTTTTTTGCACGGCAATTTCGCCAATCTCACACGCGACGTACGCGAGCGCCAGCAGGTGCCGCGGCAAGTCGCTGAATCGGGCCTCAATGCTGTCCTGGTCGCGCCGCAGCTCGCACGCGATGCCGCCGATTCCTCCAGCGGCCGCTTTTGGGAACCGGGCCTGTTCGCAAAATACCTGAACGAAGCGATCGACAAGCTCACACGGCTGCACGGCGACCCACGCTCGCGCACCACATTCGAGCAAGCCCCCGTGATCCTGGCCGCCTATAGCGGCGGCTATCAGCCGGTCGCATTCGGCCTAGCGGTTGGAGGCATCGCGGATCGGGTGCGGGGCGTCATTCTTTTCGACGCGCTGTTTGCGGAGTACGACAAATTCGCTGACTGGATCGCCCGGCACCGCCAAGCGTTTCTGTTTTCGGCCTACGGCAAGGCCGCGCGCAGCGAACATGCGGAACTGCAACTTCTCCTCAACGAGCGCCAGGTCAAGTTCGCCACCACCGTACCGACGCGCCTGGCATCGGGCAGTGTCGCGTTATTTTCGGTCGGCGACGACGTCAAGCACAATGATTTCGTGACCCAATCCTGGGTGCCGGACCCGCTCAAGTTCATGCTGGCGAAAGTGCCGGGGTTCGGGCGCACCGGCGGCAGCACCGCAAGCCCCAAGGGCACACCTGAAAAGAAACGTTGAAACGGCGCAAGAGTTATCGCCTAGCAGGCTTCAAGCGGCGTGTTCATCGCCACACCAGGCAACACGATGCCGCCCCTGTTGCCGATTTCGGCGCTGCCGTATCGGCCTGCGAAGACGGACGGCAATGGCCTGCCGTTCGGCGGGCAAAGCCAAAGGCGAAGCAGATGTCGCTTGCGCTCGGACTCCGACCAATCCTCGTAATCGGTGCGATCGTGCAGGATCACGTGGTTATGAATGAGCTGGATATCGCCTGGCTTGAACTCGATATCGAGATAATTGGACGGGCTATTTGCGAGTTCGTCGAAAAGATCGAGCGCCTCTCTTTGCTTTGCAGTCAGCCTCGGTGCATCGGGAAAACGCTGGGCCGACTCGATGTAGTAGCGATTGCCATAGAACACCGAGAGCTTGTCGGCATACCAATGGAATATCGGTGTTTCGTAATAGCCTTTCTCGCCGGGCGCCACTTCGCCGCGGCGATCGAAGCAAAACGGTTCGAATAGGATTGCCGCCAAATCTGGACGACGGCGAAACATCTCGTTGTACAGGAACATCGAGCTGATGATTCGGCTCAATCCGCCCGACTTGGCTGTTTTGAGACACAGCAGCCCAACAATATCGACCGAATCCGTATGAAAAGTCTGTTTGTGCGTCGTCTGATAGATACGTGCGGTTGGATCGTCAATGCTTCGGCCAAGGTCCTTCACATGACCGAGGATATGACCCTTGCCGTTCTGCGAGACGGGCTTGCCGAAATAGGCACCGATGCCAAGAAAGGCTGCCGCGGCCTGCTCGATCGAATAGCGTTCGACCGGGAGCCCGCTGATGACCACAAAGCCTCGACCCTGCAGCAAGACATTGTTGCAAATCCGTGTGAGGGACTTGCCAAGCTGGGGGAGTTCAAAGTTATTGCGGTCAATCGCACTGTGAACGATTCCGCGTTCCCGGAACGTTTGAACGGCGTTATCGACCTCCGCTCGTTCCGGGTCAGAAAGCTGGTGAGTGTAGTCGCTGCCTTTGGGAAAATCGGAACCTCGCCACACAGCCAAATCCTCGATGGTTCGCATCGGCATTGGCCAAGCAGACGAAGCTTGAGATTTGGTGGGACTATGGTCCATGACGCAACCTATAAATAACACGCACCATTTTTCGGAAATCGGGCCTTTTAATTCGCGACTCTCGCCCACGTACCGTTTGCATTTCTGGTATTATTGAAACCGGCAAAATTGTATATCGTACGAAATCGTCGATGTCAGCTATTCTGGGGCATGAAATGATCCAATCGCGTCGAGTTTTTATCCGTCTGGCCGCGGCTGCGGCTGCGTGGCCGGCCACGCGGCATGTCGCGCGCGCGCAGACCTATCCGACCCGACTGGTGCGCATTGTCGTGGGCTTTCCTCCGGGCGGCTCGGTCGACATCGTAGCGCGGTTGATGAGTCAATGGCTGACGGAGCGACTGAGCCAGCCATTCATCGTCGAAAACCGGCCCGGCGCCGCCAGCAACATCGGCACCGAAGCCGTTGTGCGCGCACAAGGTGATGGCCATACACTGCTTCTGACCTCCTCGGCAAACTTCATCAATGCAACGCTCTACGACAAACTCAGTTTCGACTTCATACGTGACATCGCGCCTGTCGCGACCCTTGCGCGGATATCCAATGTGATGGAGGTGAATCCGTTGGTTCCGGCCAAGACCGTTCCCGAATTCATCGCTTATGCCAAGGCCAATCCTGGAAAGATCAACATGGCATCGTCGGGCAGCGGCACATCAATCCACGTGTCAGGCGAGCTATTCAAGATGATGACTGGGACTGCCATGGTGCACGTGCCGTATCGCGGCTCGGCACCGATGCTCACAGATCTCATTGCAGCACAAGTGCAGGTCACTTTCGACAATTTGCCCTCGTCAATCGAACATATCCGAGCTGGCAAGCTGCGAGCCTTAGCCGTAACCACGACAACTCGCTCGGAGGCGCTTCCGGATGTCCCCACCGTGGATAGCTTCGTGCCGGGCTATGAGGCCAGCGCATACTTTGGCATCGGTGCGCCGAAGAGCACACCCCCTGAAATTATTGCCACGCTCAACCAGGCGATCAATGCAGGCCTCGCCGATCCCAAGCTGAAGGCACGATTCGCCGAGCTTGGCGGCTTGGTACTCCCAAGCTCGCCCCAAGAATTTGCGAGGCTCTTCAGGGACGAGACTGAGAAATGGGCTAAAGTAGTGAAATTCTCCGGTGCCAAGCCGGATTGATGCAGCGAATTGTTTCGACCAAGCCAAATTCCAAGCCGCCTCGCGACTTGGCGACTCGCGACTTGGCGCCCCAGTCCATTGCACCTCCCTTCCGGATTCGCTAAGCGATCCGATAACCCGGAGGATCAAACGTGCCTTGGACTACAGCAAACGGAATTAGCGTCCACTACCAGCTCGCCGGCCAGAGTGGGCCGGTCGTTGTTTTGCTGCATGAAATGGGCGGCACGCTGGAAAGCTGGGACGCGGTCGCGCCCGGACTAGCCGAGCACTATCGGGTCGTGCGCTTCGACCAGCGCGGCGCCGGGCTGACCGAAAAGGTGCGCAAGCAATTCACCAACGACCAGGCGGTCGACGATCTCGAAGCCGTGCTCCGGAACCTCGATTTGAAGCCGCCCTATCGTTTCGTCTGCGTGGCGGCGGCAAGCACACAGGTGCTGCGTTTTCTCGAGCGCCATCCCGACCAGGTCGCATCGATCGTGCTGTGCAATCCGGCACCGGGTGTCGATCCGAGCCGTGCCGGCGCGCTCAACGAGCGCGCGGACTTGGCCGAACGGGAAGGCATGGCGGGCGTGATGGGGATCACGCTCGACAAATCATATCCGCCGACGCTTGGCGAGCCGGCCGCCTATGAGGCCTATCGGGGCCGCTATCTTGCCAACGATCCGGTCGGTTTCGGGCTCGCACATCGTATGCTGGCCATGACCAACATGCTCCACATGCTGCCGAAAGTTTCCGTCCCCGCCATGGTGGTGGCCGGCAAACACGATACGGTCCGGCCGCCGGCCGGCACCGAAGAACTCGCCAAGAAAATTCCCGGCGCCCGCTTCGAACTGATCGAGGAAGCCGGGCACTTCCTGCCCACGACCGGGCCGAAGACGCTTCTTCGGCTGCTCCTCGATTTTTTCAAGAAATAAGTGAAAGATCACGCCATGCAGGTCAAAGCCAACGGCATCAGCATCAATTGCCAGATCGAAGGCGCGCAGGGCGCGCCCTGGCTCATATTCTCGAATTCGCTGATAACCAACCTCACGATGTGGGACGAGCAGGTCGCGGCGCTTAAAGGTACCTACCGCATTCTGTGCTATGATCAGCGTGGCCATGGCGACACGCAGGTGACGGACGGCAAATACTCCTTCGACATGCTGACCGCCGACGTGATCGCCCTCATGGATGCGCTTTCTATCCCGCGCGCGCATTTCGCCGGCATTTCCATGGGCGGGGTGACCGGCTTATTCCTTGCGCAGCGCCACCCGGAGCGCTTCGACCGTATCGCGGCCTGCGATTGTGGACCGGCCTCGACGCCCGTCTCGGCGCAGCAATGGAGCGAGCGCATCGACATCGCGACCCAAAAGGGCATGGAGGCTCTGGTCGACGTCACCGTCAACCGCTGGTTCCCGGCCGAATTCGTCGCCACCAAAGCACCCGTGCTCGACAAGGTGCGCGGCATGATCCGCTCGACACCATTGAAGGGGTTCGCGGGCTGCGCCCAGGCGCTCTCGGACTATGATCTGCGGCCCGGCCTCGCCGGCATCAAGCGTCCCGTCATGTGCGTCGTCGGCACCAAGGATGCGACCGTGGCAGGCATGGAGCAGATCAACGCCGCCATCCCGGGCTCGAAACTCGTGAAGCTCGAAGGCGCAGGTCACCTCTCCAATCTGGAGCAACCGGCGGCCTTCGCCAATGCGATCCGCGACTTCTTGAACTGACGTAACTGAGCTATAGTTTGGCAAAGATGCGGGGCCGCGCGCCCTTGGAATCCTAGGAGAGAAATCATGGCAGTTGCCACCAAAGAAAAAGAAAGCGTCCGCCCGGCGCTGTCGAGCAAGGCCAAGGAGTTGATGGAAGCGCTCAATACCGACGCCGCCAGCTCCCACATCTGGGTCCGCACCCAGATGAACTCGCCGGCGCAGCGGCCCTGGTTTACCGATACGGGCGGCAAGTCGGGCGCCGGCCAGATGGCGACCGGCCGCGTGGCCGCCAACCAGCTCAAGTGCCAGCCGCATCGCTGGCGCTGGAAGGAATACAGCCAGTTCCTTGAGCGCATTGCTGGCATTGCGGCCAAGGCCGACGTATCGCCCATCGAGTTCGCTGACCGACAGAGCATCCTGCTCACCAACCCGGGCCTCAACGGACGCCTGCAGGTCACCAACACGATCCGTTGCGCGATCTCGATCTACAATCCAGGCGACATCGCGCCCGCTCACGTCCATAGCCCGAACGCCAGCCGCACCATCCTCTCCGAGAAGGGCGGCTATACCAATGTCGAGGGCGAGCGCTGCGAGGCGGAGCGCGGCGATATCATCCTCACCCCGAACGGCACCTGGCACGACCACGGCAATGAGGCCAAGGCGCCCGTGATCTGGATCGACATGCTGGACTGGCCCTTGATGGAGTTCCTCGACTGCGCCTGGGTGGACCAGGATTTCGAGCCGGGCGCCGGGAGCAATTCCAAGAGCCAGGAAACCGCCCACAAGGATGGCTATTCGGTAAGGCTTTACGGATCCGGCGGCATGGTGCCGACCTTCCTGCCGCACCAGATCGGCTTTGGCCGCGACCCCGCGCCGCTGATCCACTTCCGTGGCGCAAAGATCCGCGAGGCGTTGAAGGCGTTAGCCAAGGAGAAGGGCGACGCGCACGAGGGCATCCAGATGCAATTCGTGAACCCCGTCACCGGCAAGCCGGTGTTCTCGACGCTCGATTACAAGGCGCAGCTCATTCGTCCCGGCGAAGAATTGCTGCCCAAGCGCGAGACCTGCTCGACCTTCATCGTCGTCATCGCCGGCAAGGGCAAATCGGAAATCGGCGGACAAACGTTCGACTGGCAGGAAAACGACATCATGGTGGTGCCGAACTTCCTGTGGCGCCGCCACGTCAATACAGGCAAGAGCGACGCAATCCTCTACACGGTTTCCGACGCGGCGCTGTTGCAGAACATCGGCCAGTACCGCGCGCAGGGCAAGGGCAAGAACGACAAGGTGATCCAACTGGTGCAGTAGCCTTGTAGGATGGGTAGAGGAAAAGCGCGCTCTTTCTTGCGCGTTTTTCCGAAACCCATCACCCGTCCGCGGCGGGGCATTCCCATGCCGCAAAAACAACAGCGCCGCCTCAGGGCGGCGCTGTTGTTTTCTTGGTTGCGAGATCTTCAAATTCGTAGGGGCGGGTCTTGTGCCCGCCCGTCGGGCCACGCTCACGGAGAGGCGCGTCTAGCTACTTCCCGGCGCAAAAATGTAGGGGCTAGTTCTTTGGATTCGGTATGTGCGGATTGCGGAAACTGCACGTGAGGACGATTTTGGTCCTGCCTCGGTGTTGGGTGGCGCGGCTTACCTGAAAACCTGAAATTATTTTTTGGGACGGATATTGACGTTTGGCCACGAATCAGTCTCATCTATATAAATGAGAC
>Ga0209488_10005068_pt1 | contig 10162 bp, 13 predicted proteins | sample Rivendell_Oct201_8_FD_188349 | JGI IMG/M metagenome (GOLD analysis project Ga0209488, IMG submission 188349) | Vadose zone soil microbial communities from the Eel River Critical Zone Observatory, Northern California, USA -... | ecosystem: Environmental > Terrestrial > Soil > Vadose zone >... | reverse complement strand
CGTCCACAAGGGAGGAGAGATAATGGGAGGGAAGAAGACGAGTGTACGTACCAAAAGTTTGTGGATTGACAGTATAGGGTCCCAAGGATACAGTGTCAGTAGCGAGGAGACCGGCGGCATCACCAGAACCATAAGACATAGTGACTGGTGTATTAGAGACCGTAATACTGCTTGACCGTGTCGTGTCTAGCGAACGAGTTCCTTGACAGCCGATGCAGTTGCTCGTGGCAAACCACAAGTCTGAGGAACCTGTGTCGACAACGAGACCGAGAGTCTGAGGTCTGGACGCAAGGACAACAATGCAACGAGTGAGACCAAGGAGCGAAGACCATTTCAGGGGTTCATACTTACGGAGTACCAACGCTAACTTGGGCGAAGTAACTTGTGTCGGAGTCCTTGTTATGTTGTTAATGCATAAGGGGGATGCGAAGGGCGAGTTGTATGTAAGAGACTGGACGCACCTGGTTGGTGAGACCGATGTCCGTGGTCGAGGCCCTACGCGATGGGGACGAAGTGTCCCAAGTATAACCAAACTTTTTCCTCGTATTCTCGACAGTATTGACATAGCGAGATAGATCGACGTCGCGGCCGTCATGCCTTACGCTGCGGCGGTAAAAAGGAATGTGGATGGGATCCCGACTGACGGGGGGCACAGCCGCCACCGACGACGAGACGAGAAGGGTAAGGGTAAGGATTATTGAGGGTAACATACAGGGATGGTGGAGGGGGGGGAAGGGAAATGGAGAGCCAAGAGGAAGCTTTTTTGTGCCTTTATGAGGAGGCTGCTTGTGAAGGGCTTGTCAGGGACGACGGGCTTCTAGCACTCGTGTAGCCCAAGACTTTGAGTTGATTTAGGTGAGAAAACCTTGGCCCGACCCGGGGGATTAGGGAGTAATGAGGAAAAGAGTGGAGATTGGAGAGGGGAACGAGTGTGAAGTGAGGTGTGGTGGTGTGTGGTGTAGATGGTGCACAGCCCATGCAGTTGGTCGCCATTTTCGTGCCGTGCCTTGCCAGTGGGCGGAGACGGGACAAGTGTTTATTCTTTTCCAGGCAACAACAACCAACAATTGACCTAACTAACACCAGTCAAGTCCCAAAATGCCCTCTCGGCTACCCCTCACGGCCGCTTCTATTGATTCTGCCAATCCCCGCATCGCTTCTCTAACTTCTCTCTCCTCGCTAAACCTCACCATTTCTTCTCCGCGTCTTCCGGATCTACATCCGTCTGCATCCCACCGCACATCCGACCGCGAAATGCCGAGACTCGCGTGCAACGCCTCCTCTCGGGCCGATCCCTCTAACCCGTCGATCGTCCGCAGCACCTCTTTCAATTTCGGATGCGTCTCCAAGGCTGAGCGGACAGCGGACGACGTCGCTTTTTGTCTCATTTCAGAGCAGGCCGGTTGAAATTGAAAGACGACGAACCGATGGCTTCGTACTGTGCCGTCTGAAGGGGCTTCGGGTCGTCCCGTTTTAGGGGGTCGGGATACGCGGTCTCTTCGGGCACGAAAGGCCACTTGAGCGAGGTCAGTGATCGGAGTGGGACCTCGTCATCGATGTCATCCCCTGCGCCCAAATCCAACAATGACGGGCTCCTTAAATCAGAATAAAAGGGGGACAGACCATCACGTGTCAGGTGCTGCTGCGGAAGATCATCAGTTTCTGCCTCTCTCAAGCTCGAGTTTTTACACGTTTCTTTCAATCAATTGATGCACCATGAGACACCCATGGGACGGGATGGACAAAAAGTGGGTTTACCTTTGTGCTCTTTGTAACACGGAACGGAACAACTGCGATAGTAGTTTAAATTTGCCCAAGTTGATGCTTTGACCCACTTACTACTCCACCAGGCAGCCACTTCCGGAACAAGTGTACTTGGACTCCTTTTCTTCGCATACTTGGCATCGAGCGCGGTTTTTCGGCGGCATTTGGGATTGCAACGCCCGTGACTAACGATAACAGGTGTAACCCTAATTACAGCCACCGCCACCAATGATAACAGATGGTCGCGACACCCAATCAACTCTTTTCAATATGCCCAGACCTTCGACTCTCACGTACACTTTGGATGAATGATGATGGCGATGATGATGGAAATAGCAATGATCTCATGCCAAGAGAGCAACATGTTTAGGTCCCGCATTTTTCATGTGACCAATACATAGTTTTCATAATCAAATTACGTTACAGAATGACAAACAACAAGCAGTACAGCAGGCGGTGCAAACAAAACTCAAAAAAAAAAACTGACAGCGCAGCGGGACAGCAGGAGTGATGATCATTCCATATCCTCGTCCGAGTCTGATATCGTCTCTTTACTGATGCTAGCACACGTGAAAAACAAAGGGGGAACAGTCAGCATGATCGGATCAAGTCAATAGCCAAGGCTTCATGAGGGAGCGACTTACTATTGTTTTTTGCGCGGTGCAGAAGCTGGCTCTTCGTCCTCTTCGCGTGTGACGCGCTTCCTTGTCGCCCCGCGCTAGAACAAAAAATAGGAGCATCAGCAAAATCGAATCGCCAACAACGCCAAAGGCGTAACAAAGCGTACCTTCTTGACCGGCTTCTCCTCCTCCCCTTCCGAGAACAGCGCATCGCCCGCGCCATCTTCAGCGTCCGAAACCTGCGTGCTTGCACCCGCGCTCACCGCACCACCACCACCACCCTTCTTCAACTTGCGCCGCTTCTTCTTCGGCTCTGCACCACCACCACCACCCGCAGGCGTACTCGTGCCCTCGTCGCCGCTCGTCGCCTCAGACTTGGCCTTCCGGCCGCTAGCCTTGCGCGCCTTGCGCGTCTCGCGTTCTTCATCACTCTCATTCTTCACCAAGTCCGCGCTCCACTGCTGTGCCTCCTGCCGCGCCCGCGCCCGCTCCGCAGCGAGCGCCTCAGCTTCCATTTTCAGCTTCGCCTCACGCTCCCGCTACAAGAATCGCAAATCAGTACTCCACCTCACCCCAGTGCACAGACGGGACAGAAGGAAGAGGAGGAGCGCACCTCGAGCGCCTCTATGCGCTCCCGTTCCGCGGCGCGCCGCTGTCGTGCGCCCTCCATCCGCGCCGCCTGCTCAGCCTCGTACTGCCGCTGCGCGCTCAGGTGTTCCTCGGCGCGCCGCATCATGCTGTCCGCATACTTTTTGCGCTCCTCAGCCAGGCCACGGTCGTACGGCACCGCGCTCGCCGGGTCCGCCGCGAGCGAGCCGAACATCTTCTGCGCGTGCACCGCGCGCGCGATGCCGCGCTCGAGGTCTGCCAGCGTGCGCTTGGCCGGCGGGAGCGAGAAGAGCAGTTCGGCCGACTTTTGCTGGATCATCGCGATGTTGTACACGACTGCTTTGTCCGCGGGCTGTATGTGCAGCGCCTGGTGGCCACGTACGGCGGCATATCAGCGACTGCCCCGCGCCCCGCAGGAAATGAAATGACGAGTGCTCTTACTTTTTGTGTGAATTGTAATGCGATTGTCATCGACGTGAACGACTGTTCCTTGCTTGCCTTGACATACCATGCCCGGGCTAGGCACAGCAACACCGAGATATTACGCCCGCCATAGTAGCGCTGCGACGCCGTCTCGTACTGTATCCACTAGTTAGACCTTTCCGACACCACACGACCAAAAAGAGACACGCACACTCTCAATCGCCCGATCAAACTCGTCCCGCGCAAAGTAGCAGTGGCCCATATTGACATACACGCTCCCATCATTGGTGCTCTCGCGCACCTTCGCGAACACCTCCAGCGCATCGCGCGAGTTCGTCGCGCGGCGCTGCGCCTCGTCGGGCGCCGGACCGGGCGGGAGCACGCCGCCCAACGTGCCCAGTGCGTCCTCCGCCGTGACGATGGCCAGTCCCTGCGCCGCGACGGCGCAAAGCGGGTCCAGCCCGAGCGCCTTCTCGTAAAACTCGGCGCTCCGCCGGAAGAACACCCGCCGCTCCTCGACGCCCTTCGGGCTCGTGTCGCGGTTCTCGCGCGCTTGGTGGTAATGGAGCCACCCGGCCGCGCAGAGCGCGTACAGGTCGTGCTTGTCATGGTCGCGCAGCGTCCCGAACACGAATTCCCGCGCCGGTCTCGACGCGTTGGACTGGATGAGAAAGTAGGTGTAGTACGCGCGCAGGTTGAGGTTGCTGCTCTGCGACGCGAGGGAGTCCTTGAGTAGGTCGTGAGCTTCATTGGCCTGATGCATATTACTCAGTATATGCGCCCGCCGGATTTTGGCTTTAATTGCGTCAAGATTATTAGACACGAAAACATAGAAAACACGAACCATCCACGTATTCTGGGTGTCGATCCAAGAGCTTCTCATACGCCTCCATTGCCTTGGCATCATCACTCAAGTCCTCGTATACCCGTGCGAGGTTGTACAGCACAGAAGTCGACATCGCCTCTGCTTCTGCCCCGAGGGCGCTCGCACCAACTAATGCATTCTCGTACATGATGCGCGCTTCCGCAAACCGTGACTCGAGATGCGATATCACGCCAAGATTATTCAACAACCTTGGGTCGACGCGACCTGCTTCTTCGCCGATTCGCACAGCTTCGCGGAATATCTTCCCGGTGCGATCTAAATTTTCGCTTTGCAAAAGCCGGGAAAACTCGATATGGATCTCCACATCGTCCACCACGACGCGCGGTGGTGGTGGTTCACTCCGGGTCGCGTTCCCGTTTTGAGTTGCAGCTTCTTCGGACTGTTCAATTGTCCTGTACACGCGATCAAAGAGTTCGCGCGCTTTTGTTCTCTCCTGCGCAGCATCCGAACTGGATACACCAGGACGAGGGTGTAATCGTAGGGAGGCAAGCATAGCTGTCGCTTCGAGCGACTTTTGTGGATTTGGAGGTTGTAAGAGGCCGTCGAGAGTATGGATAGCGGCAGCTATCTCGTCTAAGACCCATAAGGAAACGGGAAGAGTGGTACGACAAGCATAGCCTACCATTTCGCAGCTGCATCTGGGCATATCCAATCGCGGCAAGAACACTGTTCGATGGTCCTTCAGCGGCTTGCTTGTAATGTTTCAACGCATCGCCGTAAGAACCTTCTGCGTGACAGACACGCCCTGCACGGATGTAGCCATCCGTAAGTACCGCCATCGTATCTGCGAATTGAATAGTCCGTTCCGCAAGTTTTAGTGCCTACAAAGTCTCGATTAACACCGCTATCAGCGCAATCCCGAACACTAACGTACGCGTTTGTATTGTCCTTTACGAAGAAATATGTCGCACAGCGCATTCGCCGCAGACGCATTGCGCTGATTGCTATTAAAGGCTCTCTCAATTAGCTTGGAGCCAGCCATGAGCTCTTGTATTCGCTCATCCTCAGAGAGGTCAGGGCTCTTGCTCGCATTAAGCGCATCGAGTCCTAGGAGAAGTTGTCCTGACCATTCAGAAGGGTTCTTTCGTGATAGAAGGGTGTGAAACTAGCAACCAGTAAGCAACGAAGGGAAATCTCACCACTTCTACACTTCGTTCCCATGCGGCTTTTGCCCTTTCTCTGTGATTCAGCGCCCAAAGACAGAGGCCGATCCCAATCCGAGGGTCGGGAAGACAGTATGGGTTCAGCTGGAGGACTTGTTGGAACAGTTTGAGGGCAGGAGCGTATTGACGTCGCGTGTACAGTATCCTCGCCTATGATCAAGTTGTCAGCACAAGCACTAGCTAAGGCCACAAGAGACGTGCCTTCCCGAGTAGGGCGATCAAGTTGGTAGGCTTCTCCTTGAGCACCGCTTCAAATGAGCGGAGCGCGTCTTCCATCGATCGGTTTGCCAGCTGGTGAATGGCTTCCGATATCACATGTAAACAGGATGCGGGTGAAAGTCCCAATAAGACGTACCACGAGTCAAAAGTAATAATTCTTTTGTCACAGAACTTATCTCTCCACCTTCTGCTGCGGCCTGGTCGCCATGATTAAGAAGTTGCGTGGCTTCCCTCATGTGTTCGTCGCGGGACTTCTCTGCAGTCATGATATCTTGACCTATTCACAAAACAAGGTCAACGCGTCTCCCTGGATGCGTGAGTGAGAACTGGTGCCTACGAGCATTGGGCAGTTTCAGTTTTGGAGCCTTTCGGGCCTTGGCTAGTTGAATGCTAGCAAGCAACGAGTATATGGACGGTAAGGAAGAAGTAGAACCGCTGGATTGGAAGCCTGTCCCGGATTCCGATGAGCCAACGGTCCTCCAAAAGATTAAGGGTTCAACGTACTTTCGATGGCAGATAATGCAATTTTCTCCGCTGCGTCAAGGTGGCCCCTTCGCATATACTCCCCGGCAAGTCGCGTCCAATAGGCTACCTTTGGCTGTCCCTCCCTCAAGACTTCTAGCACGTCATCGGCGTTGGAGTCGAGCGTGTCAAGTTCGATGTTGATGACTTCTTGTCCTCCGAGTTCGATGTCTATCGATCTTCCGGGCGCAGAGTTCCAAGGGCGTAATTCATCTAAGACCATGGCAACGCTGAAGACTTGAACGACGCGTTGTTATCTAGTCAATTTCTTCAATGAATGACGTTCAATTGAGCAGTCACGCACCGGGGCAGCGGGCCGTGAGTCGCGGAATAACATGAACAAAGATGGCCAAATATCGACTCAGGCGCTCGCCAACGTCGCCGACGACGAGCGCGTCGGGCGCATTATCCTCGATTGACTGTCTATCTCTAGCCTCTTTTCGTCTCTCGCATTTAGAAGATACTCGCAAGATCTCACTTCCTACCATCTCTCTTGTACGTTTCCCCCCTCATCAGTGACTATTGCGACTGACTCATGTTGACGACGGACTCCATCACAAAGAATAGGTCAAGCGCAGACCTTTTCGAGGATCAAGTTATTATCAAGTGGAACAATCATTCAAGTGGTTCCACTTCCTACGGCACTCTCCTTCTCTCTTCTATTCTTTGCAGAGTGCCGCTACACACTTACCTATACAACCTGACAAGCGTCTCGATTTCTAACGAGGATTGCGTCTCCTCCGGCGATGACAGTCACGAACAGGAAGCGGCCATATCATGCGGAGGAGGTATCGAGTGCGTGGTCTTCACTTGCAGCATGTTCTCCCCAATCTCATCTTCCCTCTCTTTCTCACGCCCTCTCTATTACGTAACACCACGACCCCATCCCTGCAGCTATCAATGAACCTGGCGTGCAGACAGAGTGTGATGGGTGTTTAACCGATCTCACCCATTCCATTCGAATCAAGTGCGCCGATCCCGTCTGTGCAGTGGGGGATGGCGTCGACCTCTGTCCGAATTGCTTTTGTAGTGGGAAGGAGTTTGGCAAGCATAAACGGGGTCATGCATACAGGGTTGAGGTGAGCAATATTTGCTGTGGACCATATGACGTGAGGCTTACATCACTGGCCCTTTGAAGGAGCTACACTCATATCCAATATTTACTGAGGACTGGGGCGCTGACGAGTAGTACTCTCTTTCCTCTTCCGGCGTGGCTGCTTACGTGTTCTTCCAGGGAACTGTTACTCGTCGAAGGTGTTGCTCAACAAGGCCTGGGAAACTGGCAAGCAGTTGCTGAACATGTTGGCACTCGCACAAAGGAGGAGGTTGAAGAGCACTATAATTCGGTCTATATCGATTCACCAAACTGGCCCAGACCCGTGCGTTTATTCTTTTTACTCCACCTGTATTCCTCCTGATTTGGGAAACACGCAGCGGATGCACCTATGTTTTGACATCGATCCCACGGAATTCCAAGAACGGAAGCGGCGGCGGATATCCAACATGTCAGTTGCTCCACCACTACAAAAAGTAGCGCCTACTTCTGCGCCGGGGGTGCATGACATTGCCACATTCCTTCCCGGTCGACTCGAATTCGAACACGAGATTGACAACGAGGCCGAGGATCTGATCAAGAATCTCGAATTCGGCCTCTGTATGGCATGGGGCGGCGACTCTATTCCAGAAGACGAAGATGATCACGACTACAAGACCCGTATGCGCTGGAAAGAGGAGCAGAAAGAAAAAGATCATGATCAAGAGATGGTTTTCGTCTCACAGAACGGTCTGGTCAACGGCGCCATCCACGGCAATGGAAACGGTATAGCTGTGAATGGCGTTAACGGCGCCGCAAATGGGTTCGTTAAGAAGGACAAGGAAGTGAAGAAGGAGAAAGATACACCGGCGCCGGATGATAACGGAGACGGCGTGGAAGAAGAGTCGGAGGAAAACATGCCTCCGATACCGTTCGAAACTCAGGCCTCCCTCGAGTTCAAGCTCACCCTGATTCAGATGTATATGCAACGCATCGCGAAGCGGCGGGAAGCCAAGGCGCTGATGTTTGATCGGGGGCTGCTCGAATACAAAAAGGTGTGTCAGCTCTCTTCTGGGCTGAAGCATATTGAAGGCTTTTCCAGTTGCAAGCCGCGGAGAAAAAACGTCCAAAAGAGGAAAAGGACATCGTCCATCGATTACGGCCATTCGCAAGGCTTCAGACCGCAGAAGACTATGAGGTGTTTTGCACTGACATCTTGTGTATGTGTTGGTTGACTCGTACCCCATAAGCCCAATTGACGACTCACTTGTTCAGACGAGGCCGTTCTACGAAAGCGGATAGCGGAGCTGCAACAATACAGGAAATTTGGGTTAACCACCACCGAGGACATAAAGAAATGGGAAGATGACCTATACAAACGCGTGCGCTTCGCTTATTTGACACCACCCTGTTTCAGCACTTATAACGACTTCAGACTCAGGCAAAGGCGAACATGTCACGAGATCACTTCTCTTCGGAGAGGCTCCAACAACTCCGTGCTGCCAGCGCACGCCAGTCTCTCGGGCCCGACGCATCAAGGCGCAACAGCGGTGTTGACGCGGATCGTAAGAGCATTGACCAAGCAAGCACAGGACCATCGGGCCGACGACCACGTTCGTGATAAGCTTTGATCCCGTTTCTGCCCGATTCCTGCTAACCCTCAATAATAATAATAATAATCTAGCGGCGCCGCTAAACCTCGCGAACAGCCCCTCGCTGCACCTCCTCACGCCTGCAGAGCAAACGCTTTGTTCGACGCTCCGCATCCTACCAAAGCCTTACTTGGTCATCAAGGAGACGCTTGTACGGGAGTATGCGCGACGTGGTGGCAAGTTGCGCCGACGCGAGGCGCGCGACCTCGTGAAGATCGATGTGAATAAGACCAGTCGGGTATGGGACTTCCTTGTGCAAGCGGGATACCTTCGTATCGGCGTAGACCAGAGCCAGCAGCAACAGTCGCAACAACAATCCCAATCTCAAACACAAACACAGTCCCAACCGTTGCAGCAGTCAACTCCTCAACAACCACCAGCTCCTTCACTACCCGGTGGGACCTCGGCTGGATGAACGTCGCTTTCCATGTCAACCTCGGTGACCGCTCGTCTGGACGTTACCGCTTGTCACCCACCCGCATGAGGGCTTCCCCCTCCCTTACAGTATTCCTCTTACGCCCCGTATCCGACCCATACCACATTGCACGCACTTTTGTAACCTTATCACTCACATCTTATCATACCTGTCTCCCCATCGATATATGTAACTACCTTTCAATAACACGCACAGTGTAGCTCACCTCTCCACAGCAACGAGAATTCTACGGCGCTCAACGCTCAGGAGCCAAGGGGCAAGAATGCAGGCGCATCCAAGATCATCCGCCAAAATTGAGTTGTCCCTCGAAACCCTTCACCCTGGGTAAAAGGGCGGGTTGTTGCGAAGGACTACTTTATGCGTCGCGTGGGTTCTGCCGCACAACATGGGGGGGTCTCGATCGTCAGCCATATAAAGGTAATACAGAACGAACCGAAGGATAATCAGGTCCACTGAATTGCACCGTATACATACAATTGGGCGGGCGAACGAGAGAAAGTGGACCAAGCCGCAGTTGCATTCATCCCATCACCTTGAAACCATGAGGGATAAACTGATAAGCCCGCCGACATCATCATAATAATTAGAGGCGCCGTATGAGAAGGAGAATGCAGCCCACACGCGCCATGGGAAGTCTGTCCGGAAGGAGTAAAGACATACCGATCGAGTCCAAACCCCCCTCCGTCCGTCGTCCGGAGATGCCTCTGTGGTTGTCAACACTATGTACACTTCCGATACCCGTCCGTCCGTAAGGGTAAAAAGGAGGGGGCGTTCCGGCTCTTCCATGGCTGCGGCGCCGGGCGTTTCAGAGGCACGCACCTCGTTTTTTTTTTTT
>Ga0209488_10005067_pt1 | contig 10163 bp, 11 predicted proteins | sample Rivendell_Oct201_8_FD_188349 | JGI IMG/M metagenome (GOLD analysis project Ga0209488, IMG submission 188349) | Vadose zone soil microbial communities from the Eel River Critical Zone Observatory, Northern California, USA -... | ecosystem: Environmental > Terrestrial > Soil > Vadose zone >... | reverse complement strand
TGGGAGATGAGCTGGATCAGACACAAGGGAAGGCGTTGCCGGCTGGAAGCGTCACGACGATGCCTGCCGTGATCCATCATTTTGGATGGGCTTCAGAAGAGACAATCATCCAGCTCCATGGAGTTGGCCCATGGGACATAAAGTATGCCAACCCGGCAGACGATCCGAGAAAGAAATGAACCTTGCTCGTCCGAGTCGCGCACGAGACACTCACGATCCCTTCCTCGCAGCAGAACGGTAGCGCAGCTTTGCTTCCTTGATCTCCCGATTCACGTCGCCGAGGCAGCACGCGCCCGAAGGATTCTTGATCTCGCAAGCACAATTGCCGGCCTTCACTTCGGCAGTGATTCGCGCCGCGATCGTGCAGCTGCCGGTCTGCAGCAGCTCCCGCTCGATGTCGGCCTTGGTGAACCCGAAGCAGTAGCAGACGGGAAGGGGATGCTCGCGCTCCTTGATGCCGACGCGCACGCGCGACTGATCCTTGCGCGCGCTCGAGCCGTCGCTGCCGTAATAGACGACGTCGCAGTCGCGCGTCCGGCAAAAGCGCGGCTCGGGACCGAGCAGCGCTAGGGCTCCAGGCTGCAGGATCGATTCGACGGTGGCGGCGCCCGCCGGTCTCCCCACCTGGCCGCACGCAGGACATGGCACGCGCGCCGCGCCACGTGCTTTCGGAACGCAGCACTGCATTCTGGAACTCCTAGCCGAGGAGCTTCTCGGCAACGTAAGGAAAGGTCCAGAAGCCGATCACCACGGCCGTGACCACCCAGAGCAGTACCTTCGCAATCCGATTGCTCCTCGGACGTTCGCAGCCGCAGGCATCTCCCTCCACCACCTTGGGCTTGCGGTAGGTGAACCAGAAACCCGTCGCGAGCGCCGCCACCGTGACGGCGGTGAAGTATGGCCTGTAGGGCTCCAGCTTGACGAGCAACCCGGCCCCGCCCAGACCGAGCAAGGCAAGGAGCAAGGGGCCGATGCAACAGGCCGAGGCGAGAAAGGCGGAAACCACTGCGCCCACCATCGTCGCGATGGACCACCTTCGCGAAGGCGCCGGGGCGAGGAGGTTCGAGCGCAGCGTGCCAGACTCGGCGCCCATGGCTAGGCCTTGAAGGGTGTTCCAGCCTTGAAGCCGGCGCCGTTGATCGCCTCGACGAGCTGCTCGAGCTTCACTTTCGACGCGTCATAGGTGATGAGAGCCTCGTTCTCTTGCGGCCCGGGCTCGACGCGCTTGACGCCATCCATTTTCTTGAGCGCGCGCCGCACCACGAGGCTGCAAGAGGCGCAGGTGAGCCCCTCGACTGGAACGATGACCTTCGACTCGCCAGCTGCCGCGCTTGCCGGCTGCGGGTGGGCGCCCGCGGCGCTGGAAGGCACGACGGCAACGATGCCCAGGGCAGAGGCGGCAATCAGGACGACAAGACGGTTGTTCATGGCTCTCCCTCGATCTCGTACTTTAGCAAGTGCTAACGTACGTAGCGGAGCCGCGCAAGCAAGACCTTCGTCCCGGCTAGATCTGGACGCCGGCAAGGATCGACTTCTTCAGCGTCTCGTTGAAGGGATGGTCGGAGAGCGAATAGTAGAGCGTCTGCGCGTCGCGTCGCGTTTTGACCAAGCCGTACGCTTTGAACTTGGCGAGATGCTGCGACACCGCGGACATGGTCACGCCGAGGATCTCGGCGATGTCGCAAACGCAGATCTCCTTCATCTCGGCGAGCAGCCAGGCGATGCGCAGTCGGGTCGGACTGCCGGCGATCGAGAGCCGCGCCGCGAGCTCGTCGATGTCGGGCGTGAACTTCATCTGCTCGCGCAACTGGGCGATGTTCTTCGCAGTCAGAGTCGGTCCGACGCATTTCATGGCAGCACCTTAGCGATCGCCCACGCAAGCGTCTCTCGAAGCTCGGCGACCTGTGCAGGCTGGAGATAGACAACCGCCTCTTCGAGCACCCGGTCGCGCGCCTTCAGCTTGGCGTCGGCCCACTGTTGCCCTTCTCCACGCTCGAGCGGAATCGACGAGAGAGCTTCATCCAGCGCGCCATCGAGCGATGCGACGAGTCTGCGCTCCTGTTCGGAGGTGAGACGCGCGTTCTCTACGACCTGGGCAGCCCAGCGCCGGGCGAGCGTCCGGAACTCCTCCCGGGACAGCTCGTGAATGTTCGCGCGCGTGTACCAGGAGGTCGCGCCGGCGACAGCCTTTGCCGCCGCGTCGGAGTCGAGTTCCTCACCGTCCAACCCGGCACTGCTCAGTTCGGCCTTCACGCGCTCAGAATCGCTTCCCGGCGTCGAGCGCATCAGGGTGCCGGAGTGGTCGACCTCGACCCTTATCGGGGGCTTCATGTTCTCCATTCGCACCAGCACGGGTGCGATCAAGTGGCCGCATCCGAGGCCCTCCACCCGAGATCAACCAAAACCGCTCACCTTGAGGACCGCGGGCGCCGGCGCGGGCCCGATGGAACGCGCACAGGCGAGCGAAACCGCGAGAGGGACAGGCATCGCACGCAGCATACTCAAGTATTTGCGCAAGCGCTGCAGACGTCCAGGGCCTTGTGGCCGGCCACCATGGGCAGGTGACCTCCGCATTCCGGAGGGAAGCCCCCAACGGGAGGCCGTTGAGTCGACTCTTTCACGACCCCCAGCACCGGTGGTTGCGCTTGAATTACACGCATGTTATTTGACGCCCCATGAATGCCTCTGGGTTCGGGTCCAAGGTCGTGCTCGACCTGACCGGCATCACCTACCGCCAGCTCGACTACTGGGCTCGAACTCGCCTGGTTGGCGCCTCGATCCGGCAGGCGGCCGGCAGTGGTTCACGCCGGGTGTACTCGTTCGAGGACCTGGTCGCGCTCCGCGTCATCGCGCGGCTGCTCGACGCTGGCGTGTCGCTCCAAGCGGTGCGGCGCGCTGTCGAGTACCTGAAGAGGCATACAGAGCGGCCCCTCGCCACACTCGGGCTCATCGCAAAGGGGAAGCGCGTCTTCGCTCTGACGGAAGACCCGACGAAGATGATCGAGGCGACGGCCCAAGGGCAAGTCGTCATCGCCATCGACGTCGAGCCGATCGTGAAGAACCTGCAGGCGGACGTCACGCAGCTGAGCGCCACACGCGAAATCGATGTGCGAGCGCGCGGCCGTGGCTACCGGGCAGTGCTCACCCCGGATCTCGAGGCAGGAGGTTACACCATCGAGGTGCCGGAACTGCCCGGCTGCATCACCGAAGCGGATGCGGTTTCCGAGGCGAAGCGCATGGCGCGCGAGGCAATCGAGGCATGGCTCGATGTCGCTGCGCCTCAGACCGTCCGCGGGCGCGCTCACGCGAGGTAACGAGCGACCCGAGTGGGCCGGATGGCTAGCATCGTCGCGTTGCGGATGATCAAGGCGCTCGTGCGCCTCGGCTGGTCCGTCGATCGCGCGAGTGGAACGAGTCACCATGTCCTGACCAAGGCGGGCCACCAGCCAATCACCGTTCCCGTCAAGAAGGGCAGAACGTTGAAGGAAGGCACCGCGCGCGCGATCCTCCGTCAAGCCGGGGTCCCGGAAGACGACTTCTTCGATGTCTACTGAACCCGACCCATCAGAGCTGCCTGCGCTTCTGTCGGATGAAGCCTGCGAGATCGGCCGGCGCGACCCGGATGGCGTGCAGGACCCGGACGTGCGGCACCTGGCCCTCGCCGCACAGCCGGTACACGGTCGCCGTGCATACGCCGAGACGTTCAGCCACCTGGCGAACCGTGAGAAGAGGTGGCCCCGCTCGCCGGTCTGGTAACAACCGGGTAACAAAATCCTTGGGATTCGGTGGGAGGAACGTGGTTCCTTGGGATCCGCGGTCGCGGCTAAGGGTGCGATTCGATGAGGGCTGGGGAGATTCGGGGAGGGTTGTGGACTCCCCTTGCGCAGACTCCGAAGCCGAAGGCCACTGGTTCGAATCCAGTAGCGCCCGCCATTCCACGGAGTTGGAAGCGGGGTCGTTTTCGGGAGGGCCTCCGGGCCCTCCGACCTGGTTTTCGTCCGCTGGTAACAACCGGGTAAGAATCAGCGGGGATCACCGAGCTTCAACGAGGAACCCGGGCACGACATGGCCGTAGACCATCGCCAGCGATTGACGAGCGGCGGATCGTTGCGAAGCTGCGTTTTACCTGAGCACGTCGCTCGCCTGCGCTTCAGCGATGAATGCCTGCACGTCCTCTTCGACCAGGAAGCCGTCCTTCTGCAGCTTGCGCGCCGCTTTCGCGACCGCCTTCACATATCCGTCGTGGTCCTTGTAGCGTTCCTCGAGCGACTTGCGCGAGTCGCCGTTCTGCAGGCGCTCTTTCTTGGTGGTCGCGAACGGAATGTTCTGGCCGTCAGACTCGCACCCGTCGGGTCCACCGAACTCGGCGCGGCGCAGCGCCCAGCCGGTGGTGGTCGCGACCGGCGCCTCGACGCCGGGCATGCGCACGCCGGCGATCTCGTTGCCGTCGTGGTCCACCTTCGATACGAAGATCGGGTAGGAGCGGCGTCCCAGCAGCGACGGCGGGTAGTTCGAGATGATCCCGTTTTCGAAGCTGGAACCGAAGTCGAGGGAATAGCGGGTGGTGATCACCCCCGTGTACATGACGCCGGGGATGCTCGGCCAGCCGAGCTCGTGCTGCGGCACGACGCCGGTCTGGAAGCCGGGCCGCGTGACCGCCCACGCGCGGTGGCCGCCGCGCGGGATCTCGCTTTTCGGCGGCCTGATCCCATAGCTCACCCACTCGTCGAGCGCGAGCAGCAGCGCGCGGTGCGCGCGATAGGGGCTGACGCCGTTGGTGAACTGCTGGCAGACGCCTCTGTCGGTGACGTCGCCGACGCCGTGCGACTGGCCTGACATCAGGTAGTAGCGGACGTTTTCGGGATCCCTCAGGTCCTCGCCCTCTGTGTCGGTGTGCAAGAGCGACCCTGCCTTGACCCAGTACTCGTTCGACGTGTTCACCTCGAAGCGCATCGGGCAAGTGTTGCTCGCGGTGCAACTCTCGCTGCGCCCGGCTGTCCTGCCGCTCAGGTGATCCCTCATCACCTGGTGCGCGAAGGGGAAAATACCCTCCGGATAGAGGTGGTTCTGGCGGTTGCGCTCGGTCCTGCCGGTCTGGCCGTAGCGATAGTTGACCTGGTCGCCGCTGCCGCCGCCGGTGTGGCTCAGGATGCCGTCGAGCACCCGCCGGCCCTGCAGATCCGCGTTGAACCCCAGCCTGTGGAAGTCGTTCAGCGTGCGCGAGGGCTGTGAAATCGAATAGCTGTAGGTGTGCTGCACGTGCCCTGCGAGCAGGTTGCCTTCGGCAGCCGTTGCATGCCGCAGGAAGCTCACCCAGTCGCGCGTCGCCGCCAGGCCGACCCCCGAGACCACCGGATCCTTGGCGGTGTAGGTGAACTCGTAGATCGCGCTTTGCTGGAAGCGCGTGCCGGCGGGCAGCAGCCGGATCTGCGTAGGGGAGGCGTATTCCCACTCGCTCTCGAGCATCGTCCTGGGCGTATCGTCCAGCCGCGCGCGCACGGTGAGCTTGGCCAGGGACTTCACGAGGCTGTTCGCCGGGAAGGTCAGGGTGGCGGCGGTGGTGGTGGCGTTGTCGAACACGAGGTATTCGTACGACGGCCCCGGCAGGCCGGTCAGCCTGGGCACCGAGATCTTCATGTTGGCGGTGCCGGTCGCGCCGAAGTCCCAGCCGTTCGCGGCGACGGCAAAGCCGTGCCGCATGACGAAGCCGTCGCCGGCATCCGCCGCCGTGCTCGGATCGTTGGTCAGGTCGACCTGGTCCAGCCTTCCCAGGCGCATCTGGCCGCGGTTGTTGAAGTCGAAGAACAGCCGCTGGTTTCCGTTCGCCAGGTTGATCGGCTTCAGGATGAACACATCCATCGAGTACTCGGCCATGCCGTCGGCGTTGCGCGTGGCGAGCTCGATGTCGGCGATCACCTTGTTAAGCGGGTCGTTCGGGTCGAGCACGCCCCTGACCGTGCCGCGCAGCTTTTCGTACTGGCCGACCGAACCGAAGCTCAGGCCGCCGAACGTCGGCGACTGCCCGGGGAACATGGTCGGCGACTGCGAGCGCGCAGGGTCCCAGGTGACGCTGGTGATCCGCGCCTCGACGAGCGTGGGGGCCAGCGCGAACGCTGCGAAAATGGCAAACGCGATGGTTCTCATGGATCCCCCTCCTCATTGCAGAACGCTGTTTGCTGCTCGAGCTCGCGACGGGTCGCTCTCGCCTTTACGGAACCGCCGCTGCGTTCGCCTGATTGATGAGGAACGTTGCATCCTCCGGCAACAGCAGCCGCGCTCCCACGAGCGCGTTTGCCGCCGCGGTCACCTTGGCGACGTAGTCGGCATGCGTCGGATAGCGCTCCTGCAACGACGGCCGCGGATCGCCCACCGCGTTCCGCTCGCCGGGCGTACGGAAGAACGGAATGAACCCGCCGTTCAGGTCGCAGGAATCGCCCTCGCTGAACCCGGCTTTCCTTACGCCCCAGCCGACATACGTCCCAACCGGCACCAGCAGCATGGTGCTCGGCAGGCCGGAGACGGTGTTGCCGTCCGCGTCCACCAGCGGTACGCGCACGCTGTAGGCACCGCGCCTGATCGGCGGCTCAGCCATCACGCCCGAGATGTCCTCGACGTTGAACAGCGGTCCGCGGTCCAGATAGAACTTCTGCGTGGTAACGCCCTCGAGCGTGAACTTCACTGCCGGCATATACGGATAGTGGATGGCGGAGAGCGGCACCAGCGTGCCCGACTTGAGCGTCGGGTACAGGCTCGCCGGCGGCTCCCTGCCATGCACGATCCATTCGCGGAGCGCGACGAGCAGCGCCCGCTGCCCGTGGATGAAGGGATTCGGGTTGTTGGGCAGCTGGCAGCCTGCGGGCGGAGCGGGGATGACCGTGGGCGGCTGCTGGAGGACATTGCCGCCGCCATGGCGCGTGGCCGCGTACAGATAGATCCGCACGTTCTTCGGAATCTTCAGATCGTGCTTGCTCTCCGAGTCGGTGGTGACGAGCGCCATCAAGGCCTGCCAGTACTCGGTGTCGGTGTTCGTGTGGAAGATCTTCGGGCAGCTGCGGGTCCTGCGGCAGCGATCGAGCTGGCCCGCGGTGACGCCCGAGAGCTTGTCGTGGCTGACGCCCCAGGTCTGCGACGATTCCGCGCCTGGATACTGGCGCTCGGTGTGCTGCGTCCCCGAGAGGCGATCCGGCTGGCCGAAGCGCACGTTGAACGCGCCGCGGTTCGAAGACTTGTGGGGGATGGCGCCCTCCAGGACCAGGTTGCGGTTCTCGTCCTGGTTGAATCCGAGCTGGATGAAGGTGCGGATCCAGCGGCCGCTCTGGGACGAGCCATAGATGATCGCGTTCTTGATCGAGTTGCCGAGCGGATTGTCGGGTATCGCCGCGGCTGCGGGACAAGAAACGTGGTTGCGCCCCTCGAGCCCGTCGTCGTCGTCGTCGTCGTCCCTGCCCCGCGCCTCGTCGCGGTCCTTGGGTCCGCAATGGCCCGTGCTCGCGCCGTTGCTGTTCCTCAGGAAGGAGATGAAGTCGCGCGTCGCCGCGAAGCCCAGCCCCAGCACGGTCGGATTCTTCGCGTCGTAGAGCAGCTCGTAGATGTGGTTCGTGTCGAAGTTGCCCTTCAGGCAAACCTTGGTGGTGCTCGGCGCGCCGGGGAATGGCGTCGCCGAGCAGTCGGCGAACGCCCAGTCGCCGTTCGGAATCGTCTCGCGCGCGTCGTCCTGATGGACCCGCCGCGTGAGAGTCGCGCCGGCGTTGTTCGTGCTGACCGCCTCGTACGAGGGCGGTGTCGTGATGTTCACGGTGCTCGCCGCCGCAGTGAGGATGTATTCGGCCCGGATGCGGTTGACGATCTCGCTGTCGTTCCTGTTCTTCGCCACGGGAATCCGGACTTGCAGCCCGGTGGCTACGTCGCCCTCCCAGCCGTTGTCGGAAAGGACGAATCCCTGCCGCAGCACGAACCCGTCGCCGGCGGTAGTGTCACCTGCGCCCCCGACATTCAGCTCCAGGCTCCTGACGTTCCCGCGGTTCGGCACGTCGTGGAGCAGGGTGCCGTTCGCCTTCGACATGTCCACCGGCTTGCTCAGCCAGAAATCCACGTTGTACTCGACCATGCCGTGCGCGTTGCGCGGCGCGAGCTTGATGTCGGTGATGACCTCGTTCAGCAGATCGTTCGGATCCACCTCACCGAAGACGATGCCGCGCAGCGTCTCGTACTGGCCCACGCTTCCGAACGAGGCGCCACCGTACGCGACGGCGCGCGAGTTGATCTGGATCTTGGTGACGCGAGCTTCCGCTGCTCCTGCCAAGGCGAGCGGCAGCAGCCCGACCAATGCCACTTTGACTGAACGACGCATCGTTTCCCCCTCTCGAAAAGCGATCGACGAGGCCCGGCAGCCTCTCCGCGTACGAGCGGCGGCGGACCGACCAATTGCTGCCTGGAGCGCGCGTTTCAAGGGTGCTTGCGTCAAGGTTCGAGCCGCGCGAACCAGAAAACATCGGGCCTGTTTCAGCAGATCAGATGGCGATCAGCCACGCAGCGCCGCGTCGCCCTTTTGCGCGTGCCCGAGGCGGCTACTTGCCCCGGGCAGCGGCGGCCAAGATCAGATCTGCGATCTCTTGTGGGTGGGAGACCAAGGAAAGGTGACCTGCCTCTAGCTCGACGGTTGTCGCTTTCATGCGTGCTGCCAGAAATCGTTCCAAGTCAGGCGAGATCGTCTGATCGAGTTTCGAGACCGCATACCAGCTCGGTTTGGAGCGCCAAGCAGCCACTGTGGTTCGCCCGCCGAACAGAGAGGCGGCGGTGGGTTCTTGTTCGGCATAAAGGACTTCTGCCTTTTCGTGCGCGACACCGTTCGCGAAATATTTGAGAAAAGCCTCCTCGGAAAGATTGGTGAAGCCATCGCGTTCCTGGACGCCTGCCCGCACCGGCATGGTGGGGAACTTTCCGGATAGGGCGACGAAATCCTCCCCCGCATCGGGTGCCCGCGCTGCAACATAGACAAGCGCCGTGACCTTCGGGTCCATTCCCGTTTCGCTAATGACGGTGCCGCCCCAGGAATGGGCGACCAGCACGGTCGGTCCATCTTGCAGCGCCAAGGCACGGCGTGTCGCGGCGGCAGAATCGGCGAGCGATGTCAGTGGATTTTGCACCGCAGTTACGTGCAAGCCGGCCGCCTGAAGGCGCGAGATGACCTCGGTCCAGCTGGAGCCGTCCGCCCACGCCCCGTGCACCAGCACCACATTGCGCGCTTCCGCCGGCTTGGCGGCCTGCGCTGACGCCTCCGCAGCGAAGAGCATCGCCGAAAGCATGCTGACCGCGACCACCGCCAATTTCCATAGCGTCTTCATCTCATCGTCTCCGGCAGTCCCGCACGGGACAGCTGACCTCCGCAATGCAACCGGCATGCCACGGTCGTCCTGAGCCGCTCCGGCCGCGCCGCGCGCCCGACGAGGAGCTCGAGCCCTGTCAAAAGACCGAACAGTGCTTGACCGAATTACGGCGGGCGAGGCGCGTTTTCAGGATGCCTTCGAGTGATCCAGGACTGGCACGCCCCCTGCTTTGCAATCCTTGCAAGGAGGCTGGCCATGCGCGGAAGTCGTCACGACGAAGGACGTGCTGTTGCACTCGCCGACCATCGTCCAGGACTTCGCGCAATCTCCTGCGCGGCTCGTGCGGAGCAATTAGGAGTAGAGCCATGATGACTCGACGCGAAATCCTGGTGGGCAGTCTGGTTCTCGGTGGCGCGGCGGTCGCACAGCCGGCGGGCAAGGGCAGCGGCATCGCCACCTCCACGCGCGGCGACGCGTTCCTCGGCAAGCACACGCCCAAGCCGCTGCCGTTCGATCCCAAGAAGCTGACGGGGATATCGGAAAAACTGATCGTCTCGCACCACGACAACAACTACGCCGGCGCGGTCAAGAACCTGAACAAGGTCGAGGAGGCGCTGGCGCAGATCACGCCCGACACGCCCGGCTTCACCGTCTCGGGCCTGGAGGCGGCCAAGCTCAAGTTCACGAACTCGATGATCCTGCACGAGATGTACTTCGAGAACCTGGGCGGCGACGGCCATGGTGTCGGGTCGGCGACCGAGAAGGCGCTGGTGCAAGCCTACGGCTCGCATGCCCGCTGGGAGGAGCTGTTCCGAGCCCTCGGCAACTCGCTGGGCG
>Ga0209488_10005066_pt1 | contig 10165 bp, 9 predicted proteins | sample Rivendell_Oct201_8_FD_188349 | JGI IMG/M metagenome (GOLD analysis project Ga0209488, IMG submission 188349) | Vadose zone soil microbial communities from the Eel River Critical Zone Observatory, Northern California, USA -... | ecosystem: Environmental > Terrestrial > Soil > Vadose zone >... | reverse complement strand
CGGTCTGACGGAGGGAATCGGCTATCGTCTAGGGGGCTGCTGCCATCCCATTCCCGGCGACCGTATTATCGGTCTGATGGTGCCCGGCTCGGGCTGCGTCATCCATTCGATCGATTGCGAGGTGCTGGATCGCCATCAGGACAGCATGGCCGATTGGATCGACGTTCGCTGGAAGGATTATGCCGGCGCATTCTCGGTCGCCCGCATCATGGTCCGGGTGAAGAACACGGCCGGGGCGCTGGCCTCCATCGCCAATGTCATCGGGCAGAACGGGGCCAACATTTCGAATCTGAAGATTTCCAACCGCAATCCGCTGTATTTCGAGTTCCAGGTCGACGTGGAAGTGCGCGACGCGGCGCATCTGGAAAATCTCATCCGCGCCCTGAAAGTCGATCCGACCGTCGAGGCTGTGGAGCGCGTGCGCGGCCTGGATACGGATGGCGAAGGCGCCCATCCGCCGGTCGCCGAAACCCAGGGGCTGCTGCCCTTCGAACATGCAAGACATTGAGAGCAGCCACTCCGCCTTTCCCGAGAGAGGCGGCCCATGACCCGATTGCGTCTTGGGGTGAACGTCGATCACGTCGCGACCATCCGCAATGCGCGCGGCGGCTCGCATCCCGATCCCGTTCGCGCTGCGAAGATGGCGATGGCAGCGGGCGCGGACGGCATCACCGCCCATTTGCGCGAAGACCGCCGCCACATCAACGATGAGGACCTCGCCTCGCTCCTGCGCGCAAAATTGCCACTGAACCTGGAGATGGCCGCCACCGATGAGATGCTGGCGATTGCGCTGCGCACGCGGCCCCATGCGTGCTGCATCGTGCCGGAGCGCCGCGAAGAGCGCACCACGGAAGGCGGGCTCGATGCCGCGGGTGCGCAGAATCGCCTCAAGCCTATGGTATCGGCGCTCAAAGAAGCCGGCATCTTGGTGACTCTGTTCATCGAAGCGGACCCGCGCCAAGTTCAAGCCGCGCGCTTCCTCGATGTGCCGGTCGTGGAACTGCATACCGGCGCCTATCATGACGCTGGCCTGGCAGGGGATCGGGCAGGGGTGGCCCGCCAGCTCGAAGCATTGCGCAAGGGTGCGCGCGAAGCCGCGTCCTTAGGTCTTGAGGTGCACGCTGGCCACGGCTTGACCTATGCCAATGTCGGCCCCATCGCCGCGATCCCCGAGATCGTCGAATTACAGATTGGTCACTTCTTGATCGGGGAAGCGGTTTTCGCCGGCCTCGACACTGTGGTTAAGCATATGCGTGCGATGATGGACCAGGCGAGGGAGGCGTTATGATCATCGGCTTGGGCAGCGATCTTATCGACATCAGGCGCGTCGAAAAGACTCTGGACCGCTACGGGCCGCGCTTCATCGAGCGCATCTTCACCGACGTCGAACAGAGAAAATCCGAACGGCGGGCCGCCCGGGCAGCCAGCTATGCCAAGCGTTTTGCCGCCAAAGAGGCCTGCGCCAAGGCGCTGGGGACTGGGTTAAGAGCCGGGGTCTTTTGGCGCGACATGGGGGTGGTCAATCTGCCTTCCGGTCAGCCAACCATGAAACTCACGAAAGGTGCAGCCAAACGGCTCGCGGACATCACGCCGAAAGGCATGACCGCGCACATCAATTTGACCATTACCGATGATTATCCCTTGGCGCAGGCGATTGTGATAATTACGGCTGTGGCGGAAGCGCCGCAGAGCAAAGAGAATTCATGAACACTATATAGATGATACCCGCGCCGCTCTTGACGCATGTCAACCGCTCCGCTTCCGTGGCACAACGTCCGGAAGACAAAAGAAAAAGGCCAGCCTAGATGGCTCCTGAAGACCTGAATCAGACCGCCGCGGGCATCCCTCCCGCGGGCGCCACCGGCAAGCCGGCCAAAAAGCAGGAATCCTGGCTGGAGGTGGTGAAAACCATCGTCTACGCGCTGCTGATTGCCGGCGTCATCCGCTCTTTCATCTTCCAGCCTTTCAACATCCCGTCGGGTTCGATGGAAGGCACCCTCCAGGTCGGCGACTATCTGTTCGTCTCCAAGGCGGCCTATGGCTATAGCCGCTATTCCTTCCCCTTCGGGATCCTGCCGTTCTCGGGGCGCTTCTTCGCCTCGACGCCGACGCGCGGCGATGTCGTGGTGTTCAAGTTCCCCGGCGACAACTCGACGGACTACATCAAGCGCCTGATCGGCTTGCCGGGCGACCGCATCCAGATGAAGGACGGCGTGCTCTACCTCAACGACAAGGCGGTGCCGAAAGTCCACGTCGACGACTATGTCGAGGATTTCGGCGGCATGCCCCATCACGTGCCGCAATTTCGCGAAACTCTTCCCAATGGCGTCAGCTACAACGTGCTGGATCGCGATCCACAGGGCGACCTCGACAATACGCAGGTGTTCGTGGTGCCCGAGGGCCATTATTTCATGATGGGCGACAATCGCGACAATTCCGCCGACAGCCGCGCCAACGTGGGCTATGTTCCGTTCGAGAATTTCGTCGGCAAAGCGGAAATCATCTTTTTCTCCACCAATGGCAGCGCGCATTTCTGGGAAGTCTGGAATTGGCCGTTCGCCATCCGCTACGGCAGGCTCGGCAAGGTCGTCTACTGATTTGGACCTGGGTCCGCTCGAAGAACGGCTCGGCCATCGTTTTCACAATCGCGATCTTCTCAAGCTCGCGCTGTCCCATGCCAGCATCGGCGCGGCATCGAATGAACGGCTGGAGTTTCTCGGAGACCGGGTGCTTGGCTTGATCGTTGCGGAACGGCTCCATGCCGATTTTCCGGACGAGCCCGAGGGTGGTCTGGCGGTAAGGCTGAATGCGCTGGTGCGCGGCGAGGCCTGCGCTCAGGCGGGCGAGGCGGCGGGACTTGCGCCCTATCTGATTATGGCGTCCTCGGAATCGGGAAGCGGCGGGCGGCGCAAGAGCGCCATCCTTGCAGGCGCCTGCGAGGCGGTGATCGCGGCGGTCTATCTGGACGGCGGCTTGGAAGCGGCGCGCGGCTTCGTCTTGCGTTATTGGCAGGAATTGTTCGCATCGTTGAAAACCGAATTGCGCGATGCCAAGACGGCGCTGCAGGAGTGGGCGCAGAATGGCGCGCGCGCGCAAAAGTCTCAGCCGGTCTATGCCGTGAAGCAGCGGATCGGTCCAGACCATGCGCCGGTCTTTACGGTGGAGGTTCGCATCGCCGGCCAGCAATCCGAGCAGGGTGAAGGCTCGACCAAGCGGGACGCCGAACAGGACGCGGCGCGGCGGGTGTTGTTGCGGCTCGGCCTGTGGGAGGAATGAACAAAGTGAAGACACGTTGCGGCTTTGTGGCCGTTCTGGGTGCGCCCAATGCCGGCAAGTCGACGCTGGTCAATGCGCTGGTCGGCCAGAAAGTCTCCATCGTTACCCAGAAGGTGCAGACCACGCGCATTCCGGTGCGCGGCATCGCCATCCGCGGCGATGTGCAGATCGTGTTCGTCGACACGCCGGGGATTTTCGCTCCCAGACGGCGGCTCGACCGTGCCATGGTGAAGGCGGCGTGGGGCGGGGCAGCCGATGCCGATGCGATCTTCGTCATGGCAGATGCGCCGGAACTGTCTGCCAACCCGAATGGCCTCGCGGCGGGCGACACCGACCGCATCATCGAAGGGCTGAAACAAGCGGGCCGGCGCGCCGCTCTCGTGCTGAACAAGATCGATGCGATGCGGCGCGATGCACTGCTGCCTTTGGCCGCGCGCCTTCAAAGCTCGGATGTATTCGATCGCACCTTCATGGTCTCGGCGACCAAGGGCGATGGGCTTGGAGAACTGCTCGATTATGCCGCCGGCTTCATGCCGGAGGGGCCGTTTCTTTATCCCGAGGATCAGGTCGCCGACATTCCCTCGCGCCTGCTTGCCGCCGAGATCACCCGCGAGAAGCTCTATCTCAGGCTGCATGATGAGCTTCCCTATGCGTCCACCGTGACGACGGAGAGCTGGAAGGACCACAAGGATGGCTCGGTGCGTATCGATCAAACCATCTTTGTCGAACGCGAGAGCCAAAAGGGCATCGTCATCGGCAAAGGCGGGCTGACCATCAAAGCCATCGGCGAGGCGGCACGGCGCGAAATGGAAGAATTGTTCGGCCGCCGCGTGCATCTGTTTCTGCACAGCAAGGTCGCCGCAGGCTGGGGAGACAGCCATGAACATTACCGCGAATGGGGCTTGGAATTCCCAAAGGATCAATGAGTTGAACAGATATCCTCATCCTGTGGATAAATTCCGCCCCCAGCCTGTGAGCAACTTAGACCTCCCCACCAGGGGAAGGTGGAGTTTCGAGTCATGGAATGGGCTGACGACGCCATCGTGCTGAGCCTGCGCGCCCATGGCGAATCCAGCGGCATATTGGAGGCGCTGACGCGGGGTCATGGCCGGCATCTGGGACTCGTGCGCGGCGGTTCGTCCTCCAAGGGCCGTGCCGTGCTGCAGCCGGGCAACCGCGTGAGACTGGTTTGGCGGGCGCGGCTGTCCGAACATCTGGGCATCTTCACCGTCGAGCTGGCGCGAGCGCGGGCGGGTGACATCTTCGAGCAGCGCGCGGCGCTTTCGGGATTGAATGCGCTCTCGGCCGTCGCTGCGGCGGTGCTTCCCGAACGCGAGCCGCATGAGGCGGCCTATGAAGGGGCCGATGCGCTCCTCGATGCAATTGCCGGCCATGATTTTGCCGATTGGGCGCCTCTGTTCGTGCATTGGGAAATCGGGCTTTTGAACGAGCTCGGCTTTGGTCTCGATCTGGCGCGCTGTGCCGCAACAGGAACGGGCGATGATCTCATCTATGTCTCGCCCCGTACCGGCCGTGCCGTTTCGCGCGAAGCGGGCGAGCCCTATCGCGACCGCCTCCTGTCCTTGCCGGCGTTCCTGCTCGGTCGGCAGGCGGGCGACCCGCGAGCCGGCGATCTTCACGCCGGTCTCCAATTGACCGCGCATTTTCTCGATCAATGGCTGCTCATGCCGCACGACAAGATGATGCCGGAAGCGCGTACACGGCTTACCGATCTTGCCGCTCGCGCCGCCACCGAATCGGCTTAATGCTTCGAGACGCCAAGCCGCCTCATCCTGAGGAGCGCGCGAAGCGCGCGTCTCGAAGGAGCGGCTTGGCTCCTCAGCATGAGGAGTTTGTTTGATATGGGTGAAATTCCTTTCAAGGACGACATCCGTCCGGAGCCGTTGGGCAAAGCGCTCTCCGAGCGCTATCTCGCTTATGCGCTTTCCACCATCAGCTCGCGCGCGCTTCCCGATGCGCGCGATGGGCTCAAGCCGGTGCACCGGCGCATTTTGCACGCGATGCGCGAACTCGGTCTCAATCCGGCGGCCGGCTTCAAGAAATGCGCCCGCGTGGTCGGCGATGTCATCGGCAAGTTCCATCCCCATGGGGATCAGGCGGTCTATGACGCGCTCGTCCGCCTCGCACAGGATTTCGCGGTCCGCTATCCGCTGGTCGAAGGCCAAGGAAATTTCGGCAATGTCGACGGCGATAACCCCGCGGCGATGCGTTACACCGAAAGCCGGCTGACCGCGGTCGCCGACGCCCTGCTTCAGGGCATCGGAGAAGACGCCGTCGATTTCCGCCCCACCTATGACGGCGAAGACCGTGAGCCGGTTGTCCTTCCCGGCGCCTTTCCCAATCTCTTGGCCAATGGCGCCACCGGCATCGCCGTCGGCATGGCGACATCCATCCCGCCGCACAATGCCGGCGAACTCTGTCAGGCCCTTATCGCGCTGGTGGAGAACCCCAAGGTCCAGGACCGCACGATCTTCAAACTCGTCAAAGGTCCCGACTTCCCCACCGGCGGCATCGTCGTCGACGATTCGGCGACCATCCAAGAGGCCTACCGCACCGGGCGCGGCGGTTTCCGGTTGCGCGCGCGCTGGCGGCGCGAGGAAGGCGCGCGCGGCACCTATCAGATCGTCGTCGACCAGATTCCCTATCAGGTGCAGAAGGCCAAGCTCATCGAACGCATCGCGCAATTGATCGAGGAGAAGAAACTTACCGCGCTGGAAGATGTGCGCGACGAATCCACCGAAGATATCCGCATCGTCCTGGTTCCCAAGAGCCGCACGGTCGAGCCGGAGATCCTGATGGAACAATTGTTCCGCCAGACCGAGTTGGAATCGCGCATCAGCCTCAATCTCAATGTCCTCGACAAGGGCGTGACGCCGCGCGTGATGAGCTTGCGCGAAGCGCTGGAGGCGTTCCTCGATCACCGGCGCGACGTTCTTGGCCGCCGCACCCGCCATCGGCTCGCTCATATCGCCGATCGGCTGGAGGTTCTGGACGGCTATCTCGCGGTCTATCTCAACCTCGACAAGGTTATCAAAATCATCCGCACCCAGGATGAGCCCAAGCCCAAATTGATGGCTGCGTTCAAGCTCACCGACCGTCAGGCCGAAGCGATCCTCAATATGCGGCTGCGCGCGTTGCGCCGTCTGGAAGAGATGCAGCTCCGCGAGGAGCACGATGCCCTCGTCAAGGAACAGAAGGAACTGAAGCGGCTTCTCGGCTCGGAGAAATTGCAGTCTGAGAAACTGATCGAAGAAATCCAGGAGATCGACCAGCGGTTCGGATTGAAAACTCCGCTCGGCCGCCGCCGAACGGAATTCGCCAAGGCTGCGGAACTGGCCGAGCTCCAGGCGATTGCGGAGGAGACCAGCGCCGTCGCCACCATGGTCGAAAAGGAGCCGGTGACGATCATCTGTTCCGATAAACTCTGGATTCGCACGCTCAGGGGCCACCAGGACCAGAGCGAGGCGGTGAAATACCGCGAAGGCGACCGTGGCAAATCCTGGCTGCACGCGGAAACCACCGACAGGCTGATGCTGTTCGCGACGGACGGACGCTTCTTCACGCTCGATTGCGCCAAGCTCCCCGGCGGACGCGGCCTCGGCGAACCCTTGCGCGATTTTATCGACCTGCCGCCGGAGACCGATATCGTCGCGATGTTCGTGCATCGCGAAGGACGCAAGCTTCTTCTGGGTGCGATGTCCGGCCACGGATTTGTCACGGCGGAAGATGATGCGGTGGCGATGACGCGTTCCGGCAAGAAGGTGATGAATGTGCCGCCGGGCATCGAAGCGACCGTCGCCACCTTCGCCGAAGGCGACACGGTTGCGGTGCTCGGCACGAACCGCAAGCTGCTGATATTCCCGTTGGCCGATGTGCCGGAGTTGGGACGCGGCCGCGGCGTCATCCTGCAGCGTTACAAGGACGGGCATCTTGTCGATGCGCGCGTGTTCGATTGGAAGGAGGGCCTACGCGACGCCAATGGGCGCACCTTCACCCCGGCAGAACTCAAGGATTATCGCGGCGCTCGCGCCCAGGCAGGACGTGTCGTGCCGCGTGGCTTCTCCAAGGCGAACAAATTGGGGTGATCCATCTGTCATTCCCCAAAGGGAATGTCATTCCCGGCCGAAACGGCGGAACGCCGTGAGGGGAAGGGAATCTCTTCGCCGAATGGTTTCCCTTCCCTCACCGCGGCTAGCGCCGCGGCTCGCCGGGAATGACAATCCATAAGTTGTCTAGGGGAGCGCGTGGCCAAGCGCGATGTGGACTCGCCCCTTCCCGCCGGGTAAGCCGGTCGGGCGTGTTTTAGACCCGGAGACTCTGTGACTTCCTATCACGGCGTCTATATCAATCTCGACCGCAGTGTGGCGCGGCGCTCTGCTATGGATGCGCAAATCGCCGCATTCGGGCTTACGGATCGCTACAGCCGTTTTGCCGCCGTCGACGGCAGCTCGCTGCCGCCTTCGCGGAGCGGGCTTCGTCAAGGGGAACTGGGCGCGTTTTTCTCTCATATGCGCGCACTCGAGGCGGCGCGGTCGTCGCGTGATGGCGCGATCCACATCATGGAAGACGATGCCCTATTGACGGGGCATGTCCGCCCCGTCATCGAAGATGCCATCGGGGCGGGACTGTTTCAGCGCTTCGATATTCTGTTCACGGATATTTTGGCGCCGCCCCAGCTCGGCATGCTGAAGGCACTGAAGAGCGCCTTCGACCGCGTCGAAATGTCTGGTCGGCCGGCGCTCCGTCTGTCCGATCTTCAAGTGCTCGACCTCGCCGGGCAGAACTTCTCGTGCCTGACCTCTTATGTGGTCGGCGAGAATGCGATCGACCGCATGCTCGCCCTTTACGCCGAGGAAGCGAAGACCGGCCCTTCAAAGCCGGTCGATCTCTTCGTCCGCGATTGCATCGGCATGGGAAAGCTCCGCGCGGCTTTTCTGTTTCCCTTCATCACCAGTCTGCGCCTGGAAGAGATCGCGGCAAGCACGATCGGCGGTTCGACGCTCGCGGTAAATCCCTCGGTGATCGTGCTCGCGGTGCTGCGCTATCTGTTTTTCGTGAATCGCGATCTCGCCAAAGCCAAAGCGTTTCTCGACGCCGCGACAAAAGAAAATCGGCGGCCGAAGAATCCGCACCACGACATGATTGTCCAGGCGCTCGAATTCGTCATGTCCGCCGATTTTCAGGAGTTCTGAGCTCCTGGAAAGATGCTCTAGGCGTGTCCCGTCACCAGCCACAGCACGAGGATGATTGGGATCGGAATGCCTATGAGCCAAAGCAGTGCAGAGCGCATTGTTTCGCCTCTCATTTTGTCACAAAGGTGATAATGAGCGAGGCGCGCAGACGTTCCCCGAAGCTTGCGCTAGCGGCGAACGTCTATGGCTTCCGCCGCAATTCGTAGAAGGCGATCGCCGCCGCATTGGATACGTTGAGGCTTTCCATGTCGCCGCCCATGGGGATGGAGGCGGAAATATCGCAGCGCTCGCGTACCAGCCGCCTCAGACCCACACCTTCCGCGCCCAGCACAACGGCCGCATCGCCCGGGGGCGCCGCCTCGCGCAGAGTGGAATCACCATCACCCGCCAACGCGATGCGCCAGAACCCGAACCGGCCAAGCTCTTCGAGCGCGCGCGCGATGTTGACGACGCTCACCCGCGGCACGATGTCCAGCGCGCCGGAGGCGGCTTTGGCCAGCACCCCGGATTCCGGCGGCGCATGCCGGTCCTGGACGATCACCGCGGCAAGGCCGAAGGCCGCGGCGGAACGCAGGATGGCGCCTTCATTATGGGGGTCGGTCACCTGGTCGAGAACGGCCACCAAGCGTTGGCCGGGCTTGGCCCCCGCCAGGACGTCCTCCAGATCGAGGGGCGGGAGGGGTTCGCAAAGGAGAGCCACGCCTTGATGCACCGCGCCCGGCGGCAGCATGCGCGAGATACTGTCCGGCGCAGCCATCGTGGGCGCGATTCCGCGACGGACAAGGATTTGGCCAAGCTCGATTTGCGCCCGATCGGTCACCAAGGCCCGCCGGATCTTGCGCCGCGGATTGCCCAGGGCAGCCCGCGCCGAATGGAGCCCGTACAGCCAAAAGCTGCTGGCGGAGGCTGGAGCCGGCCTCTCGTTTCGTCCTTCCCGGATCGGCCCGGTCTTGCGCTTTTTCGTGGCCACGCTAGGCTGCTCCATCTGTCGTTGGGGGGCCGGCACACAGCCACAGGCGGTGTGCGGTAACCTGTTGTCAACTCTCTATTGACAGTGCGTCGCAATTCACCAATATGCGCCCTCCGCAGTTTCCTCCGGAGCGATAACGCTTTGCCGGCGTGCCCTCATGTCCCTGGCCCCCGGTTTTTGGCTTTAGCTAAGGCGAATGCATGCGGCCATTTTGGACGGTTCTTGGCGCCATTCTCTGGCATCACACGGGGGAGTGTCCCGAGCGGCAAAGGGGGCGGACTGTAAATCCGCTGGCGCAGCCTTCGTAGGTTCGAGTCCTACCTCCCCCACCAATCGGAAAACGATGTCGGGAAACAAGTCGGAAATCGGAACGGGAGTTGTGCGGCAGATGAGACACCGCTTCGGACATCGAATTCTGGCTTGTGAGTCCCAATATTCGGTTTCCGACGCGGGTGTAGCTCAATGGTAGAGCAACAGCCTTCCAAGCTGATGACGAGGGTTCGATTCCCTTCACCCGCTCCAACCCTGGCCCGTTAGGAGGGCTTTGGTTGGCACGCCAGTCAGGGTGGCGGGCTTTTAAGAAGAAATGAGGTGCATGTCATGGGCAAAGCGAAATTCGAGCGGAATAAGCCGCACTGCAACGTCGGCACGATCGGGCATGTCGATCATGGCAAGACGACGTTGACGGCGGCGCTGACCAAGGTGT
>Ga0209488_10005065_pt1 | contig 10165 bp, 11 predicted proteins | sample Rivendell_Oct201_8_FD_188349 | JGI IMG/M metagenome (GOLD analysis project Ga0209488, IMG submission 188349) | Vadose zone soil microbial communities from the Eel River Critical Zone Observatory, Northern California, USA -... | ecosystem: Environmental > Terrestrial > Soil > Vadose zone >... | reverse complement strand
AAAAAAATAGAGGGCTTTTTTGTGCTTCACTCCTCCTGAAAATGCATTTGGGAATCAGCTTTTTTTGGATTCTAGGTTCCTCGTCAACTTTTCGACTTTTTCGCTCGTACAAGCTTGTATGAGTCCAAAAAAGTAAGTGGCAGGTTTCCTGATGTGAAACATGAACATCGGGTGTCGTATGGAGTGTACTCAGGCTATGCTGTCAGTAGATCAATCAAATTGATATTTTGATTCTTTCGATGTTCAACTCTCACGATCTGTTTCCCAGCCAGAGTCCCGCCCCACGCACAATAAAATTTTGAGGCGCGTTTTACAGCCGTCTGCCGCCGGCATATAAGCCATTGATTGGGGTTTGATTGGGCTAGGCGGGCTCTGAATTTAGAGTCAGCTTGTAAGCCAGCTAACAGAAGCAAGCGGACTAAGGATCCATGATTGACCCAGAGCTGAGTAACACAACCAACTTTGAACCAAAACGGTACTTCAGTGGCTGCTATCGTGTTGCTGGTGCAGCCTGGAGCCAGACTTCTTACCTGGGAAACTGGATGCGCTTAGCCTGGCTCTTGTTTCGAAGGTGCTGCAGAAATGGCAACACGCAGCAATCCATGAGGGCATTGCTGATTTTGTTTCTGGGAGACAGCGTGGAAGAAGGGGAAGTTAGACATATTTCAGCAACAGTTGGCTGTTTCAATATCGTGGTAGTTGTGTTGAGGGTATGTCATGAATCGATGCATCGTCAACGACGGCATTCACTCGAAAGGCATAGTCAAGATGTAGTAGTAATAACACTTACCAATACGGACGCTTACTGTCGCATCCAATGAGTTCAGAAGCCTGGGGTGACCCCTCATGACTCGGACGGGTTTCTTCCCAGCCTCATCAGTCTCTTGAAAGCGCTTGCGGAGACCCCTCATTGCCCACGGGCAAATCACGTGTATTCGGCTATTTTCATGTCAGATTCTAGTGACATTCAAGGGGACATCTCCTTCTCTACTTCGACAGCAAAGGCAACCGTGTATCGCCTAGAGTTCAGGCACGGTTTACGTTAGCGCTGGGAGACTCGGTTAATCAACCGCCTCATCGGTGCCCCACAACTTGGAGAGCCCGGTATGGTACATTACACAATAATCTGGCAGCCGGGAAAAACAGTGACTCAGCCCAAGAAAAACCTGTGATAGACAACCCCATAGAACGACTCAGTCAACGTCAACCGCCTTGAAGGCCCAGCGTAAAGTCCGAAGCCTCAGTTCCAGTCCATTACTACATGGACAGCCCCACTTGCAGCTCTGAGCTCTGTCTCCACGTCAAGTTATGGTAACGCTCAGCACCGTACTGGAAGGCTCCCTTGAGGGAAATTATCAACTGCCGAGGCCAGCAATATCGCCATCTCGGGTCGCGGGTGTGCAGTACCTTGGCTGGGACACGCCCTATTCCTCCGTCTCGCTTGGCGTGTTTCGGGAAAACAGGCGACGACAAAAGCCGCTCGTGCGGCTGAGATGCCCCTATAAAGGTCAAAAAGGGACAAGATATCGGAACCCGACACAGAACAGGATGAAAGCTATTGGTTCTGGCATATTCTCCGGAGGAATTGTGCGTGCGACGCTGGACGACTGAGCACCAGGTAAATCAGTCCTCTCTCACTTCAACTCGCCGCGCCATTGTGAAGTGAGCGAGTAGCGTCACTCACTCATACTTTCAGCCTCGATGTCTTATCCTTGCCTTGCAAAAAGTCAGCCTCGAAAGTCAGCCTTATCGTTTGCTTCGAGCGACGGTACTAGTATTATTCTAGTCAACTGTCATCACTTTCCGGGCCAATTACTGTAAAGTCAGTCTCCCCGCAATGCAAATCCTATCGGCACTGACTGCCATAATGAGCTGCCGGGCCTGTTTAAGGCTCGAAACACAGAGTTCGCTTTGTCTGGCGATGTCGCAATTACTGGGTTCTGCCGCTATTTGAGGACGTGTCCACGGTTGCCCAGCAGCGAGCTCAAAGTCGTAACAACTCTGCTTGTCGAACGTCTCATTTATCGGGTTCTGTAGATCTCTGCAACTCACAAGTCAAGACTTGAACTACTAGCAGAATTTTGCCATCGCAGAATCCCATGCCAAACCGTGACTGTCCCCAATGTGTCAGGGTCCGAGTCTGCGTTCGACCCGTTTTGCGGGGGCGATAGGCTGGTGGCAAGCAACCTCGAGAAAGGTCGTCACGCCGCGAACCAGCCGACATGGTAAGTACAGAACTACCTGGTGGCAAGGTGACCCTTTCATCTAGTGCACCACTTCCACTCACGCGTTCACAAGCGCATACGCGTCCGCCTCCAGTGGAGTGCACTACCCGCGCCTCGTATACCTGCCAGTCTCGATATGCCTGCGCAATCATTTCTGCTTCTCCCGCAAGGACAGCTCCTTCTTTCCCCTGACACCTTTCCTATCTGTGATCATCGTGATCGGCTTGTTTAGCGCCTTCTCACGCTTTGTCGAGCTGCTCAGCTTCTTCTTTTGCTTGCCCTTCGGCGAGCCAAACTTTTCTCGGCCCTCACGGCCTCGTGCTATCGCCCATCACAGTCCGCCTCAGCCTTGCCTCCTTCCGCAGGTCAAGAATGTCGGTCTCCGATATGAATGCCGTCGCTTCGTCCGCGCCAGACGAGGCAGGCTTCTTGGTAGCTTCGAGTGAGGCGAGCCCCGCTTTGCTTTCGTGGTAGCTTGTACTAGTATTCGCGGGTCATCGATCAAGGGACGTCACCAGTATGACGAACAATGAACAACCCAACTGTGACCACCCGGCGACTGAACCGGGCGTCTCGGGCCCATTTGATCCCCGAAGTCGTCTAACAGCAGCAACGGCACGAGCATGCGAAACCAGAAACCATACCAGTTACCACCCCTGGTTCATCCCATCGTGGTGATCCACTCGACAAATGTCTAAGTGCGGATAAAAGACACCTACCCCACGTCCATGCTTGACTACATCGACCTAGACCTGATCAACAAATGGGTCAGTGGCACGTACCAAGGTCATCATTATACACTACTTGAAAATTCTATATCAGGGCTATTAATTGATCGCAATCCTCTTCGAGGAGGAATCATACAAAATCGACCTCCACAACAACTTACGAGTGAGGATCAATGGAGTGTGACCGAACTTGAATCACCCGCTCTTGGGAATAAGCATGTCGCCGCCGAAACTTGGCCAGGAGGCGGCGACGGCGCGCGCAGGACGACCGCCTTCCTGGTCTACAACCTCACCGAGAATTGATACCAGCTCCTCGCACATTTCGTATATGATGGCCGCCTGCCACCATCCTAGGCTGCCCGAACTTTTTGATAATGGCCCACTCGGCTGTAGTCACAAACAGCGTCCAAGCCGCAGTCCAGAATCTATGGCACGACGACGAAACCAACATATTTATGCAGCCTCTTATCAGGAAAATTCCAGAAAACAGCAAGCAGGAAGGAACGTCACGTACTTCGCTACACAAGACAAAAAGAGATCGGACACTAGCAGGATTCGAACCCACGCTCCCAATGTACAGATTTCTTGTCTGCACTCCCAATGAGCAGATTTCTTGTCTGCCCTCTCAAACGGAAACAGATTTCTTGTCTGTTACCGGACCACTCGGTTATGGTGTCATAGGTGTAATAGAGAGGGGATATGGTATGAACAATAAGACAAGGGTTTTCAAACACCTCATCTCGAGCATTCCTGCCGTTAATTAGTTAATATATTAAAGAGAGGAGTAATCACCTATGTGTTCCCTTCATTGACGATGACATCCAGGTATTCCGAGTCTCCCACAGCGTAGTTATACCCGCGGTGTTGAAGGTGCACCAGAGGACATGCGTCAAAACCAAACCTGTAACCGGACCGGCTTAACCCCGAGAACGTGGTCTCCGTAGATAAGATAAGAACTACACAAGATAAAGAAGTCGAACACAAGGGTTTAAACCTGCACTCCGATTCTTTGTCTGCTACCGACCCACTCGGACATGGTGCCTTGGGAATAGAGAGAAAATATGCAACCAATTTTTTTCTGAATAGTAAATAATAGATCTCGACCCCTCATCTCGAGGGTTCTTGTGATTAGTCAGTCAATAGATTTTATCAGCAATTTCTGGGGTGCAGTGCAGCGCATCAACCATGTCGAACCACCTGGACCTTTCTGAGCTCGATAAAAACGATAACACTGTCTCCCGAGATATAAAAAAATCCAAGTCAAACACCGACAGGATTCGAACCTGCTGCACTACCAGATTTCTCTGTCTGCACTCTCAAAGGGAAACAGATTTCATGTCTGCTACTGAAACCATTCAGTTATGGTGTCTCATACTCAGTGGTGAAAACCCATATCATAACAACAAATTGCTAACCCTCTTCTCGAGCGTTCCTGCAGTCAATCAGCCAGTATATTGCAGTCTATAAGTTTCTTCCACGGACAATCCCCGACAGCGTATTTCTCCATATAGAGTAGTAAACAGTAAACACCAGTACTCGCGTCGTTGGCTGCATCGGCGAATCTGCCGGTCCGTGTGCGGTGCACTGCAGACCCAGACCCATGCGAGCAACACGCATGTTAACTAACTTTAGAATGTCCACTGCGAGCTCGCGATTCGTCGAGCGGCTTGGCGTCTCCTTCTTTCGCCTGCCCTTCAGCGAGCCGAACCTTCTCTGCCCTCGCGGCCTCGCGCTAACGATGACCCTGCATTCCTCGTAGTCCGCCTTGACCTTCTTCCGCAGGCCGAGGGTGTCGCCCTCCGATATGAATGCCGCCGCTTCGTCCGCGCCGGACGAGACAGCTTTCTTGGTGCCTTCATGCGAGGCGTGCTTCTAATTTGCTGCAATGCCGCTGCCATTTTCAACTGCTTTGGTGCCAGCTTGTATTCGCAGGACATGACCAGCGTAAAGTCAGCCAGTTTGAGAATCTAAGCACAAGGAGGTGCGTCAGATCGTCTGCCATGTCACAACGATGAATAGAGCAAACCTCGGTTGTTGCGAGTGTTGAGGTCCGGTCCACATCGACGGCAGACACGTCGGGCTTCGTGGGCTTGTCTCTGCCCTTCTCATCTTCGTCGTCGATGTCGCTAAAGCTGAGATGGTCTTCGCCATAACTCCCGACGTTGATCCAGTAACCGGAGTCCGATGAACTATCACACGAATCCGATTCGATTTCCCGACCTTCCCAGGACGCCTCGTCGTCCTCTTCATCATGACCAAGTGCCTCATCTTCCCCATAAGTTGACTTTAGGTGATCCTCAAGGAGCTACGGCGGGACACCATACACTACGATCCAGGAAGAGCATAAGAAAAAGACGTACCAATAAGCCCTCAGTGTCCTTCCTCGGTAGGCTTTTCAACGTATCCGAACGGAGTAGTCTGGTTGCCTTGGGACATGCCCATGCTGGCCGTCTTTCCGCGAACATGCCAGGGTTGACCTCGCGGTACAGCTGTAGGAACCCACGGACTGCAACCATCACGCCTGTATCTCTGCTTTTCCGTTAGGTAATTAGGTCGGCCCAACAAGTCGTTCTCCATCACCCATGACTGGCGGCGGCATATATCTCTTATGGCGTTGAACCTCCGGCCCCTACCTCCGGCCCAACACCTGGATGGACGAATTCATGGACTAACTTGCGAATCGTAGGTGTCAACGCGTCCAGCGGTGTAAGCGCGCGCGCAGACTGAGCGAGTACGGCGAGCATTACTGGGGCACGTAGCTGATGCATGGGTGAGGTACGTTAGGACGTATGTATAGAAGCCAAGGATAGTAAGCTGGTGCGGTGCAGTGACGCGAGCCAAGAGCTGCATGATGAAGATTTTGTAATCGAAGGGAAAGCGAGCGTCGTATTGTTGGAGAAGGTCGAACAGCTTTTCGGCAAAGGTTTGAGGGTCGTGCAGCAGTGGAAGACCGGAAACTTTGGGGCTTTCCCGCCCTTCTACCTTTTCGCTTCTGTTGGCAGGGGTCAGACAAGTCGCAAAACGAGTAGAAGCGATTGAACTTTGTTTGTTACCTTGAGTATCTTGCGCAACTTCTTGTCACCACCGCAAGTTTTTTCTTGACTCTACGTCTGTGCTCAAGTGACTTGACATTGATCCTCTGTCAGAGATTGAGCAAGGAGATAGCTTGTCCATGAGCAAGTACCTGCGTCGTCGTCGCTGTCTTCCGAGTTAGACTCAAGGACGCAGTCTGGACCTTGGTGATGGGATGAAAGCACCCCAAGGTGACAATAGCCACAGATTTTTCATCATTCCTGCACGTTTTGTCAATTGTCATCACCAGATAGGGAGCCCAAGAAACGGACCAAATGCCTTTCCCCCAAAGCTCCTTGCTTCGTTGCCCGTTTCCAGTATTCGACGAACCCGCTGCGCTTAGATTTGGGTTACTCCTCGGCTTGCCCCCATGACCGGCCCACCCATTCTACGCTCAACCATGCCAAAGAGCATTGCTTGCACAGCGCAATTCGGCTTGTGATTTTTGGTACGCTGATTGGCCGTCTTAATGTCTGTAAGAATAGTTTTCGGATTACTGCGCGCAGCGAGGAAGACGTAGTCTTTTGGGAGAAGCAGGAAAAGTGTTTTGAGGCTTGGCAGACAAATGGAGCTATGTTATGTAAGCGTTGGGACGGGCCGCAAGCTCAACATCCTTCAAGTTCCTGTCTCGCCTCGCTCGCGCACTCGCGGGAAATTTCTTAGGGAGTGTTGAAACACCTCCCCTCTAAGCTGATTTTCCATCCTCTCTTCTTGTGTCTGAGAAGAAGCCACGACAGAACGACGCTAGAGAAGGCCTTGCCCCAGTTTTTTAACATTGTCGCCCGCGCTCTCTGTCTGTGCCTCTGGTGTTACAATCTCCACTTTTTGTTGGTGCGTGAATGCCAACTAGTGTGATTGATTCTGATTACGGCCATTTTATTTTCAGGAGGAGCGCGCGGCTGGTAACAGTTTGTGGACCCATCTCTCCTCAGGGGTGATCAGCGCTGTTTTCTCAGGATGCCAGAATCAGATGTCCATATTCTCCTGAAGGGGCTCAGTTCAGGATTTTATCGATTTTGGCTCTTGCAGGTGCGTTCCCGCAGGGCCAGGAGTGCAATCCTGTGGGCTTTCACCGTGCGTTTCATCCGTTGTTCCGAGTCACTGCCTAATTTCAGATAGGTTACCCGAGCGCGTGGCCACGTTCATGTTTAGTGTCAATTCTGGCTTCCTGGTGACAGTTCTTATATCTCGTGGACATGGCCAGTATCCCTAGCGCTGGGGGGTGTTTGGGATCGATCATACATACTGTCTACTCTTCATGGTCAGGCACACTCTGGGGCGAAACTCGGCCGCTTGGTCGCCCGAACAGGTGGTTTAGGCTTAGCCTGGAGGATGGGGTGTGGCGAGGAAGGCAGTGGGTGACTCTCTTGACCTCCCAGGGCCTAGGATTGATTACGCCCACCTAAATTATATAAGTCGTGTGGGAAAACTGCCTTTCTTGTTAGGGAAAGGCGAGGTCTCTGGCGCTCCTGTGGCACGGAACGCAGATTTGTGTCCTAATTCTGGATGGTTGTGAAATTCCGCACCGCCTCTTCAATTAAGCCTATATGAATCCTGTCAACTGTTTCGTCTGGCGCCTCGTTGCCGTCCTTTCCTCTTGCTTTTTCCGAGGAGCTACTTAATTATCGAAATGCGTCTATTTCGTCTTCTCCCTGCTCTCAGCCTACTCGGCGCTTTTGCGTCTCCCCTCGATTTGCGCGAGCCAGCCCCATCTACCCTTCATGCACGTGGCCTTGACGACCTTTGCGCCCACATCAATACACATCTCAAAGTCCCCAAGATCGGGATAAAGATTCCCGTTGGGAAAATTGGTGAGTCAATCCTCATTTTGAAGCTCATGCGGGGTGACATTTCTGAGCGATCAACAGACATCTGCCTTTGTCTTTCGCAAGTTGTTGACTTCGTTAAAAAGGACGTGGTTGCGCTCCTGGCCGTCGCAATTATTGGGGAAAATGCCGTGGTCAAAATTATTACGGACCTGGTGTGTTGATAACTCCCGTATGACTGACTGCCTGACTGTCGCTCAGATCACCAATATCGCCGGGAAAGCTATTTGTGTTTACCCACCAAACAGCTCCCCCACCTGTGGCAAAGGAAGCTGCGGATTCAAGTGCGATGCCGGGTTCATCGAATGCAACGGCCAATGCGCGACCTCCTGTTGATGCAAAATGCGCCTTCGAGCGCAGCGGTTTCGTTCTCGTTCTGAATGGTACGGTTTTAACGTATTAATCTTACATATTTTCGTTTTTGTTTCCACTGCATACTTTCAATTACGGTCTTTGATTTAATCGCGACGCCTCGGCTTTACAGTAAAGAGTACTTACAATTTGTTTCCGGTATCGAGTTCGGTGTACGCTTACGAAGCCCTGTACTTGTAGCCACAGCCCCGAGGGGCTCAGATCCAATCGCTTTCACCCCTCCCCCGTCGTACCCTTGCGCTAGTATCATTCACCACCTGTCCCAGGGACACTACGGGAAGTCACAGGAGGAGCTGGGTCAGCAGAAGACCTTACGAGGCGGACCTGGATGGGCAGCATGCGGTGTCGTTGACGGCGATCCCCGCCCATGGGAGTGCGGGTGATCCCGAAAGCTGTGAGTACATGGACCCTGGACATGTCCCAGGACCCGTGTCATGGCGCATTACGTTTAATCTGACATGAGTCCTTCCCGTGCAGGCGGTCGCTGCGTGTCACCATTGCCTTTTGCAGGACATCCCCTTATTGGGACGAACTGTAAAACGGACGTTGCTGGTGAATGCGTCATTCACCGCTGCCTCCTCGGATGTACCCTCTCCCTCGACTGCAAAAGCTGCACTCCCAAGCCCCCGACGATCCCACTGTCTCACCTGGCTTGCACGAACAACGACGTCGAGTACTTGCCGGCAAGTGACTGCGCGCTCGAACATGTCCTTCTCGAGAGGAGGAACTGAGTTCCGTCAATCAAACTGATATTTTGATTCTTTCAATGGTCAACGTTCAGCTCTCACCCAGCCAGAGTCCCGCCCCGCGCACAAGAAAATTTTGAGGCGCGTGTGACAGCCGTTCGCATATTACGATAGGCCATTACTCGACAATTACATGGATAGGCAGACTCTGAATTTAGAGTTCGCTTGTATGCCAGCTAACAGATGTGACGAGTGGACTAAGGACGCGTTGACTCAGAGACTAATGACAAGCTGGGTAACACAACTAACTTTGATCCAAAACAGTACTTTCAGTGGCTGCAATCGTGTTCCTGGCGCAGCCTGGAGCCAGATATCTTACCTGGAAAATTGAATGCTGGCTAGTCTTGTTTGGAAGGTGCAGCAGAATGGCAACACGCAGGAACCCATGAGGGCTTTGTTTCCAGGAGACAACAGTGGAAGAAGGGGAACTTGGATGGACAGTGTATTTCAGCAGCAGTTGGCTGGTTCAACGTCGTGGTGCTTGTGTTGAGGGTATGCCATGAATCAATGCCAGTGCATTGTCAACGACGGCAGTTGGGCTTTCACTTGAAAGACATGGTCAAATTGTGTGATGTAACATAATCAACTCATCAATAGGCGCTTCACCGAGGCATCCAATGGGTTCAGAAGCCTGGGACGACCCCTCACAACAGGTTTCTTCACAGCCTCACCAGTCTCTCGAATGTAGATTCTAGTGACATTCAAAGGGCCATCTCCTTCTCTACTTTGGAAGTGTGTCGACGCATCAGTGGGTGTGAACAGTGGGTGTGAGGAGACAGCGAAAAGAGGTCAGGCTCAGTTTCCAATTCCGACTCCGTCTTGTCAGACTTGTCGGAGATTGAATCTCAAATCGAAGAATCGGTGTTTCATCACGCTCATCTTTCGATCTCCGATTTAAAAGTACGCGGAGGGGCTGGGAACGAGACTATGCAAACGGCTGGAAACGCCGTCTGAAATAGGTTTACGTTAGCGCTGGGAGATCGGTGGTGCAAAAACTCAAAGGTGGCGGTGGCGATGTCTTTCCGTACAGCGCCTCCTAACTTAGCCTCGTCCCCAGCCCTAGGCGGTCCCCAAGCTCTCCGAGTCACAGGCCAGGGCCTAGCTCGCCACGTATTTTTTTACACCAAAGACCGGGCGGGCACTTAAACCCGACAGTACACAATGATAGTCAGGCAGCTGGGTAAAACAGTGACACA
>Ga0209488_10005064_pt1 | contig 10165 bp, 8 predicted proteins | sample Rivendell_Oct201_8_FD_188349 | JGI IMG/M metagenome (GOLD analysis project Ga0209488, IMG submission 188349) | Vadose zone soil microbial communities from the Eel River Critical Zone Observatory, Northern California, USA -... | ecosystem: Environmental > Terrestrial > Soil > Vadose zone >... | reverse complement strand
AGCGACCGCTTCCATGAAGGCGCCGACCGGCAGATCGCCCTGGCCCGGGAAGCAGCGGAAATGCCGGCTCCATGACAGCACGTCGAGGCCGAGTTTCGGCGCGTCCGCCAGCTGCACCAGGAAGATCTTGTCCGCCGGGATCGACGGGATCGCGGTCACCGGAAATCCCGGCGCCAGCGCGTGGAAGCTGTCGAGAATGACCCCGATCGAGTTGTGATCGGCGCGGCGCACGATCTCCCAGGCGTCGCGATAGTCGTTGACGTGACGGCCCCAGGCCAGCGCCTCGAAGCCGACGCGCAGGCCGCGCGGGGCCGCCAATTCACCCAGCGCATGGAAATCCGCGGCCGCCCGGTCGATTCCCCCGAGGGAAGCCGGCGAGACATTGCTGCAGACCAGCAGCAGATCGGTCCCGAGTTCCTGCATCAGGTCGAACTTGTGCTGCGCGCGCGCCAGGTTGCGCCTGCGCTGCGGCTCGGGCATGCCCTCGAAATCGCGAAACGGTTGGAACGCGCAGATGGAAAGACCAAGGTCGCGGCAGAGCCGCCCGACATCGCGCGGGCTGCCGTTGAACGTCAGCAGGTCGTTCTCGAAAATCTCGACCGCCTTGAACCCGGCGCCGGCGATGGCGCGCAGCTTTTCGTCGAGCGAACCGCTCAGCGACACCGTGGCGATCGAGAGTTCGGCCATGCGATCTGCTCCCTGATTTGGTCCGGCGAGACGCGGGCACTTGTTCGTGCCGCCTCGCCCACGGCTTCAACGACGGCGAGGATGCCCGTGGCATCCTCCGCCGGGATCACCGGTGGGGCGCCAGCAGGCGAGCGAGGTTGTGTCGAACGAAGCCACGATAGACCATCAGCGATCCAACACAATTACCCTGATGTGCGGCAAACATAACATCATATTATTTTTTGGGAGCCCGCAAGGCAGCCTTCGGTGGTGCATTTCGACCGAGCCCACCGGCCTGCATTTCCAGACGCAGGCAGTGGATGAAATGTTCGATGTAAAGCGACAGCGGCGCGCCGCGCTTCACCGCGACGTAAGTATCGAATTTGGTGGGTTCGATGATCCGCAACAACTCGACATCGGGGAAGCCGCCATGTGCGACCGTGAACTGATCGATGACGGCGATACCGAGCCCTGCCTTGACCAGGGCGCAGACCGTCGTGCCGAACCGTGCACGGATGGTGATATCGTAGTTGAGCTTCTTGCGGGCAAAGATGTCGGCCATGATGCGCCCATAGGGATCAGTCGGGTCAATGCCGATCAGCGGATAGCGGACGATTTCCGTCGCGGAAATTTGCTTTCGGCCTGCGAGTTGGTGCCCGACCGGGACGATACAGAACAACTCGCCGGACGCCAGCGGCAGGAAGTCGAGACCAGAGTGATCGAGCCGATAGCTCATGGCGACGCAGTCACCTCTGCCGAGCAGCAGAAAATCGATGGCCTCCTCGATCTTGAGGACGTTGATGTCGATTCGAAGGTCAGGGTAACGCCGCCGCACCCGCTCGATCGCTCGGGGGACCATGACCTGGCAGATGCTCGGCACCGAACCGACGCGCAACTCCGACAACGCACCATGTCCGATTTTGGAGATTATCTCGGTGAGATCATCGACCTTTTTGTAAACACCGTTGATCTGTTCAAAAATATTCTGTGCTTCGGGCGTCGGAAAGTAACGACCGCTCTGGCGCTGGAAGAATCTGATGCCGAGCGATTTCTCGGTGTATTTCACCAGCCGGCTGATACCCGGTGCCGACACGTTAAGAAGCTTGGCCGCGCCGCCAATGGTGCCTGTCACCATGACAGCACGGATAACCTCGACCTGGCGCAGCGTCATCATTTGCCCAAACCCCAGCTATGCGGCATCAACGGTAGCGCGCCCGCATTTGGAATCTTCTTGTCCCAAAGAAGCGAAACAGCAGGTCGATCCATCTAATACAAAATTGTCCGTAATTGATATTGACCACAAGCCTCTATGAGCAAATGATGCTCGCGTTACTTAAAGATCGCCCCGGAGCAATCCGGGGATTGGCTCTCCTTCGCATCGATCTCGCGAGGCTGTCCGTTCAGGATTGAACTCGTGGTTGAGCCTGTGCGACGACGACTTGCACAATACCCGATCGCCCGACGTGCGCGGCGTCAGCCTCCGCTTCGCAAGTGTCCAAGAGAAAAGCTGCCACGATAGATCGTCACTGCATTAATGTAACTCAGGTTGCGACGCAGCCACCTCCTAGCTCCCAAACGCGATTAGAAACTGGCTCCCGATCGGCGTGAGCGGCATCCGGGCCGTGGAAGCCTGACGTCGCGAATTTCGATAATTAACATAATGTTCTGTTTCTCGAATAACAGGGTAATTGTGTTATCTCGCCGGTGGACTATCCTGATGCTGCTTTCGACCGGCGTCGCAATCCAGGTCCGATAACGAATGCACGTTTATCAATACTTGAATTGGAAAGACGAGACGAAACGACAACTCGGATAGCTGCCCGCAATTTTCAAAGAAGCCCGCAAAGGGACTGTCAGCAAACGCAACTGGGAGGAATCAACGTGGCAAGTTCACTAGCTCAAACCGAACATGATAAGCATCAGTCCAAGAAGGCTGCCGCCAGCGGCTGGATCGGATCGGCGCTCGAATACTACGACTTCTTCATTTATGCAACCGCAGCGTCGCTGATATTCCCGCAGATATTCTTTCCATCGGAAAATCCCACCGTTGCTATCGTCGCATCGCTGGCAACATACGGCGTGGGTTATGTGGCCCGGCCGATCGGCGCATTCGTTCTCGGCCACTGGGGCGATACCCACGGTCGAAAAACGGTTCTGATCGTCTGCATGTTCCTGATGGGCATCTCGACGATGGCTGTCGGCATCCTGCCGACGTATCAGCAAGTCGGCATGCTGGCGCCGGTGCTTCTTGTTATCTTGCGCCTGATACAGGGATTTGCAGTTGCCGGAGAAATCTCCGGTGCCAGTTCAATGATCCTGGAGCACGCTCCCTTCGGGCGGCGCGGATTCTATGCCAGCTTTACTCTCCAGGGGGTTCAGGCTGGTCAGATCCTGGCAGCCGCAGTATTCCTGCCACTCGCGGCGTACATGCCTACCGAAGCATTCAACAGCTGGGGTTGGCGGATACCGTTCCTGCTCAGCTTCTTTGTCATCGTCGCCGGCTATATCATCCGTCGCGAGGTCGATGAAACCCCCGTCTTCGCCGAGGAGGACAAGCAGGGGAAAATTCCGAGAGCACCCATCATCCAGGCGTTCAAGCTGAACTGGGCCGACATGCTCCGGGTGGTATGCATGGCGCTGATGAATGTCATTCCGGTCGTCGCCACCATCTTCGGCGCCGCCTATGCCGTCCAGCCAGCTTACGGGATCGGCTTCTCCAAGGACGTCTATCTCTGGATCCCGGTCCTCGGAAATATGCTGGCCGTGTTCGTCATCCCGTTCGTTGGCAACCTGTCGGACAAGGTCGGCCGCAAGCCTCCCATCATCGTCGGTGCGCTCGCATCCGGTGTGCTCGCGTTCGGTTACCTCTACGCGATCAGCATCCACAACGTGCCGCTGGCAATCTTCATGTCGCTGTTGATGTGGGGCGTCGTCTACCAGGGCTACAACGCAATCTTCCCGAGCTTCTATCCCGAGTTGTTTCCGACGCGAACCCGGGTCTCGGCTATGGCGATCTCCCAGAATATCGGGACGACCATCACGGCGCTGCTTCCGGCACTGTTTGCCACCGTGGCGCCTCCCGGCTCGACCAACATTCCCGTCACTGTCGGGGCTATCGCCTTCGCCATAACGGTCATTGCCGCACTCGCAGCCATAAGCGCCAGGGAAACCTACCGGATCAATATCACCGATCTCGGTAATCCCGACGCGGTTCCGATGGCGAAAGCGGAATATGAAAAGAAGCGCGCCGAAGCTGCAAGCATTGCAGCCGCAGCGTAAGCGCAAGGGTGATCGAAGAAGGTTCCTCGATCCCGGTTGGTAGCTCTCATCTGCGACGAACATGCTGCCGTCTCTCCGGAAGATCAGGCAAGAGACGGCAGCCTTTACCGGCAGCCAACACAACTGAGGTTACGTCAACATGACACCCGAAGCAGAATTTCATCAACGCGACCGGGACGTTCACCCGCCGGCATATACGCCGGTCTACAAGACGAGCGTGTTGCGGTCACCCCGGATCCCGCTCTGGTCGCTGCAAAACTCCCTGTCCGAGGTAACGGGCCCGACGTTTTCGCCCGCAGAACTCGGTCCGCTGGATAATGACCTCATCCTCAACTATGCGAAGCAGGGTGAGCCAATTGGCGAACAGACGATCGTTCACGGTTACGTGCTCGATGGCAACGGCCGGCCGGTATCCAATACCCTCGTCGAAGTGTGGCAGGCCAATGCCGGCGGTCGCTATCGTCATCGCAATGATACCTATATTGCGCCGATCGATCCCAATTTCGGTGGTTGCGGCCGAATGTTGACCGACGAAAACGGCTATTACTTCTTTCGGACAATCAAGCCAGGCGCGTATCCGTTTCGCAATCGCATCAACAGCTGGCGGCCAGCCCACATCCATTTCTCGGTGTTCGGAACCGGCTTTGCGCAACGACTGATTACCCAGATGTATTTCGAAGGGGATCCGCTTATCCCGCACGATTCGATCATCGCCACTATTCCCGACAAGACGGCCGCGGATCGCTTGACAGCGAAACTTGATCTCAATGCCTCGCGCCCGCTGGAATGTTTAGCCTATCGCTTCGACATTGTGTTGCGGGGACGCCGCCAAACCTTGTTCGAGAACAAGTTGCAGGGAGGCTAACATGACACCCACCCCATTCGCACTTTCCTATTTGCCTGAAACCCCGTCGCAAACGGCCGGCCCTTACGTGCATATCGGCCTGATTCCAAGTCAGGCCGGCTTCGAAATATTCCAGAATAATTTCAGCGGTGATATCGCCGGCCCGGGCGTCGCCGGCCAGCGCATCGTCATTGAGGGGCGGATTTTCGATGGCGCAGGCCACGTCACCAAGGATGTCCTGGTAGAGGCTTGGCAGGCGAATGCAGCCGGCCGATACAATCATCCGGCCGACAAGCAGGACAAATCGCTCGATCAGGGATTCCGCGGCTGGGCCCGGACAGGCACAGATTTCGAGACCGGAATTTACACAATTCGCACCATCAAGCCGGGCAGCGTGGCGGGTCGAAAGGGCCGCAAGACCATGGCACCGCACGTCAATATCTGGCTGGCCTCTCGTGGTATCAATATCGGACTGGCCACGCGCATGTACTTCGGCGACGAGGAAGCGACGAACGCGCAAGACCCGGTGCTGAACATCATCGAGCAACCGGAGCGGCGCCGAACATTGATCGCGCCCCGGTCCGAGCGAGCCGGGACCATCGTCTACACATTCGACATCCATCTTCAGGGCGATCGTGAGACCGTGTTCTTTGACGTTTGACGATTTCAAGTGTGCTTACAGACCAGCGTAATTGCGGATAGAGGGAGGACGAGTTGGCGACAGACAAAGAAATCCTGGCATCGGTAAAGCCTGGCAAACCCCCGGCGGATTGCCCGGTGCTCGGAACATGGCGGCTGTGCTCCTACGTTCGCGAACGATTGTCGGACGGAGAGCGCCACAATCAATTCGGCGAAGCCCCGGTCGGCTATATCGGCTACACGGCCGACGGCAGGATGTACGCTATCTTTACGCGCGATGACCGGGTCGTACCTCGCGACGTGGTGCCCACCGATGAAGAAGGCGTGGAACTGCTCGGCACCATGGTTGCCTATGCCGGCACGTTCTCGCTCGGGGAGAATGTCGTGGTCCATCACATCGACACCTCGTGGAACCAGGCCTGGACCGGCACCGACCAAATCCGGCACTTCGTGCTGGAGGGAGATACACTGACGATCACGACCGCTCCGTACAAGAGCTATCTGGATGGCACCATGGGCAGATCAATTCTCGTCTGGAGCAAGGTCAAGTGATGCCACGAGCCCTGGCTGAAAGAGATTTGCGATGAGCGACCTGTTTGGGATCGAAGGCGCGCATGTGCTGGTCACGGGCGGCTCAAGCGGCCTTGGGCGGTTCTTTGCAACCTTCCTTGCACAACGGGGAGCGCGGGTAACAGTCGCCGCGCGCCGCGCGGAAGCTTTGGCCAAAACGGTTGATGACATCTCCGCCGCCAAGGGCCACGCGCAAAGCGTTGTCATGGACGTCACCGTCGCCGCAAGCATCGAGACCGCGCTGGACGCCGCCGAAGCGCGTTTTGGTCCAGTTCAAATTGTCATCAACAACGCAGGCGTCACGGCGACGCGGCCAGCACTGCAGCAGGACGAGGCCGATTGGGACAAGGTCGTCGATACCAATCTGAAGGGAGTCTGGCTGGTCGCGCAGGCTAGCGCGCCGCATGGTCGTGCACAAGGTGAAGGGCTCGATCGTCAATGTGGCGTCGATCCTGGGCCTGCGGGTCGCAAGTTCGGTCGCTCCCTATGCGATTTCGAAGGCCGGTGTTGTACAGATGACCAAGGCGCTGGCGCTGGAATGGGCGCGCTACGGTATCCGCGTCAACGCGCTTGCCCCGGGATATTTCGAAACCGAACTGAACGACGATTTCTTCCAGGAGGCCGCGGGCCAGGCGCTGATCAAGCGAATTCCACAGCGGCGGCTTGGCGAATTGCGAGAGCTCGAAGGCCCCCTTCTGCTGCTCGCTTCGGAAGCGGGCTCCTACATGACCGGGAGCGTGATCGTCGCTGATGGCGGTCATGTGGTCTCTACACTTTGAACGATGAACATTTGCAGATTTCAATGAAGCACGGGTGATCCAATGCATGACAACGACAAACACCCTTTCGAGACGAATTTGGACAGGCATCCGTCCAATTACGTACCGTTGTCGCCGGTCAGCTTCCTTTCTCGCGCGGCCAGCGCGTTCGCCGACAAGGTGGCGGTGATCGACGGCGCGCGCAGCTATACTTATGCGCAGCTTCTTGATCGCTGCGTCCGGCTCGCATCCGCATTGACGCGGCTTGGGGTAAAACGCCTCGATACCGTGTCGATCATTGCATCGAATATTCCGGAGATGATCGAGGCACATTTTGCGGTTCCGATGCTTGGCGCCGTACTCAATCCGCTGAATACCCGCCTCGATGCTGCAAATATCGCCTTCTCGCTCATGCATGGAAGCGCCAAGGCTCTGATCGTCGATGCAGAGTATGCGCCGCTGGTACGGCAGGCGCTGCAACAGGTGGACCGTGAGATCGTCGTCATCGACGTCGCGTCTCCTGAATTACAGTCCGCGCCGCTGGGTCATCATAGCTACGAAGCTCTCCTTGCTTCGGGCGACCCGGATTTCAACTGGCCGGGCGTGACCGACGAATGGCAGTCACTGTGTTTGCTTTATACCTCCGGGACCACCGGCGACCCCAAGGGCGTCGTTTATAGTCATCGTGGCGCCTACCTTTCGGCGCTCGGCAACGGTTTCAGCTTCGGACTGACCTTCGACAGCATTTACCTTTGGACCCTGCCGATGTTTCACTGTTCCGGCTGGTCTTATCCCTGGGCCGTTGTCGCCGCCGGCGGAACCCAGATATGTCTTCGCAAGGTCGAGCCCGCGCAGATCTTCCGGCTGATCGCAGACCATCGCGTCACGCATCTTTGCGGCGCGCCGATCGTGCTGAACATGCTGGCCCACGCACCCGCCGATCAGCGAGTGCCGTTCCAGCACACCGTAACGGTTGCGACCGGCGGCGCGGCGCCGCCCTCCGCCGTCTTCCGGTCGATGGAGGCTCTTGGGTTTCGGGTTACCCATCTTTACGGCGCTACCGAAACCTATGGCCCGGCAACTTCCTGCGTTTTCCAGCCGGAATGGAACGCGCTGCCCGACGACGAGCGCTTTACCAGGATGGCAAGGCAAGGCGTTGCCTATCCGATGGTCGAGGCGGTTACGGTCGCCGATCCCAAGACAATGGTTCCGGTTCCGCGCGATGGTACGACAGTCGGCGAGATCATGGTGCGAAGCAATACCGTGATGAAGGGGTACCTCAAAAACGAGGCTGCAACTGCAAAAACTCTCGTCGGAAACTGGTGCTTGTCCGGCGACCTTGCTGTTTGGCATCCTGACGGTGCGATCGAGATCAAGGATCGGTCCAAGGATATCATCATTTCTGGCGGCGAAAACATTTCCAGCCTTGAGGTCGAAGAGGTGCTTACGCAGCACCCGGCAGTGATGTTGGCGGCGGTCGTCGCCCGTCCTGACCCGAAGTGGGGCGAGACGCCCTGCGCATTCCTCGAACTGAAGCCTGGCGCGACCCAGCCCGACGACAAAGAGGTCGTCGCGTTTTGCCAGGCACGTCTGGCGCGTTTCAAGGTCCCGAAGGTTTTTATCTACGGCGCACTGCCAAAAACATCGACCGGAAAGATACAGAAATTTGTGCTCCGTGATCAGGCAAGCGCATTGTGAACGAAGTGCACGAAACCGATTACGCGAAAACATCGCAAAACAGATCGCCTGCCGGGGGGCGCGCGATGGCGATGCAGTACGCCAACGTCAATGGCATCAAGATCGCTTACGGCGTCCGCGGCTCCGGGCCACCTCTTGTGCTCATCATGGGTTATCGCCTCAGTTCGCTGGCGTGGCCGGTCGACTTCGTCGAGACGCTGGCGGAGCGATTTACCGTCGTGTTTTTTGACAATCGTGGGACGGGTACAAGCGACAAGCCGACATTCGGCTATGAAATCTCAAACATGGCCAGGGATGTGAGCAGCCTTCTGGACCATTTGGAAATCGTCCGCGCCAACTTCCTTGGATATTCCATGGGAGGCGCGATCGCGCAGGAATTCGTTCGGCAATTTCCCGATCGGGTTTCAGGTCTGGTGCTTTGCGCGACGATGTGCGGCGGCCCGCGCGCAGTATACGCATCGCCGTCCGTTGTCCGAGTGATGCGGGAACTCGACGCGCTGAAACCGGAAGAGATCGCCCGGCGCATATGGGGTGTTACCTATTCGCCAGGGTATCTCGAAAACCATCGGAAGCTGGCCGAAGATCAGATGCGGCGCGAGATTGCGTCGCCAACCCCATTGCATGCTGCAGATTTGCAATTTCAGGCCTTTGCGGAATTCGATTGCTCCAAGGCGCTTCCGAACATTAAAGCCCCAACGCTTGTGCTCACCGGCGATCTCGACCAGTTGGTGTCACCGCAGAACTCCAAATTCATCGCAGGTCTTATTGCTGGGGCGAGCCTGATCGTCATTCCTGGCTGCGGTCATCGCATGATGTGGGAGGCCACCGATGAATGTGTCGGATTCGTTACGGAATTCCTGACCGGCGTTTCCGAAGGACGTCGCAGCACGCTCGATTTGCCTGTCCCGGACAATGGCCGCGGCGCTCTCGCAGATTTCGTCGATTTTCTCACACCTGCGGTGGAGCTTTTTGCGAACTGGCCCTGGATGCTGGCGGGAGCCGGGGTCGATACGATGACGATCGCGCGGCAATCGATCTATTTCGGAGGCAAAGCTCAATTTGGCGACGGCAAACCAATCGTCCTCGTCCCGGAACTCAGCAGCAATCTGCCGTTCTTGCTGCTCTCGAATTGGCTCAAGGTGCTTGGCTATCGCCCGGTGACGATGAGTCTGTCCGTGAATATCGACGACCAATCCGTGACCGATTTAATACACGCCACCACCCAACGAATCGGCAGAAAGGCGGTTCTGGTAACCCCCGCTTCGGGAATCCAGATCGTGTTGACAATTGCCGAAGCCCACAGGGATCGGGTGTCCGACATCGTCGTACTCAATGCTTCCCACCACGCTGATATACCCCTCGGCATTCGAGTCCATTTCATCGCGTCCGGCTGGTCGCTGCTTCTTGCCATAGCCGCGTTGCCACAGGTGTTGCGGAACATTCGAATCGAATTGATCGAAGCATTGAGCCCCGTCAGTGTACCGCGGTCGACAGATGGCAATCGTCAATTGTCCGCTGAAGGAGAACTGGAATGAACGCGCCGGCGGGCCTCGACCTCGCATCGCTTCCGGAACGGATCCAGTCCGAGGTGCAGCGCGCGATCCAGCGCAGCATCAAGGGCGTCGAATACATCGCATCGTCAGGGCCGTCGCTGGGATCGACGCCAAAGGGCGTGCTGTTCAGTCGTGGCACGCTGAACCTCTATCACTAT
>Ga0209488_10005062_pt1 | contig 10168 bp, 14 predicted proteins | sample Rivendell_Oct201_8_FD_188349 | JGI IMG/M metagenome (GOLD analysis project Ga0209488, IMG submission 188349) | Vadose zone soil microbial communities from the Eel River Critical Zone Observatory, Northern California, USA -... | ecosystem: Environmental > Terrestrial > Soil > Vadose zone >... | reverse complement strand
CGCCGTCCTCGTCGATATTGCCTCCAGACGCAGGCGGTCAAGGAGATCGAATATGGTTGAGACCGTGCGTGATCCGGTCCCGTTCCGGCCGTATGCACCGGGGACACAGCCGCCCTATGACGCGCCCGCCTATGGCAGCACCCACAAGCGGCATCCGCAGGAAAGCCCAGTGCGGCTGCCGCACACCATCACCGAGATTACCGGCCCGCGCTTTACTGCCGCCCAGTTCCCGCCGATCCCGGATTTATCGGCGGTCAACGGCAAATCGGCGCTCGGCGAGCGCATCATCGTGCACGGCCGGATCACCGACGAGGATGGCCGGGCGATACCGCGAACCATCGTCGAGATCTGGCAAGCCAATGCTTCCGGCCGCTATCAGCATCCGGCGGACCAGCACGACGCCCCGACCGATCCGAATTTTCGCGGCGAAGGCCGCGTCTTTACCGATGATGACGGTTGGTTTCGGTTTACCTCGATCAAGCCGGGCGCCTATCCCTGGCGCAACCACCACAATGCCTGGCGGCCGAACCATATCCATTTCTCGTTTTTCGGGTCCGGCTTTGCCGCGCGGCTGATCACGCAGATGTATTTCCCGGGTGACCCGCTGCTCGAGCTCGATCCGGTCTTCCTGTCGATCCCCGATGAAGAGGCGCGCAACCGTTTGATCTGCAAATTCGACATCGCGGTCACCGAGCCCGAATGGGCGCTGGGCTATCGTTTCGACGTCGTGCTGCGCGGCCGCGCAGCAACGCCGATGGAGGATTGACCCGTGCCCAGCGCCACCGGCAGCCAGACGATCGGACCCTTCTGGCATTTGATCGAACACCCGGAATGGGCCGATTTGACCCGGTTCGGCGCCGCAGGTGAACGGATCACGCTGGCTGGCTCAATCGTGGATGGCGACGGCAATCCGGTGACGGACGCCGCCGTTGAGCTGTGGCAGGCCGACCCGCCGGCAGACGAGCATTTTCCGGCCTTCGGGCGGTCCCGCACGGACGAGCGGGGCGAGTTCCGTTTCACTACCGTGAAGCCGGGACCGGTGCCGGGCCGCGGCAACGCGCAGCAGGCGCCTCACTTTGCCCTTGCCTTGCACGCCCGCGGTCTCCTCAAGGCTCTCGTCACCCGTGCCTATTTCGCCGGCGAACCACTCAACGAAACCGACCCGCTATTGTCCTCGATCGAGGACCCGAAGCGCCGCGCCACCTTGATTGCCCAACCCCAGGGAGCGGATCATTGGCGAATCGATATCCGGCTGCAGCGCGGCCCGAGCTCGGAAGCCGAAACCGTGTTCTTGGACATTTGAACTCAAGGTTCTCACTACCGCATCGCGTTGTGGATCAGGTAATCGGCGTAATCGGTCGGCTTAAGTTTGAGCTCCGCACGGTCGCTCTGACCCGCTAGCGCTCGGGTGACCAGGATGTGGTTCTCCACACGGTCGGGTGTCAGCCGGACCACACCGGCGGCCCCCTTGAGCTTCGGGTAAAGCTGCGGATCGATGATCTTTTCCCTGCGTCCGAGCCGGTCGAGCGCTTCCTCCTCGCTCAGGCCCTCGACCGCCACCTTGCGTACGACGGCCCAGTCGGTTTCGCCGGCCCAGCCGGTGGCGGCGAGCGCCTTTGGATCCCCGTCGGCGATCCCGACCTTGTAGACATTCTTTCCGAGCCCGACATCCGACGCCCAGCGGCCGAGCTTGACGCTGCGCGCAACGTAGAGAATGCCCATTTTCTCCCTCCGATTGCTGTTCGCCGGGGAATAGCGACAGCAGGTTAACCGTTACATCGGCGTCTTCGACCCCGAAGTCAAAACGCTGGAAACGTGCCATGCCGATGTTGATTGGAGCCGCCACTGCTGCGACGACCCTGCTAAGCATGGCGCTGGGCCAGATTAATACCGGCTTCGAAGCGCTCGGGGTGCTTCTCGCAGCAATCGTTTTGATGACGCTGCGGCTGGAGTAACCGGTCTCCGAGACCCCGACACGCCTTCTGCGCTAGTTCGTCGCAGCCGGTCAAATTTTCAGGTCGGCGAGGGTTTCTGCGCGTCTGTCGCTCGCTGCGCCCGTATAGTTACCAAGTGGACACAAAGGATTACATCTTGTTAAGCTTCCGCCGGATAGCCTGGGCCAAGGCAAGGGGCGGGGGCATCAGGAATGAGGCAGGGTTTTGTAGCGGGGGTATGGGCGCTCGTCCTCGGTCTCGTAGTTTTCAGCAGCGCTCCGGCAGGGGCAGTCGGGCTCGATCCGGCCTTTAACCAGGAGTTGCTCGGCCCGGAGCGGGCGATGGGCGTGGTAGTCTGGAACCACGGTCGTTCGATCAATGTCGAGGATTCCGAATCGCCGACGCCGCCTTATCTCCGGATACTGCGCGATTCGGGTTGGGACGTGCTGCGCTTCAACCGGTCGCGCGACGGCGACACGCTGACAGCCAGCACACGCCGGCTGGTCGAGCAGGTTGGTCAATTAAAGCACAAGAGTTACCGGCGCATCGTGCTTGCCGGGCAATCTTTTGGCGCGTTTGTGGCATTGATGGCGGCTGACGCATCGGAGGATGTGGATGCGGTGGTCGCGACCGCGCCGGCGGCTTTCGGCAGCTTCGACGAGTTCTATGATTCGTGGCGGCTGAACGCGACGCGGCTCTATCCGCTGCTGGAGCGGGTCAAGCGGGCACGTGTCATGCTGTTCTATTTTCATGGCGATGATTTCGACCCGGGCGGACGCGGCGAGCGGTCGCGCGCTATTTTGTCGGCGCGCCAGATCGGCTTCAGTGTCGTCGATCAACCCGCTTTTCTAGCCGGCCATTGGGCGTCATCGACGGGGCTCTTTCTGCGCCGTTTCGGTAACTGCATCCGCGATTTTGTCGATGCCGACAAGCTCGAAGGCGAACGTGTTTGCGAGCCGGATTGGGGAGAAGCGCCGAGCGCCGAGCTCCGCCTGCCTGAAGAGCTCGTTCATCCCAGCGCTGCGATGCATACCGACGCGGGGGCGACCGGGGCCTCGGCGCCGGCAGCTTCCGCCACATTGTCCGCTGCCAGCGGCAAGGGCACTCGCCAATCCTGGTACGGCTTTTACCCGAACGGCCGCGAGATCCTCCTCTCCGTCGAGGACGCGCGCGGCCAGGATCTCGACGCAGTCTATGCTATCGGACCCGGGATCGACGACGACGAGCCGGCCGAATGGAGCCGCCGTAAGGGCCGCCTCGTCGATGACGAATTCGTCTTTGACGAAAAGGGCAAGAGCAGTTTGCGCTTCCGGCCGCGGGCCGATGGCGGTTTGAGCGCGACCTGGACTTCGCCCGACGGCAAAATCTCGATGGAAGCCGGCTTGCGTCGCCTCGATCCGCAGCGCTTCCCGCGCCACGCGGAAGCGCGTTACTCTCACTCCCAATAGCGGCCACTGCTGCCGATCGCGACGACAATCAGGCCGAGGACGAGGTTGACCGTCACGATCGTGCGGATTTGGCCGAGCTGCCGGCCGCCCTCGGCCCAATCCTGCCGCGCCACGGCGCCGCGAAGCCGGCTCCACGGCGCGAAATAGAGGTGGAAGAATAAGAGCATCATCAGGATGCCGATCCCCTGCATCAGATGCACGTGGACGCCGACCCGGGCGAAGCCGCCGAAGACGGCAAACACCAGCGCGTAACCGCTGGCCAGCAGCAAGACGATTGTGGCGATCACCCACGCGAAGAATCGGCCGAGGACGCGCGACCACAGCAGGAGCCGCGGCGCCGGGTCGAGTGACGCGGCGGCAGGCCGCAGCACCTGATGGGCGAAGAACATGCCGCCGACCCAGACGACCGCCGACAGCGCATGAAGGATCAGCGCGACTGTCGCAACCGCATTCGTCCCGGCCATCGCTCAACCACCATAGGCGGGGCTCTTGCGGGCGAGGCCGCCGAACGCGTCGAGTAGCCGTCCGCGCCAGGCCGCAACCGGGTCGTCGGCGGCGAGAAGCTCGAAATCGCTGATCGCACGCGCCCACTGAAAGGCGCCGAAGACGATGTAATCGGCATAGACAGGCGCCTCGCCGCCAAGAAATTTCTGACGCTCGACAGTGCGGCGCAACGGCGTCAGGCTTTCGCGGAATGCCGGCAACCGCGCATCGCGATCCTTGACGACCTCTTCGAGCGTCTTACCAAACCGCTCCTCGCGCGACTGCCGAAAATAGGCTTGGTCCTGCGGCGCCGCGTGACGGCAGATGTCGAGCACGACAAACCCGATTAACCCCGGCTGCACTACGGTCTCGGTCCAATTCTGGACAAACCTGCTGAGCGCACGCCCGGCCTCGCCGCCGAAGAGCGAAGGACGGTCGGGGTACCGGGTTTCGAGATAATCGGCGATCGCCGAAGAATCGTGCACGACCTGCCCGCCATCGATGACGACCGGCACCCGGCCGCCATTGGGTTGAGGCAGCTTTTCTTTCTCGGTGAACCGCCACGGCACACTCTCGACTTCGAGCCCCTTATGGGCGAGCGCCATCTTCGTGCGCCAGCAGAACGGGCTGAAGCGCCGCTCGGCTTCGGCCCCCGCGAGATCGTAAAGAGTGATGGCCATCTATTCCTCCGCCGATGCTGGGTGGGAAACGCTACCACGTCGCTTCCCCGCCGGCGCAGATACTTGAGGTCGGCAACGCTCGAGATCGGAGTAATATGCGGCGGCGTTGATCGCCGTGTGATCATGAGCCTGGAGAGATTGCGTCATGGAACGCGCCAGAATGGAGCGCCGGCTGGCCGCCATTCTGGCGGCAGATGTTGCCGGCTATTCACGCCTGATCGAGGTGGACGAGGAGGGCACGCTCGCGCGCTTTAATTCGATCCGGGCGGATCTGGTCGATCCCAAGATCGCCCAGCATCGTGGCCGGATCGTCAAGAGCACCGGCGACGGACTCCTGGCTGAGTTCTCGAGTGTGATCGACGCTCTGCGCTGTGCGACCGAGGTGCAGGCGGCCATTACCCTACGGAATGATGCGGTTCCTGCTGATCTGCGAATCGAGTGGCGCATCGGGATCAATGTCGGCGACATCGTCGTCGAGGCCGGGGATATCTTTGGCGATGGGGTCAACATCGCGGCCCGGCTCGAGGGCTTGGCCGAGCCTGGCGGAATCTGCGTCTCTGCCCGTGTTCAGGAGGACGCCGCGGGCAAGCTCGATGTCTCCTTCGTCGACATGGGCGAGCAGCAGCTGCACAATATTGCGCGGCCGGTACGAGTCTACCGAGTAGGCACCGGCGCGGTTTCCCGGCCGGCGCTGCCGCTACCCGACAAGCCATCGATTGCAGTATTGGCGTTCACCAATATGAGCGGCGACCCGGAGCAGGAATTCTTCGCCGACGGCATCGCCGAGGACATCATCACTGCGCTGTCGAAATCACGGTCGTTGTTCGTCATCGCCCGCAATTCGAGTTTCACCTACAAGGGCAAGCCGGTCGCGGTCAAAGACGCCGGGCGCGAGCTGGGTGTCCGCTACGTGCTCGAAGGCAGCGTCAGAAAGGTTGGTAGCCGCGTGCGGGTGAAGGCGCAGCTCGTCGAGGCTGTCACCGGCGGGCATCTTTGGGCGGAACGTTACGATCGCGAGCTCGCCGATATCTTCGCGGTGCAGGACGAAATCACAACGAGGGTCTCCGCCGCGATTCACCCTGCGCTCGAGCGCAGTGAAAGAGAACGTGCTGCGCGTAAGGCACCGGAGAGCCTCGATGCATGGGAAAGCTATCACCGAGGAATGTGGCATTTTGCGAACGTCGAAGCGGCGGAAAACGAGAAGGCTCGGGGCTTCTTGCGGCGCGCGATCGAGCTCGATCCGCGATTTGCCTCAGCGGAAGCGGCCCTCGCGCTAACTTACCTGAACGAGATCACGCTTTTCCGACCCAATCTTCGAGCAATGAATATTCCGCACGCGCTCGATCATGCGGGACGTGCGATCAAAATCGACCCGAGCGATGCAACGGCTCACGCTGCTTTGGCGCGGGCCTTGTGGATGTCGGGGCGCCATGCCGACAGCCTTGCGGAGTCCGATCTCGCTGTCAGTTTCGATCCGAACTCCGCCTCGGCCCATGGCGCGCGCGGCGGCGCACGCCTCTGGGGAGGCCGGCCTCGTGACGCGATCGAGCCTTTGCAGACGGCGATGCGTCTCAGCCCATTCGATCCGCTTATCCCATTGTGGCTACACTTTACGGCGAGGGCGCATTACTGGGCGGAGGATTATGCCGCCTCAATTGCGGCGGCACGCCGACTGCGTCATTCGGTTCCACAGTTTCGACAGCCCTACAACACGCTGATTGCCGCTCTCGGGCAAACGGGGCAGGTCGATGAGGCGCATGCGGTAATGGCTGACGCGCTGGAACGGTTTGGCGAAGGCTTCCGGAGCTACATGTCGCTGCCGTTGGACGAACTTCGAGAACTCCGTCCCGAAGATCGCGAACATTTGATCGCTGGCTTCCACAAGGCGGGTCTGGTCCCTTGAAGCCCTGTTGCGTGGTATAAAAAACCGTCTGAAGGGGGTGCACGCTTGCCTACCGTCTTTATCCTGAACGGCCCAAATCTGAACTTGCTCGGGGTGCGCGACCCATCGATTTACGGGCATGACACGCTGGCGGATATCGAGGAGCGCTGCCTCGCGCGGGCTGCTGCGCTCGACCTCCAGATCGATTTTCGGCAGACCAATCATGAAGGTCAGCTCGTCGACTGGATCCAGGAGGCGCGCGAATCGGCCGAGGGGCTCATTCTGAATGCCGGGGCGCTGACCCATACATCGGTCGCGGTGTTCGATGCACTATCTGCCGCCGGGCTTCCCATCATCGAGGTGCACCTCTCGAACATTTTCCGGCGCGAGAGCTTCCGCCACCATTCCTATGTCAGCCTCGCGGCGAACGGGGTGATTTGCGGGTTGGGGGCCCAGGGCTATGAACTGGCGCTCGATGCGATAGCCCAATTGATCGACGCCGAATCGGACGAGGCCGATCGGTGAAGATCGGCGGCCGCAGCCCGCCTTTTCCTGACGCCGAACTGATCCGCACCCTGGCCGCGCTGTTAAACGAAACCGGCTTGACCGAGATCGAATATGCAATCGGCGATCGCCGCATCCGCATCGCCCGTGTTCCGGGGGGCGCGGGGCTGGCAACGACCGCAGCGGTGGCCGCACTCTCGCCTCTGCCTGCGCCTGCCGCGCTGGTAGACCATCCCGGCGCGGTAAAGGCGCCGGTGGTCGGAACCGCCTATCTCGCGCCGCAGCCGGGCGACCCACCCTTCGTCCGTCTTGGCGACGCCGTGACAGAGGGCCAGCCGCTCTTGATCGTCGAGGCGATGAAGGTCATGAACCAGATCCGCGCTCACCGCCCGGGCCGCATCGCGCAGATCCTGATTGCCGATGCGCAACCGGTCGAATACGGCGCCATCCTGATGCTGATCGAGTGACCTTCTAGCTGATGTTCCAGAAGGTCCTGATTGCCAATCGCGGCGAGATTGCGCTGCGCATCCACCGCGCCTGCCGCGAGATGGGAATCAAGACGGTAGCCGTGCATTCGACTGCCGACGTGAATGCGATGAATGTGCGGCTCGCGGACGAGACCGTTTGCATCGGACCCCCAGCGGCGCGCGACAGTTATATGAACGTGGCGGCGATTATCACAGCGGCAGCGATCACCGGCGCCGACGCGATCCATCCCGGACTCGGGTTCCTGGCCGAAGACGCCGATTTTGCGGCGACGGTCGAAGAGCACGGGTTTAGCTTTATCGGTCCCTCGGCCGAGCACATCCGGCTGATGGGCAACAAGGTCGCGGCAAAGGAAGCCGCTCGCAGGCTCGGGATTCCGACGGTTCCAGGTTCGGTTGGCGCAGTGCGCGATGTAGCTGCAGCCGAGACCGAGGCCCGTACGATCGGCTACCCGGTGCTTATCAAGGCTGCCGCCGGCGGTGGCGGCCGCGGCATGAAGGTCGCCCGCAACCCCACCGAGCTCGCCCGGATGCTGCCGATCGCGCGCAGCGAGGCGGCCGCTTTCTTTGGATGCGGCGAGGTTTATCTCGAACGCCACCTCGAGCGGCCGCGGCACATCGAGATCCAGATCCTCGGCGACGGGCAGGGCGGCATCGTTCATCTCGGCGAGCGCGACTGTTCGCTGCAACGCTCCCATCAGAAGGTGCTCGAGGAAACTCCCTCACCCGCGTTGAACGGGGAAGAGCGCGAGAGGCTCACCGGGCTCGCCGTCGTGGCGTTGCGTGATCTCGGCTACAAGGGCGCCGGCACACTCGAGTTCCTATATCAGGACGGCGAATTCTTTTTTATCGAGATGAATACCCGCTTGCAGGTCGAGCACCCGATCACCGAGATGATCAGCGGTATCGACATCGTCCGCGAGCAGATCCGCATCGCCGCCGGTGCCCCGCTCGGCTATTGCCAAGCCGACATCAGCTTTTGCGGCCACGCGATCGAGTGCCGTATCAATGCCGAGAACCCGGAGACGTTCCTGCCTTGCCCCGGCCGGGTGACCGATTATCATGCCCCGGGCGGGCCCGGGGTGCGCGTCGACAGTGCGCTCTACCACGGATACGAGGTACCGCCCTACTACGACAGCCTGATCTCGAAATTGATCGTCCACGGCAAGAGCCGCAACGAATGCCTGATGCGGCTGCGCCGCGCGCTCGAGGAATATGTGATCGGCGGCATCGAGACGACCATCCCGCTGCATCAGCGCCTCGCCGCCGCCGGCGCCTTCATCGACGGCGACTACGACGTGCACTGGCTGGAACGTTTCGTCGGCGATCGGGCGTAGCCGGGGCCGAGCCTTGTTTCGGCTGACGCCAGACATTCTGCTCGCCGCCTACGCCGCCGGGGTCTTCCCGATGGCCGAATCGGCCGACGACCCCGAGCTCTTCTGGGTGGATCCGCACCATCGCGGGATCCTGCCACTCGACGGGTTCCACGTGCCGCATCGGCTGCGTCGCGTGGTGCGCCACGGCGGCTTTGAGATTCGCTGCGACAGCGCCTTCGAGGATGTTATCCGCGGCTGCGCCGAGGCGACCGAAAAGCGGCCCAATACGTGGATCAACGACGAGATCGTGCGGCTTTATGCGGCGCTCTTCGCCCGCGGGGCGGCACACAGCGTCGAAGCGTGGCAGGACGGCATCCTGGTCGGCGGCCTATACGGCGTCTCGATCGGTGCGGCGTTCTTCGGTGAAAGCATGTTCAGCCGGATCACCGACGCGAGCAAGGTCGCCCTCGTGCATCTGGTCGCCCGGTTGTGGCTCGGCGGCTACCGCCTCCTCGACACGCAATTTCTGACGCCGCATCTGGCGCGCTTCGGCGGGGTCGAAATCACCCGCGCCCGCTATCGTCGCCTGCTCGCCGACGCGCTCGCCTACCGTGCATCCTTCCCCGTGGCACTACCGGACGCCTCTCGCGGTGATCCGCTCGCCGCCTTGCAATCGAGCAAATTGACGTCGTAGACCGCATGCTCGAGCGCGGACAGCGCCGGGCTCGAGGTGAACATCCACCCGCTGAACAACCTCGTGTTGTATTCGCCCCGGCGCGTTTCATCGATCTCGACAAAGGCCGCGCTCTCCGGCGCCTCTTCAGGCGGGTTCTTCTCGCAGTCGCGGACGCGAATCGACAATGTGCCGAACCGCACCGGGGCGCCGACCGGCGCCTCGAATTTCGAGACGCGCGCGGTGATCTTGTCGAGCCCCTGAAGAAGCGCCACCGGCTCCGGGATCGTGTCGCCGATGGCCCGAATCGGCAGCCCGGTGGCCACCAACGCCACGAAAGCGAAAGATATCAGCCAGATGCCGCTCACTTGCGGTACGGGTTGACGATCCCGGCAACAATCCCGGCGAGAACCTCGCGCACCTGCTGTTCGTCGCATCCCATCAGCACCGCATCCTCGAGGGACTCTTGAGCGAGCTCGCGCAGCTCGGCGAGGTTCTCGTTCAGCACCTTGATCTTTTCGATGCAGGAGACGGGCTCGCCTTCCGGCGTGCGCCAGATCGGGAACTCGGTCTCGTCGCTATCAGACATCCTTTGATCTGCCATTTGGCTTTGATCCGCCTATTTCGGCGCGCCCTGCGGCGCCTCACCCTCGCCTGGCTTTTTCTGGCCACTAGGCGATGAGAAGATCATCTGACCGATCAGGTTTTCGAGACTGACCGGTGCTTGGGTGAATTTGATCTGTCCGCCTGGGGGGATCATCTG
>Ga0209488_10005061_pt1 | contig 10168 bp, 7 predicted proteins | sample Rivendell_Oct201_8_FD_188349 | JGI IMG/M metagenome (GOLD analysis project Ga0209488, IMG submission 188349) | Vadose zone soil microbial communities from the Eel River Critical Zone Observatory, Northern California, USA -... | ecosystem: Environmental > Terrestrial > Soil > Vadose zone >... | reverse complement strand
GATTTAATGGAATTTTCGATGTTTTTGTAAGATAGGTATGAAGGCACCGGCGCCTTCACACACGTGTTTCGACGCGCTATGTCGCGTTCTTTCTTTACGCGCTTTTCCGAAGCCCATCAGGGGTCGTGCTGCCCGATCGATTGATGGGTTTCGGTAAATCCCCCACAAAGAGCGTCTTTCGACGCGCATTATGGGGATTTCCGTCTACCCATCCTACGAGAACAGTTCCGCCGGCTTGTGATCTTCGTTCCGGGAACACAAATAGGGCTAGTGTGCTGCGTCATTCAAAATGAAGGGGTTCTTTGTAGGGGCGGGTTTGAAACCCGCCCCCTACAATGTAACCACAGTAGACAAATCCGGTCTGTAGGGGGCGGGTTTCAAACCCGCCCCTCCGAAATCAGAGGTCTTGCATCCCTTCAATTCGATTGAAGCGGGCAACTAGCCCGCCTCCGTTACATCCCCATCCTCGGATTCCCCCATGACCTTTGCAAAACACCCGCCGACTCCCTTGCAAGTGCTCACCGCGGTGGCCCTGTTTGCGGGTCTGGCCGGCTGCGGGGAGGCCCCGCGCCAGGAGGCGCGCCCGGCGCCGACCGTGACCGTCGCCAAGCCGGTCCAGCGCGCCATCGTGGATCAGGACGAATATGTCGGCCGTTTCGTTGCGGTGGAATCGGTGGAACTGCGGGCGAGAGTATCAGGATACCTCGACGAAGTGCATTTCCACGACGGCCAGCTTGTCAAACAAGGCGACCCGTTGTTCACAATCGACAAGCGGTCATTCCAGAACGCCGCCGCCCAGGCGCGCGCGAACCTCGACCTTGCCCGGTCGAATCTGACGTTTGCGGAAAGCGACATCGGACGCGGCCGCCAGCTGGTGCGCGACCGCACGATTACGGAACAGGTCTTCGACCAGCGCAACCAGACCTTCCGCAATGCGCAGGCTTCAGTGGCCGCAAATGAGGCGGCATTGCGCCAGGCGGAGCTCGATCTCGAATTCACGGATATCAAGGCCCCGGTCGCGGGCCGCATCGGCGACCGCCGCGTCACGCAAGGCAACCTCGTGACGGGGGGAGCCGGCGGCACCACGACTTTGCTTGCCACCATCGTGTCGATTGATCCGATCCGTTTTGAATTTACTTTCGATGAAGCAGCCTACCTGCGCTACGAACGTGCCGCGAGCGGCGGCAAGGAGGTTACGGGGCGCGACGGCAACGTCCTCGTGGGATTGCGGCTCATCGACGAAACCGATTTCGCGCATCGGGGATATTTGGACTTCGTCGACAATGTCATCGACCGCTCGTCCGGGACCATTCGGGGCCGTGCGCAGTTTTCCAATCCGGGCGGCATGTTCACGCCCGGCATGTTCGCGCGCGTCCGGGTGCCGGGTTCGCCGACCTATCAGGCTCTGCTGGTCCCCGATGGAGCAATCGCGAGCGAACAGGCGCGCAAATACGTGCTCGTCGTCGATACCGAGAACGTGGCGCGGCAGAAATACGTGACCCTCGGCCAGCTTGTCGGCAATCTGCGCGTGATCAAGGACGGGATCGAGGCCAACGATCGCGTGGTCATCAATGGTCAGATGGCGGCGCGGCAAGGCGCCAAAGTGTCGCCGCAGGAGGAAAACGTGAAACCGCAGGCCAATGCGGCGCCAGGCAAGAAGGCGGAATGAAGAAAGCCCGCTAGATGACCATCTCCCGTTTCTTCATCGACCGGCCGATCTTCGCCTCGGTGCTGTCGATCGTGTTCGTCATCCTGGGCGCGGTGGCATTCTTCCGGCTGCCGATCGCGCAATATCCGGAGATCGCACCACCGATCATCAACGTGACCGGCCAATATCCCGGCGCGAGCGCCGACGTCGTGGCCTCGACCGTGGTCGCGCCTATCGAGGAGCAGATCAACGGCGTCGAGAACATGCTTTATGTCTCGTCGAACTCGACCGCCGACGGGCGCTTCACAATCGCGGTGACCTTCGACCTCGGCACCAATCTCGATATCGCGCAGGTGCAGGTGCAGAACCGTGTCGCGATCGCGCAGCCGCGGCTGCCTGCCGACGTGCGCAACATCGGCGTCACCGTCACCAAAGCCTCGCCCGACCTGATGATGGTCGTGCATCTCTACTCGCCCGACCAATCGCGCGATACTCTCTTCATCTCGAATTTCGCGACGCTCGAAGTCAAGGATCCGCTGACCCGCATCGAGGGCGTGGGTTCGATCACGGCGTTCGGCAGTCGGGATTATTCGATGCGGATTTGGCTCGATCCTGATCGCCTGCAGTCGCTCGGCATGACGGCCGGCGACGTGACGCTGGCGCTACAGGGCCAGAACGTCCAGGTCGCGTCCGGGGTGCTCAATCAGCCGCCGGTCGAACAGCCGGGTGCGTTCCAGGTTGCGGTCAAGACCCTCGGGCGGCTTGCCGACCCCGAGGAATTCGGCAGTATCACCGTCAAGCAGACGCCGACCGCGGTGGTGCGCCTGCGCGATGTCGCCAGGGTCGAGCTTGCGGCGCTCGACTACACCACGAATTCCTATCTCGGCCTTGATCCTGCGGTCGCGCTCGCGATCTTCCAGCGACCGGGCTCGAACGCGCTGGCGACCGCCAATACGATTCGCGCCACCATGGAACAACTCGCCCCGCGTTTTCCCGCGGGAGTGAAGTACGACATCGTCTACGATCCGACGCGCTTCATTCAGGAGTCGGTTGTCGCAGTCCAGGAGACAATCATCGAAGCGATCGTATTGGTCGTGTTGGTGGTGATTCTGTTTCTGCAGACGTGGCGTGCCGCCCTTATTCCGCTGATCGCCATCCCGGTCTCCCTCATCGGCACCTTCTTTTTCATGGCGATGTTTGGCTTCACGCTCAACAATCTCACGCTGTTTGGACTCGTGCTTGCGGTCGGCATCGTGGTCGACGACGCGATCGTCGTCGTCGAAAACGTGGAGCGCAACATCGCGGCCGGGCTCGCGCCGCGGGAGGCCGCCATCAAAAGCATGGACGAAGTCGGCGCGGCGCTGATTGCGATAGCGCTCGTGCTGTGCGCCGTGTTCATACCGTCCGCATTCATTACCGGCATTTCCGGCCAGTTCTATCGCCAGTTTGCGCTCACCATCGCGGGCGCGACCGTTATTTCTTTGATCGTGTCGCTGACCCTGTCGCCGGCCTTGGCGGCGTTGCTGCTCAAACCGCACGGCCAGCACACGGCTCGCGTCTGGGAGCGGCCGGTCCGTGCCTTCTTCCACGGCTTCAATCGCGGTTTCGAGGCGGTTGCCGACGGCTATGGATGGCTCGCCGCGCGCATCGTGCGATTCGCCGTGATCATGTTCGCGATCTATGCCGGCATCCTGGTATTCGGCCTCAACGAGTTCCGCAAGACTCCAACCGGCTTCATCCCTGGGGTTGACCGCGGCTACCTCATCGTCATCACTCAGCTTCCGCCGGGGGCGTCGCTCGCGCGCACCGACGCGGTCAACCGCCGCGCCGTTGAAATCGCGCTCAAGACACCCGGAATTACCAGCGCGGTCAATTTCGTCGGCTTCTCCGGCGCCACCTTCACCAATGCCCCGAATGCGGCGGCGATCTTTGTGGTGCTCGACGATTTCAAGAAACGGGCCAAGGCCCCCAATCAGTCGGCCGGCGCCATCGTTGGCAACCTATACAAGAGCCTTTCTGGAATCCAGGAGGCGCTGATCTTCGTCGTGCAGCCGCCGCCCGTGCAGGGCATCGGCACGGCGGGCGGCTTCCGGATGATGGTCGAAGATCGCGCCGGGCGCGGCTCGCAGGCACTACAGACCGCGACCCTCGACATGATGGCAAAAGCCAACAGAACGCCGGGGCTGGCCCAAGTCTTCACATTTTTCGAGACCTCGACGCCGCAGCTCTACCTGGACATTGACCGCACCAAGGCGCAACTCCTCGGCGTCACCGTGCCCGACGTGTTCGCCGCGCTCCAGATCTACATAGGTTCGTCCTATGTCAACGACTTCAACCTGTTGGGGCGCACGTTCCGGGTGACGGCGCAGGCCGAGGGCAGCCGCCGCCTCGATACCAAGGACGTCCTGAGTATTCGGGTGCGCAATTCGAGCGGCGGCACCGTGCCGCTCGCCTCCTTCACGACCGTGAGCGACACAGCGGGCCCCTATCGCGTTCCGCGGTATAATCTCTATCCCGCGGCAGAGCTCGACGGTGCGGCCGGGCCCGGCTACTCGCTCGGCCAGGCAATCGCGACGATGGAACAACTCGCCCGGACCGCCTTGCCAGACGGTTTCACGTATGAGTGGACGACGCTGGCGTACCAGCAGGTTCGCGTCGGAAATACGGCGGTCTTTGCCTTCGCGCTCGCCGTGGTCTTCGTCTTTCTGGTGCTTGCTGCGCAATTTGAAAGCCTCACGCTGCCGCTGTCGGTCATTTTGATCGTGCCGATGTGTCTCGTCGCCTCGATCGTCGGCGTGGTGCTGCGCAACTTCGACAACAATATTCTCACGCAAGTGGGTTTCGTAGTGTTGATCGGCCTTGCGGCCAAGAACGCGATCTTGATTGTCGAATTCGCCAAGCAATTGGAGGATCAGGGACGTGACCGCTGGTCGGCGGCGGTGGAAGCCGCGCGCCTGCGCCTGCGTCCGATCCTGATGACGTCTTTTGCATTCATCCTCGGAGTCTTGCCGCTGGTCTGGGCGGTCGGCGCGGGCGCCGAACTGCGCCAGAACCTCGGCACAGCGGTATTCTCCGGCATGATCGGCGTGACATTGTTCGGATTGATTTTCACTCCGGCGTTTTATGTGATCTGCCGTTGGATGGCGGGGCGCAAGGCGTAGTCTGGGTTGAGCCCTTGCGAAACCCATCATTGGCCCACATGATCGGTGTTGATGGGTTTTGCCATAGCGCGTGAAGAACGCGCTTATGGCTCAACCCATCCTACGACGCCCTGCGGTTTGTAGGATGGGTTGAGCCCTTGCGAAACCCATCGCCACACCAACCAAAAGCGGTAAATCCTCGGATGGGTCATTTTCTCTCCCCAAACAAGGCCCCATCGTCTTCGCAATCCCCGGCCCAATCCTCCGGCAAAATCCCCTCGCGCACCATGCGATGGAATGACGAATATGGCCAATCTCTCACGCAACCGACATGGCCATGCTTGACGGGATTAAAATGGATGTAATCGACGTGCCGCGCATAATCATCTTCATCGCGTAATGTGTGTTCCCAAAAACGCCGTTGCCAGATGCCACGCTCACCTTTCGATTTTCGGCTCGTTGAAACCGTCTCGTCGGACGGCAAAGCCCGCGAGAACGCCGTTTTTACAAGCCGCCACCGCAATGGGAAATCGATGTCGCCGTCTGGCAGCGTCCAAACTGCATGTAGATGTTCGGGCAATATCACGACAGCATCAATCGTTAACGGATGCCGAGACGTCGCATAGCGAAACGCCTCGCGGAGCGCGTTGATGTGATTTGTAAGGAGTTGCTGCCGGCGGTCGGCGAGATTGACCGTAAAAAAGAAACTGCCGCCTGGCACGAAATTTCTACGATAGTTCGTCATATGTCGAAATCTCAAGGTGAGTTTCACCATATAGCGCGTTTGCGTGCGTCTGGGCCCCGCCCATCCTACCCGGAATCGTACTACAGTGAGGATGGGTTGATCCAATTGCACTCCTGCTGCGGCGCGCTATGGCGAAACCCATCAACACCGATCGTGTGGGACAATGATGGGTTTCGCAAGGGCTCAACCCATCCTACAATCAACCTTTCACAACGAGGGTTTACCCATGCCGCCAAAAAAGTTCGGTTTTGGCCAACCGGTGACACGCAAGGAGGACGACGCGTTGTTGCGCGGCGCCGGCCGCTATGTGGCCGATCACGCGCCGGAGCGCGTGTTGCACGCGGTCGTATTGCGTTCACCGCATGCCCATGCCCGCTTTCGGATCACCGATATCGGCAAGGCGCGCGCCATGCCGGGCGTTGCCCTCATCCTCACGGGCGCCGAGACCGAAATGTACGGCAACCTGCCGTGCCAGGCGGACATTCCCGGCGCGACCATCAAGGTGCCGCCCTATACGATCCTGGCGCGTGACGAGGTTCGTCACGTCGGCGACGCCGTTGCGTTCGTGGTGGCGGAGACGCCCGATGCGGCGCGCGATGCCGCTGAAGCAATCGCGGTCGAATGGGAGCCGCAATCACCCGTCATCGGGTGTGCGGCCGCAATGGACGCCGGCGCATCGCTGGTCTGGCCGGCATTCCGCAGCAACCTGACGTTTGAAACCACGCTCGGCGACAAGCGTGCGACGGCGGCGGCTTTCGCCAAGGCCAAGCGTGTCGTTGCGCTCGACGTCGTCAACCAGCGCCTGGTCGCCAACTTTATCGACACCCGTGGCGTGATCGCCGAATTCGATGCCGCGCACGATCGCCTGACACTGACGCTGTCGAGCCAGGGCAGCCATTTCGTACGCGATATCTTGTGCAAGGATGTGTTGCGCATTGCGCCCGACAAGATGCGTGTCGTGACGCCGGACGTCGGCGGCGGGTTTGGCACCAAACTCTTTCCCTATCGCGAATATGCGCTGGCGGCCGTTGCGGCGCGTGAACTCAAGCGCCCGGTGAAATGGATCTCAGACCGAACTGAGCATTTTCTCGCCGACACGCAAGGCCGCGACAATCTCGCAACCGCCCGGCTGGCGCTCGATGCCGAGGGACAATTTCTTGCACTCGATATCGATATCCTCGCCGACATGGGGGCCTACCTTTCGCCCTTTGCACCCTTCATCCCGTTCCTCGGTGCCGCCATGGCGCCCGGTCTTTACGACATCCCGGTGTGTCATGTGCGGATACGCGGCGTTTTCACCCATACGGTGCCGGTCGATGCCTATCGGGGCGCCGGGCGCCCGGAAGCCGCCTACCTGATCGAACGGCTGGTCGATGTCGCGGCGCGCGAGATGGACACAGAGCCCGAGGCCCTGCGGCGTCGCAACTTCATCAAGCGCGGCGCGCTGCCCTACCGTACGGCAACCGGCAAGCTCTATGACTCGGGCGATTTTGCCGGACACCTCAAGCGCGGTCTTGAACTTGCGGATCGCAAGGGCTTTGCGCGGCGGCTGGCGGCATCGAAGAAAGCCGGGCGCCTGCGTGGCATCGGCATCGCGACTTATATCGAGGCTTGCGGCAACAACGGCCCCGACGCGGCACGGCTGCGGCTTGAACAGGATGGATCCGTCTCTGCCTTCATGGGCAGCCAATCGACGGGCCAGGGGCACCACACGGCCTATGCGCAGATCGTCGCCGAACACCTCGGGCTGCCGCCGGAAAGCGTTCGCGTGGTTCAGGGCGACACCGACCTGATCGCGACCGGCGCCGGTACGGGTGGGTCAAGTTCCGTTCCGTGCGGCGGCGCATCGCTCGACGCCGCGGCGAACAAGCTTGCGCAAAACGTCAAGAAGCTTGCAAGCCTTGCGCTCGAAACGTCGCAGGGCGATCTCGAGATACAGGATGGCGCGGTACGTGTTGTGGGGACTGACCGCGTGATCTCGTTTGCGGACATCGCACGGCGCCCGGACGCCGGCATCATGCTGAACACCGAACACGCCTTTGCGCCGACTGAAGCGACTTATCCGAATGGCACGCACGTGGCTGAAGTCGAGATCGATGAGGCGACGGGCGTAACGCGTATCATCAATTACGTGGTGGTCGACGATTTCGGCGTGACGCTCAATCCGATGCTGCTCGCGGGCCAGGTGCACGGCGGCGCCGTGCAGGGCATCGGCCAGGCGCTGATGGAAATCGCCGATTACGATCCCGCGTCCGGACAGCTGCGCAATGCAAGCCTCATGGATTATGCGCTGCCCAGGGCGGACGATGTGCCGGCATTCTGTTTCGAAACCCACAATGTGCCGTGCCGGACCAATCCGCTCGGCGTCAAAGGGGCAGGCGAGGCGGGCGCGATCGGGTCCTGTCCTGCCGTCGTGAATGCCATCGTGGACGCACTATGGCGCGCCTATCGCGTCAAACACGTTGACATGCCGGTGACGCCGGAACGGCTTTGGCGTGCGATCGGGGAGGGAAGGCGGGTTCATACGTTGTGAATATCGCAACCCGGGTTTCGCAAGTGGCTCAACCCGGGCTACGATCTCTTTTAACATGCTACAGCGGGCGGTGCATTCGGCCCATCAGCCAGCCGACGGCCACGGCAATACCGACGGCCGTATAGGGCTGATCCTCGATTAACCTGCGGGCCGCTGTTTCAAACGAACCGGCGGTTTCACGAGCCGCGGTGTTGGCGGCGTCTGCCACGTTTGAGGCTTGTTGTCTGGCTTCTTTCATCGCGCGATCGAAGCTCTGCGGTTGAACTCGACTGACCATGACGCACCTTTCTGCTTTCAATTCCCGAAATTAATCCCACCAATGTCGGCGCGGCGGTTCCCGATGGGCTGCGTAACCAATCAAGAGGCCAAGTCCCAGCGCGACGACCGTGGTGGTGTGGGGGTTGTCTTCCATGTACTTCCGCAGGAAATCGTGTGTTTCAACCGCGGCACCCTTCACTGCGTCGGCTGCTTCCAGCGCTCCATCTTTGGTCTTGCCGTAAGCGTCTTCGACGGCACCCGCGGCTTGATCGATCAGACCGCCAGCTTCCGTCTTTGTCATAGCTTTGCCGATGCCTTCTTCCAACTTTCCTCCAAAACTTCGAACCGTACCCTGAATTCGTTCCTCTGCCATTGAGAGCCTCCGTTATTCGTATGTCTGCCAACGATCAGAAGGGTCAGAAGTTCCCGGAAGTGTTTTCCTCGCAGCGATACCCCCGGCGGCGCAATGCTGTTATGCGTTGTGTTTTGCGTGGCGTTGGTAATAACCATCACCGAGACGTTGCCGCGTAGCCTGGGTTGAAACGCAACGCGCCTTCGGCGCAAGCGGAGATACCCGGAACGGACTTTTCGATAGGGCAGCGCGCAATAAGTCCTCGCAGCCTTGGCTCAAACGGAACGCCTCCCCAGCAGCATGAATGTCACAAGGGCCATCGTCTTCAAAATCATATCGTCGCTCCTGTTCGCCGTGATGGCGGTGCTGGTGCGCTATGTGAGCGAAACATCGCCCGTTGGGCAGGTCGTGTTTTTCCGGTCGGCTTTCGCCGTTGTGCCGGTGGTGATCATCTATGCCTATCGGCGGGAACTCGAAGCCGCGATCCGCACCACCCGCCCATTGCGCCATTTGTGGCGCGGGCTCACCGCGCTCGGGTCGATGTTCTGTAATTTCTCCGCATTGGCGCGCTTACCGCTCGTCGATGCGACTGCGATTTCCTATCTCGCGCCACTCATGACGGTTGCCCTGTCGGCGATCTTTCTCAAGGAGCGCGTGCGCATCTTTCGCTGGTCTGCCGTCCTGATCGGCTTTGCGGGCGTCATGGTGATGCTGGTCCCCCAGCTTGATTTCGGGCGTTCGGCAGCGGCCGCGACGGCGGCCATCGGGGCTGCATTTGGGCTGGTGGCGACCGTATTTACGGCCGCCTCGACGATCCAGACGCGCGCGCTCACCCGCACCGAGACGACGTCCTCGATCGTCATCTATTTCTCGGTGCTCTGCGCCATTGGGGGCCTGGTGACCCTGCCGTTCGGCTGGGTCGCGCCCGATGGGCTGCATCTCCTGGCCCTCATCGCTACCGGCTTCTGCGGCGGCCTGGCGCATATCTTCGTGACCGAAAGCTACCGGCATGCGCCCGCGTCCTTGATTGCGCCGTTCGAATACGCATCCATGCTCTGGGCGCTGGTGCTTGGCTTTCTGATATTCGGCGAGGTACCAAGCAGCTATGTTTTTGCCGGCGCCGGCATCATCACGGCGGCAGGCCTGTTGGTGATCTGGCGCGAACGCCAGCTTGGCCTGCAGCGGGCAGACAAAACCCGGACGTGACCGGGTTTCGCATCTTGGTGCGCAAGTTCTTAGTGCGAAAGTCGGGCAAGCCCGGCTTGCGGCTGCTGACAGTCAGCAAACTGGAACGTGACGAGGGAGGAACACATGAATACGCGCCACCCCAAGGTCGACGTCCGGGTCTATGCGCTGGTCGATCCCGAACGTGCCGGCCGCTATGATCTCGCGGAACTCTCTTCGCTCTGTGCCGCCGGCGGCGCGACGCTGGTACAATTGCGCGACAAGCATGGCGACACGCGCCACATGGTCGAGGAGGCGCGCGCGATCA
>Ga0209488_10005060_pt1 | contig 10170 bp, 11 predicted proteins | sample Rivendell_Oct201_8_FD_188349 | JGI IMG/M metagenome (GOLD analysis project Ga0209488, IMG submission 188349) | Vadose zone soil microbial communities from the Eel River Critical Zone Observatory, Northern California, USA -... | ecosystem: Environmental > Terrestrial > Soil > Vadose zone >... | reverse complement strand
CTACGTGGATCGTTTATACACGCACGCGCGCATTACACTGTCTCTTTTCTTACATCATAGACATCTGACTGGTCTGTTCCATCCTCAACCCGTCTCCCTTTTTGTATAATCATCCCGTTGATCGCTCTCGAGATATTGTTTCTCACTTTTTTTCTTCCTCACACTCATCCACTTTGTACCATAAGCGAATCGATGAATCGCAGCGTATCTCATCAGCGGTGTTGACGTGGTCTGCCAAAGCACCCGCATTGTGACGTGTATACCTTATCTCTCAGCTCAGGAGGGCAAGCGATGTCGTGATCGTAGATATAAATACGACAGCCATATACTTACTGCCTTACCATTAAACTGGAGGTCTGGCTAGATTTCGCGCCAAAGTTTCACCATTGACACGTAACGCTCGTCCTGTTCCTCGTACTGCAGGGCGTGTGTGTTCGTCAGGAATTGAACCAGCGCCGAGTGAGCTCGCAAGCGAGAGAGAACGGGCGTCAAACAAAAACGTAAGACTTGAAAATGAAAAGATGATAACAAAGATAGGGATTCTGTAGGCCCGGTAAGGAACGAACCTTGCAGTGCTTCTACGGGGCAAGCGCCGGCTCGTTAATCTTCTTCCAGCTTGCGTGCTATTTCGCTCGGTTCGTGTAATTTTAACCAGAACGACGGGGCCCGGGCGGAGAAGCAGATGCACCAGAGAAAGTTAGGAATCGCTTGTGTTTTGTCAACAATTATCCCTCCTTCTGCTAATAGCTTGAAACTCGAGCACGAAGGGGCCAAGATATGTTTCGTGGATGACGAACACATTGAGGGCAGACTCGGACGCAGGATTCACAAATGTAAGATAAATTACGATCACAGCTGCGCTGGATTCATCGCAACTGCGTCATCTATCAACGACGTTCATCCATGAGCTTAATGCTGTTCACCTCCTTAGTGGTAAGATATTTTTCTTTTTGGTGTTGACGTAGAAAGGAAGATACAACAACAAACCCTTCGGTAATTTAGGCATAGATATCCCTGGTGGGGCAATTGTGACGTGCGTGCGTGCCCTTATCCGATGTCCGGAGAGTAAGTGATGCCACAATCGTCGATATATACGACAGCCTGGGCCACCGGACTGGCAACATACAGTTCGCAATTGTGATATACCACCCACACTCCCCTTCAACCGAAAGTCTGGCTTGAACGCGCGCTGCGTTTCACCTTTGACAAACGCCACTCGTCCGGTTTCTCGTACTGCAGAGGAGAATAGAGTGAGTCAAGTGCGAGCAAAAAAGGGGGGGTTGCAAAAACAAAAAAAGCATAAAAAGAAAGGGAAGAAACGTACCTTGTTGAACAGGGGCTCGATCTTCTCCTGGCGCTTGCGCTTGCTTATCTTGTTCGCGTCCGCGACCTTGAAGAACTGCGGGGCGACCTCGACGAGCCACTTTGGCTCGACGGCAAGCACGTTGTGGCAGTACTCGCGCGTGGTGAGTATGAGCTCGTGGTAAATGCACCATTCTGGCGCACGGTTGAAGAGCGCGCTCGATGGGTGAATGTACACTGGCGTGCCCTCGACGAGCGTTTTGTATCCCTCCTGCGGGTCCTTCTTGGCCGCGTGGCGGAAGAAGCCAGAGCAGATCGCGCGCCGCACGCGGTTGTAGTCCCGCCCCGCGCTGAGGATGTCGTGCTTGTACCGGTCCATAATCCCGAGCAACTGCTTGCGCACGTCTTGTGCGCGCCGCATGCTCCGCGCCTGGATGAAGTTCTCGTAGCACCACGGATTCGAAAAGTTGCTCGCCTTCCACCCATTGTACACTGCGAGCAGCGTCAGGTGGTCCCCCTCCGGCTGGTGGAATTTGGCCTTCTTCGAGTCCGCCTGCGCTTGCTTCTCCTTGGGCCGGTAAAACACGCTCTGCACAGAGAGCATCGCGACGATGCTCAAGATTTCCTCGGAACATCCAAGTTCGACAGACGCGATGAGCATCTTCGCCAGCGGCGGCTCCATGGGGAAATCAGCCATCTTGCGGCCAAGGCGAGTCAACAAACCCTCATCGTCCAACGCGGAGAGCGCATAAAGCGCCTCCAACGCAGTAAGCATCGTCTGTGCTGGGGGAGGGTCCATGAAGTCGAAGCTCAGGAGGTCATTGATGCCCATCGCCTTGAGCATCAGAATCGTATGGGCCAAGTTGGTACGTTGGATATCAGGAATAGAGTTCGGCAACATCTCATTGCGATATGCCGCTTCTGTGTACAAGCGATAGCATTTCCCAGGACCCGTACGACCAGCGCGACCTGAACGCTGTCGCGCTTGCGATTGGGAGATGGGCATGACCACAAGCGAGTCCATACCCAGGCGTGGGTCGTACGCGTTCTGCTTCGCGAAACCCGGATCAATGACATAGTAGATCCCGGGTATTGTTAGACTTGTTTCCGCGACGTTAGTCGCGATCACGACTTTACGGGCGCCTGGCGGGGTCGGTTCGAAGACCCGTGACTGAACTTCGGAAGGGAGCGCGGAGTAAATTGGAAGGATGATTAGTTCCGGTACTTTGGGACCCAGCGCCTTCATGCGCTCGAATAGGATCTCGCACGCGGTATCAATCTCTTCTTGACCTGTCAGGAAAAGCAGGATGTCGCCTGGTGGCTCGGATAGGTGGATTTGCATGACTGTGATGAGTGATGCGTCGAGGTAGTCCGTCTCTGGCTCTTTGGTGTATAAAATTTCCACGGGGTAGGTACGACCAGGGATAGTAAAGATAGGACAGCCAAAGAAGTACTTGGAGAATTTTTCGGCGTCAAGTGTGGCCGATGTCACAATAAGCTGAAGGTCTGACCGTCGCTTGATAGCCTCTGCAAATCTCGTCAGCTTGACTCACCAAATGCGAAGACTGTAATAACGTACTTTTTAACAAACCGAACAAAACGTCTGTTGCGATTGTCCGCTCGTGTGCCTCGTCCAGCATAATGACGGAATATTGGCTGAGATCTGGGTCAATAAGGCATTCTCGCTGAAGCATGCCGTCCGTCATGTACTTGATCCTCGTCTCGGGGCTCGTGCAATCCTCGAAACGAATTGTGTAGCCAACCTCCTGGCCAAGGCGACATCCAACCTCCTCGGCAACACGTTTTGCAACAGACATGGCAGCGACACGACGGGGCTGTGTGCAACCTATTCTACCGTTGTCCGCGTAGCCGTCTTCAGCAAGGTATTGTGTCATCTGAGTTGTCTTGCCGGATCCCGTGTCCCCCACAACAATAAGGACTTGGTGCTATTTTAGGCAGTCAGTGGCAAGTCGATGAATCCCGAGAGTGTACATACATCTCGGATCGCTTGTAGTAGTGGCCCGCGCAACTTGTATATTGGCAACGACTTTCGTTGGTCCTGAAGACTAAGGCTTGTGATTTCGCCGAATGTAGTCGCCTTGTTAAATGTTGATGTCCTCCAGCTGCTATCTGACTCCGAAGCCTTTTGGCCACGAAGATGGCTCCTCAGATCCTGCGCAAATACTCTGTCCGATTCCTTTGCCATGGGATCCTGCCAAGGCACGCCAAAGTCGCGCGCTTCCGAATCAGCCTTGTCGTTTGCTTCCTGTTGCCTCAACTCGCGTCGCTCCTTTGCAAAGGCTGCTCCTTGCATCGCAGCGCGGTTGAGCGAGCCATCCGGCGCTTTCACGATCTTGACAGGACTAAGGTCGAGTGTCCGTTTCGTTTGACCGCGGAGGAATGCCGGCTCTTCCTCCCGAACTTCCACATCCAATTCCTCCTCTACCTCTGCCCGTGCCACCGGATTACTGAAGTCTTCGTCCAGGTCAGGATACTCAGATGCGTCAATAGCACCCGATGAAATCAGTTGCTTGATCTCCCAACGCTCCGGTGAAGTCAGTCGCTTCGCAGAGCGCACTGGCGCACTGTCCTTCACACCAAGGGGGAGAGCATTGGTTCCGGTGGAAGAATGAGATGCGCGCTGTCGCTCTTCTTCGATGAGCTCAGCTTCTGACTTGATGCGAAGGTGAGGGGTGAGGTCACGACCGGAGACCTGATCAACGTCCTTCATTGACAGACCAACGCGGCTGCCAGCCACGCTCATGACCTTGACCTTGACTGGTTGACCTCTGCTGAGGAGATCCGCAGCCGAGTTGGCGCGGGCACCAACCTGAATATTAGAGATATGCACCAAGCCTAAAGGGAATTAAGAGGGGAAGACAAGAAATCGGAAAAGTTGGGACACACCTTCCACCCTCCCTCCGACGCCCTCTAATTGAACAAACGCTCCAAACTCTTTAAGCCCCTGCACCCGTCCGTCGTAGATCTTGAACAGTACGGGTCGTTCATCTAGTTGTGCTCTACCCCGGCCCTGGCTTCCTCTGTCATAACCCCTGCCTCTTGGTGGGCTGACGCTGCGCCGTCGAGGAGGTGACAAGGACGTCCGCCGCCGTTTTGGGGGTGGGGGTGGGGAGACGTCCTGGCGGAGACTCGGACGCTTCGCCGACGACTCAAACTGAGCCATCATATCATCAACCTCTTTCATTAACACGTCCTTCGACGCGGTCGGTTTCCATTCCTGGTCGGCCAGAGCAAGGCCGGGGAACATACGTTTCTGTTTGTCCTTCTCCTCTGGCGCGCCGTCACCATTGGCCTTGGTCTTTCCATTTGCCTTGGTTGAGTTCTTCTTTTTATGTTTCGGGTGGAGTGTCAAGACGAGGCGGTCAATGTTCTCGATGAAGGACTCCGGAAAGTCTGCACCGGCTTGCTTGAGTTTCGCCTTGAAGTCCACGAGTGTGTTGGATTGGTCATGTAAATCGATGACAAACTCAGCGAGGGTTTTGTCATTCAGCCCTGTGTGATTGTCTATCTCCTGTGTGATTTTGGCGACAAGGGAGAGGAATTCGAGGTTGTACAGGTCATCGTGTTCTTTGGCCATGGGCAAGATGGTGTTGCTGACTAATGCACCTCTCCTCCACTTGAGTCATGTGAGTTGAGGATGAACACTGCCACCCACACGCTTGACCTTGCACAGTGAATGCCACCCAGAAAGGGGATCGTAAAGTCAGGTAACGCTGGAAATTCATCCAAGTCTCAAAAGGAAGCCGTGGTTTCCTCAAAGGTCGATGGAAATCCTCCGCCGCTGTTCCCTCCTGGCTCAAAATACCCACTGAGCTTATTACAAGAAAGGTTTGTCTATACCCCTGCACGTAATGGACGAGACACAGTGACATGTATGTAGATGCACAAAAAATGGCTGGGAGAAACCCGTCGTCGACACTGTGCAGTCGCTTTTCTGCTTGTCTTGGTAGCGTCTTATTCACGTCCTTTTCAGCCAAAGCGAGATGACGGCTGGTCTTTTGTTGTTACATTGATGAGGGTTGTTCGAACAAAGAATGGCCAGGAGCACGAATCCGTACGCATGGAGCCTCATCCTCCCTACATCTGTAAATCGGCCTTGGAGGCCCGGCATTGGGGTGCCACATATGCTCTTTATCGCGTTCGTTTGATTTGTGCTCGTTTCTGCTACTCGGATCTGTGAAACCAATCGCATTTTTCAGCTAGTTCTGCAATGGTATCCAACTCAACCGTGTTCTTCCTCCTGGGCCTCGTGACTACTGGGCTGAGCTGGCCGCTGAACATAAGAAGGCACCATCCCATCAGAGTTGGATGTACGACCCCGATCCCTTTGCGGCACGCAAGTCTGTGGCCGACCGTCAAGAAAAGGCGGCCAAAAAGAAAGAAGCCCAGCAAACCGCCATGGCCCCTGCATCTGGATCAAAGTCAAATCCATTCAATGACTCTCCTGAGGTGAAACTGTCTACTGAACTCCGCGAACTTGTCGAGAACGCTATAAAGAAGGTTGTACCCTTCAGCCGCTTAACGGGCTCTTGTCATTTACGCTTGAGTTAGGCCATTGCGAACAGCCCAGAAGATGGGGACACTGCTACTGTGACTATTTCTGAAGACGATGTGCCAGTCATTCTCGGACAGCTAGAGAACCTGGGTTTCAAGAAGTCCCAAGCGCACGATGCCGTCACATTTCTCTCCAAACCTTCTCTTCTTGCTTCAAACCTTCTCCGCGCCGCTTCTCCGCTCGAGGCATGCATTGAGTATCTCGTTCTTCACATTCCTGAGGACGACTTGCCCCAGCGCTTTCTTCCTGGGACTAACAGCTCAAACCCGTTTGTGACGAGTATACATGAAGGTCGGGAAGATATCAAGAAACGCTGGATTGAGGAGCGCGCCATCAAGCAAGCAGGGTGGCCTGCGCACATAGTGCGCGAGTGCACGGCTGAGCCACGCCTTCTCGAAGAGTGGGCCTTGCTCGTGGCTGCTCTGAACCGCCGTCTCATTGGGGAGCTTTGGCTAGACGTCGCTATGCAACCTGCCGATGATGATGTAGAGGAGCGTATCACAGAAGATGAGATTGAATCGATGGGCGCCTCTTACGCGGATGATCACACCTTCACCCTTGTCATGCCGCTTTTCCTTGCACCAGTTAACCTTCATTTCGTCATTCCTCCTGGTTACTCGTATAACCGGTCATCACGCCCTCCGCCGATGTATCTTACATCATCCTCAGTTCCCGCCTATGTTCGGCTGCATCTTTTGGCAAAGCTCCTTGATGCCTTTGAACGGGGTACCATCAAAGGGTCGACAGAGTGTATCTGTGTATCGGCGATGCAGGTTCTTGAAGAGCATTGGGCAGTCGTAGAAGACCAAGGACCGCCAAACATGTATGACGTTCTACAGTACCTCGCCCCTCCGCAGCCTGCGGAGACACGAGACATTAAAGTTGTTGCGACTGTCAGTGCTCCAGCGGGGAGCTCGTCATTGAAACCTCGCAACTCGCCCAGTTCAGTTGGGCAGGATTCGCGTTCAGACGCTGAAGTGATGCAGGAATTTGACGCACTGCGTCAAGATGTGCGGTATGGGAAGATGTATGAGACGCGACGCCGTCTTCCTGCATTTGCGTCGAAGGATGACTTCCTAGCTATGCTCGGGCGTTCTAGAGTAGTTGTCGTGGTCGGCGAGACGGGTTCTGGGAAGACGACACAACGTGAGGCGTTCTGAAGGCAGACTCGCTGTATTTGTGCCTGACTTTCCCTCAGTACCGCAGTTCATCCTCGACTCTCTCATCCAGTCCGGCAGGGGCTCCAGTGCAAACATCCTTGTCACCCAACCTCGTCGTATCTCCGCCATATCCGTAGCTGCGCGTGTCCACGCAGAGCGTTTGAACGACGGTTCTGTAGGCTACGTAATTCGTGGAGAAAGTAGACGGACCAACAAAACAAAACTGCTCTTCTGCACGACCGGTGTCTTGCTCAGGCGACTCAGCAGCGGAGATGACCTGAACAGCGTCACTCATGTCATTGTGGACGAGGTAAGCACGTGTAGAAACTCCCACGTTACTTATGATGAACTAGGTTAGGTTCACGAACGTTCTGTCGAAGGCGACTTTTTACTGCTCGAACTAAAGGAACTACTAAATCTGAACCCCACGCTGAAGGTTGTCTTGATGTCGGCTACGATAAATCATGAGACTTTCATTCGCTACTTCTCCAATGCTCCATTACTCAGTATTCCGGGATTCACCCACCCGGTAACCGATATGTGGGAGACTTTTCTTCGGTAATCGACTGAACAAGGAGGGCTGACAGTAGATGTGACAGGTTTCTTGAAGATTTCATCAACGTGATAAGTTATCGTCCTTCTGCGAACGCTGGAAGGAAGAAACAAGATGGCGAAGACTTGCGAGTTAATAGAGAAGATTATCTCAGCGCAGGTCTTGACGAACGCAGTGCGACGGCAGTCCAGGCGATTAGCCGTTCTGACCGTGTGGATTATGCGGTAAGGCACCACCCGGACATTATCACGTCTCGTCTCACATGTACCATGTACGAACAGCTTATAACAGCTACGATCAATTATACCATCGGTAAGGCAGAAGACAAAGGAGGGATTCTCGTGTTTCTGCCTGGTGTCCAAGAAATCAGACAATGCATCGACTCTCTTCAGGACTCGCCCTATGTGTCACTGGCTAAGATCTTCCCTCTACACGCTAACCTGTCGAGCGACGAGCAGCGCGCTGTCTTTGCGCCCACCTCAAAATGGAAGATTGTCGTCGCCACGAACGTCGCAGAGGTGCTTCTCCATCCCTTCCGTCGTCTGCGACATGCTTCTGACCTCGACGCTCACCGCGCAGACATCAATCACTATCGACGACATTGTCTATGTCATTGACGCGGGCAAGGTGAAAGAGACCCAATACGACCCTGAGAGCGGCCTCACAAAACTCGTCGAGCAATGGATCACCCGCGCTGCTGGACGACAACGCCGGGGGCGTGCAGGGCGCACCCGTCCCGGTGTGTGCTACAAGCTATACACGCGCTGGCGCGAGAACAAGATGGAACAGTTTCCGCGTCCCGAGATCCTGCGCGTCCCGTTAGAGAGCATCTGCCTGGCTGTGAAGGCGACACGGGAGGATGAAGACGTCAAGGTTTGCAGCGGTGGACCGGCAACGAGTGCAGCTGTTTTTTGATGTTCTATTCTTTTTCCTAGGAATTTTTGAGTCGTGCCATTGACCCACCGGAAGTTGCGGCTATGGACAAGGCGCTGTCCGTTCTTGAAGAACTCGGCGCACTCGATCAGGACGGCCATTTGACTGCTCTCGGTCGGCACGTGGTACGACCAAGGTCGCACTGCTCTGACTGCCCACTGACCGTTCTATAGGCCGCGCTTCCTCTTGATCTTCGTCTTGGAAAGGTGAGTTCAAACGGACCTGTCGAGCCGGCAAGTCTTAACTCTGGGGCTTCGCAGATGCTTATCCTCGCTACCGTCTTCCAATGCCTTGACCCTGCCCTAACCATTGCGGCCTGCCTTTCCTCGAAGCCTGTCTTCCTGAGTCCCATGGAAAAACGCGATGAGGCAACAGCGTATGGTTGTCCTCCCCTAATACGTGCTCGTTGTAAGCTGATGTATCACAAAGAGCGCGCGCACGCTTCGCAACCGAGAAAAGTGACATTCTTACTGACGTTCGTGCGTACGACGAGTGCATGCGAATACGCCAGGAAGAATCGCCTAGTGCCATGCGTACCTTCTGTTCCGATGTACGTCACACGTCCCCCTCCCTCGTCCTCACCTCGCCCCCAACTAATCCACTTTTTTTTTTCTCTTTCTCTTTCTCGTCACACGCCAAACCCGTGCCACCAGAACTACATCTCGGTCACGACGATCCGCGACATCAGCGCCCTACGCAACGACCTCCTCTCAGCGCTGACGAGCGCAGGGCTCGTCCCAGCGGGGTCGCGCACCTCCCCCTCGTCAGCCGAGCTGAACGCACACGCGGACTCCCCAGCACTGCTCAAGGCGCTACTGCTCGCGGCGCTGTACCCGCGCGTGGCGCGCATCGCGCTGCCGCGACACGCGGTGAAGTTTGCGCGCACGGTGAACGGCGCGGTCGCGCGGGACGCGGGCGCGCACGAGTGGCGGGCGACCGACATGCGCGGCGGGCGAGTGTGGGTGCACCCCGCCAGCGTGCAGTTTGCGGAGACGCGCTGGCGCTCCGGTATCGTCGTGAGCTTTGAGCGTGTCGAGACGGCCACCAAGGTGTTCCTGCGCGATGTCACGGAGGTACGTCGTCCGATGACTCTCTATTCATCCTTCTTTGGTTGAGCTGGAATTTATTTTTGGTTGTGCTAGGTCCCGTTGTACGCGCTGTTGCTATTTGGCGGACATATCGCTGTCGACCATGTCCGTGGCGGGTTGACCGTCGGTGGAAGAGTGGAAGGGACGTTGCGTCTGCGCGCCTGGCCGCGCATCGCGATCCTCGTCCAGCAACTCCGGTGCGTTTCCCTCCTTCCCTCCCTCCCTACGTCATCGTGACTCATCATCGTTTATTATCCATTCCCCTCCCCCCCGGGCATGGCAGGCGATTATTAGATGCGGCGCTGTTGCGCGCGCTCGATGGCGGAGGTGCGCTCGAAGTGGCAGAAAGTCCCGTGGTTGGCGCCATGTTGACACTGCTGACGACGGACGGGATGGCAACGAATATGGGCGTCAGGTCGTGAATATATACATATTGTATTATAGTACGTGAGTTCCCGTGTGAGGTTCCCATGAGCGAGAAACGAGAGTTTATGGTGCGTGTTGTACGCCGTCGGGCCGCTTACTTTCTGCCTTTACGCGACTCGCACGGGCTAGGCA
>Ga0209488_10005059_pt1 | contig 10170 bp, 10 predicted proteins | sample Rivendell_Oct201_8_FD_188349 | JGI IMG/M metagenome (GOLD analysis project Ga0209488, IMG submission 188349) | Vadose zone soil microbial communities from the Eel River Critical Zone Observatory, Northern California, USA -... | ecosystem: Environmental > Terrestrial > Soil > Vadose zone >... | reverse complement strand
GAGCATCGTTGCCGAGCGCATTGCCGCGACCACCACGACCGCCCCGCCATTGCGCGCGATCGGGGTCAGCAAGACCTATCGCACCCCCGACCACATTGGTCGGCTGGTTCTCAGCCAGGTCAATTTCACATTGCGCGACGGCGAGATCGTCGCGGTCCTCGGCAAATCGGGCTCCGGCAAATCGACCTTTCTGCGGATCCTCGCCGGGTTGTTGCCGCCGAGCGAGGGGCGCGTCGAATACCGCGGCCAGCCGGTCAACGGGCCGGTGCGCGGCATCGCGATGGTGTTCCAGAGCTTTGCCCTGTTTCCGTGGCTGACGGTGCTCGGCAATGTCGAATTGGGGCTCGAGGCGCAGGGCGTCTCGGCGGCCGAGCGGCGACGGCGCGCGGTCGAGGCGATCGACGTCATCGGCCTCGACGGGTTCGAGAGCGCCTATCCCAAGGAACTGTCGGGCGGCATGCGGCAGCGGGTCGGCTTTGCCCGGGCGCTCGTCGTCAACCCGGACATCCTGCTGCTCGACGAGCCGTTCTCGCAGCTCGACGTGCTGACGGCCGAGACCTTGCGCAACGATCTGCTCGATTTGTGGCTGGAACGGCGGATCCCGACCAAGGGCGTCCTGATGGTGTCGCACAACATCGAGGAGGCGGTCGACATGGCCGACCGCATCCTGATCTTCAGCAGCGACCCCGGCCATATCAGCGCCGAGGTTCCGATCCATCTGCCGCATCCGCGCTCCCCCGACAGCGCGGGATTCCGCCAGATCGTCGACCAGGTCTATACGCTGTTGACCACGGTTCCCGGCCGCGACGGCCGGCGCGGCGTCAAGCCCGAGCCGATCGGTCTCGGCTATCGCCTGCCCGACGCGGCGGTGCAGCAATTATCCGGACTGATCGAAAAGCTCAGCGAAGAGCCTTACAAGGGCCGCGCCGATCTGCCCCATCTGGCCGATGAAGAGAATCTGACGACCGACGAATTGCTGCCGCTGATCGAGCTATTGCAGCTGTTGGGCTTTGCCCATGTCAGCGGCGGCGATATCGAGCTGACGGCGATGGGACGGGGCTACGCCGAGGCCGACATGCTGACCCGCAAGCAGATCTTCGCCGAGGCGCTGGTCAATCAGGTGCCGCTCGCCGCGCATATCCGCCGCGTGCTCGACGAGCGCCCCGGTCATCGCGCGCCGGCGGCGCGCTTTCTGCGCGAGCTCGAGGATCATCTGTCGGAGGAAGAAGCCGAGCGGGTGCTCGAAACCGTGATCAACTGGGGCCGGCACGCCGAGATCTTCGCCTATGACGACGACGACCGGGTGCTGAGCCTGGAGAATTTCTGAGCCGGGCTGTCGCAGGACAAACCCCGTAGGGCGGAATAGCGCAGCGTATTCCGCCACCCGCGGTGCGACGGACGTTGGCGGAATGCGCTCCGCTTTTCCGCCCTACTTTTATCGCGGTCGCCTGCTGCAAGACGTGGATAGCCGGAACAAGCTCGGCCGAGGATAAGCGGTGTCTGCCTGCCGGAACCGCCCTTTACGAGCCGCCGGATTGGAAATAGCTGCGGGCGACGGCTGGGCGCCCGGCGTCGGGCGGGTAAAGCCAGACGACAAAGCTGGCGCGGCGATAGCCGCCGCTCGCGTCGCCGCCGCCGCCTTGAACGAAATTCTCCAGCGGCAGGACTTTGGCATACGCCTCCATGCCGGGGGCAAGAGCGACATCGCCGTCGTTGTGCGGGTCGTCGACATAGCTGTCGACATGGATGTGATAGCGGCCCGGCGTCACATCGCGGTAGAAGGCGCCGCCCGGCTCCGACACGCCGGCCGCCGCACCATTCAAGCGGATATACGGCGTCGCCATGACGTCGTTCGGGTTCATGTCGCGGTAGAACCAGATCCGCGCCATCCCCGTCGGGATCGGCGTCGCCAAATAGGGCGCCGCCGCGGGCGGCTGGGCACAGCTCGCCGTCGCGATCAGCAACAACATGAACCCCAGAGCACCCAGGAGACGGTTCGTCATCGCGGTCATTCCAATCATCGGGGCCATTATCGCGTCGGCGCCGCGGCGGTCAGCGTGCCGCCGCCGCCATAGAAGGCGCTCTTGGCGATCGCCGGCCCGGCAATCTCGGGCGGATAAAGCCATAGATAGAAATTGTTGCGGTGATAGCCGCCGCCGAATTCGCCGCCGCCCTCCTCGTAATTGTCGAGCGGCACGACCTTGGCATAGAGCCGTGCGCCGGGCGGCAGATCGACAAGCTTGGCCTGGTTGCCGTCGTCGACGTAGCTCTCGACCGAGACCTGATGCCGGCCAGGCGCAACGTCGCGGTAGGAGGCGCCGCCCGGTACCGAGACGGCGGCGATCGCGCCGTCGATCCGAAGATTGGGCGTCGCCATCGGCTCGTTCGGGTTCAGATCGCGATAGAACCAGATTCGCGCCATTTGCGCCGGGACGGGCGAGGTCGCGACGGCACCGACCGGCGGCAGCGCCGGGCCGCAGCCCGCCATCGTCACGAGCAGGCTGCCGGCGCCGGCCAGCAGAAATCCGCGCATGCGCCGATCGATGGTCATCTCCTGTCTCTCCGAGCCTCGGGGCGCGTGCGCTTAGTACGACGGCAAGGCCGCCGTCAGCGAGCCGCCGCCGTAAAACCAGCTTTGCGCGATGACCGGCCACGCCGCCTCGACCGGATAGAGCCAAACATAGAAGGTGTCGCGGTGATAGCCGCCGCCACCGCGTCCGCCACCGCCGCCCTCGATCCAGTGGTCGTCCGACACGACTTTCGCGAAGACCTGCGCTCCGGGCCCCAGATCGACGTCGCGGGTCTGGCCGAAATCGACGCCGTAGCTGTCGACGCTGAGGTGATAATGCCCCGGCGGCACATCGCGGTAGGACGAGCCGCCCGGCTGCGACACGCCGGCGACGGCGCCGTTGAGCCGGACAAAAGGGGTGGCCAGGCTCGAATAGGGCTCCATCGCGCGATAGAACCAGATCCGCGCCATGCCCGGCGGCGGCGCCGCGGCCTGGCCGGACGGCGGCGACGCGGCGCCGGCCGGCCCGAGCAGCAGCACGCTCGCGCAGCTCGCGATCAACCAGCGGAATAATGAATGCGGGGACATCGCGCACTCCTTTTGCCGATATATGCGAACGCACCGAACCCGTTTCGATACGCATCGCGTCACATTTCCGTGTCGTCTTTGGATCAGTCAGCGGGGACGCAATGTCGGGAAGGCGATCACGTCGCGGATCGAGGGGCTGTCGGTCAAGAGCATGACAAGCCGGTCGATGCCGATGCCGAGCCCGCCGCAAGGCGGCAGGCCGTATTCCAGCGCCAGCACGTAGTCTTCGTCGAGCGGCTGGGCCTCCTCGTCGCCGGCGGCGCGCGCCAGCATCTGCGCCTCGAAGCGGGCGCGCTGATCAATGGGATCGTTGAGCTCGGAGAAGGCGTTCGCGATCTCCCAGCCGTAGACATAGGTTTCGAACCGCTCGACGAGGCGCTGGTCGTTAGGGTCGGCCTTGGCGAGCGGCGAGATGTCGCGCGGAAAGCCGGTGACATGGATCGGCTGCAACAGCTTGTCCTCGACCCGCGCCGCGAACACGGCTTCCAGCGCCTGCCCCCAATTTTCCTTCCCCGAGAGCGCACAGCCGAGCCCGCTCGCGGCGTCGCGCGCGCTCTCGGCATTCTCGATCGCGAGGAAATCGACGCCGGTGTGTTCGAGCACCAGCTCGGCCATGCTGCGGCGCGGCCAGGGCGGGGTCAGGTCGATGCTGGTTCCGCCATAGGCGATCTGCACCCCCCCGGTCGAGGCTTCGGCGACATGCGCGACGATGGCTTCGGTCAAATCCATCATCGCCGTGTAATCGACATAGGCCTCGTACAGCTCGAGCGAGGTGAATTCCGGATTGTGGCGCGGCGACAGCCCCTCGTTGCGGAAGCAGCGGTTGATCTCGAACACCTTGTCGGAGAGCCCGCCGACCACCAGCCGCTTCAAATGCAGTTCCGGCGCAATGCGCAGATAGAGCTCGATGTCGAGCGCGTTGTGGTGGGTGATGAACGGCTTGGCCGCGGCGCCGCCGGGGATCGTGTGCAGCATCGGGGTCTCGACTTCGAGGTAGTTGCGGGCCAGCAGGTAGCCGCGCATCGCCGCGACGATATGGCTGCGCCGGCGCAGCGTCTCGCGGCTCTGCGGGTTCATGATCAGGTCGAGGTAGCGCTGGCGGTAGCGCAGCTCGATATCGGCGAGCCCGTGATATTTCTCGGGCAAGGGCCGCAACGTCTTGGCGAGCACCGTCAGCGCGGTGGCGTTGACGGTCAGCTCGCCGCGCGGGGTGCGACGAACGATGCCTTCGGCGCCGATCAGATCCCCGATGTCGAGGAGACGCAGCAAGGCGAGCTGCTCGGGCGACAGAAAATCCTTGTGGCAGAAAATCTGGATCTTGCCCGAGGCGTCGTGCAAATCGATGAACATGCCGCTGTTCCGCATCGCCCGGATGCGGCCGGCGACGCGGACGCGATCCTCGGTCTCGGCGCCGGCCGGCAAGTCGGCGTGGCGCGCGTCGAGCTCGGCCGCCTCAGCGGTGCGGGCGAAGCTGACCGGATAGGGCTCGACGCCCATCCCGCGCAGCGCGGCGAGCTTCTCCAGCCGGACGCGGCGAAACGGATCGTCGTCTTCGTCGGCGTTCCGGGATGGATTGTGCACGAGATCGTCGGCGCTCATCGGCCGGCCGCTCCGTCATAAGTTGGCGTCCCGGCGAAAGCCGGGACCCACCCTCCCGCTTCCGAGGCGCTGAAAAATGGGTCCCGGCTTTCGCCGGGACGCGAATTATATGGGCAGAGTCAGGACAAAGCGCAGTTCAATCGCCGGCGACGGCGGCGCTGACCCGGTGGCTGCCGAGATCGATGATCGCCTCGTGGAAGCGTTTCAGCGTGCCGTGATGGCCGACGCTGACGATCGTCGGGTGCCAATCAGCTTCGCGCACCAGCCGGTACAGCGAGGCCTCGGCCGCCTCGTCGAGCGCCGAGGTCGCCTCGTCGAGGAACACGATCTCCGGCCGCGCCAGCAAGATCCGCGCGAAGCCGAGCCGCTGCTGCTCGCCGCCCGACAGGCGCAACGCCCAATTGCCCTCCTCGTCGAGCTGATCGACCAGATAGGACAGGCCGACGGCATGCAATGCGGCCTCCAGCTCGGCCCGGCGCGGCTGATGATCGAGCGCCGGATAGGCGATCGCGTCCGCCAAGGTGCCAAGCGGCAGATAGGGCCGCTGCGGCAGGAACAGCGCATGCCCCTCGCCGACCCGGATATTGCCGCGCCCGAACGGCCACAGGCCGGCGATCGCGCGCAGTAGCGTGCTCTTGCCGGAGCCCGACGGCCCGGTGACCAAGACCGGGCTGCCCGGCCGGGCCGCCAGCTCGATCTCCTGGCGCAACGGCCGCCCATCGGGCAGATGCAGGGCGAGGCCGCCGACCGCGACGCCGCTGCCGCTGCGGTCGATCGCGATCGGCTGTGGCTGGCGATGGGCCGCGGCGATCTCGTCAACCTTGCCGCGGAAGCCGCGCAACCGTTCGACGACCGACTGGTATTCGGCGATTTCGGTGTAGCTCGTCACGATGAAGGACAAGGAGTCCTGCACCTGCCCGAAGGCCGAGGAAATCTGCATCAGCCCGCCGAGCTGGATCTCCTTGGCGAAATAGCGCGGCGCCGCGACCAGAAACGGAAAGACGACCGCCAGCTGCTGATAGCCGCTGGTGAACCAGGTCAGCTTCTTGCGCCGGCGGATCACCTCCCACCAATTCAGGACGCAATGGGTGAAGCGGTTCTGAAAGACGTCGAACTCGCGGCTCTCGCCGCCGTAGAACGCGACGCTTTCGGCGTGCTCGCGGAGGCGCACCAGGCTGAAGCGGAAATCGGCCTCGTAGCGCTGCTGGTTGAACAGCAGCGGGACCAGCGGATTGCCGATGCGCTGGGTCAGCCAGGTGCCGGCGACCGCATAGATCACCGCCGCGATCACCATGTAGCCGGGGATGTCGAAGTAGCTGTCGCCGCCAAGCGGGATATGCAGGATGCCCGACAGCGTCCACAGGATGAACAGGAACGAGAACAGCGTGACGACCGAGTTCAACAGCCCGATCGACAGGGCCAGGCTGATCGAGGTGAAGCGGTCGAGGTCGTCGGCGATGCGCTGGTCCGGATTGTCGGTCGAGGACTGGTCGAGCTGCATGCGGTAATAGGCCTGGTCGGCCAGCCAATCCTTCAGGAACCGCTCGGTCAGCCAGCGCCGCCAGCGGATCTGCAGGATCTGGCGCAGATAGAGCTGATAGACCGCGACGACGATCAGCGCCGCCGCGATCATCCCGAAGATTGCGAACTGCCACCAGAATTTTGGCCAGTCGTATTCCTGCAGGGCATTGTAGAAATCATTGTTCCAGGAGTTGAGACGGACATTGAGCCAAACCGCGGTCAGATTGAGCGCCACGACGGCGCCGAGCAGCAGCCGCGCCGACCATTTTTCGTCGCCCATCCAGAACGGCCAGGCGAGATCCCAGGCCGCTTTGAGGCATCCGCGCTTGGACAACGCCATACGAAAACTCCGCCCTTGCCCTAATGTTATCTAGGCCTTGCGTGACGCAAAGCCGGCCAATCGTCCGGCCAGCCGCGCCGTGATCGCGGGTCCGCCGACCGGCTCATCGGCCGCCGCGCTGCTGGCGCGCGGCGTGTGCCGCGCGCTCGACCAGCTCGGTTATGCCAGCCTGCTCGAATTCCCGCTCGTCAGCGGGCAGCGTGCCGACATCCTGGCGCTCGGCAGAACCGGTGACCTCGTCATCGTCGAGATCAAGAGCTCGCTCGCTGATTTCCGCGCGGACCGTAAATGGTCCGGGTATCGAGAGTTCGCGGACCGGCTTTATTTCGCTGTGCCGAACGACTTTCCGGCCATCCTGATCCCCGAAGAATGTGGCCTCATAGTGGCGGACCCGTTCGGCGCGGCCCTACTGCGCCACGGTGCCGCAACCCCACTCGCCACCGCGCGCCGGCGGGCGCTGACCCTGCGCTTCGCCCGCGCCGCGGCGAGCCGGCTGCGCCGCCAGCTCGATCCACAGGCGGGATTGTTCGGCGAGGGGTTTTGACCGGCAGGATGTGCGCCGGGCTCGGCGGTGATATGATGGCTGGATGAAAAAGGATCAGATCACCGCGGTATTGGAGCGCGTCCGCACCTGGCCGGCGGCGCGTCAGGAAGACGCGGCACGACTACTGCTCGAAATGGAAGCACAAGACGCCAGCCCTTATCGCCTGACGGACGAGCAGCTCGCGGAAGTACGGCGGCGCCGCGCCAAAAAGGAGCCAAAATACGTGCCGCTCGCCGAAGCGCGCAAGCGCTTCCGCCGCAGTGAATGAGGCTGATTTTCGAGGAGGAAGCCCTGGACGATCTTCAGGGCATCTTCAACTGGATCGCAAAAGATAATCCGCGAGCTGCAGCGCGGCTGATCGACCGGATCTTCCGTAAATTGGAACTGCTGTTAACGCCCGGGTTTGCCCGCATGGGCCGCATCGGCCTCGACACCGGGTCGTACGAACTGATCCAACGCCCCTACATCATTGTCTACGAAGTTCGCGAGCAGCGGGACGAGATCGTGGTGCTCGCGGTTTTCCACGGAGCGCGAGATCGACGATAGAGTTGGCGCTACGGCAATGGCGCGGGGAGCCGGCGGAGCAGCACATAGAGGGCGCCGGCGCCGCCGTGCTGCGGCCGGGCCGGGGCGATCGCCAGCACATGCCGGCGCAGCTCGGGCTCGTGCAACCAGCGCGGCACCGCGCTCTTCAGAACGCCGCCGCCGATCCGGCCGTGGCCGGTGATGACCAGCACGCACCGCCGGCCGGCGGTGCGCGAGCCGCCGACAAAGCCGAACAGGGCGCGGTGCGCCTCGGCCTGAGTCATGCCGTGCAGGTCGAGCCGCGCCTCGATCGCGCGGCGGCCGCGCTTCAGGCGCTCGGCCGTGGCGCGATCGACACCGGCGAAATTGTCGAGCGGCGACGGCGCGGGCGGGGTCGATTGTGGCGATGGTTTACTTGACGCGGCTGGCGCAGCGGTTTGGACCGCGGCCGGCCCGGCCGCATTGCGGGCGAGACGCCCGCGGTCCGTTGGGGGATTGCGGCCGGGCAAGGGGACGATGTCGCGCGCGACGCGCCGCCACAGATCGAGATCGTCAGCCCTGGGGCGGCGCATCTTCGACCAGCACGACATGGAGGCGGCGCGGACCATGCGCACCGAGTTGGATGCGCTGCTCGATATCGCCGGTGCGCGACGGGCCGGTGATCATGTTTACCGTGCGCGGCAAGGCGCGCGGGTCGCTAGCCCCCACAGTGCCCCCACCCTGCCCTCCCCCGCGAGCGGGGGAGGGCAGGGACGGGGGAGGGTTTTCCGAGCGAGCCGCGCGGGCGCGGATTAGGTCCCAGCCATCCTCGTAGCTCGCCACGACCTGGCCGGCATGCAGCACGACGATATGGGTGTCCGGCAGGAAGTTGAGGGTCGTCGGCGTGCCCGGCCCGGACGCGAGCATCAGGGTGCCGGTCTCGGCCACCGCGGCGAGGCACGGGGTCAATGACACGGCGTCCTCCGCCGCGGCGCGGCCACGCCGGATATGCAATAGCGGCCGTGTGTCCCACGGGATCGTGTCGAGGCTCGGGTCCGGCGCCGCGACCAGCTCGGCCGGCAGGTTCTCCGCGGCGAGATAGCGCGCCACCTCGGCCGGGATGTCCGCCTCGGACGAAACGCGCGCGACCGTGGTCTGCACCTCCTCGGCCATTGTCACGAACAGATCGACGCGGCCGGCACGATCGAGCGCGGCGGCACGCGCCGGCACCAGGTTGCGGCGATGCGCGACGACCCGTTCGACCAGCTCGGCGGTCTTGTCGGCGGGGAGCGGCCCGCGCCGCAGGGCGCGCCGGATGCCGCCGAGAATATCGTCGCGCGCCGCGCTCATCGGCTTTTCCCGGACCGGCGCTGATGCGCGGCCCAGAGGCTTTGGAAGCTGCGGCCTTCGGGGGCCGGCAAGTCGCGCACCGCGGTCCAGCCCGCCGCGAATGGCAGGCTGCGGAAACGGCCGCGGAACCGACCGGTCCAGCCGAGCGCCCGGCCGGCGATCCCGGCCAGCGCGTGATAGAGCGCCGGCCGCCGCGCCACCGCCGCCCAGAGGCGCAGCCCCGAGCGATAGACCGCTGGGCTCAGATGCTGGGCAAATTCGCGCTCGCGCCAGTGCCGCATCATCTTCGGCAGCGGGATCTTGACCGGGCACACGCTTTCGCAACGGCCGCAGAAGGTCGAGGCATTCGGCAGATGGCCGGCCGCGCCAATCCCGACCAGGGCCGGGGTCAGCACCGCCCCCATCGGCCCGGGATAGACCCAGCCATAGGCATGGCCGCCGACCGCGGCATAGACCGGGCAATGGTTGAGGCAGGCGGCGCAGCGCAGGCAGCGCAGCATGTCCTGAAACTCGCCGCCCAAGAGGGCGCTGCGGCCGTTGTCGAGCAATACGACATGGTATTCCTCCGGGCCGTCGAGATCGCCGGGCCGGCGCGGGCCGGTCGAGATCGTCGTGTAGGAGGAAAATTCCTGGCCGGTCGCCGAGCGCGCCAACAGGCGTAAGAGAGTCGCCGTGTCCTCCAAAGTCGGGACGATCTTTTCGATGCCGGTGATGACGATGTGAACCCGCGGCAGGATCTGCGTCAGATCGCCATTGCCCTCATTTGTGACGATGATGCTGGAGCCGGTCTCGGCGACCAGGAAATTGGCGCCGGTAATGCCGACATCGGCGGCGAGAAAACGCGGCCTGAGCACGGTGCGGGCCTCGTCGCACAGCGCGCGAGGGTCGGTCAGCGGCCGCGCCGGATCGAGCTCGGTATGCGCCGCGCGGAAGGCGTCGGCGACCTGCTCCTTCATCAGGTGGATCGCCGGCGCGATGATGTGGCTCGGCGGCTCGTGCCGCAGCTGGATGATGTATTCGCCGAGATCGGTCTCGACCGGCGTGATGCCGTTCGCCTCGAGATGGTCGTTGAGGGCGATCTCCTCGGCGACCATCGATTTGCCCTTGGTGACGATTTTGGCGTTGGCGGTGCGGCAGATGTCGAGGATGGCGTCGCGCGCCTCCGCGGCGGTGCGCGCCCAATGCACCCGGCCGCCCGCAGCGGTGACGTTCTGC
>Ga0209488_10005056_pt1 | contig 10173 bp, 9 predicted proteins | sample Rivendell_Oct201_8_FD_188349 | JGI IMG/M metagenome (GOLD analysis project Ga0209488, IMG submission 188349) | Vadose zone soil microbial communities from the Eel River Critical Zone Observatory, Northern California, USA -... | ecosystem: Environmental > Terrestrial > Soil > Vadose zone >... | reverse complement strand
CGAAGCGCGCGGTTTGAAAATCAGCATGGTGAAACTGGATCCCTACATCAACGTGGATCCGGGCACGATGAGTCCGTTTCAGCACGGCGAGGTCTACGTCACCACCGACGGCACCGAAACCGATCTTGACCTGGGACATTACGAACGCTTCATTCGGACGACCACGTCGCGCAACAGCAACTTCACGACCGGCCGAATTTACGAGAGGGTCATCGCAAAAGAAAGGCGCGGCGACTACTTAGGTGCAACAGTTCAGGTGATTCCGCACATCACCGACGAGATCCGACACTGCATTCGCTTGGGCGCAGGCGATGCCGATGTATGCATGGTGGAAATTGGCGGCACCGTCGGCGATATCGAGTCGTTGCCGTTTCTGGAAGCCATCCGTCAGATGGGAGTGGAGCTCGGTCACCACAACGTGTTGTACATGCATCTCACGTTGGTACCCTATATTTCCACCGCGGGTGAAATCAAAACCAAGCCCACGCAGCACTCCGTGAAGGAACTGCGATCGATCGGTATTCAGCCGGATGTGCTGCTGTGCCGCTGCAAGGATCCACTGCCTGACGATCAGCGCCGCAAGATCGCGCTGTTCACCAACGTTGAGGAGCGCGCGGTATTTTCTGCGGTAGACGCCGACGACTTGTACAAGATTCCGATGTTATTGCATGACCAGGGACTGGACGACATCGTGGTCGACAAACTCCGTCTCACTGTGCCGGCTGCGAACTTGGAAGACTGGCGCAATGTGGTGAGCGCCAAGGCCAATCCGGACGTCAACGTGACCGTCGCCATGGTGGGCAAGTATGTCAATCTCAAGGACTCCTACATCTCGCTCACCGAAGCGCTGACGCATGCCGGCGTTCGCACGCGCACGCGCGTCAATATTCTTTCCATCGAAGCGACCGATGTCGAGAAACACGGTGTCGATGCTCTCGCCGGTGTCGATGCGATTTTGGTGCCCGGCGGCTTTGGCGAACGCGGCATTGAAGGCAAGATCCAGGCGATTCGCTTTGCGCGCGAACGACAGATTCCTTACCTAGGAATATGTCTGGGCATGCAGTTGGCCATCATCGAGTACGCGCGACATGTAGCGAAGCTCGAAGGCGCCCACTCGACCGAGTTCAATCGCAACTCGCCGCATCCCGTGATCGCTTTGATTTCCGAATGGCAGGATCAAAAGGGCACCGTCGAGCAGCGCAGCGAACAATCGCAACTAGGCGGCACGATGCGTTTGGGCGCGCAAGAAGTCCGACTCTCGCACGGATCCAAGGCGCATCAGATCTACTCGGCCGATGTGATCCATGAACGTCACCGGCATCGCTTCGAATTCAACAATACCTACCTGCAGAAAATAATGAATGCCGGGCTGCGTTTCTCGGGTTTCTCGCGCGACGGTCTCGTCGAAATGGTGGAGTTGCCGCAGCATCCGTTCTTCGTCGCCAGTCAGTTCCATCCGGAATTTCGCTCGACCCCGCGCGATGGACATCCGCTGTTCACCGGCTTTATCAAAGCTGCGCGCGCACATGCCCAGGAACAGATGCCGAAGGCGGTGAGCGCGTGAGGAGCTGGCCGGCTGGCAACTGGCCACCGGTTACTGGCCGGATTCGGATATCTGATTCTTGTTTCTTGCCAGTGGCCAGCAGCCAGTGGCCGGTCGACCCTTTTCAGCTATGAAGCTTTGCCACTTCACCGTCGGTCCCCGCGAACCTTTTTTTCTGATCGCCGGCCCCGACGTCATTGAAAGCGAAGCACTCGTCATGGAAGTGGCGGGGATGATGAAGGAGATCACCTCGAGTTTGAAAATTCCCTACATCTTCAAGGCCTCGTTCGACAAAGCAAACCGCTCATCGCGCACTAGCTTCCGCGGACACGGCATGGAAGCGGGACTAAAAATTCTCGATAAGGTGAAACGCGAACTCAAGCTTCCCGTGTTAACCGATGTGCATGAAGACACGCCGCTCAACGAAGTGGCCAGCGTAGTCGATGTGATCCAAACGCCTGCGTTTCTCTGCCGTCAAACCAATTTCATCGTGAACGCTTGCTCGCAGGGCAAGCCGGTCAACGTCAAGAAAGGGCAGTTCCTCTCGCCTTGGGAAGTCCAAAACGTCGTCGACAAGGCCCGTTCGACCGGCAATGAGCAAGTCATGATCTGCGAGCGCGGCTTTAGTTTCGGCTACAACAACTTGGTGTCCGACATGAGGTCGCTATCGATCATGCGGAAGACGGGCGTGCCGGTCGTATTCGATGCCACTCACTCGGTTCAATTGCCCGGCGGAATGGGCAACGCGTCCGGAGGACAGCGGGAGTTCGTGCCTGTGCTGGCTCGAGCCGCAATCGCTACCGGTGTCGCCGGTATTTTCATGGAAACGCATCCGCGACCGGACGAAGCCTTATGCGATGGGCCCATATCCTGGCCGACCGCCCGCATGACGTCGCTGCTCACCACGCTTAAAGAACTCGACTCGATTACGAAAGCCAAGCCCTTTGAGGAAGATTCGCTATGAGCAAGATCGTCGACATCCGCGGCCGCGAGATTATCGATTCGCGCGGCAATCCCACAGTCGAAGCGGATGTGCTCCTCGATTCCGGCGCGCTCGGTCGCGCTGCCGTTCCATCGGGTGCATCGACGGGCTCGCGTGAGGCGGTGGAATTACGCGACGGCGATAAAAAACGCTACCTCGGCAAGGGAGTTAGCAAGGCCGTCGCGCATATAAACGATGATCTAAAGAAAGTGCTGCTCGGTCGCGACCCCAAAGATCAAACCGGTTTGGACACGCGCATGATCGAGCTGGATGGAACAGAAACGAAAGGAAAATTAGGCGCCAATGCTTTACTGGCTATTTCGTTGGCAACGGCCCATGCCGCCGCCAAGGACGCGAAACAATCGCTGTTCCGCTATCTAGCGATGCATGACGGCGGCGGCACGCATGCGCAAACACTGCCGGTGCCCATGATGAACATCATCAACGGCGGCGCTCATGCCGACAACAACGTTGATATTCAGGAATTCATGATTCTGCCCGTGGGTGCAACCTCATTTTCAGAGGCGCTGCGGTACGGCGCCGAAGTGTTCCATACGCTCAAGAAGGTTTTGCACGAGCGCAACCTTGCGACGTCGGTCGGAGATGAGGGTGGATTCGCGCCCGACTTACCCTCCAACGAAGCGGCTCTGGAAACGATTCTCGAAGCCATCGATCGCGCCGGGTACAAAGCCGGTCGCGACATTTATTTAGGACTCGACGTAGCGAGCACCGAGTTCTTCAAGGACGGCATTTACGACCTCGAATCGGAAGGCAGGAAATTTACCGCGGCACAGTTTGCCGACTATCTGGAAGGACTGGTTAACCGTTACCCGATCGTCACAATTGAAGACGGTATGAGTGAAGGCGACTGGGCCGGATGGGCGCAGCTCACGCAGCGTCTCGGTAAACGAGTGCAGCTGGTGGGCGACGATCTTTTCGTCACCAACACGAAAATTCTAAAAGAAGGGATCGAAAAACAAATCGCGAATGCAATTCTCATCAAACCCAATCAGATCGGCACGCTGACGGAAACCCTAGCGGCCATCAACATGGCTGCCGCCGCCAAGTACGCGTCAGTCGTGTCGCATCGATCCGGCGAAACCGAGGACTCGACCATCGCGGATATTGCGGTTGCCACGCGCGCGACGCAGATCAAGACCGGATCGATGTCGCGTTCCGACCGCATCGCCAAATACAATCAATTGCTACGAATCGAAGCCGAACTCGGTAGCACTGCTCGTTACGCCGGCGTCGAGGCATTTCCGGTGTCGTTGTCGGGGTTGGCTTGTTGATGAACGAGGCCAACTTGATCTGCCTAACATACTGTACGGCGCCTGGAGAGTAGCGACTCATGCGCATCATTGCAGCCGTCTTGCTCGTCATCGTGCTGGCGCTTCAATATCGTCTCTGGCTCGGCGACGGCGGTATGCGCGAAGTTTGGCATCTGCGCGACGAGGTCGCGACGCAGCGCGCTGAAAACGAACAACTGAAGGAGCGCAACCGCACGCTACTTGCTGAGGTGCAAGATTTGAAGCAAGGAAAAACGGCGATTGAAGAACGCGCGCGCACCGATTTGGGAATGGTGCGCAATGACGAGACGTTTTACCAAGTCATGGATTCCGCCGCGAGCGCCACTGCCAAACAAAAGACAAAATGAGCGGCGGAGCCACAGTACTGCTAGTCGCCGGCGAGGAGATCGCGCGGTACGGATTTAGCGGCGGGCATCAGTTCGGCCCAGATCGTCACGCAGCCTTTATGCAGGAATTGCGCGCCAGCGGAGTGGACGCGCAGCTCACTCACGCTGCGCCGCGTCTAGCGACCGAAGCCGAGATAACTTCCTTTCACAGCAAACACTATGTCGATTTCGTCCGCGAGCGCTCGGCAACCGGCATTGGCTACCTGGACGGGGGCGACACGCCTGCACAGCGCGGCATATTCGAGTCGGCGTCTTTTGTCGTAGGCGCCACAATGGTGGCAGTCGAAAGTCTCATGAAAGGATCGTCGCGAAGGGCATTCGTGCCTATCGCAGGACTACATCACGCCGCTCGCGACGCCGCCGCGGGATTCTGTGTGCTCAACGACATCGGTGTGGCGATCGAGCAACTGCGCCGCCGCTACGGCATCGAGCGGATCGCGTATGTCGATATCGACGCGCATCATGGCGACGGCGTGTTCTACGCCTTTGCAGGGGACGCTAAAGTATGCATCGTTGATCTCCACGAGGATGGCTCGACACTCTACCCCGGCACGGGCGCCGCTCATGAAACTGGAACCGGTGCTGCCGTTGGAACCAAACTCAACTTGCCGCTGCCCGCCGGGGCGAACGATTCTGTATTTCAGATCGCCTGGGCGCGGGCGCTAAAATATGTCGCAGCTACCGAACCGGAATTTGTGATTCTGCAATGCGGCGCCGACAGCATAGCCGGCGATCCTATTACGCATCTGCAATTCTCGCCGCAAGCGCATGCGCAAGCGGCTCGCGACTTATGCGCGCTAGCGGATCGCTTAGGTCATGGCCGAGTCCTTGCTTTGGGCGGCGGCGGTTACAACCGACGAAATCTCGCCGTGACCTGGACGGGAGTGGTGAGGGAAATGCTGAGCATCGAAACACGAGACACGGGACGCGAGACTCGATAAGACTCTTTTTCCTGCTCCGTCGCGTCTCGCGTCCCGCGTCCCGCGTCCCGCGTCCCGAGCACTGCTGTACAATCGCGCCTTCAACCGGAGAGTAGCGAATGTTTCCTGCCGAGATGCAAATTGCCGACTTCGATCCAGCGTTACAGTCCGCTCTCGATGCGGAACGCCGTCGCCAAGAAGAACACATCGAACTGATCGCGTCGGAAAACTATGCCAGCCCGCGAGTGTTGCAGGCGCAAGGAACTGTCTTAACGAATAAGTACGCGGAGGGTTATCCCGGCAAGCGCTACTACGGCGGCTGCGAACATGTCGATGTTGTGGAGACGCTTGCAATCGACCGAGCCAAGAAATTATTCGGCGCGGACTATGCAAACGTGCAGCCGCACTCCGGCTCGCAGGCCAACGCCGCTGTGTATTTGGCGCTGATTAACGCCGGCGATACGCTACTCGGCATGAGTCTGGACCACGGCGGACATCTCACGCATGGCGCCAAAGTCAATTTCTCCGGCAAGGTGTTCAAATCGGTTCAATATGGATTGGACGCAACGACCGGATTGATCGACTATGATCAGATTCAACGTCTTGCCAGCGACCATAAACCGCGCATGATCATCGCGGGATTCTCCGCGTATTCGCGCGTGCTCGACTTTGCGAGATTTCGTGCTATTGCCGATTCCATCGGCGCTTACTTGGTTGTGGATATGGCGCATGTCGCGGGATTGGTCGCTACCGGGCTCTATCCCAATCCCATTCCGTTTGCCGATGTAGTGACCACGACCACGCACAAAACTCTGCGTGGGCCGCGCGGCGGCCTGATTTTGGCTCGCGCGAATGAAGAGATCGCCAAGAAACTCAATTCGATGGTGTTTCCCGGCACGCAAGGCGGACCGTTGATGCATGTCATTGCCGCCAAGGCGGTCGCATTTGCGGAAGCGCTGCAGCCGGCTTTCGCTGCCTACCAAAAGCAGGTCCTCGCGAATGCACGCACCCTGGCCAAGACGCTCATGCAACGCGGCTACAAGATCGTTTCCGGTGGCACGGACAACCATTTATTCCTCGTCGATCTGATCGACAAAAACATTACCGGCAAGGATGCCGATGCGGCCCTGGGTCGCGCCAACATCACCGTGAATAAAAACGCGGTGCCGAACGATCCGCGTTCGCCCTTTGTTACGAGCGGCTTGCGAATTGGTTCGCCGGCCGTCACGACTCGCGGCTTTGGCGAAGGAGAGGTGGCACAACTGTCCAATTGGATCGCCGACGTGCTGGGCGATTTGGGAAATGAAGCAGTCATCGCAAAAGTACGCGGTCAGGTACTGGAAATCTGCCGCAAGTTTCCGGTGTATGCGTAGGACGAGACGCGTGACGCGAGACGCGAGACACGACAGGAGCCGGCACGTTCAGCTTCCTTCGCGTCTCGCGTCTCGCGTCTCGTGTCACGATGCGTAGCAAAAATGCACTGTCCTTTCTGCAATCACGAAGAAACCAAGGTCAACGATTCGCGCTTGTCCGGCGAAGGACAGCAGATTCGTCGGCGTCGCGAGTGTTTGCAATGCGGCGAGCGCTTCACAACTTTCGAGACGGCGGAACTCATCCTGCCGCGCGTAGTGAAAAGCGATGCGAGCCGGGAACCGTTTGACGAAGGAAAGCTGCGCGCCAGCCTCTCAAAAGCGCTGGAAAAGCGACCCGTTTCAAGTGCGGCATTGGAAACCGCAGTGGATCATATCTGTCATAAGCTGCGGACCATAGGCGAACGCGAGGTGGCGTCGCGTCTTGTAGGCGAGCTGGCAATGGACGAATTGCGACATCTCGACGAAGTCGCCTATGTGCGCTTCGCATCCGTTTACCGCAGTTTTCAGGATGTCGAAGCATTCCGCGAGGAAATCGAACGCCTTAAACACAGACCCACGCGCGCCGCCGGCGAAAGTCAATTGCCGCTCTGGTCCGGCGACGCAAAGAAAAAATGACATCGAGATTGTAGACGCTGGGCCGAACCGGAAGGCAAACTCCGGTCAACGAACTTTATTGCCTGGTTATGAGCTTTTCCGCATGGCTTCTTCACTCGACCACGACATGATGGCGCGAGCTCTGCGTCTGGCGAAGCGCGGCCTCTATACCACCGACCCAAATCCGCGCGTCGGATGTGTGATCGTTCGCAACGAGGAAATTGTCGGCGAAGGATTTACCAGCCCTGCCGGCGGACCGCACGCCGAAGTCAACGCGCTCAGTATGGCCGGCGAGGGCGCTCGCGGTGCGACCGTTTACGTAACCCTTGAGCCCTGTTCGCATCAAGGGCGCACGCCGCCTTGTTCAGACGCTCTCATCAATGCTGGAGTCCGGCGCGTCGTCTACGCCATCGCGGATCCCAACCCGCTCGTAAATGGCGCTGGCGCTGCAGCGCTGCAAGCGGCGGGGATCAAAGTGTCGGCCGGAGTCATGGCGGCGCAGGCGCGCGAATTAAATGTCGGATTCTTTCAACGCATGAGCAGCGGCTTGCCTTGGGTGACAGTCAAAGTTGGCGCGAGTGTCGACGGCAAAGTTGCACTTGCGAACGGTGTCAGCCAGTGGATCACCGGCGAGGAATCGCGTGCCGACGTGCAAAGGCAGCGTGCACGCAGTTCGGCGATCATGACCGGCAGCGGCACGGTGCTGGTCGACGATCCGCGGTTGACAATACGCGCCGCGGATATCGATATGCAGGGACGCACGGTACTTCGCGTGATTTGCGATTCGAGCTTAAAGACGTCTCCGACTGCGCGTCTCTTCAAAGAACCTGGGGCGATCCTGATCGTCACCAACAGTACCGACGCACAACGCATTGCCCAGCTCACCGCTGCCGGCGCTGAAGTCTATCCCGTGGCGGCCGACGATGGCGGGCATGCGGATCTTGCGGCAGTGCTTAAGCTGTTGGCCAGTCGCGGCTGCAATGAGCTACTGGTGGAAGCGGGACCTCGATTGGCAGGTCGCTTGATAGAGCTGGGGTTGGCAAACGAGCTGCTGATCTACATGGCGCCGGTCGTGCTGGGGAGTGCAGCTCGTTCGATGTTTGCAACGACTTCGATCGACACGATGGCGGCACGCTGGAATTTCGAGTTGCACGACGTGGCGCGAACCGGCAATGATATGCGCGTGCGCTTGCGCCCAGTGAAAAAAGAGGACTGATGTTTACCGGCATCGTGCAGGCGATCGGGATTGTGGATGCAGTCACGCCCAAAGGCGGCGACGTGGAACTATGCATCCGCTCACCGTCGTTTGACTTATCAACCACCGCGCTGGGGGACAGCATAGCTTGCAGCGGCTGCTGTCTGACCGTCACTCGATTGGCGCCGCACTCTTTCTACGTCGATGTATCGCTCGAATCGCTTAACGTGACGACGCTGCGAAATTGGCAGGTGGGCACGGAAGTCAATTTGGAGAGCGCATTGCGCGCTGGCGATGCGCTGGGTGGTCACTATGTCACCGGTCATGTCGACGGTATCGCGAAAGTAGCGGCCCTGAAGGAGGATGCGCGCTCGCTGCGCGTCGATTTCGACTTACCGCAGGATCTTGGACGCTATGTGGCGCGCAAGGGTTCTATCTGCGTCGATGGAGTCAGCCTGACCGTGAATGGCGTGCAAGATCTAAATGGCGCCTCGCGTTTCGACGTTAACCTCATTCCGCATACACGCACGGAAACCATTCTACGGAATTACGCGGTCGATACATTCGTCAACATCGAAGTCGACATCATCGCGCGTTATTTGGAGCGTATGCAGGGCGAGGGGCAGGAGACCCGTGGCATGGGTTAGAATTCGTTTGTTTCTCGTGCCCAAGATTCACTTCCCGAGTCCAAGTCTCCCGCGCCATGGCCCTAAACACGATCGAAGACATCATCGCCGACCTGCGCGCCGGAAAAATGGTCGTTGTGATGGACGACGAAGCGCGTGAGAACGAAGGCGATCTCATCATGGCCGCGGAACATGCGCGCGCCGAAGACATCAACTTCATGGCTCGATTTGGCCGCGGACTCATTTGTCTAACACTGACTCGCGAACGCTGCCGGCAATTGCGCTTGCCGCTGATGGTTTCGGACACGGATTCGAACCATGCCACGAACTTTACGGTCTCGATCGAAGCGGCCGAAGGCGTAACGACCGGAATTTCCGCGCACGATCGTGCTCACACCGTGCAGGCGGCGGTTCGCCGCGACGCTCGCGCGGAAGATTTGCGTCAACCTGGACATATTTTTCCACTGATGGCGCAGCCGGGCGGTGTGCTGACGCGCGCCGGTCACACGGAAGCGGGCTGCGACTTGGCGCGCTTGGCCGGTTGCGAACCCGCGAGCGTCATCGTCGAGATTCTCAATGACGACGGTACGATGGCGCGTCGGCCGCAGCTGGAAGTATTCGCGAAGCAGCACGGACTTAAGATCGGAACCATCGCCGACCTGATTCGCTACCGATTAGACAAAGAGCAATCGATCGAACGGATCGACGAGCAAGACGTCGACACCGAGTTTGGGCCGTTCCACATGTACTCCTACGAGGACCATGTCAATCGATCGGTGCATCTCGCGTTGGTGCGCGGCGATCTGAAATCGGTCGCGGCGCCGCTGGTGCGAGTGCATTTGAAGGATACTTTGCGAGACGCAGTCGGTGTGCGCAACGAGCACCTCGGCTGGCCGCTGCGAGCGGCAATGGCGCGCGTCGCAAAGGAAGGCGTCGGCGTAATCGTATTGTTGCGCCCGGATGAAACGGCACGCGAACTGATGGATGTCGTGCACGGTCTGAAGACCGGAACTGCGCCCTCGCGCGTTGTCGGCGCGAAAGTATTGCGCACCTATGGCATTGGCGCGCAAATTCTCCGCGATTTGGGCGTCACGCGGATGCGCGTCCTCTCGGCGCCGAAACAGATGCACGGATTGTCGGGATTCGATCTCGAAGTGACCGAGTACGTGGATGGATGAGAGGGCCTGGGGCGCGAGGCCTGGGTCAGAGTTAGAGTTCTTTAAACGCTCGTATACTTCGCGACC
>Ga0209488_10005054_pt1 | contig 10174 bp, 6 predicted proteins | sample Rivendell_Oct201_8_FD_188349 | JGI IMG/M metagenome (GOLD analysis project Ga0209488, IMG submission 188349) | Vadose zone soil microbial communities from the Eel River Critical Zone Observatory, Northern California, USA -... | ecosystem: Environmental > Terrestrial > Soil > Vadose zone >... | reverse complement strand
AGCATGGCCAGGGTGGCAGTCGTCACCGGCGGAATCCGCGGCATCGGCCGCGCCATCGCGATCGCGCTGAAGAATGCCGGGTACAAGGTCGCGGCCAATTACGGACATGATGACGCAACGGGGCGGCAGTTCAGCGAGGAGACCGACATCCCGGTCTACAAATTCGATGTCGCCGATTTCAACGCTTGCGTCGAGGGGTTGAAGGCGATCGAGGCGCAGCTCGGCCCGGTAGAGGTACTCATCAATAACGCGGGCATCACGCGGGACGCGACGATGCACCGGATGAGCTTCGAGCAGTGGAACGCCGTCATTCAGACCAACCTCGCCTCATGCTTCAACATGTCGAGGGCGGTCATCGAGGGCATGCGCGACCGCAGCTTTGGTCGAATCGTCAATATCGGCTCGATCAACGGCCAGGCCGGGCAATACGGCCAGGTCAATTACGCCGCCGCCAAATCCGGCATTCACGGCTTTACAAAGGCGCTGGCGCAAGAAGGCGCCGCGCGCGGCATCACGGTCAACGCCGTCGCGCCCGGCTATGTCGATACCGAGATGGTGCGCGCCGTGCCGAAGGACGTCTTGGAGAAGATCGTGGCGCGCATCCCGGTCGGCCGGCTCGGCAAGGCCGAGGACATCGCGCGGACCGTCTTGTTCCTCGTCGCCGACGAAGCCGGTTTCATCACCGGCTCGACATTGTCGGTCAATGGCGGCCAGCACATGTACTGAGCCGCGGTCAGGAAGTCGTGACGGCGAATACGATTTACACCATCGGGCACTCAACGAGATCCGTCGCCGAGCTGGTCGGGCTGTTGCGCGATGCTGGCGTCGATGTCCTGGTCGATGTGCGTTCGGTGCCGCGCTCGCGCGCAAACCCGCAATTCAACACCGACACGCTGCCGCAGGATCTCGCTGAGGCCGGGATCGGGTACCACCACATCCGCGCGCTGGGCGGGCTGCGCCATAAGCTGAAGGACGCGCCGCCATCGCCGAACACGCTGTGGCGGAGCGATCCGTTCCGCAATTACGCCGACTACGCGATGACCGAGCCGTTTCGCGAGGGGCTCGCGGAATTGCGCGGCCACGCCGAAGACCGTGTCTGCGCGATCATGTGCGCCGAGGCGGTGTGGTGGCGCTGCCATCGCCGGATTGTCGCCGACTATTTGCTCGCCGAGGGCGCCGATGTCCGCCACATCATGGGGCACGGCAAGATCGAGCCGGCGCGGCTGACCCCGGGGGCGTTGCCGCAGGCGGACGGGACGATTCGCTATTCCGGCGAGCCGGTCGGTTCGCTCCTTTGATCCGCGGCGCACGGCCGCTTTAAAGACACGCCTTCATCCCAGGTTGTCGCTGGACAGCTTCTCAACCCTGACGTAATCAGTCCGGGTTCAAACTCGCGTGTTACTCACCTTTTCCGACGATGAAAGGATTTAAACCCGTGACCTCGCTCCTTCGGCCCCTTGCCCTCGCCGCGGCGGTGATCGCCCTGGCGTCCTGCGCCCCGCCGCCACCACCTCCGCCGCCGCCCGGCCCACCGCCGGCGCCTTATGCCGCGCCGCCGCCTCCCTATATGCCGGCGCCGGTCATGCGCCGCTGTGCACCCGGCAAGCATTATATCGGCGGTCACCGGAATCGCGCCGGTCACTGGGTGCGCGGCCACTGCGTCTGGCACCACCACTAGAGCGCAACAAGCCCGTTACGATGCAGGCGGCTTTATCGCCTGCATCGATCGGCCCTCATCCCAAACCCTCCCCCGCAAACGGGGGAGGGAGCCCGAGGCGGAGCCGAGGACGGGTGGGGGCTAAGGGGCCGTTCAGCCCTTCAGCGTGCGCTCCCACAGCGCGAACATCTTGTCCCAGGTCTCTTCGGACGCCAGCGTGTTGTAGACGGCGCGCTCGTTGAAGGCGAAGCCGTGCTCGGTGCCGGGGAACACCTTGAGCTCGTGCTTGATGCCGTGCTTTTCGAGGAGCCCTTTGAGTTCGCCCGGGATGTGCTCCGGCACGCTGCGATCGGTCTCGGCGAAGGCATAATAGAGCTCGCCCTGCACCTTCCCGAGCTGCAGATGTGGCGAGTCTTCCTTGTCGGTAATGATGCCGACCCCGTAGAGCGAGGCGGCCGATTTGATCCGGTGCGGGAAGCTCGCCGCGGCGGCGGTGATGTACTGGCCGCTCATGCAATAGCCGACACAACCCACCGGCCCGGGCTTTGCCTTGTCCTGCGAGTCGATAAAGCCGAGCAGGCCCGCGGTGTCGTCCATGACCTTGGCGTTTGTCAGGCTGTTCATCGCCGCGCGCATGCACTGGAACATCTCGTCGTCGCGCCGGTTGACGTCGAAGCGCAGCGTGCCGAGCCGGTAGTACATGTCCGGCAACACCGCGAAATAGCCCTGCTTGGCGATGCGCCGCGTCATGTTGCGCAATTCTTCGCGGATGCCGGGCGCATCCATGTAGAAGATGATCCCGGGGTACTGGCCCGGCGCATCCGGGCAAGCCACAAAGCTCGGCATCTGGCCGTATTTGGTCGTGACGATGACGTCCTTTTCGTACATGGGGGCTGTTTCCTCGGTTCGGCGAATTGGGGCCGAGAGCCTCGCGCGATTGTGCCGTCCTGTCACGCGGTTTGATCCCCCCGTCGCGCCGGAGCAGGGGATGCCCATATCTGTCGGGTCATGATCCGCTTTGCCGGGCTCGCTTTGCTGTTTTCGACCGCGCTGACCGCGGCGGGTGCCGCCCAGACCGTCGCGCCCTCCGCGACGCCGTCCAATGGCGCTGTCGGCAGCGCCGCGCAAAGCAACGGATTTCCCGCGTCCGGCGGAGCCGTCTCGCTGCCGGGTATCCAAAACGCGCCGACAACGGCTCCGACGCCCACCACCGGTACGACGGCGACATCCTCTCCGACTGGCTCAATAAACTCGCCGACTTCCCCCACCTCGACAACGACTGGCGGCGCCGGCCCCGCTTCGGCGGCGTCGGGTGCTAATGGGGGTGGCGGGAGCGGAGGTAGGGGCGGGAGCCGAGGCGGTGGTGGCGCTGCGGCGTCGACAGCCGGCGCGGCGACTGCAACCGGTTCGTCCGGCACTGGCGGGCATTTCGTGCTGTGCCCGCCGAGCGGCGCACCGGGGCTGGAGCCGCTCTTCACCGGCACCGATCTGTCCTGCGCCCCGCAATGATCGGGGGCTGTGCCGCGCTAATCCGCGAACTCGGCGGAGTCCCGGGCGGCGGCGACAAAGGCCTCGGCGTCGGCAGCCAATAACAGCCGTTCGGCGACGAGCGCGGCGGCGGCCTCCCGGACCTTTGCGACATAGGCGTCGCGGCTGCCATATCGCTCTTCGAGGGAGGGGCGCGGGTCGTCGTCGGCGTCGCGCTCGGCCCGGCTACGCGCAAATGGGATCCGCGAGCCGTCGCGATCGCACAATTCGCCGGGCGCCGCCCGATAGACATTCCAGCCGGTATAGGTCGCGAGCGGCGCCGCGATCGGCGGCAGGCGGATGCCGGCGATCTCGTTGCCGTCCGCATCCACGGCCGAGACGAAACTTTCGTAGAACCGCGCCTGCCCATCCTCGGGGGGATCGATCCAATCGACTGGCGGCGTGATCCGGTTGGCGCCCGGCGCCAAGGCAAAACCGTTGACCCGCGGCATGCGCGCCGCCTCGGCCTTCACCGCCGTGCCGTCGGCAAGCCGGGGGACGCGGCTCGGCGGCGGCGCGACGCCTTTCATCAGCCATTCCTCGAGCGCATGGAACAATGCCCGCAAGGCCGGCGTCGCGCTGTGTGGGTTGCGCGGGTTGACGCACGGCCCCGGCCGCGGGTCGGCGCCCGGACGCCCAGCATGCTGCGTGCCGGCGATCAGGTACACCCGGACATTCGCCGGCAATTCGGCGTCCTTCGCGCTGCTCGGATCGGTGTGCACGAGCGAAGCGCCCTTCTGCCAGTATTCGGTCGCGGTGTTGGTCTCGATGACCAGCGGGTCGCTCGGCTCGCCGTTGAGGATCGCGCCGGTCTTGCCGGAAAACGGATCGGTCGCGGCGGCATTGCCGAACGGAAACCAGTTCTCGGGGTAGAGCCGGTCCTCGTGCTGCGTTGCGGTGCGGCCCGGCATGCCGAAGCGATGGTTGGCGAACACCTTGCCGGCGCCGGCGACATGGCTGAACACACCGTCGAACACGCGCCGGCCCGCGCTGTCGCGGTTCATCCCGAGTTCGAGGAAATGGCGCAGGAAGCGGCCGCTTTGCGATACGCCGAAGCCGATCGCATGCCGGATCTCGGCATCGTCGGCCGTCAGCGGATTGCCGTTCCGCTCGTAACGCAGAAACGAGACGAGGTCGCGCACCGAGGCGAAGCCGATACCGAGCACCTTCGGCTCGGTCGCCTCGTACCACAATTCGTAAATCTTGAACGGCTCGAACGCGCGCCCCTCCGGCACAAGCCGGATCGAGCGGTTGTCGACAAATTCCCACTCGCCGCGCGGGATGTCGCGCCGCCGGTCGCTCTCACGGTCGCGCACCGCGAGCCGCGCCGCGGGCTGGTCGAGCGAGGCCGCGGGATAGCTCAGCCGCCGGACAACCAATTCGGCCGGACCGCGCGTCCCGGCCTGGAACTCGTCGCGAATGCGGCCGGTGATCGGCTTACCGTCTTCCAGCGCCATCGGGAAATCGGCGCCGAGCCCGTTATTGGCGCGCGGCGCGCCGGGATCCCAGCCCGACCACACGATCGAATGGCCGCGCCCGAGGAGAAAGCCGAGCCCGGCGTCGCGCGCCGTCTTCGGATCGTTGACCGCGATCGGATCATTCGCCGGCACATCGTCGATGAGCTGCAAAATGCGTTTGCTGCCGCGGTTGGTCACGTCATAGACGAGCATCCCGCTGCCGCGTCGCGGCTCGGCCGGTCGCAAGATGAAAAAGTCAGTCGCGTATTCGACCTGGCCCGCTTTATTGCGCGTCGCTTTGTCGAGATCGACAATGCCCGCATTCTCCGGCGCCTGCGGATCGAGTACGCCCCGCGCCACGCCGCGCACCCGCACATAGCCGCCGGCTTGGCCGAACGCCTTTCCTTCGGCAAACGGCTCGACCGCGGCGATGTTGATTTCGATGATGGACATCCGGCCGCTCCTCGGAGTTCGTCCCATCCTACCGTTAAACCGTCATCCCGGCGAAAGCCGGGATCCACTTCTAGAGCGCACGAGCGGCTGAAGAGCGGGTCCCGGCCTTCGCCGGGACGACGGAGGTAAAACGATCAGCGCTCGGGTTCACGCCCGGCGAGAAAAGCGAGCTCCTCCGGGGTCGACTCGCGGCCGAGGATCGCGTTGCGGTGCGGGAAGCGTCCAAAGCGCTCGATGACATCGACATAGGGCAGGCCATACCGCCTGTTCTCGCCGTGCTCCGGATCGCGCCGATCAGGCAGGCTGGCGACCAGCGCAGTCGCGCGTTGCTGGTCGGCGAGGTTCTCGCTGTGGTGCAACGGCATGTAGAGAAATAGTCGCCACGCCGGTGCCATCTGCCTATCGAAGCCGCGCGCCATCGCGCGCTCGGCCACCGCGCGCGCCATCGCATCGCTCGCGTAGCAGCGCGGCGTCGCGCGGAAGATGTTGCGCGGGATCTGGTCGAGCAACAGCACGAGGGCCAGGGCGCTCTCCGGCACCGCTTCCCAATCGGCCAGCAGCCCGGCGGCGGCGCGCTCGTAATCGGCGAGAAACAACTCGCGGAGCATCGAATCGTGCTCGGGTGTGCTCTTGAACCAGACCTCGCGGCGCTCCTCGCGCAAGGGATCGCGGGGCGCGCCGAACCACATGTCGAGCAACGCGCGGGCCCGCTCCGGCAAATCGTGCGCTGGCATCGGCTCAGGCGCGGCCATCGCCGAGCGGGTGCTTGCGCAGGAAATCGAAATCGCAGCCGCGGTCGGCTTGCAGGATCTCGCGGCGGTAGAGCCGTGCATAGCCGCGCTCCGGCACCGGAGCCGATGCCGTCTTGCGCCGCGCCAATTCCTCCGGTGCGACGAGGAGGTCGAGGCGCCGATCCTTGACCGAGAGGCGGATGCGGTCGCCGTTGCGCACCTTCGCCAAGGGCCCGCCCGAAGCCGCATCCGGGGTCACATGCAGCACAATCGAGCCATAGGCAGTGCCGCTCATCCGCGCATCCGAGATGCGCACCATGTCCTTGATCCCGGCGCGCGCCAGCTTCGCCGGGATCGGCAGATAGCCGGCCTCCGGCATGCCGGAGGGCGACAGCGGGCCGGCATGCTGCAACACCATGAAATCGTCGGGCGTCACGTCGAGATCGGGATCGTCGATGCGCGCCGACAAATCCTCGAGCGAGGTGAACACGACCGCGCGCCCCTCCTTCTCGAACAATTTCGGATCGGCGGCCGAGCGCTTGAAGATCGCGCCCTTCGGCGCCAGCGAGCCGAACAGCGCGACGAGCCCGCCCTGCGGCTGCAACGGCTCGGCGAGCGGCCGCACGACCTCGCGATCCACCGGCCCGGCCGGCCCGGCGAGGCGCTCGCCGACGGTCTCGCCGGCGACGGTCAGGCAATCGAGGTGGAGGAGGGGCTGCAGCTCGCGCAACACCGCGCCAATACCGCCGGCTGCAAACAGATCTTCCATGTAATGCGGCCCGGTCGGCTTTAGATCGACGATGACCGGCGTCGTGTCGCTGATCTCGTTGAGATGGCGCAGATCGATCTCGACGCCGGCGCGGCCGGCGATCGCGGTCAGGTGCAACACGGCATTGGTCGAGCCGCCGATCGCCATCAACACGCGCAACGCGTTCTCGACCGATCGTTGCGTAACGATCTTGTCCGGGGTCAGCCGGCTCGCCGCCAGTTGCATCGCGGCTCGGCCGGTCGCCTCGGCGGCGCGCAGCCGGTCGGCATGCACCGCCGGGATCGCGGCGCTGCCCGGCAGGATCATGCCGAGCGCCTCGGCGATCGAGGCCATCGTGCTCGCCGTACCCATGACCGCGCAGGTGCCGGCCGTCGTTGCGAGATTGCCCTCGATCTCGTCGATCTCCGAGGGCGTCACCTCGCCGGCCCGGTACTTAGCCCAAAAGCGGCGGCAATCGGTGCAGGCGCCGAGCCGCTCGCCATGCCAGCGCGAGGTCAGCATCGGCCCAGCGACGAGCCCGATCGCCGGCCGGTTGGCCGAAATGGCGCCCATCAATTGCGCCGGCACGGTCTTGTCACAGCCGCCGACCAGGACGACCGCGTCCATCGGCTGGGCGCGGATCATCTCCTCGGTGTCCATCGCCATCAGATTGCGGAACATCAGGCTGGTCGGAGTGAGGAACACTTCGCCCAGCGAGATCGTCGGAAAGACCATCGGCAATCCGCCGGCTGCCAGCACCCCGCGCTTCACCGCGTCGATCAATTCCGGGAAATGCCGGTGGCAGTTGTTGAAGCCCGAGCGCGTATCGGCGATGCCGATGACCGGCTTCGCCAGCATGTCCTGCGAATAGCCCATCGAGCGGGCGAACGAGCGCCGCAGGTACAGCGCGAAATCGGGGTCGCCGTAATTGGTCAGTCCGCGGCCGAGGCCGACGGGATCAGTCATGGGCATGCCTCTCGGAACGGGTCGGCATCAGCTTGCCGCCCAGCGATACACCGGGGCAAGCGCCGCGTCGCCGCGCGCTGCCACCCGTCAGCTCGAGACGAAGAGCAGCGAGCGCTCGGAGCGCTCGAGAACGGCGGCGGCGGCATGGCCGAAGGAAAGCCCTTCCCCCGGGCGCGGGCTGACGCCCATGACCAGGAGATTGTACGACCCGTTGTGCAGACGCCGCAGGATCGCCTCTTCGGGCGCGATGGCCCGCCGCACCGCGGTGCGCACCGGGACGCCGCTGCGGTCGCCGAGCTCGACGATCTCGCGCAGGATCGCCTCCTCGTCGGCGCCGATCGTCCAGGGGGTCGGGACCCGCCGGTGCCACGAGCGGCGCTGCTGCGCGACATAGAGCGCCGTCACCGAGCCGTGATCCGCGCGTGCGAGCGCCAGCGCGACCTCGGCGCCGCGCCGCGAATAGAGATTCCCGGTCACCGGCACGAGGATCTCGAGGGCGCGCCCGATCCCGGGTCGGCGATGCGAGCCGCGAGCGGCGGCGATCGCGAAGGCGCCTTTGAATTCGCCGGCGATCCGCGCGACCTTGTCGTCGAACGCATCCTCTTGCGCGACGGGCTCGACCCCGATGAACAAGAGGTCGTAACCCTTGCGCGCCTCCCGGGCGACCGCTTCCTCGACGACATCACTCTGCGGGCGCGTCGTGATGTCGACTGGCCCCGCCGGCGCGTCCGCCTCTGCCGTATCGGGCGCGGCGGTGCTGGCGGTCGCCTTGGCGACGGCCTCCGCGTTGCGGCGCTGGCGCGTGCGCGCGCGCGGCGCGGCTTCGAGGATCGTCGTCGGAATACGCCGCGATCCCGCGAGGAGCCCCGCGAGCCGCGAGGCAAAATGGCCGCTCGGGCTGTCGTCGACCATGACGAGCAGCCGCTCGATATTGGGGACAAACCCTTCAGCCTCGAACGCCTCTCGTTTGAGCCGCACCTCTTCATCTTCGCGCAACGGCACCCGCGCCAAGGACCAGCGCAGCATCGGCGGCATCGCCATCGTCGTGACGACCGCCATGACCAGGATCATCGTGAACAGGGTTTGGCTCAGCGCGCCCATCGACAGCCCGATCGTTGCGACGACGACCTCGGTCGAGCCGCGCGCGTTCATGCCCCAGCCGAGCGCCAGGCATTCGCGCCAGTTCAGGCCGCCGATCGTGCCGCCGAGAAAGGCGCCGCTGAACTTGCCCAGGCTGGCGATCAGGATCAGCAGCACCGACATCCCGAAAATCATCGGATCCCCGAGCACGGCGAGGTTGGCCTGCAGCCCGGCCATCCCGAAGAACACCGGCATGAAGAGGCCGACGATAAGGCCGCGCAATTGCTCGTCGATATGGCGGGTCAGGATCGGCGACTGGCCAACGAGGATGCCGGCGACAAAGGCGCCGAGCACGGTGTGCACCCCGATCGCGTTGGTGATCAGCGCCATCACCCCCATGACGATCAGGATCGTCGTGATGACCGGCAGGTCGCTGACCAGATTGTCGTTGGCCCAGCGGATCAACAGCGCCACGACGCGCCGCCCGATCGTAAAGCTCACCGCCAGGAACAGCAGCGTGCCGAGGACGCTCTGCCCGATCGAGGCAAGGTCGATCGTGCCATGACCTGCGAGCCCCAAGATGATCGACAGCAGGATCCAGCCGATCGTGTCGTCGACAATGGCCGCCGTTACGATCAGCTGGCCGATCGTGCGCCGTAGAAAATCGAGCTCGCGGATCGTCAGCGCGACGATCTTGACCGAGGCGATCGCCAGCGCCGTCCCGATGAACAGTGTCGTGACGAGGCGCTGGTCGGGATGCGGCAGCATGCTGTCGGGCAAGGCCTCGCCCAGCGCGATGCCGCACAGGAACGGCACCGCGATACCGGCCAGCGAGACGCTGAGCGCGGCTTTGCCGGTGCGCCGCACCAGCGCCAGATCGGTTTCCATGCCGGTCAAGAGCAGCAGCATCAGAATGCCGAGCTGCGAGACCGCATCGATCATCGCCTTCTGCTCGGGGATAGCGGGGAACAGGGTGCGCTCGGCGGCTGGCCACAGTACGCCGAGAACACTGGGCCCCAAGACGACACCCGCCAGCAGCTGGCCCATGATCGCCGGTTGGCCGATGCGCTGCATCCCCTCGCCGAGGAGCCGGCCGCACAGCAGTAACAGGATGATCTGCGCGACAAAGACGGCCTCGGAGTGTCCGTGCGATGCCGCCGGTGCGGTCTGCGCCAAAACCGCACCCGGCAGCGCGATCAGCAGCCCGGCGCAGAGCAGCGCTTCGCCCCAGCGGCGCTTCGCCATCGCATTGCTCTTGGCAGCGGAGACTGGAGGCATAGGCGGCTCGTGCGCGACGCCGCCTCACGTCGAGGGTCGGGGTCTAATCAAAAGAAATGCGCGGCAGCGCTGCTTTGTTCCAGATCGCGCTCGAGTTCGGCTCGAAACGGCTGCTTTGTCCGCCTTGTTGGCGCCGCAAGCCGTTGATTTCGTGAGGGCTCAATCATGCGGCCGGCCGGCCTGCCTTTGCCGATTACTGGAATTTTATCGCGCCACTTTGGGTATCAGCAGATACTGGCGGTGTTCAATTCATTGAGAACTTCCGTCTGCGCCATCT
>Ga0209488_10005053_pt1 | contig 10174 bp, 6 predicted proteins | sample Rivendell_Oct201_8_FD_188349 | JGI IMG/M metagenome (GOLD analysis project Ga0209488, IMG submission 188349) | Vadose zone soil microbial communities from the Eel River Critical Zone Observatory, Northern California, USA -... | ecosystem: Environmental > Terrestrial > Soil > Vadose zone >... | reverse complement strand
CGGGCGAGGTGGCGATCGAGGTGCATGCGGCCGGCCTCAATTTCCGCGACACGATGTGGGCGATGGGGCTGTTGCCCGAAGAGGCCCTGATCGACGGTTTCGCCGGTCCGACCTTCGGGCTGGAATGCGCCGGAATCATTCGTGCGGTCGGGTCCGGGATCGAGGATCTGGCGGTTGGCGACCGGGTGGCGGGTCTTGCGCCCGCTTCGCTCGGGACGCAGGTCATCACCGCCGCCCAGGCGGTCATGCGGATACCGCCGGAGACGAGCTTTGCCACGGCGGCGACGATCCCGGTTGTGTTCGTCACCGTGATCTACTCGCTCGGCACGCTGGCCAGGCTGGCCGGCGGCGAGCATGTCCTGATCCACGCCGCGGCGGGCGGCGTCGGCCTGGCCGCGATCCAGTATGCCAAGCATCGCGGCGCGATTGTCATCGCAACCGCGGGTTCGGAGGTCAAGCGGGCCTTTCTGCGCCTCGCCGGCGCCGATCATGTGCTCGACTCGCGCGATCTCGGCTTTGCCGACGCGGTACGGGTGATCACCGGCGGCCACGGCGTCGATGTCGTGCTGAACTCGTTGAGCGGCGAGGCGATGGAACAGAGCCTCGGCGTGCTGAAGCCGTTCGGGCGCTTCCTCGAGCTCGGCAAGCGCGATTTTTATCTGAACAGCCGCATTCACCTGCGGCCGTTGCGGCAGAACATCTCGTACTTCGCGATCGACGTCGACCAATTGCCGTTGCAGCGGCCGGATCTGGCGCGGGCATTGCTGACCGAGGTTTCAGAGGCGTTGTCCTCGGGCGCGATCCGGCCGCTGGCGCACCGCGTCTTCCCGTTTGCCGCGATCGAGGATGCGTTCCGGCTGATGCAGGCGTCCGGCCATATCGGCAAGATCGTGCTGACGCCCGCCGCGAATGCCGGACTTCGGCTGCCGCCGCGGACCGAATTCGCGCTGCGGCAGGATGGCACCTACCTGGTGACGGGCGGTCTCACCGGCTTTGGTTTTGCGGCGGCGCGCTGGCTTGCCGAACACGGCGCCGGCTCGATCGCGCTGCTCGGGCGGCGCGGCAGCGAAACGCCCGGAGCCGAGGATCGGATCGCCGAGCTGCGCGGTCTCGGCGCCGAGGTCAGGGTCTATGCCGGCGATGTGGCCGATCAAGCGTCGCTGTCAGGCGTGCTCGATGCGATCCGCGCGCAGCAGCCGCCATTGCGCGGCGTCGTGCACGCCGCCTCGGTGATCGCGGACGCGCTCGTCGCCGAGCTGGAGGGGGCCGACTTGGCTGCGATACTGCGGCCGAAGCTGGGCGGCGCGGTCGCGCTCGACCGGTTGACGCGCGACGACCCGATCGAATTGTTCCTGCTGTTCTCCTCGGCGACGACGCTGCTCGGCGCGCCGGGGCAGGGGGCCTATGTCGCGGCCAACCTCGCTCTCGAAGCGCTGGCCCGGCGCCGCCGCGCCGAAGGCAAGCCGGCATTCGCGGTTGCCTGGGGTCCGATCGAGGATGCCGGGTATCTGGCCGATCGGCAGGACACCCGCGACGCGCTCGCCCGGCGCCTCGGCGCCAAGCCGATCCCGGCGGCACAGGCGCTATCCGCGCTGCCGGCGATCGAGGAGAGCGGGCTCGCCGCGGCCGGTTTCGCGGAGACCAACTGGAACGAGGCGCGGCGCTTTCTGCCGATCCTGGCAGCGCCGTTTTTCACCGAGGTCCGCAGCGACACGGGATCCTCGCCCGGCGACGACTCGCTGATCGAACGCCTTGCCGAGCTCGATCCCGAGGAGGCCTTGGCGCTGCTCAAGACCGTCGTCGCCGAGGAGGCCGCCGGCATTCTGCGCTTGCCGGCCGCCGGCATCGATCCGCTTCGCCCGCTGTCCGAATTGGGCATGGATTCCTTGATGGCGGTCGAGCTGCGCCTAGCGCTTGAGAGCCGGCTGCGCATCGACCTGCCATTGATGTCCCTGGCCGAGGGAACCAGCGTCGCGTCGATCGCCAAGCGGCTCGCCGGCGCCTTGTCGGCCCGGCCGCAGGCGCGCGAGCTGATCAGCCTGGCCGAGCGGTATGAGGCGGCGGATGACGAGCGCGTCGCATCGGTTGCGGATGCCGCGGCGCTGGAGGAGGCCGAGTTCAAATCGGCCGCCGCGGAGTGAGGTGAGTGGCAGTCGGCGGGAATCTGTTCGGATTGACCGCGGAGGCCAAGGCGCGCCTGCTGCAAAAATTGTCTTCCGTGACCTCCTCCCGCGCGGGCGCGGCATTGGCCCGCCGGGCCGAGACCGCCGCGGATGGCGGTCACTCGGACCGGCTCGACGTCTCCGAACTCGAGGCCTATCGGGAAATTCGCCTGATCGAGCAGGCGGCGGATTACCTCGAGATCGCCGATCCGTTCTTTCGGGTGCATGAGGGGATCGCCGGCGCCGAGACGCTGATCGGCAATCGCTCCTACGTCAATTTCGCGTCCTACAATTACATCGGCCTCAACGGCGATCCGCGGATTGGCGCGGCGGCGAAAGCAGCGATCGACCGCTACGGCACCTCGGTATCGGCGAGCCGTCCGGTTTCCGGGGAGCGCCCGGTCCACCGCGAACTGGAACAGGCCCTGGCGCGCGTCCATGGCGCCGAGGACAGCGTCGTTCTGGTCGGCGGACACTCGACCAACGTGACCGTCATCGGTCATTTGCTTGGCCGCAATGATGTGATCGTCCACGACGCCTTCATTCACAACAGCATCGTCCAAGGGGCGATCCTGTCGGGCGCGCGGCGCGTGCCGTTTCGCCATCTCGATGCGGCAGCGGCTGACAAGGTGCTCGCCGAGGCGCGCCCCCGCCATGGCCACGCGCTGCTCGTCATCGAGGGGCATTACAGCATGGACGGCGATGTGCCCGATCTCGCCGCCTTTGTCGCGGTGGCGCGGCGCCATCGCGCCTGGCTGATGGTCGACGAGGCGCACGCGCTGGGCGTGCTCGGGCCGCGCGGCTTCGGCTCCGCCGACCGGGCCGGGATCGACCCGGGCGAGGTCGATATCTGGATGGGGACGCTGAGCAAGAGCCTCGTCTCATGCGGCGGCTACATCGCCGGCCGGAAAGACCTGATCGATTACCTGAAGCGCATGGCGCCGGGTTTCGTGTTTTCGGTTGGCATGGCGCCGCCGGCGGCGGCGGCGGCGCTGGCGGCGCTCGAAATCCTTGAAGTCGAGCCGGAGCGGGTGCATCGGCTCAACGAGCGCGCCGCGCTGTTCCTGAACCTGGCGCGCGAGGCGGGGCTCGATGTCGGCGGCTCGATCGGCGCCGCGATCGTGCCGATCATCACCGGCAGCTCGATCCGGGCCGGCCGGCTGTCCCAGGCGATGTTCCGCCGCGGCATCAATGTCCAGCCGATCCTTTATCCGGCGGTTCCCGAGCGGGCGGCGCGGCTGCGGTTCTTCCTTACCGCCGAGCACAGCGAGGCGCAGATTCGCGAGGCGGTCGCCATCCTGCAGGAAGAAGCCGGCGCGGTCGCCGCGGAGCCGACGGATCTCGCGGCTGTGGCACGGCATCTCGGACGAGTCCTACCCGCATCGCGGTAGCGCCGCCGTTCAACTCCGATGCGATGCGGTCGCCGTCTCGGCGATGAAGCGGTCGACGCTCGCGAAATGATCCTGCCAGAGCGGCGGCCGCCAGCCGGCCAGCCGCTTGAGTTGCGCCGCCCGTCGCGGCGAGTTTGGCGCCGCATAATCGAGGATCGCGGCGCGCCACCCCGGCCCGTCGAGCGGGTCGAGGTATTCAGCAATGGCGCCGCCGGTTTCGCGCAAGGCCGGGATGTCGCTGCACAATGCCGGCACGCCGACCCCGAACGCCTCGATCAGCGGAAAGCCGAAGCCCTCGGCGAAGGACGGCAGCAATAGCGCGCGGGCGCCTTTGAGCAGCCGCACCATGTCGGAATCGGGCAGGCTGTTGTGCTCGATCACCACGCCGCGCAACGCCGGGCAGCGGTCCAGCATGTCGACGACGTTCTCGGCCTCCCAGCCGCGCTGGCCGATCAGCACCAACAGCGGCACCGATGCGCCGAGCTCGGTCGCGAGCTGACGCCACAAATTGAGCAGCAGCAGGTGGTTCTTGCGCGCCTCGATCGTCCCGACATAGACGAAATGCGGCCGGTCGAGCGGCGGTCCCGGGTCGATTGAGTCGGTCGGCTGCGCCGGGAGATCGAGGCCGAGCGGTGCGACGAGAACCGGCGAGGCGAGCCCGGCATGTTCGAGATAGGGCAGCAGCGCGTCACGGGTAACCCCGGAATTGACGATCAGCGCGTCGGCGAAACGGATCGCGGTCTCGATGCGGCGGCGATGGTTCTCCGCCTGACCGGGTTTGGCGTATTCGGGATATTCGATCGGGATCAGATCGTGGATCAGGCAGATGAAGCGCGCCGGGCTGCGAGCTTTCAGCCGCGCCAGGATCGCGGGTTTTTCGAGATGGTGATGCGACACCAGCAGATAGACCGGCGGCTCGCGGCTTTGCCGGAGGGCCGCCAAAAACCGGCGCTCGCCGCCGATCAGAGCGGCGAGACGGCAATGCCGGGCGAGGCGGCGCACTTGCCGCGCATCCCCGGTCACCTCCGGTTTGCCGCGCCAGGCCGCGCCGATCGCCCTGACAAAACCCTCCGCCCGGTCGCGCGGCACGAGGCCAAGTCCGCCGAGCGCCGTCGTCGCGGTGAAGGAGGCCGAAGCGTCGGCGGCGATCAAATGCTCGGCATAGGCCAGCTCGACCCGGTCGATCCCGGTCGGCGTTTCGCGGCCGGCCCGCGACAACAGGCGCGAGAGATCGAGGGCAATCATCAGTGGCCGCGATGCGGGGTTGGGCCGTCGACAATTGCGCTCGACCCGCCAGATGCGGGAAGGCGCAGCCTGCTAGCTCCGAAACCCGCCGTGAACGGGCTCACGGTGCGGCATTTCTCACCACGATGCCGGTGATGACCGGTCCGGTCAGCGTATTCAACAGCGTGAAGAATTTCTGCAGTTCGTTGAAGTCCGCGTTGGCCACATAGATGATGTCTTTGTCGTGGATCGGGAAGCGCTGGGCGAGGAAGTAGGATTTGGCATCGCTCAGATCGAGCCGATAGACCATCGGCGAGGATCCCTCCGGCCCGGTCCCGAGCTGCGGCCGTCCGAGCGTCTTGACGATCGGCGGCGGTTCGAAGCGGAACAGGAACACGCCCGCCGGGTCGGCCCGCAAATCCTGCAGGCCGCCGGCCTTGGCCAGCGCCTCGACCAACGTCATCCGCTCGGCGGTGAAATTGACCTGGGCGTTGGCCCCGGTCGCGCCGAACACGGTGAAGGATTGCGGCAGCCGCACCAGCGTCAGGACGTCGCCCGGGTAGGCATAGATGTTCTCGGCCGGGTCCGACACCAGCATTTCCATCGGGATCGTCGCGGTGACGCCGTCGCGCGACAGGCGCACAAAAGTCTCGTAAACCGGCGTCTTGGCGCCGCCGGCGGCGGCGATCAGGTCGAGCAGGCGGTCGCCCTTCAGTGACAGCGGCACCCGTGCGCCGGCAATCACCTCGCCGGTGACGGTGGCGCTGTTGGTGACGCTCCGGGTAACCGTCACGATGGCTTGCGGTTCGATCGCCTTTTCGGCAAGGCGTTGTTCGACGGCTTTCTGTACCTCGACCGGCAGACGACCGGCGGCCGTCACGCGGCCGGCGAACGGCACGCTGACGCCACCGTCCTGACCGACCATCTGCTCCGGTATCGTTACGTTGCGCGATCCGGCGGAGACGTGGTCGGTCGGCGAGGTGCCGAACAGACCGCCGCCCGCCGCTTCCCAGATCGACACGACGAGACTGTCGCCGACGCCGATCCGCGGCTGCGGCGGCCGGCCGTATTTCTTGAACCGCGTATGGAAGTTCTCGGCCGGGCTGGCGAGCAGGGCGGCCACGACAGTGTCGTCGATATCGACGAGATCGAACCGGACCTCCTGGCCCTTGATTTCCTGGTGCTGGACGTCGCTCGCGGTTGGCCCGGCCGTCGGCAGGGCCGAGCAGCCCGCGACGATCATGCCGGCGAGCACGCCGATTGCGGCGACCGCTCTCATCCGCGAACCTCTGATTTAACGAGCTCGCCCGTCACGTCGCCGCAGCGCCGTCACCACACAACCCGCCGCGCGAGGCTGCTCCATCACCACCGCAGACCGGTCGCATCGGGCCGTTGCTCGCCTTGTGATTCCCCTGCCGCTGCACCCGCGCCGAATCGGCAGGTGTCAGCCCGCGTCAGCCGGTTGCAGCGCCGCTACCGTGCCGGTTCGCCGGCAGGTAGTCAAACCACTTGTACTGCTGTCGCGATCAGACGGGTGGTGTAGACCCCCATCCAGCCGGTCGGATCGAGCCAGCCCTTCTCATTGCGGGGCGGCCGAATGGCGCGGATATGGGCGTCGGTGATCTCGGAGAGATCGTTGATGACCCGTGGCGGGTCGCCCTCGGTCGACCAGAAAAAACGGGTGGTGCCGCCGACCTCGTGTTTGGCGATCAGGCAGTTCGGCGCGCCGCCCGCCGGATTGTACAGACCGACCGCCGAATAGCTCTGCTGGTGGCTGACGATCATGACGCCCTCGGTACCGGGGAAGGCGTATTTCATCGCCGAAAACCAGCGGCACAAGGCGGCCAGCTCTCCGTCGGAGAATTCATACCTGCCGGGCCCCGAAGCACGGCCGATCTCCGCCGATCTGCTGCTCCGAAACGTCAGCGGAAAGGGTACGACATTCGTCTTGTCGAACAGTTCGTCCACTTCTCCCCCACTCGTCGAGCCCGCAAGGCTGCGGGAACTGGCCCCCGAATCCTCTCGCCGTCGGCAGACGCCAAAGAGCGTCGCCCGCCGCAGGTCGATGCTGCTTGAAGGGCCGATTCGGAGTCAATCAAGGCTAGGTTGAGGGCCGGCTTTTCACACGCACTGTGCCCTTTGGGACACAGTGGCAAAAAGGTGACAAGCTATGAAACCGCCGGTTGGTCGGGCCGTCGCCGCGCGAGGCGGCGACAGCTGAATGTACCCCCCTCGCGCTACTGCGTACGGGCGACTGCCACCTGCTCGAGCGCGATCGGGACGATGCCGTCGCTTCGCATATCGAGCTCGTCTGCGGCCCGGGGCGATACGTCGATCAGCAGCCGCGGGCTGACCGGGCCACGATCGTTGATTGTCACCACGACCGAACGCCCGTTGTTGAGATTGGTCACCTTGACCAGCGAATAGAGCGGCAAGGTACGGTGGGCGGCGGTCGGGTGCACCGAGTCGAGGCGTTCGCCGGTCGCGGTCCGCCTTCCGACATGGCGGTTGCCGTACCACGAAGCGCGACCGATCTCGCGCCGGCCGACCACCTGAAACCCCGCGCGTTGCGGCGGCGCGGCAATGTAGCGGTCGGGCGCGCCGAAGCCCGCGGTGCTCCGGCCTGCCGTGGCGTCACGCGGATCGGTGGGGACCGCGGCCAGCTGGTTGACTCCATGCCGCCGCTCGGCGGCTTTTGCGAGGCCTGTCTCGCCCGGCTTTGCCTTGGCCGCGTGCTCCGGCGGATAATCCGCCGAATGCGCCTGCTTGGTCACGGCGGGGCTGGAGACGACGAGGGCGGCGAGGGATACGCCGAGCGTTCGTGGCATTCTCATCCGCATGAGCTCCATGTTGTTGCAAAAATCGCGGCAGCGCGGCGGACCCACGGTACGCGCCGTCGTCGGTGACGGAAGGACAGTTGCGGTGGGATCGTCGTCCCGGGTCATTGGGGGGCTGCTGCCCGGGTGGGACGCAAGAAATGCAAACCAACTGTAATCAGCTAGTTCCGAGGCTGTCAACCGTCCCGTTCATGAAATGTGAGAATCGGTTCAAGTCAGCCACAGATGAAATAATTGCTTGGCAAATTCCGTCCCTGCTTCCTTTAGAAAATATTAACCAGGATTTATTCTTTGTGAGTTCTTTATTGCCAATAATAGCTCGGTTAACCTGTCAAAAGATCGATGGTCGTCGTGGATCACCTAGACCCTCGAAGCCAATTCGGCGCTGCCCTAAGCAGCTCTTTGCCCTAAAAGCGCCGCGCCTTTCGCCGTAAAGCCGCGGAAATCCAGGCGAAGATGGTGCAATCGGGGCTGCCATTGGCGGTTCGAGAAGGGGTGTATGAAGCTGGCTTTCGACGTTCTTTTTGCGCGATAACGGCTCCCCAATCGCCGTGTGAGCGGCGTCCATGTCGGGAGAAAGACCATGCCGGGACGCGAGCGGGCATTGATCGTCGGCGCGGGATCGGGGCTCAGCGCCTCCCTGGCGCGGCGCTGCGCCCGGGAAGGAATGGACGTCGTGCTGGCGGCGCGCGACACGCAGAAGCTGGCGGCATTGGCCGGCGAGACGGGGGCGACGACGATCGCCTGCGACGCCAGCCGGGCCGCAGAGGTCGACCGGCTGTTCGCCGCGGTCGATGCCGGCGGCGAGCGGCTCGATCTCGTCGTCTACAACGCCAGCGGCCGGGCGCGCGGCCCGGTCGCCGAACTGGATCCGGAGGCGGTCGAGAACGCGATCAAGGTGACCGCGTTCGGCGGCTTCCTGGTGGCGCGGGCGGCGGCCCAGCGCATGATAAAGCAGGGCCACGGCACGATCCTGTTCACCGGCGCCAGCGCCAGCGTCAAGGGCTATGCCCGCTCATCATCCTTCGCGATGGGCAAGTTCGCCTTGCGCGGCCTCGCGCAAAGCCTGGCGCGCGAGCTGCAGCCGCAGAACATCCATGTCGGCCATATCGTGATCGATGGCGGCATCGGCCGGCCGGGCGACCCGCGCGGCGCCAATCGCGGCCCCGACGCGATGCTCGATCCCGACGCGATCGCCGACACCTATTTCCACCTGCATCGCCAGCAGCGCAGCGCCTGGGCCTGGGAAGTCGAGCTGCGGCCCTGGGTCGAGACGTTCTGAGCAAGGGTCCGGCCGCAGGATCGGAAATTCCTCAGAACAGAGATTTCCGCTGTTATTTCCGAACCGATCGTCTATGTCATTGAAGCCGCACGATTATTCGTGATTAATAGGGGAATTATCAGGGGAATAACAGCGGCACATCAGGGGAGAAACAGGGGGTAAATACCGCAGTGAGGGACGAATACGGGGATTTACTGCAATTGCGATTCCGGCATGTAGACGCAGAGATGGGAACGATCCGGATCGGGTGCAAGGCCCCCGATCGAAAATTCCTCTCACCCCACGGGCTTTGCACAAGATCATCATTCGGGCGGCCGATGGAGCGGTTCCTCCCCCGCCTCGCGGGGGAGGTGGCGAGCGAAGCGAGCCGGAGGGGGCAGAGGATGCTCGCCCCCGCCACCATGCTCCGCATGGTCCCCCTCCCCCGCCTCGCGGGGGCGGAGCTACCGTGCGCTTCCTTATGCAGTGCCCTCTCTATCTCCCGGGGTCGGTGGTCTGTTATAGGACGGGCGCGATGACCCAGCCGTTTCAGAAGCGATTTGTAGCCCTCGCGGCCGAGCGGTCGGCGCTCTGCGTCGGCATCGATCCCTCGGCCGAAAGCCTGAACGGTTGGGGATTGGCGGATGATTTGCCGGGGCTGCGCGGATTCTGCGAGCGGATGGTCGAGGCCTGCGCGCCGCTGACCGCGATCGTCAAGCCGCAGGCGGCGTTTTTCGAGCGGCACGGGCCGGCCGGAATGGAGGTCCTGCGGCAGACGGTCGAGGGCATCAAGAGCCATGGCGCGCTGGTGATCATCGACGGCAAGCGGGGCGATATCGGTTCGACAGCGGTGGCCTATGGCGATGCCTTCCTCGGGCCGCGAAGCCCGTTCGGCGGCGATGCGCTCACCCTCAGTGCCTATCTCGGTCTCGGATCGCTAGCGCCGATTTTCGACATTGCCCGGCGCGAGGGGGCCGGGGTTTTTGTCGTGGTGCGATCCTCCAACCCGGAAGGATCGGCGCTGCAACAGGCGCGATTGCCGGATGGCCGCTCGGTGGCCGAGCACCTCGCCGATGACATCACCGCGCGAAACATGGCCGAGGAACCGAGCGGGCTCGGCCTGATTGGCGCCGTCGTCGGGGCAACTCAGGGGCGGGAGGTCGCCGGTCTGGCCGATCGGCTGGCGAAATCGCTGCTATTGGTCCCCGGCATCGGGGCTCAGGGGGCGACGATGGCGGATGTGCGGCGCGATTTCGGGCAGCACTATTCGCGGGTCATCCCGAGCATTTCCCGCGGCAT
>Ga0209488_10005052_pt1 | contig 10175 bp, 8 predicted proteins | sample Rivendell_Oct201_8_FD_188349 | JGI IMG/M metagenome (GOLD analysis project Ga0209488, IMG submission 188349) | Vadose zone soil microbial communities from the Eel River Critical Zone Observatory, Northern California, USA -... | ecosystem: Environmental > Terrestrial > Soil > Vadose zone >... | reverse complement strand
ATCGTTTGGAAGACTCGATCCGCGCACGCCGCGATGAGAGCAAGTCGGCATCGGCATCTGCAGCGGAGCAGGATCCGCGCCAGCGGCGGCATCTTGCGGTCGAACGACCGGTCGAGAAGCCGCGCAGCAACCCTGTTCAAGACGAAGTTGTCGCCGCCGCCGAGGCCGCGCGCATCGCCGACTTCCCATCGCGCGCCGAGCGGCTGCTGCGCGGCGCGCTCGAAGCGCGCCGCTAGGCCGCGAGTCATGCGGTTCGTGCCACGCCTCCTGCCGATCGTGATCGGTGCAGCCACGCTCCTGTTTTGCGCGAAGACCGCCGACATCTGGCTGGCGATCGGCATCGATCCGCTCGCCGCCGCGCGGGCACAGACCGCGACCGAGCACGCCAAGCCGGCGCGAACCGCGGCGGCGGAACCGGCGAGCATCGAGGCCGCATCCCCATCGGGCAACAAGCGTACGCCGCGCGATCCCATGACGTTCTCTCCGCAAGAGATCGAGATACTGCAATCGCTTGCGCAACGCCGCGATGATCTCGACAAGCGCGCCGCTGAAGTCGATCGCCAAGAGGCGCTGCTGCAGGCGACCGAGCAACGCATCGACGCCAAGATCGCCAAGCTTCAGGAGATGGAAGGCAAGATCAACGACGCCTTCAAGAAGGAAGACCAGAAGGACGACGCCAAGTTCAAGAGCCTGGTCAAGATATACGAGACGATGAAGCCAAAAGAAGCCGCGCGCATCTTCGAGCAGCTCGATCTTCCGGTCCTGCTCGACGTGCTCGAGCGGATGAGGGAGACCAAGACCTCGCCGATCCTGGCTAGCATGGAGCCGGGCAAGGCGAAGGCAGTGACGCTTGCCCTCGCGGCGCGGCATCCGGCGCCGGAATTGAAGTAATAAATCCATCGCTCTCTAGCATCGCTGTCGCACTTAACCGGGGATTAACCGTATTACGCGCAGATTGATGCGAAATAGCACAACCTGTCGGCGGCCGCTCTGAGCGTTCCGTCGACACGCTCGAGAAGGCAACCCATGGTGCGATCTTCGACATCCCGGCTCGCGTCGGATCCGCGCTTCGATGAGCGCTTGGCTGCCGTCCGCTCGTCGGAGCCTTCGACCATCGACACAGCGGCTCTCGCATCGATGGTCGAGAAGGTCGTCAACGGCCTGTCCGGCGACCTCTCGCTCGTCGATCTTCAGGTCTATCGCGAAGTCCAGGCGCTTGCCGATTACATCCAGACTGTGCGGCGGGAGATCGCTGGGTTGCGGCCGAGCGAAATCAGCGCGCAGCATATTCCGATGGCGACGGACGAGCTCGACGATCTCTCGTTCGAAGTGGGCGCGCCCGTCACGGATGCGCAGTTGGTCGCACCGGTTGCCGTCGATGGCGTCGTCACCGTTGCTCACCAGCCGATTGCCGGCATGACGGTGCGTGCGACGATGACCACGGACGACCGCCCGCTGCTCGTCGCGTCGTCGGCGATCACAGGAGCCGACGGCAAGTTTCACGTCGATCGTCGCCGCCGTGTTCGCGCCGTTCTGGCGCGTCCTCACCGACGGCGCCGATGCGATCGCCCTGGCGCTGCTGGTGATGGGCGGACTGCTGATCTGGCGCCACCGCGCCAACATCAAGCGGCTGTTCGCAGGCACGGAAAGCCGGCTCGGCGCGAAGAAGGCGGCGCCCGCCCCCGCGAACACCACACGCACCTCGCGGATGTCCTTCTTCACGATCTCGAGCGCGTTCAGGAGCGCTGCTCCCGTGATGATCGCCGTGCCGTGCTGATCGTCGTGAAACACGGGAATGGAGAGCTGCTCGCGCAGCGCCTGTTCCACGTAGAAGCAATCGGGAGAGCGGATGTCTTCCAGGTTGATCCCGCCCACGGGGGGCTCGAGCAGCTGGCAGAAGCGCACCAGATCGCGCGCATCGTCCGAGCCGACCTCGAGGTCGAACACGTCGATGTCGGCGAACGCTTTGAACAGGATCCCCTTGCCTTCCATCACCGGCTTGCCCGCTAGCGCCCCGATGTTGCCGAGCCCGAGCACGGCCGTGCCGTTGGTGACCACGGCCACCAGGTTTCCCTTGGCGGTATAGGTGTAGGCGTCCTCGGGGTGGGCGGCGATCTCGCGGCACGGCTCCGCCACGCCGGGCGTGTAGGCGAGCGACAGGTCGCGCTGGTTCTTGAAGGGCTTGGTCGGCGAGACCTGGATCTTGCCCGGCCGGCCCTGGGAGTGGTAATCGAGGGCCTCCTGGCGCCGGATCGACATCGCGGGCACAAGTCCTTTTTTGTGAAGGGGTTATGCTATCCGCGCCGGGCGCCGCTGTCAAGCAGACGGCGGCCCCGCGGCTTCAGCGGATCCGGATCACGCTCAGCCGCGGCACGATAACGCTTGGCAGCGCGCCAGTGCCGTCGCGACTGAAGAAGAGCGAGAACGCCGCCGCCCCCGGGCCCTGGACCGCCCGGCCGTACACCCCCGAGCCGGACCGGATGGTCCCGGTGAGGTTGACCGCACTCCCCGCGCTCACGACCGGAACGACCGGGTAGGGGAGCGGAAAGTCGCCGGGGTCCTGCTGATGCAACGACGCGAAGGTTCGTGTGCGGAAGTGCCACGACGTGTAACTGAGCTCGACCGGCGTCGCGAAGCCCGGCAGGTCGGACACCCAGTTGGCGAGCGCCCAGCGTGTCACGGTCGAGTCGAAGCGGTGTCCCGTCTGGGCGGCGACGTTGGCGGCGCCCGCCAGCGTGGATTGGTCGAGCTTGCCGGGCAAGGCCGGGCCGTACTGATCCACGAGATAGCGCGCGAACAGCCAGCTTGCCCCTCTCTCCCCCAGAGTGCCCTGGTCGAACTCGATCAACAGCGGGGAAGCGCCGGTGGCGCTGAGATACTGGTAGGCGTCGAACACGTCGTTGATGGCCAGCCGGGAGAAGGTCGCCGTGTCGCCCGCCTGCAGGTAGCGTCGGGCGGTCAGCTCTTCGGCGTACAGCGAGAGTCCCTCGTCGAGCCAGCCCTCTTCGGCAATGCTGCCGTGCTGAATCAAGGTATGCTGCGCGAAGTTGATCATGTGCTGAAACTCGTGCGCGAAGGTGCCGGGGGTCCCGGTCTTCACTTCCGCGCTGGTGTGCGCGCAGCTCTGGGTGGCGCTCGGGTCGGGGACGATCGAGTAGAAGATCTCGCCACTGTTCGTTTGGAACGCCGGCGCGGCCGGGTCCAGGTCGGGGGGAAAGAAGAATCCCGCGATGTAGGATCCTCCCGCAGCGGTGCATTCCGCCTTCGTGGTGAGGGAGTTCACAACGGGCGTCATGAGCGCGATCACAACGCTGTTGGCGTCGAGGTCCGACACGGCGCCGAAGTTCGCCGAGTCGAGCGGGTAGAGCAGCGTGTCGAACACCTGCCGCAACGTGTCGATGTCCGCCGAGCCGAGGCCGGGGGGCGGCGCCAGAGTATCGACGTAGATCGCGACGTGTGCCCCGACTGCGCGGACACGAGCGCCAATGGTCTTGAAATCGGCCGGTGCGCCGCAGCTCGTCGCGTTGGCGCACACCGTGAACTGGCGGAGGCTGCCCAGCGCCGGGGGTGCGGCGGCGGGGAGGAGACGCGGCGCTGGGGAGAGGGGACGCGAAGCGGCGGCCCCCGCGCGCGCGGCGTGCTCACTCCCCAGGCGGCGCAACAGCCCGTCGAACTGACCGGCGGGCGTCGGCGGGCCGGCGGACTGAGCCAGAGTCTGAGCCAGGCGCATCGGCGCGGCGCCCAGCGTTGCCGCGCGGAGCGCGAACGGCGACGACAGGCCGAACGTGGGGGCCGCGGATTGCGGCACGAGTAGGTATTCGGCCGAGTCCACGGCGGACGCGTTTGCCGGAAACGCGACGCATCCGCCGTCGGTCGCCGGATCGATCGAAGCGTACGCGCCGATCGCCAGCGAGACCTGAGATGCCAGCGCGGAGCTGCACGTCGGTGCGCTCGGGCCAGTGTTGTCGCCGCTGCACGCGGCCGTGGCAAGGAGCGCCCATGTGACGATTCGTTCCGCTGTGCGATACGTCATCTCGACCTCCGCGCTGGCATCCGGTGATGATCCCTCAGGCTCCGATGTTCATCCGCAACTGCACGCTCCGCGGCCGGCCCAGCGATGCTCCGCTGAAAAACGGACCCTTGAGCGCGTACTTGTGATCGAACACGTTCTCGACGTAGATCTGCGGCCGGAACACCGTCCCGCCCACGGCGAAGGCGTATCCCGCGCTCGCATTCATGATGAAGTTGGGGTCGACCTTGATCGACTTGTTGAAATCCAACAGCCCCGTCCCGTACGTCGAGTCGGGACTGTTCCCGTTCGTGAGGCCGCTTCCATAGATCCCGGTCGCGGACAGATAGAACCCGCGCGCCGAATAGACCAGGCTGGCGGCGCCCGACAAGCGTTGGTCGTGGTCGAGATCGAACGGTGCCGACGTCGTGTCGGCCGGGAAGAACCCACCGCTGATCCCGTTGAAGCCATAGGCGTGGTTCAGCGCCACGTTCACGTAGCCAGAGACCGGCCCCCGCGGCCGGATCTCGACGACGCCCTCGACTCCCGTGATGCGTACGCGTCCGATGTTCACCGAGGTCAGGATCGAGGTCCCGGGAATGGTCGCATCATCGATGCCTGGGCTGCTCCGCTTGTGGTAGGCGGAGAGCTTAGTGACAACGCCGACCGGAAAGCGGTGCACGTACCCCACCTCGTAGAAGTCGTCTCGCTCCGGAATAGTCGGCTCCGCGGCCACGCCGCCCTGGGCCGTGCTGGTAATGGCACGCAGGTCTTCCACGTTCGTGGGCAGAAACAGCCGACCGTAGTACACCCAGAACGTGTTGGCCGGGTCCGGGAAGAAGCTGAGCTTCGCGCGGGGACTCACCTGATTCCGGTTGCCCGCAAACGGCGCGTTGTGGTTGTCGAACCGCGCGCCCACCCGGAGCTCCCAATGGTCCGACGGCGCAATCGCGGTTTGGGCGTACACCCCGACGTCACTTCCCTTGAGATCGGAGTTCGAGGAAGGCCCGGAGGTGCCATTGTTGGTGACCGACGAGAAGTCCTCGTGCCCGCTGGTGTACGACGCCAGCACGCCGGTCTTGAATTCGAGCCCGTGATGCGGCTGCAGGGTGTAGTCCAGCTTGACGCCGACCGTACGAAAATTCCGGTCTTCCGAGATGATGTAATGGTTCGTGTCGCCGGGAAACTGGAACGTCGCCGAGTCCGTGAGGCCAGGCGTGTAGTTGAGCGTCCCGTCCCGGAAGAAGGCGCCCGTGAACAGCTCGGATGAACCGCCCTCGCCGGATGCGTCCTCGGCGAACCGGTGGCGCCAGCCGAGGTTGACGAACCCGTTCACGTCCTGCTGGTGATCGTCGATGATCCCATTGGCCGAGTCGAACGGCACGGCAAAGCGCGTGCGTGAGCGATCGACGTCCAGGTTCAGCACGTCCCGATCGGTTGGGACATACTGCACCTTGCCGAAACCGAAGAGATCCGTGCCGTCGTTGTGAAAGTTCTCGACCTTGTTGTGGAGCGTGTCGAACACGAGCGGCTCGCGCCGCATGTCGGTGCCCTGGCGCGCTCCGGAGAAGAAGAAACCCCATTTCCCGGCATTGGTGCTCAGGTTGACTCCCTGGCCGTTGGCCGAGAACGACCCGCCGTAGCCGGATGCATCGAGGTGAAACCCGCCCGACGGGATCCGTGTCGTCACGTTGACGACCGCGGCGTTCTTGTTGCCGTACTCAGCGTCCCACCCACCGGTCTGAAAGTCGATCTGGTTGACCACCTGCGGGTCGAACAGCTCGTTCAAGCTGCCCGAGATTCCCGAGGGGACGGGGACGCCGTCCACGTAGTAGGTGTACTCGGCGTGCTGTCCCCGGATGTGCACTTCTCCCGTGGGCGCGCGTGCCGCGCCCACGATCGACTGCTGCAGGATCTGCGACGTGGTGTTGGTCGGCGACCCGTGATAGTCGTTCTGCTTGAAGATCTGGTTGCCGGTCCGCGTGTCGACGGCGAGCGGCACCGCCGACGTCACCTCCACCGCCGATAGATTGATCGGGAGGGGGACCAAGCGGAAGTCGGCACGGGCGGTGGCGTTCCCAATCGCGACGTCGCGCGTCTCCGAACGGTAGCCCAGGTAGCGAACCTCGACGCTGTACGGCCCGGCAGGCACGTTGTGGATCACGTAGCGGCCGAACGCGTCCGTGGTGGCGGCGGCGACGGTGTTCCCGCCGCGCAGGACGCGCACCTCACCGCCGGGCAACGGTGTGCCGGTCGCGCTGTCGGCGACCGAGCCGCCGACGTCGCCGTCAACCGGCGGAGCAGTCGTGAATCCGGCGGCGACGAGCCACGCCACCACCAGCGTTGGATATAGGACCTTCGAGTGCATGCGCTCTCCGTAGACGTGAGTGAGTGCTGTTTGATCCGGCGCATCCCAAGTGACGGGACGACCAGCGGATCAGTTCACGTGCGGGCGACGGGCGCGGGGCCGCGTCGCTAGGAGAGGACGGGAGGTGCTCGGGGCTGCGGGTGGGGTCGAGCGAGTGGTCGCGGCTGCGTGGTCGGGCCCGTCCCGAGCAACGGCCGCTTGTCGGCGACGTTGAGCCGGAGGGCGACGGTGCGGGCCGTGACAGCCGGCGCGCTGAGGAAATGACACAGGGCGCAGTCTGGCGCGTGGATGCGCGCGCAGCTCTTGCTGCTGTGGGACTCGATGTGCGCCGTGGCATGGGCGCCGGCGGCGTCGAGGCGGGCGTCGACCCAGGCGGCGGCGCCCGGCAGCAAGAGCTGCAGGGCGGCGGCGAGGAGCCAGAGGACGCGCGCCCCCGGGGGACGCTGAGATACGCGGGTCACGCGGATGTCCGCACCAGCCTCCGCAGCGCGACCGCTCCGACCAGCACGACGCCGTACATGCACACGATTAGGGGGCCGGTGGGCAAGTCACCCGCGAGTGACAGCCACAGGCCCAGGATCGAGGCGAGCGCCCCCGAGCCCCAAGAGATGTAGGTGAGGCGCCGCATGTCGCGGGTAAAGAGGAACGCGATCACGGCAGGCACGACCAAAAAACTAAAGACCATCAGCACTCCGGCGACGGGCACGGCCAGCGTGATCACGACGCCAAAAGAGAGATAGAACAGGAAGTCCCACCATTTGATCTTCCAGCCCAGACGCTCGGCCTCTTCTGGGTGAAATGAGATGGTGAGAAACCGATGGCGTAGGAAGTAATGGAACACGCCGAGCGCGGCGTAGGCCACGGCGAGCTTAATGATGGTGGGCTTGAACGTAACCCACAGGATGCTGCCGGTGAGGGTCTTTTCGATGGCTTCGCCGCCCCCCGGAACCTTGTTCGCGACCAGGACCGCGGCCGCGGAAGCCACCACGTACACGATGCCGATGAACGCCTCCTGCGGCACGCGGCGCTCCTGTCGGGGCGAGGCGCGCGTAAGGGCGAACAGCAGCGCGCCGACGGCCGTCGCAAGCAGGGCAAAGACGTATGCCCACGTCGAATCGGCCTCGACGTGGATCAGCAATGCCGAGAGTCCGCCCAGGGCCGCCATCTGCGCCAGCGAGAGATCGACGAAGATCACCTCACGAGCAATCACGTGGAGCCCGAGGTAGGACAGCATCGCGACGAGCACCATACAGGCCACGAACGGCGGAATCATCAGCTGCAGACCACTCATCTCGCCTCCCCGTTGTCAGTCAGTTAGCCGTGGCGGCGCCGGTGCCGAAGGCGCGTGCGAGCTCCGAGATCCACAGATTCATGAGGTCGAAGTAGGTGTTGATCCCCGCCGCGCCGCCGGTGTTCGACGGCACGATCACGCCTTTCGCGCCCGTCTTCTGCGCCACTTCCAGGACCTGATTGCGGTCGTAGTAGTTGGTAGAGAGGAGGACCTGGATGTGCTGCGTCCGCATTTCGTTGATCACCTCCAGCACGTGCCCGGGGGTGGGCGGGATGCCGGGCTTCGGCTCGATGTAATCCACACACGGGACGTCGTACTCCCGCGAGAAGTAATCCCACTCCTTGTGATAGCAGGCGACCGGCTTGCCGCGGAACGGCATCGCCTCTTTGAGCCACCCACCGAGGTGATTGATGAGCGGTGCACCCTGGTACTGCTTCGTTTTCAAGAAGTCGAACAACTTTCCCTGCCGGTCCAAGTCGGCCAGCGTCGGGCCGGTGAGCAGCTTCACGAGCTCCTCGCCGAACAGCGCCCTGTGAATGCGGTCCTCGAAGTCCTTCTCCCGCTGCGCGAAGTAATCAGCGTTCTCGGGGGACACGCGTTTCAGCCCGGTCAGGATGTTACGGGCGATCTGGACGGCATTGAGCGGACTGGTCCAGATGTGCGGGTTGCCGTACACGTGGATGTCGCCCTGCGCGCGGGAGTAGCTCGTGGGCACGTCGAGCAGGTCGATACCGGCGTAGGCCGCGACGTAGCCCGGCCCTCCCTCCGTCACCTTAGGATTGTTCGCTTTGTCGAGTAACGCCGGTACCCACAGCTCGAGGTCGAGCCCCGTCGTCACGAACACGTCGGCTTGGCTCAGCAGCGGGACGAAGCTGGGCTTCGGTTGGACGTAATGCGGGTTCTCGTCGCCGGTGGCGATCGAGTTGACGATGCCCCGGTCCCCGACGATTTCGCGAGCGATGGCCCCGTACGTTGTGAGCGACGTGACCACTCTGACTTTGTCCACGACCGGCGCTCGCACGGGCGGGGGTGTCACGGGAACGTGAAGGGCAACGAGCAGTGCGGTGAGTCGGAGCATGTCAGTAGGTCTCGTGTTTGTGTGGTCCAATCGCCCAAACGGCCTGCAGGGCGAATTGGTTCGTGGTGTTCAGGGCCGCGGTCTTGGCCCAGGTGTACTGCGCCCGTAGCTCCACCCACTCGCTCTGCCACAGGGTGAGGGAGGGGATCACTTGCCGCGTGATGACACCGGAGAGCGGGTCTTCGACGTAGTCGTAGCGCGCTCCTGCGATCCAGCGCTGGCCCAGTTTGTAGGTGGTCCCGGCGTACCAGCCCAGCCGCGTCGTGCCGGCGCCGGCGTACTCCTTGCGAAGGGCGTACAGCTCGCCGCGCAACGTCCACTCCCGATACAGCGCCTCAGCCGGCGGGCGCCACGTGAGGCGAAAGTCAATCCCGCCGACCTTGGTACGGAGGCTCGAGTCCGGGTCCGTGCCGTACAGCGCGGTGCCGCCGAGCTGGGCGTAGGTCGAGCGCGTCAGCTGCCAGAAATTGAGCAGGTGGACGAGATAGGTCGGCCGCCCGCTGCCGCCGAACAGCTCGCCGTCGCTCTCGCTGCGGGTCAGTTGCGCCGTCAGCTCATGCACGCCCAGCCCGCCGAAGGCGTGGTACAGCGAGATGCCTGTTCCCGCGAGCCCATCACTGCCCAGATAGGCGCGCAGCGCAAGCGGGTACTCGGTCTCGGGGAGCGCGTGCAGGTGCCAGCGGTTCAGCTCGCCGAACTGTTGGCGAAATTTGCCGATGTCGAAGCGGATGTGCCCTGGGAGGCCGGTCCAGTACGCATACCCCTCCTCGATGCTGACATTGCCGTTCTCGAAGCTCACGAAGATCTTGGTACTCGAGTAGGGATCGAGTGGCGATTGGAATCCCACCTCGAACTCCCGCGCGTCGAAGTTGTCCCGTTGCACACCCGGCGTGGTGCCATACGCTCGCACGTCGCCCGTGGCGCTGATCTCGGGGTTGAGTTGCGGCTGGCTGCGCTCGCGTCCCACGAACTTCGTAGGCGTGGCGGTGTCGCTGCGCATTCTGGCTGTGTCGGTGCCAGCCGCGGCCGCGGCGGCGGCGCGCAGCGCCGCCAGCTCGTCGATTGCCGTGGTGTCCCGCTTGGCGGGCGCCACCCCAGCGCGTCCCCCTCCAACCTGCGCGCGCAAGCTGTCGAGCCGGGCCTTGAGCGCCCGCACCTCAGCCGCGAGCGAGTCCACCCGACGTTGCTCCGCCGGCTGCTGGGCGGACGCCGGAGCGGCCAACGCGAGCCCAGCGGCGAGCGCGGCCACGACGGCAAAGTGATGTCGCGTCATGCTAGAGAATCCCCCGTTCCGTTGTTCCAAGCAGGCGTCCCGCCGGAGGGCGGGCACGCGCGGACGACGGCCCGGCTCAGCCGGCCGCCACTGATCTAGGAACGGGACGCGGGGGGAGCTCGGGGTGAGGCGAGGCGATGGTCCGGGCGGCGCAGC
>Ga0209488_10005051_pt1 | contig 10175 bp, 9 predicted proteins | sample Rivendell_Oct201_8_FD_188349 | JGI IMG/M metagenome (GOLD analysis project Ga0209488, IMG submission 188349) | Vadose zone soil microbial communities from the Eel River Critical Zone Observatory, Northern California, USA -... | ecosystem: Environmental > Terrestrial > Soil > Vadose zone >... | reverse complement strand
CGAATTGGACAGTCCCTCCCACTTGTTGATACTCCCTTTGTACGCTCGTTCTCTCTCCTTTCTTACTAGCCTCTTACCTTACAGTGCTATACACCGCCCGCTCGACATCTCCAGCAACCAACGGCGACCTCGCAGCGCGCCCACGTTGGCCAATGCTCCCGCACCCGTTGCCCACGATTACCGCATGGTCAGTGCCTCCCGTACTTACTACCCGACTGTCACCCCAAAAACTTTACGATACACCCCGTTACAGACCCTCACCCGAGATACTCAATATATATATCCAAACCACCTTCCAGCCCGAGGAGGAGCAGCAAATCAATAATATTGTCTCTTTGTCTCTCTCGCTCTCGCGCGTGCTTGCCCGCGTTGCCCCGTCGCCGCCCGTTCTCTTCGTCTCGTCTCCTTCTCCTTCGTCTCCCTCTTTCTTCCCCCCTTTTTGTCTTCCTACTCTTACTCGCTACAGCAGCCTTCTGCACACCCGTGAGGCTGTCCCTTAGGCTTCTTCGCATGTTCCCGTTTTGTTCGTGGTCCGAGTCGGTCTCGTGAAGTTAACCTCCTGTCCTTTCCTATCTAATTGATTTTCTTGCATGGGCAATGAGGCATATATTTCGATAGAAGGTCATCATATCTGTTAGACTGGATTTGGCATTCGCACGAGAAGTGTAGCTGTGCATCCTACCTTCATTTCTCTCGGCATAGAGGTGCGCGAACCTTGGCCAGTCTCGCCTTGAGTTACACTTCTGGTTGATGCGACTTCACATTGCAGCATTTTCTCTGGCACGTGTCCCGTCACCACTTTCTGATTTACTCGGCACATCGTAAGGTCACCTCTCATAAGATCACGATATAATTACTCTAAAGAGGAAATCGAAGAAATCCCAGCTAAACGGAAGAACAAAGAACACGAAAAATATGACGTACATGCTAGTGTACATCCAAAGAGGTAACATCTATGTTGGGTAGGTTTCGCTACAACAACTGAGATTATCGTACTGATGCCAGTAGTATCAATGCGCGCGAATGTGGGTCCTATTCAGGACGATACAAAACAGATTCTCCAGTACAAAGAGCCAGCCACTTACTACGGACCACAGCTCATGAACGTAACACAACAATCCGTAGTTTAACGACGGATAAGGGTCACACAGTGACCAGCAGCCTGGCGGCCATCAATGAATCCGGCAAACCTATCTCCAGTATCACTATCATCTCCAGAAGAATATGACAATTCGTTCAGCTTAGGCAACAATTCCAGTGGGGGTTCTCCATCATCCAATCTTAGACAACGGGAGATTTCTTCGACGAGGCCGTAGTCAACAAGAAGCGTCTTCACGTTTCTGAACGAGCCGAGAAGTCTGCGCCACTCCGCACGGTCGACGTCATCTTCATTGTTGCTCACTGACGGCAGATCGTTTTTCGCATATGCAAGAGCCAGGCGCTCTACCGCAGAGAATACTGGGCTGAGAGCATTGAAAATTTGTGCCAAGGAAGACACCTGCCTAGCGAGGTATCGGCAGCCAACGTCCATGTGGAAAGCATACGTCCTGGCTCCCTCATGTGGATAGAATGTCGCGGCAACGCCAAAGTTATCGAAGGTGAACCTGGCACTGGTCAGCCTGAGGTTATTCTTTGTACCCATCAATTGCAGGAGTTGGGATACGGAAAATGTCTCCTCATAGGAGAAAAAGACTTGGAGCTTCTCGAGAATAGGCATAGTGATGCGAGGGAGAAGGGCTTCCAAGTAAGTGCTCTCACCTCCGAACCCAAACCAGCGAAGGGTAGGAAGTGTGGCATGTGTCATGATTGAAGTATCTAACAATGCCACCTCGATATCACTGTTGATGAATTGGGAGTAAAAGTCGATCCCGAGGGTCTCCAACTGGGGCATGAATGAAAGACAACGAAGTAATTCGTTTGGGTGGAAATAGGTAGGGTGAATCTCTTGGAGCGAAAGTGTGACGAGGGGAACGGAAGTCGAAAGTAATGGCGATTCTAATGTAAAGTTGAAGTTCATCAGTGCGAGGTGGCAAAGATGAGGTGCTCGAAACGTTTTAGAAAACATCAGCCTGGGGGTCGTATCGTCCGCTGTCCGAGTTGGAGGCTCGACATACAGGAATTCTAGAATCGGAAATTCGCCGTCGATGGCTGGGACAAGCTTCTGCAGATTCGGGATATGCATCTGAAGCCGGATGCGGTGCACGCGATCACGATGCTGGAGGGCAAGGACAATCGCCTGTTCATCTTCGGTGGTGATGTCGTGATCCTCGTCGATGTAATCGAGAACGAGGGGAAGGGGAGGTGAATGTGCGAGCATTTCCGCTACCGGGGTTCCATATGTACAGACAAGGCAAAGGCGAAGATAGGATGCTGAGCCTAGGATGAGGTATCTCCATCGTTGACAAACCTGTACGAACTTGTACCACCAGCATTCGCGGCGCCATTCTCCCCCATTTAACATGTGGTCATTGTCAACCATGGAATCGTCTAAGAGAACCGGACGAGAGATATAAAACATGTTGAGAAGCGAATAGTTGTCGAGAATGTGAATAGGTGCGCTATGTGGTCAGTTCCCATGCCAGTGGTTACTCTCATGTTAAGAAAGACAATGGAAGGGAGCGTACCTCCGGTGTCTAATATCGCCTTTTCCAGTTGCGTTAACGAGTTGAAGGAGAGGGGGTACATGCGCAAGACGAGACATCCGAGGAGAGTAGTTATGGCTATGAGGGTGTGGTCGAAGACAAACGTGAGGCGACATATTAGGCGCTGATGCTAAGGGCTGAATGAATTCATTAGACGCGCGTCCGAGTCAGAAGTGTCGAGTTGTTCCTCACCGCCTTCCACACCTGAGCGTCTTCCCCCAAAGTCGAATCCATAAAATCACCAGTGGTTGTGGTTATAAAGAGCATGGTGTCAGCTGTGCTATTTGACGGCGAGCGCAAGCGATTGTATTCGCCGAAGTACCACCTCAGTATACCCGCACGTGTAGCCGCATATCGGGAACTGAGCTTTCTATCGGCTACTGTGTATATTACTCGACGTGTCCCTGTTGACGATGGATACTGAAGGAATATTAGTTCCGAGGCTCGTATTTCTCGGGTTGTTGCTCCGCGCCCGGGCCAGGGCGCAAGTTCTCAATTCCGACTAGGAGATAGTGGAGAATATACGTATCAGCATGGAGTGTATTTTCTTAATATGGTGGTACTATATAACGAATACAACACCAGACATTGGCTCATTTAAAAAAAGGATTACACATGCATCACGACGAAACAACTATCAGTTTTTGCATTTAGCTTGGTAGTAAAAACGTTTTCATTTTAATTGCTATTATACCACACAAAAGAAACTGTGACTAATTTAAGTAATCGAACAAATTGTCGATGCTACCTTAAATCTGTGCCTGTGCACACAAATGGGGTGGTGCTGTGGATAGACATGTGAATCAGTGGATGCAAGGCCAGGAGACCCCTGCCCAGGGTCAACAAATGTCCAGCAAGGCATGGCAGGCATGGTGGGTGCAGGTGCTACAGTAGAAGTGCATGTGTGAAGGTGAGTCACTAGATGAGTGATGAGCATGGGGTCAACTGTAACTGAGTCCTGATAAAGAGAACCGTCAGTAGAATGAGAAAGGTCGAGCGGGGGCGGGGAAGAGCGTTAGCAGGAGTACGGGTAGGTAGCATGGGTGATGGATCGAGTTCATACCAGACCTCATGACCAATACCAAGAAAGGGGTACATCTCGACGGGCCAGGGTTACAGGACGACCGGCATCCCGGCGGGCTGTAATGAATGGCATCAATGCATCGCCTGCACTAAGATCTCCAGAATACGAGAGCTCCTCCAGCTCGGGGAACAAATCAGTGGGCGATTCTTCATCGTCCGTCTGTAGCGAAGCAGATAGCTGCTCGATAAGACTGTTCGGTACATGAAGGGCCCTCATGTTACCAAACGACCCAAGAAGTTCGCGCCACTGTCTCCTGTCGGCTTCATTGTGCCAGTCCGGCGATACGGTGTCTCTTCCGTACTCGAGGGTAAGACCAACTATGGCGGACAATACTGGGCGAAGTGCGTTGAATATCTGCACGGCAGAGGATACCTGCAAATCGAGATGCCCGCAACGAATAGCCACGGACAAGGCATACGTCTTGGCACTCTCGGGGGGATAAACCCACAGTATGGCCCCCTTAATATAGAACCCCAACTTGGCACTACCAAACCTGAGTTTATGTGTTGCGCTCATAAATTGAGCGAGATTTGGGAGAGCAAGCGTGAGCTCGGTGGAGAAACGGATTTGGAACTTCTCGAGGAGGGGGGTGGTCATCCTAGGAAGGAGCGCTTCCCAGTAAGCACTATCACCTTCGAACCCGAACCAGCGAACATTTGGAAGAGTGACATGTGTTGTGAATGGTGCGTGCGACAGCTGCCATTCAACGCCGCGGTTGAAAACAGGGGAGTAAAACGTGATTCCAAGTGTCTCGAGTTGAGGCAGGAAAGAAAGCCGTTGGAGTAATTCATCTGGCCTGCAGGAGATAGATGGTGGGATGTATTGCAGTGAGAGAGTGACTAGACCGACGGCGGTCGTAAGTAACGGGGATCCAAGTCGGATGGCGATGTTTACTAGCACGAGGTGGCGTAGAGACGGTGCTTTGAATGATTCTGGAAGTGTCAGCCCAACGTCGTCGTAGGTTAGAGGTTCGATGTACAGATATTCCAAGATTGGAAACTCCTGGTCAACGGTAACAAGCAGTTTGATCATATTCAATGCAGAAGTCCGAAGGCGGATGTGGCGCACACGATCATGGCGACGCAATGCAAGCACGATAACCTTTTCTTCTGCGGCGATGTCACGACAATCATCAATGTAATCAATAATGATGGGAAGGGGAGGTGAATGTTCCAGCATTTTTGCTATCGGGGTTCCATATGTACAAAGGAGGCGCAGCCCGAGGTAGGATGCTGATTCAAGCATAAGGATTCGCCATCTTCTGCAAACATGGACCAGCTTGTACCACCAGCGTTCGCGGTCCCAATCCCCGCCCTGTAGGATCTGGCGATCATCAACGTCGTCATTGTCTAAAAGAGCAGGACGGCAGAAATGGAGTATGTTAAGAAGGGAATCGTCGTCGAGGACGTGGATAGATATACTATGTGATGTTAGTCGCCATTTTTTCACAGGCACGTAGGACAAACTAGGTACCCCAAGTGTTGTGAGTCATGACTAGGTTGGGGTCTCTTTCCAGGGTCTTCAAAAACGTCTAATCCTGCACGCGTGTCTTCTGCTGACAGCTTGACACACCGGAGGGCCGAGGGTGAGTCCGTAACTCGGACAACTCAGCTCAAGTAACTCCGAGTTGCCAGTTGGGACAATATAAAAAGTACGGCTATTTATATACCCTTCCGTTGGGCAGGTAAAGTGGTGCCGAAGCCCCAATGATGGTGGTACTAGTAGCAGTGGTAATTTTCGCCGTAATGAGCTTGGGTTTGCCTGACGCAAGCTTGGGATATTTGAACCTCGTGTGTTAGAGCCACTGGCAGGACCTGGGTGAAGGACATCGCGTCGTTGGATTGGCCGGTCACGTGCCCCTGGTATCGGGGCCTCGCCCTCCTGGGATTCTTCCATTTTTCAATATGTCAAGTTCCCTTTCAAGCTTCAGGTTCCAGATAAAAATAGTCAGGTACGTCTTGGCCCCTCACCTCTGAAATACAGGGTCATGCTACTAAGCGCCACTGGAACTATTTATCTATCTCATCTACGATCTATCATTCCGTTTACATTCCGTTAATGTGTGATCAGACCTTGCCATTGTGAGTTAAAGGACCCGCTGTTGCTGAGAGCGCCAAGAGCGGCTGATCGCCATGAGGAAATGAGCGTCCCATGTTTTCTCCGTCGTTTGGCAGTTCTGTTGAATTCACGGAGGTTCTACAGTATTTCGTGTCCTTGCGGCTCGGAGATAGAGGCTGGTGGGCCATTCCTTTCCCATGACATCCAGGGCCGTTTACCTCGTTAAGACCACTGATTTCGCCTGTCCGACAGAGCACTGCCCCTGCCCTGCCTTTACGTAACACCAGTCGCCCTTCCATTAAACTTTTCGGAACATATTGAAGATTTCCGCAACTCCGATTCATCATTAACGGATCAATTTCAATTTATTTGTTACTCACAGTTTGTTGTTCTGTCATGGTGCCTTCTATCCCCGGTGATGGTGATGAAGATCAGGGATTTGTGTCCAGACCCCACTTTTGCCGCGGTGGGCCATAGAGAATTCCCATCGAATGGTGATTTGGTTGATCTCGTGTTCCTTCATCGCTGCTTCTCTATGGTTCCTTCACGGTGAAGCGTTTCTCCGGGTTCTGAACGGAAATTGAGGTCTTCGACAACAACTTCCGTAATGTATGTTTCGTATCCTCGATCTCCTAAATGACTGAAATAGTAGTCGTGTTGCGGATCAGACCTCGTGTGAATGGGAGACCCTAGTCTGGACAATACACATAGACATTGTCTGAATCATATATGCGAGTCCTTGCAAGGTATGTGTCCCAGCCATAGCCTAGACCGGTACGTCTCCGTAAACCAGTACCACAGCTCATGAAAATGAACATAAAAAAACACAAAGAATTCAACGACGGACCAGGGTCACAGGGCGACCTGCAACCTGGCGTGCATTGATAAATCCATTGAACTCATCCCCAGAAAGATAACCCCCGGAAGAATATGACAGTTCCTTCAGCTCAGGTAACAACCCCAGAACAAATTCGTCATCGTCCGATTCTAAACAGCGGGACAGTTCCCCAACGAGGTCATATTCAACGAGAAGCGTCTTCACGTTTCTGAACGACCTCAGAAGTCTGTGCCACGGGGAACGGTCGACTTCACTGTGAGCCCACATACGTTTCTCATATGCAAAAGCGAGGCGTTCTACCGCAGAGAACACCGGGCTGAAGCCATCGAAAAGTTGTGCCATGGAAGATACCTGCTCGTCGAGGTATCTGCAGGCAACGTCCAGGTAGAAGGCACATATCTCGGCTTCTTCATTCGGATACACTTCCACAATAATGCCCGTGTCATCGAATTTGAACTTGGCAGTGGTTAACACGAGGTTCTTTGTAGTGCCCATGAATTGCAAGAGGTTTGCTGTAGAGAACATGACTCGGTGGGGGAAAAAGACTACAAGCGTCTCGAGGATGGGTGTCGTCATATGAGAAAGTAGCACTTCCAGGTAAGCGTTCGCACCCCTGAACAGAAACCGGCGGAGGTCAGGAAATGTGACACGTGTCATGATCGGTGCACCCAATAGTTCTCGCTCGATAACAGCGTTTGAGGGATCGTGGTGAAAGTTGATAGTGAGCGACTTGAGCTGGGACAATAGTGAAAGATGTTGCAGCAAATCGTTTGGACTGAAATAGGCAGGGTAGATATCATGAAGCGAGAGCGTGACGAGGGAAACGCAAGTTGTGAGTATTTGCAATACTGGTGATAAGTCGACGTCCGTCAGCAGGAGGCGACATAGATGTGGTGGTCGAAATGTTTTAGGAAGTATCAAGTTGGTGTTGTAACGGTCCTCTTCCGGAAGCTCGACAAACAGCGATTCTAGCATGGGAAATTCGCCGTCGATGGCCGGGACGAGTTTCCGCAAATGCGAACCAGGCATCAAAAGGCGGATGTGACGCACGCGATGACGCTGCTGGAGTGCGAGCATAATCCCTTCTTCATCGCCTGCTGCGATGTCGTGATTTTGATCGATATAATCGAGAGCAATGGGAAGGTGAGATGAATGTGCGAGCATGTCTGCTACAGGCCTGCCATATGTACAAACATGGCAAACTTGAAGATAGGATGCTGAGCCAAGGATAAGGTATCTCCATCTTCTGCAAACTTGCGTGAGCTGGTACCAGCAATGTTCGTCATGGCGCCAATCTCCCTCAGCTAAATCTTCGCTATGATTGACATGGCCAATCCTAGCAAAAATAGACTCGGAGCGAAAGAGATAAAATATGTTGAGGAGTGAATCGTCATCGAGAACACGAATAGGTGCACTATGATGGGATCAATACCCCATGGCTAGCGATTACTCTCATGATAATAAACAGAGTAGAAGGGTGCATACCTCCGGTGTGCGGACTCACCATTCGGTGTACCTTGACCAGTTCTTTCGGAGGATTGAAGAAGATGGGTTGGATGGGTGAGATGGGACATATTACGGTGTGACCAGTGAACCGTGATGGATGCGGATGCAGCCGAGGGCCCCATGGAAACTGACGCCGGGAGTGGCAAGGACACGTGTCAAGGCATTTTCCTCCCCTCAGCTGGCCTCTTTCAGCTGAAGTCGTATAGTACAATTGCTCATTCAAGGGCGTGCCAGTGATCAGGCTTCATCCTCTAAGATGTGCACTTTCTCTAGCACGCCTTTCTCCTCTACCTACCCTTCCGTTGGCTCGAGATCATCGTGTCGTTCACATTTGGAGGCCATCGGCCGCACCCTTTGATCGTGGCAATGGTTACCACATGTTGTAAAATGTAAGATCGTGGTTCAACGACAGACCAGGGCCACCGAGCGACCTGCGATCTGGCGTGCATCGATAAATCCAGGATCACCACCCACAGAATAACATGACAGCTCAGGTAACAAGAAATTCCGATTCTAAGCAACGGTGCATCCAGCAGTCCTTGCTCGATAACAGGTTTAGGACATAGAAGTCGCAAGAACGTGACTTGAACTGGGGTATGGGTGAAACATGTTGGAGCAAATCACTTGTACTGAAGTCGGCAGGGAAGGCCTTACGAAGTGCGAGCGTGACGAGGGGAACGAGGGTTGTAAGCATCGGCAATACTGGCAGCACAGTAAGTCGAAGTTCGTCAACACGGCGTGACGAGCAGCCAGTGGCAGATGTGGTGCTTGAAATATCAATATCATAGCCCTGGAAAAGTGTTTGTGAATGAACTCATGCAAACTCATATGGGTCCAGAAAAGTTGACGGCAACGGCAGAAATCCTGTTCGTGAGGCCGCCGTCCGGAGCGCCCACACCGTGACATCGATCCGAGCCATGACTATCCTAAGTTATCACCCGCGCCCTTCATGCCCTTTCATGCCTCTCATCCTCACCCTCTCGCCACCTCTATCTTCTCGCACCGTCAAAACCGACTGCACGCCAAAGACACATCCGAAGCCCCATGCTCGGCCGACGTCAAGCCATCCCCCTGCCCAGCTCGCATTTCGACATTTCATAGTTACCCCTTTGTACGCTCGTTTCTTTCTTCTTCTCCCTAGCCTTCTACCCGACAGTACTATACGCACCCGCTTGACATCTCCGGCAACCAGCAGTGACCTTGCAGCCCGCCCACATCGGCCGACGCTCCCGCCCCTATCGCCGACGATTACCGCCCGGCGTACTTACTACCCGAGTGTCACTCCAGAACACTACGATACACCTTACAGCTTCTCGCTTGAGAAGCTCGACATGTATGTAAACCCCCAGGTGGCCTCGAACAGAAGGAGCACCACGGGAAGTATCGCGGAGATTACCACTCTCACGCTCTTTATCTCTTTGGTGCGACTCCACCAAGCTCTCTCTCTGATACTTGACTTGCCTTATATCCCTTGTGTCTCGCCTTCGAAGTCGTCCTCTTTGTCTCACTATCTTCGGTCCGCTTGTGCATCGCCGTAGTCAGCAGCGCTTTTCCTGCGACTCGGACGGACTTGGGCTCTTAATTGTCTTACATCGATACACCGGGATCTACCACCTCCCCAACGCGAGCGTCATGATACTCCTCTCCTCTCCCTTCCCTTCATGGACCTCGACTCGACCGAACTCACCAGCACGTCAACTCGTACTTTCGTGCTAACGCTATGTGACGGTCTGAGAACAAAACAATTCGACGAGATCATACATTGTATACACTGACAACATAACCACAACTACAGACGCAAGTAAATGACACTTCAGAAAATCCAGCTATTCATTTTCATCCTCTTCTTCTGTCTCTTCTTCCATGGGCCCGGTGTCGGGTTCAAATTCGACCCAGGTTGCGGGGACTGACCGACGAGGCTTACCGATGTTATTCAACGGCTTATCAGCTGTTAGTCACAAACGTAAACAAATAATTTGGTTTCCTCGGACGCCAATGCACGACTTACGAATGAACTTCAACAGACGGTTTCCTCAGTATCGTCGAA
>Ga0209488_10005049_pt1 | contig 10178 bp, 12 predicted proteins | sample Rivendell_Oct201_8_FD_188349 | JGI IMG/M metagenome (GOLD analysis project Ga0209488, IMG submission 188349) | Vadose zone soil microbial communities from the Eel River Critical Zone Observatory, Northern California, USA -... | ecosystem: Environmental > Terrestrial > Soil > Vadose zone >... | reverse complement strand
CGAGCCTGTGGTGGTTCCTCAACAAGGTGAAGCGGCTCTGGCTCGCGTCGCTCAAGCGGCGCAGCCAAACGGCACGCCTCACCTGGGAAAGGTTCATCCGGCTCGTCGCCCGCTTCTTTCCGCCAATCAGAACGCTACACCCATTGCCATGTCACCGCTTCGACGCCAGAACCCGAGGGAGGAGCCCGGTGCGTTAGCAGCGCACGCCGGGATCTGTGCGGGGGGCGAGGAGAAATCCTCGTCCCTACCGCGACCTCGTCAGCGGCTGGAATGAAGCGGGCGGGTGTTGCATGTACCCCCACTTCGATTTGAGTGAACCGACATTGAACTGGCGCTGGTAGAGCAAGGATACTGGACCCGTCCTTGCTCATTCAGCTCGCAACTGAGTTGGCTTACAGCGAGAGCAGCACTCTGCGCGCACGATCAACTAGTTGACACCCAGAACGTGCAAGATTGCTGGACCAGTCAGGACGCCGATTAGGGCCAGACATGCGAGGTTGGTGACGACCAGAATTGTATAGAACATTGGGCACCTCGCCTTGTCGGATCGAATTTCGGGATAGGCTGCGTGTATCTAAATGCTGTGTCCATCGGTGAACGGTTCAGGACTAGTCGATAAGACACAACACGCCTGTCATTGGACAATTCCACACAGTGGCCTTGCGTGGCGCACCAGGTACTCCTGCTGCTTCGCTACCTCTTCAGCTAGGAAACAAAGTAGCATGGCTCGGGTTGGCGGGTCGGTTTCAGACTCCAGCAGTTTTTTGATGTGGTCGATATTTGCTTTGATGACGTGTTGTTGCATAGCGAACGCCCCCACTCGACAAAACCGGACTGAGAGAAAGGAACGAAGTCACAATGTCTTTTTTCGCGTTACGCTGACGCGGCTCGGCAAAGATTCGCAAAAGGCGGTCGCTAAACCGCGCGTCTTTTTGCGATCGACTGCCAGCACAAGCTGCGACATTCTACGAAAGGAGTCTAGCGTTATGTGCGGTATCGTACAGTTGCCATCAGTAACCTTTTCATCCGTCGTAAAGTCTGCAGAGCACCGATTTCTGCGGTGATGACGACGTTTGTCGAGCGTCTTATTGCGCGGCTCGCGAACGAACAGAATTATCTCGCACATCGAAATCGACACTTAGGTAACTCACAATTGAACACGATTTGACCGGCAGTCGAACACGCAAAGTAGGGGGCAGTACCGACACAAAGCTCAAGTGTGCACAAAATGGCCGGCCTATATTGAGGAGTTAACTATGATAGATAGCTTACTCATGCCGCTGACGATCTTCTCGGTAGTGGCGAGCCTACTCGCGGCTGGCGCAATATTGTGGTCGGTAATTGACTGACAAGCACCCAAGCGTCACCGAGACACAAGGCAAACTTGCCCTCTGGATTTGAGACGGGAACCCCACCGGCGTGGCCGCTGATTGAGCGGATGACCATTTGTGGCACCCGCCCTGGCACAGCATGATCCGCTTGGAGGGAGATTCTTCCTGCTAGGCAGTTGGATCGCTATCGGGCGGAAGCTGATATACAAATCAACCAAAGCGTACCCTGCGCTCTTTGCTTAAGGTTCGTTCGTTTTGGCTTTTTTCGAGGTCCATAGCCAAAAGCAAAAATTGCCGCCTCGTTGAAAAATATACTTCCCGCTCGCCCAGCTTTGAAGCTCCGTCATATAGCCTTTTGTAATCCCTGGCGCGCCGATAGCACTCAGTAATGTGCTCTTTCACGCTGTGCGACATCGCTCTCTCCTGCGGTCAAATGTACGCTCCCGAACACTCAGAGTTTGGCATTACCGCCCGGGCTGTCTGTGGTATCGGGCTAAGAGTGCTCATGTTTCCACAGGAGACATGGGTAGAACGGGAGAATTCGGCACGCGCTCAAGTTCGTGGCTCGTAACGGCGTCAACCTGGCGCGACACGATTTCAGATCGACCTGCTATTCGACCAAATGGCGCTGAAGGCCGTTCTTAAAGCCGGGTCCTTAGGTCCATCAGTCTTGATCTTCGTGAGAAGTCCAAGCACGTCGGCCATTCTCACTAGGTCGGGAAGCGACTTCGCGGCGAGTTTTTTCATGATGTTGTGACGGTGAACCTTCACGGTGACTTCAGCGATTCCAATTTCAGCTGCGGTTTGCTTGTTCATCAAGCCGGTGGCTACCAAGGCCATAACCTCTTTCTCGCGAGAGCTGAGCCCACCGAAACGGGTACGCAGAGTGTGTGACCGCTGGTCATGTTCACGCCGCTTGCGATCGCGGTCGAGGGCAGTTCGAATAGCATCCAGAATATCCTGGTCGCGAAACGGCTTGGTAAGGAACTCAACTGCTCCAGCCCTCATGGCCTTCACTGACATTGAGATGTCGCCATAACCCGTAATAAAGATTATTGGAATATCGATTTGAACTTTGGCCAGCTCGGTTTGAAAATCTAGCCCGCTCAATCCCGGCAGCCGGACATCCACTATTAGGCAACTCACTTTGTCCGGCAACTTCCACCGAAAGAATTCCCGCGTAGCTCCAAAGACCTTGCTCTGCAAGTTAACAGATTGCAAAAGGGCTTCTAACCCCTCACGAACGTCGGGATCATCGTCAATAACAAGCACGATGGGATCGTCGTCGTCGTTCGACCGATCGTGCAAAGGTGGCTCCCTCGCAGCTTGTGGACAAATCGAAAGCTGGCTATGGAGCCTTTTTCCATGCTAGCGTCCTTGATAGCACTGGAAGCTAACAACGATGAGTCGCGCGCCTTCCATTGTCGAAACGTATCAGGGCCTAAACCTTAGTTTAGACAGTCGATTGAGGAAGGCCCGCACTTTGTCCAAGGGCGCGACCCTTGGGCGCTGCGATTGACCCCGACGGCATCTCAAAGATCGCTCTTCCCGCATAGCGCGTCAGCCGTCATCGCCATGTCGGCTTGTGGCCCCATCGCGACCTTGCCTCAAGAATTCATGACCGCAATGCCCCGAAAGCGAACAAACTCGAACCGACGCGAATGACCCTAAGCTGCCATCACGCCACCTAGATCCGAGGCAGTATTGATCGGCAGTTCAAATTCAAAGATGGCGCCTCGCGTAACGGCTGGCGACACGCAAATCCGACCGCCGTGGCTCTCGATGATCGATTGGCAGATGGCAAGGCCCATCCCCATCCCAGTTGCTTTGGTCGTGAATAGCGGCTCGAAAATCTGATGAAGCTTGGACGGATCAATCCCCGTTCCCGTATCCTCAACTAGCACATGCACCAGACCAGGTTTGGCTTGATCAGTTTGTACTTTCAACACTCGAGGCCGAACCGAATGCATGGCCTCGATGCCATTCATTACGAGGTTCAGGACGACCTGTTGCAATTGCACCTTGTCGCCCTGCACGGGCGGGAGGTGTTCGTCGAGCTGTGTTTGAAGGTCTATATTGTTTTTCTGCAACTCAACACGCACAATTGCCAGAACTGTCCGTATGATCTGGTTAATGTCAGTCGATGCTTTTTGGGGTGCATCCTTTCTGAACATCGCGCGAACGCTTGCCACGATGTCGCCGGCGCGATGGCCGGCAGCCAAAATGCCCTCCAAAGAGGCTTCTGCCTTTTCAACATTAGGGCTTTCCGCGCGGAGCCAACGTAAGGCTGCACCGGCCCTTGTCACGATAACAGCCAGAGGTTGGCTGACCTCGTGAGTGAGAGAGGCTGAGAGTTGCCCGGCGGCCGTCCTGCGATTCATATGGGTCAATTCGGCCATGGCACTGCGCGATCGGACCTCAGCAAGATGGCGACGACGATTTTCGTACACTAGCCAACAGATCAACGTCGTCTGAAAGAGCAGGGCGACACTCACCGCCAGAATCTGCGCACTATATTGCTCCCACATGCCTAGCGGGCGAAATCGTACCTCGCTCCCCACCGGAAGCATACTCTCGCTGATGTTCCACTTTTGAAGCTGGCGCCAATCAAACATTGGCTTCAGTGTCGTACCCGTTGTTACTGGAATATTGGATGCATTCTCACCATCGAGGATTCGCATCACGAGAAGCCCTGCATCGCGGCCTATTCTAGCGGGGCTCAAGACGTAGCCGCCAATGGCGCCCGCTCCAACTCCGGTTTCTCCATCGCCGACGATCGGCCGATTGCTCGTTTCCGCAATAAGGGGCAATGCTTCCACTGCTGTGGCATACGTCCTTTCCGGATCGGCATTGATGCCGAAGTAGAAGACTGCGCTATCAGCCGATAGAGCGGAAACACGCTGTCGTATTTCCCTTACGGGCAGGCCCATGAGATCAATGATTTCGAACTCCCCGGAAAGCTCGGGGATTTCCTTGGCGAATTGGGGATAATAGATGGCGCCCTCAAAGGGGTTACCTACGAGGACCAACCGCTTTAGATTGGGTATTATCGTTCGGGCCGCCTTGACCATATTGGCAAAGGTCTTGTGAACAAAAATCCCTGTTGTGTTTGGCGGAATCGGGTGCGGCGCGGTTGCTTCGCTGACGGCGGTAAACACGATGGGCGCCGCGGGCCACTCGGTGGCACGGAGCTTCACGGCAAAATCAAACGCATTGGGTCCGATGGATAGGATAACGTCAATCGGCTTACCTCTATATTTGTCACTAAGGTGATTTCGCAAATTATCGTCGTATTGACGCTTGGCGAAGCCGAAAAGATCGAGATGCTCCACATGGTAAGAAATCGGGTTACCAGACTTGTCACTTTTGCTCGATTGAACTGCTGCGATAATTGTAACCGACCATGGCCGGAGGGGAGCCGATTGGTCAAGAACGAGCACCGAGCGTGATAACAGCGGATCAGCCCACACTGCCGAACATGCAAAACAGGCTTCTAACCAAAGAACAAATGCCGCGGACATCCGGCCAGATTGCTTCCATCCAATGTCACTGGAGATGCAATTTTTCATTTTTTTACTTTGACCCTACCGGGCGACGCCGAGCGTTTGTCCTCTCCGTTCCGGCCTCAATCTATCGCTAAGGAGCCGATCCTCGGTTGTCGGCCCTACGTCGTTCCAAAGTTAACGGAGTTAACGATGACGAGTTGCGCGCCTAGCATTGTTTGAAAAGTATAGGGACAATATACTTTGGTTCAGACCGCAATGAGGAAGGTTCGCACTTTTCCATTCACCGCCAATGTCGGCTGCGGGCCCGTTTCGACCGTTCGCGGCAGCGCAGCGATACTTCCGGGGTGAGGGGCAGACCGGACGTGCCGGAAGCGCCGCGAAAACGGCGCTCCTGACCCTAACTGGTAATTGACCCATCAGAGCGAACAGAGGCGGTCATGCGGGCGGAGGTAGATGTCGATCAATCGCCAGATAATTCACTTCTTTTTCTTTCCTCTAGATCTCTTGTGTTTCCTGCGAGCGCCGAGAGGCTCCTTAACGGTTTCCATGGCTCTGCGGGCGGGGATTGCTCTTGGACGCGCGGTGGCCACGGATTTCCCCGGCAAAGGTAGGAGCTCGGAAGGTGGTTGTTCCCCATCGGATAGCCCTTCACGGCGTCGACCGGAAGCGAAGAAAATCCAAGGCAAAGCCATTACTCGTCGCTGCATTTCAAACGAACGGCGTGCCGCTTCCCATGGGGAGATGAACCAAAACATGATTATCCTTCGAGCGATTATCCAACGCTCTCTAACTGGAGATTTTTCCCATCCGAGGCCGCCACTTCAGTGGACTCAACTGCTCTCGCTTGCAGGTCGTTCCCAAGGAGACGAGAGATTACCAACAAGCCGCATCTGCATCTCGGTCGCTCCGAAGACGCCGAGATCAGGTGGCGGAAGCGCACCGGATTAGCGTAGGCTGCCGGACCGCCTGATCGCGAGTTGTCAGGGTTGCTAGCCGCTAGGCGATGCCGGGCCCCGAAGAGCGCGCCGGTGGCTGAATAGAAACGGCCTCCGCCTGCCCTGGAAGCAAAGGGCGAAGCCACCCTGTGCCGAGAACCTGTGTCAAGGGGTAAGGGGGCAGCGGTGTCCCGGCGTTTGTTAAAAGCGGCTGTGAGCAGAACCGTTCCGGTCGTGGCCAGCCGACTGGTGCGCTGTTCGCGCGCCTCGCAGCATTTTTGAGCTTAGCGATCTTGCCGCTACTGCGATGTCTTCGAGATCGCGGCCCCGATAGCTGTCAACGGTTCGCCTCCGATCATGATCAAACAGCTCAAGCCAGAGCTCTTCGGTTGCCTCTTGTGAGCATAACTTCATCACGCGAAGCTCGTACGAACCGCGACGAATGAGCGATAGAGTTGAGTCAAGTGTGCGCATGGACGTTTTCGTTTTCTGGTTTGTGTCGCCTGCATGTCCATACCGCGCCATTTTTTAGCAAGATGCAGAAATGAAGGATAATGCGGTAAACCTTCGTATCATTCTCCGGAGTGGCCAACGCCTGCTGAGGGTGGGGCATTTCAGCGGCGCCAATTTTCCTTCTCTAACCTTTGCAGTGCCGGCGCATTTGGATTGATTGTCTTGAGCCACACCGACGAACGTCCAGACTCGTACCGAGAACCCAGCTTCTTCGATACGATACCCTCCAAGCGAGACTGCAAATATGTGGGAAGGCGACATCAGCCGCGGCGTCGATGGGTTGACTAATCAGAAGTCCTGCGCGGTCGGTCCCTAGCAGCTGGGTGAGCACTCGTTTGCGCGTTTCAATTGGCTCGTGGCGCAGGTCCTGACCGTCGAGTTCCAGGAGATCAAAAGCGTAGAGTTGGGCCGAGCATACTTGCGATCGCGAATGAGCAACTTGAAGTCGGGAATGCCTTGGTCGTCACAGGCGACCGCCTCTCCGTCGATTAGACACGAGTGGCAGCGCAGGCTAGCCACGCCGTCGGCGATAACCCCGCGCGGCCTGGAACCTGGTAAACGGGCCCATATATTGGGGCCATGTGTGGACGTGCTCGGCTCTCGACGGACTACTCGGAAACGAGGATCAAGCTGAAGTTCGACCCGGACTATCCGGCTCCGAACATTCCGGCGTCGTGGAACGTGTGCCCGACCGATCCGATGCTGGTGGCCGTTCGCAGTCAGGACGGCAAGCGCATCACGCAGCAGATGCGGTGGGGGCTCGTTCCGTGGTGGGCGAAGGACATCAAGGTCGGCTTCTCCTCGATCAACGCACGCGCAGAGACGGTCGATACTGCGCCCGCATTCCGCGACGCCTGGAAGAAGGGTCAGCGCTGCCTGGTCGTCACCGACGGGTTCTACGAGTGGAAGAAACCCGAAGCAGCCATACGCCGTCGCGATGGCCGACGAGAGCCAAATGGTGATGGCCGGCCTGTGGGTCGAGTGGACGGATAAGAGGACGGGGGAGCGGATCAAGAGCTGCACCATCGTCACCTGTCCGGCCAACGCGCTCGTCGGCGCACTTCACGATCGCATGCCGGTTATTGTCACCGAAGAGGACTGGGCGAAGTGGCTGGGGGAAGTGCCCGCGACGAACGATGAGCTGAAGGCTCTGCTCGTCCCGTTCGGGGACGACGCGCTGACCATGTGGCCAGTCAACAGACAGAAGATCGGCAATGTCCGGAACAAGGACCGCGAGGTGGCGGAACCCGAGCCACTCGAGGCACTGTCTGGAAGTTAAATGCCGATGGGGTCCGACAGACCAAGAACGTTTGAGGAAGTGGTCGCTGCCACCGACCCCGAGGAGATCGCGCGTCTGAATCGCGGTGCGAAATACGATGACCCGGCGGTCGCGGACCCGAACCAGCGCGAAGTATGCGTCCATGAAGATCGCCACGGCAGCGGCGAATGGCACGTGTCGTACTTCGATGATGACGGCGGCTGCTACGTCACCGTGTTTGGCGGGCCAGAGGCGGAATGGCGGGCCCGGGAGTACTTCGGCGCCCTGAAGACCGGACAGCTACGCACGATCCGAGCCATGATGGTTCCTGCGACAACGGTCAATACGACCGGGCGCGGTTAAGGATCCCGGTCGCTCCTCCGCAAGGTCCGGCCGCCCTGGCATAGATAGATGAGCTTCGCCGGATACTTCGCGCGGCAGGCTGTGTAGGCCACGCGCGCCGCGTCGAGGTCATGCAGCCAGCACCTCCTTGAGATTGCCGCCCTCGTCGAACACCTCGACGGCGAACGTTAGGTCCTCGACGTATCCATAAGTCATGGGCGCTCCGCTCTTCGTGGTTGTGGGAAGCGCCCGCCAGCCGCTCCCTATCTGCTTCAGGAGTCGGTGGACCGCAAGAGCTCGCAGACCCAATGGGTATCGTCACAGCGTGCGCACTTCGGAGTCATCGCGATCGCTCCGCCGTACGACCTTCGGATAGTAACAACAGCTCTTTGGATAGATGTCTCAATGCGAAGGAACTTCCACACAGAGAAGCGAATTCATGGCTCAGTAAGAGGAGAGTTCCGTGTCGGATAACAGATCATATCGATGCAGGCCGGACCGCAGCCGGGTGGCTGGTGGTGAGGCGCTCGAAAGCACGGCATTTCCCACGCGAACAGCCGAAAGGATCATCAGGCGGGCGCGCGCAACCGTCAGCGAGCCAACGCGCTCTGCACCCTAATTAAAAAGCAATTCCTGGTGGCCTGAGGGTGCTTCGTTGACGGTGAATGGCTCCCACTCGACCTCGCTGAGGCAATCTGGAGGGCTCGGCTATGATGCGGATGATCCTACTGACAGGGCTGGCGGCAACGATCGGGGTGGCGGCCGGCATTACAGTGGCCGCCTTCTCAGAGAACCTGATGAGCGACCAACAGGCGTATGTGCGAGATTGCCTGCCGGGGGACGAGTGTACGATGACGATCCGCCCGAAAGGGGCGCCCTGGCTTAACGTGACGTGCGAATTAACCCAACCACCGAGGTGCAGAGATGAGTGACACGGTAGTTCAGTTATTGCCACGCTGGCAGTGTCATAAGAAGGTATTAAGATCATCGCCGCGTCGGGCCCCCGGTAGTGGGTCCTTTTGAATGTGGCGGCCCTTGACCCCGACTAGGAATTGCCGGGGGGACGGGTGCATAGTACTCGCTTGACCACCTATCAGCCGGCCACCCCGCACTCGAATGCGATTGTGCGGCCCGACTGTCTCAAATGCGGAACAAAGGTGCGGCTGTTCGGTATAGAGGCGGAGCGTCCCGGCTATGAGTTGCTGTCTTCCGAATGCCCTAGGTGCCACTACATTCAAACTGAGATCGGGAAAGCCGAGTAGGTGATGACCGGCCGCGACAGCTTGGGCTGTTAACCACCCCCTACAACTAGGCGTCGCTCGTATCGCTCACGCGGAGGCACTAGACTGAGCGCGCGGCGTTTGCAGTGGGTCCGTCACGATGGTCAGGCGGTCCCCAGAGTTTGCTGCATGGCCAAAGCCAAGAAGACCAAACCGCGCGAGCATGTCATCCGATGGCGCGTGTCGCTCATCAAAGGCACGCCGGCAAAGTTCATCGACTTCGCGTACGCCCCCGACGCAAAGACCGCCGAAAAGCAAGTGGCCGAGGAACATAAGATCAGTGAGACACTACGGGATCGGCTGGTGGCCATTCGGGAGGACCATTGATCTTTTAGCCCGCGCGATTTGCCTGCTGGGTGATGACGAAGGTTCCCCTCGGGCGAGCGCGCAGAGGCAGCAGGAGACGACCGGTCCGCGCGCTCGCCGTCGCCCAGCCCGCTAACCCTGCTCCACAGCGGCGAGCGAAGGTCATTGGCGGGGCATCAACGTTCACAGAGGTAGCAACCACAGCCGCTACGAGCTTGTTATAGTGCGCCAACTATTTGCTCTTAAGTGCCAGCGGAGCACAAGATCAGCGAGACGCTACGCGATCGGCTCGTGGCGATACGCGAGGACCTGTGAGGGCGCGGCACTCCGGCCGGCGTCATCGCGTCGACCGTCGCGCGCAGCATCCTCGAGCTGGTGACCCGGAAGCGGGAGGACGTGGCCGCCGCGGTGGTGGCACCTCCGGTGAGAGCGAGCGCGCCAATGAGCTCGATGTTCAGCGCGGACCTGAGCGCGAGGATGTGACCTTCAGCTATAGGTCACGTGGCGCATATCCTTCGAGTTTAGCTCACGGCGCACATATTAGGATACCTTGCAATTATGATGCCCTAAAGATTGCACCGGCGCGAGGCGGGGCTTGGCGGGAGTAATAGGATATCCCCAGTATGCACCGGGCCAACGCCTTTCTCCGGCGCTGCTCTTAACGGGCCAGCGGTTTGAGAGCAGCATGGTTGTGACCGCGATGCCCC
>Ga0209488_10005048_pt1 | contig 10179 bp, 8 predicted proteins | sample Rivendell_Oct201_8_FD_188349 | JGI IMG/M metagenome (GOLD analysis project Ga0209488, IMG submission 188349) | Vadose zone soil microbial communities from the Eel River Critical Zone Observatory, Northern California, USA -... | ecosystem: Environmental > Terrestrial > Soil > Vadose zone >... | reverse complement strand
GAAACGCGGCGATGAGATGGGTCGGCAGATCGGAGATGAAGCCGACCGTGTCCGACAGGATCGCCTTCCGCCCCGAGGGCAGGTCGAGCCGCCGCATCGTCGGGTCCAAGGTCGCGAACAGCAGATCCTCGGCGCCGACCGCGGCGTGGGTCAGCCGGTTGAACAGCGTCGATTTGCCGGCATTGGTGTAGCCGACCAGCGCCACAACCGGATAGGGCACCCGCCGGCGCGCCTGGCGATGCAGGGCGCGCGTGCGCGTCACGTCCTCGAGCTCGCGCCGCAGCTTGGCGATGCGCTCGCCGATCAGGCGGCGGTCGATTTCGAGCTGGCTTTCGCCGGGCCCGCCGAGAAAGCCGAAGCCGCCGCGCTGCCGCTCGAGATGGGTCCAGGAACGCACGAGCCGCGAGCGCTGATAGGACAAGGCCGCCAGCTCGACCTGCAGCCGCCCTTCATGGGTGCGGGCGCGCTCGCCGAAAATCTCGAGGATCAGGCCGGTACGGTCGATCACCTTGGCCTGCCAGCGCCGCTCCAAATTGCGCTGCTGCACCGGGCTCAACGGCCCGTCGACGACGACGAGCCCGATCTCGTTATCGGCAATGATGCCGCGTAGCATCTCGACATTGCCGCTGCCGAACAGGGTGGCCGGCACCGGCCGCGAGACGCGCACGATCTCGGCGCGCACGACCTCCAGATTGATGGCGCGCGCCAAGCCGACCGCCTCGTCGAGACGGGCTTCCAGCGAACGCGGCGGGGCGTCGGAGAGCGGCCGCGGCGCGAATTTCGCCGCGGGATGGATGACGAGCGCGTGGTCGGTGCGCGGGACGGCCGGGGCGTCGAGGCGGCTCAGAGCTCCTCGCCCTCCCGGTTGCCTTCGAACAGCTGAATCGGCTGTGCCGGCATCACCGTCGAGATCGCGTGCTTATAGACCAGCTGCGAATGGGCATCGCGCCGCAGCAGCACGCAGAAATTGTCGAACCACGTGATGATGCCCTGCAATTTGACGCCATTCACCAGAAACACCGTGACCGGGGTCTTGTTCTTGCGGACATGATTCAAGAACACGTCTTGAACATTCTGATTTTTTTCGGTCGTCATGGGTAGTCTCCCAATTTCGGTTCTTGGAGCCGCGGCGAGCGGCTCGGGCTAAGAAACGCGAAGCCCGCGATTCCGCCGAATCGCCTACGAAGATGGGCGCATCCCGTCGATTCTCAACCCCTCCAAAGAGCGAAACAGGCTAACCCCATCGTTGAAGGAAAGATGCGGCGGGAACCGGATAAATTCCCGGCTGTATTCCTCGGGGGTGGCCGGCGGGCCGAGCAACACAGCGACGCAGCCGGCGTTCTGCGCACATTCCATGTCGACCGCGGTGTCGCCGACGAACCATACCTCTTCGCCAGGCATGACGCCGCTCTCGGACAACGCGAGATGCACCGGCTCGCAGGCCGGCTTGTCCGCCGTGGCATCGCCGGCCCCGACAACGCTGCCAAAAAAACTCGCCCAGCCGAGCTGCTCGACCTCGCGGCGCAGCAATGCGCCGGTCTTGTTGCTGACGACTCCGAGAAAGATCCCGGCGTCGGCGAGCGAGCGCAGCATCGCCTCGCGCCCCGGCAGCGCGGCCAGCCGATCGAGATGGATCGCGCGGAAGCGGTCGAGATAGATCTCGCGCGCCTCCTCCCAGCGTTCGCCGAAATGCAATGGGAAGCTCTCGCGCAGGCTGAGCCGCACCCGCTCCCGGGTTTCGGCCAAGGACCATTCCGGCTTGTCCATCGCGCGCATCAGGAAATTGAGCGCGTCGTGGATCGTCGCCCAGCTGTCGACCAGGGTGTTGTCCCAGTCGAACAGGATCGCCCGCGGGCGCGGCATTTCCTTCGGTCGGCGTCGGGCGCTCATGCGGCCGCCCCGGCATGATCGAAATAGGCCTCGCGCAGCTTGCGGCTGAGCGGGCCCGGCTTGCCGTCCGCGACCGGCGCACCGTCGATCCGTACGACCGGCAGCAGATCGGCCGTGGTGCTGGTCAGGAAGGCTTCGCGCGCCCCCCTCGCCTCCTCGACGCTGAACGGACGCTCGACCAGCCGGTAGCCTTCGCGGCGAATGATGTCGAGGATGGCGGCACGGGTGACGCCGTTGAGGATCGCGTGGTCGGCGGCGCGGGTAATGACGCTGTCATCGGCGGTCACGATCCAGGCATTGGTCGAGGTGCCCTCGGTCACCTGCCCATCGCGGTCGACCTGCCAGGCTTCGTAGGCGCTGGCCTCGCGCGCCTGTTGCTTGCCGAGGACGTTGGCGACCAGCGCGACCGATTTGATGTCGCAGCGCTGCCAGCGGATATCCGGGATCGTGATGACCGCGACGCCGTCCCGCCCGAGCCGCGGATCGGGCGGCCGCGACCGGCGCGAGGTCACGACCAGCACCGGCTTCGGCGCTTTCGGAAAAGCATGCTCCCGCGGCGCGACGCCGCGCGTGACCTGCAGATAGACGATGCCGGTATCGACACCGTTGCGGCAGACCACCTCGCGAATCACGATCTTAAGCGCTGCGTCGCTCATCGGAGGATTGATCCGCAATTCGGTTAATGAGCGATGAAGACGCGCGAGATGCCGCTCCTGATCGACGAGATGCCCGCCCGTCACGGCGATCACCTCGTAGACGCCGTCGCCGAACTGATAGCCGCGATCCTCGATGTGCACGGCCGCCTGACGGTGCGGCAGGTACTGGCCGGCGACATAGGCGACACGGGACATCGGTCAGCCCGCGATCAGGTCCCGACCCTGAGCGGGCGATCGTTGCCGAAGACGCCCAGCGATTTGAGCTTGCGGTGGAGGGCCGAGCGCTCCATCCCGACAAAGGCAGCAGTGCGCGAGATGTTGCCGCCGAAACGGGTGACCTGCGCCAACAGGTATTCGCGCTCGAACACCTCGCGCGCGTCGCGCAAGGGCAAGGTCATGATCTCGCTGCCCTTGTCCCATTTGACGACGGTCGGGGCGATCGCGGTGATCTCGTTCGGCAGCATGTCCGCGTGCACTGCCTCGTCGCCGTCGCCCGGCGCCATGATCAAGAGCCAGTCGATCACGTTGCGCAGCTGCCGCACGTTGCCGGGCCAGGTGTAGGATTGCAGCGCAGCCAGCGCATCCTCGCCGAAATCGCGCGGCTGGATGCGCCCCGCCTCGGCGCCGCGCGCCATGAAGTGCCGCGCCAACAGCGGGATGTCCTCGCGCCGGTCGCGCAATGGCGGGACCCGGATCGGCACGACATTGAGCCGATAGAACAGATCCTCGCGAAAGCGGCCGGCGGCGATCTCGGCGCTCAGCTCGCGGTTCGAGGAGGCGACGACGCGGACATCGACCTCGACCCGGCGCGATCCGCCGACTCGCTCGAAGGTCTGCTCCTGCAAGGCCCGGACGATCTTGCCCTGGGTTTCCAGCGGCATGTCGGCGACCTCGTCGAGGAACAGCGTGCCGCCATGCGCGCGCTCGAACGTGCCGACCTTGCGCGGCTCCCCGTTATTGCCAGCCTCGCAGCCGAACAGCTCGATTTCCAGCCGGTCCGGGCGCATCGTCGCGCAATTGATCGGAACGAACGGCCCTTGAGAACGACGCGAGCGCGCGTGCAGCAGGCGGCCGACGATCTCCTTGCCGGCGCCCGGCGCGCCGCTGATCAGGACCCGGCTGCCGGTCGGCGCGACGCGCTCGATCTGCGTGCGCAGCTGGTTGATCGCCGGCGAGGCGCCGACCAGATCGAGTTCGCCGCCGGCACGCAATTTCAATTCGGCGTTCTCGCGGCGCAGCTGCGCCGCCTCGATCGCGCGGGCGATCAGCAGCAGCAGCCGGTCGGCCTTGAACGGCTTCTCGATGAAATCATAGGCGCCGATCTTGATCGCCTCGACCGCGGTCTCGATCGTTCCGTGGCCGCTGATCATGACGACCGGCACCGACGGCATCTCGGCGCGCAACTGACGCAGGATCGCGATGCCGTCGAGCTCGCTGCCCTGCAGCCAGATATCGAGAATGACGAGAGTCGGCTGCCGCGCCTGGATCGCGGCGAGGGCCTCCGCGCTGTCGCCGGCCTCGCGCGTCGCGTAGCCCTCGTCCTTCAGGACGCCGGCGATCAGCATCCGGATGTCGGCTTCGTCGTCTACGATCAGGATGTCATGCGCCATGGGATACCGGAGTTAATTCGGCGGCGGGATCGGCGGCGCGTGGTCGGCCGGCCGAACGAGCCTCGCCGGCAAATGCCAACGTCACCCGCGCTCCGCCCGCTTCGCGATCTTCCAGCACCAACTCCCCCTCGTGATCTTCCATGATCTTTTTGACGATGGCGAGCCCCAAGCCGGTGCCCTTCGCGCGCGTCGTCACGTAAGGCTCGGTCAACCGCTCGCGATCCTTTTGCGGCAAGCCTTTGCCATTGTCTTCGACGACCACCGCGACTCGTCCTTCCGCCTCCCTGATCGTGACCGAGACCCAGCCGGGCGGGCTCGATTGCCCGCCGACGATTCGCCCTTCGATCGCTTCGATCGCATTCTTGACGATGTTGGTCACCGCCTGGCTGACCAGCCGGGCATCGCAGCGCAGCGTTGTCGGCCGGCTGGCAAAGCTGGTCTCGAACGCGATGTCGGGATGCGCGTTGCGCTGCAGGAAGACCGCCTGCTCGACGATCGTCGTCAGGTCTTCGGGCTTCAGGACCGGGGCCGGCATCCGCGCGAACGCCGAGAATTCGTCAACCAGCCGGCCGATGTCCTCGACGTGACGAACGATCGTGTCGGTGCAGATGCGGAAGGTCTCCGGGTCGTTCTTGATGTCCTTCAGATATTTGCGGCGCAGCCGCTCGGCCGAGAGCTGGATCGGCGTCAACGGGTTCTTGATCTCGTGCGCGATGCGACGCGCGATATCGGCCCAGGCCGCTTTGCGCTGCGCCGACAACAGCTCGGTGATGTCGTCGAAGGTGACGACAAAGCCGCTGATCCCGGCCTCGTCCTGCTCGGCGGCAATGCGCACCAGCAGGGTGCGGGTGCTGTTGTTGCGGGCAAGCTGAACCTGTCCTTGCGCGCGCCGCTCGGGACGCCGCGTGGCCTCCTCGAGCAGGTCGGCCATTTCGGGCGCCACCTCGGCGAGATCCTCGCCGATCGACAGGTCGAGATCGACGCCCAGCAATGCCGAGGCAGAGCGGTTGGGCAGGTTGATGCGGCCGTCGCGGTCGAGCCCGATCACCCCCGCCGACACCCCGGTCAGTACGGTCTCGGTAAAACGCCGCCGTTCGTCGAGCTGTCGGTTGGCCTCGATCAGCTCGCGCTGCTGGCTTTGGATCTGATACGTCATTCGGTTGAAGGCGCGGCTCAGCGAGACGAGCTCGTCATCCTTCTCGCCCTCCGGAACGCGGGCGGCGAGATCGCCGGCGCGGATGCGTTCGGCGGCTCCCATCAGCCGGCTGATCGGATCGGCCAGCTGGGCCGCGAAATGAACGCCGATCGAGATCGCCGCGGCGAGAAACAACAGCGCCACCAGAATGTAGATCGCCGCGAAGGTGATCTGGAAACCCGAGCGCTGGCCTTCGAGCCGCTCGTATTGCGCCGCTGCAAGGTGGACCTCGTCGCGGTGCGCGAGAACCCGCGGCTCGATGAAGCGGCCGACATAAAGATAGAGATCGCTGAACTCGCCGAGCCGGACCAGCGCGCGCACGCGCTCGTCCTGGTCGTTGGTCATGATCACGACCTCGCCCTGATTGGCGCGGCGCAGCGCGTCTTGGCTGACATCCTCGAAGCCAAGAGCAAAGGCGAGCCCGGTGCGCGCCACCATCGAGCCCTTGCGGTCGAGCACGGCGGCTTCGGTGAGGCCGCGCATCGCGGCCTGCGCGGTCAATACCGGCGCGAGATATTGCGGGTTGAGGACCAGGGTCGAGGCGGAGCGGTCGAGATCGCTGGCCATGGCCAGCGCATCGGCGCGGATCGCCTGCTGATGCTCCCGCGCATAGGCGTCCGCAACCGCGACCGATTCGGAGATCGCGGTGCGCACCTTGTCGCTGAACCAGGCTTCGACGCCGAAGCTGAAAAACAGGTACGAAAACACCGCGACGATGATCGTCGGCAGCACCGCGATCAGGCTGAACAGGCCGACCAGCCGGACCTGCAGACGCGACCCCGCAAGGCCGCGGCGGCGCTCCGCCCGCACCTCGAACAACCGCTTCGCCACCACCGCCGCGAGGGCCAGCAGCAGAACCAGGTCGAGATTGAGCAGCAGCAGGACCAGAGTCGGGCGCGGCCCGAAGGGCGGCGCCCCGGTCAGTGCCAGGTAAGTGGCGATCCCCGATGCCAGGGCCGCGGCCGCCAGGGCAACCGCGAGCCTGCGCCACACGCCGATCCCGCCGGTCCAGCTGCGGACATGCCGCGCCAGGCTCATTCAACAATCCTTGCCCGAAAACGCCGCTGGAGAAATGCTCCGTCCCTCCCCGCGCCGGCGCCGCTGCGGCGCCGTTCCCCCGGCGGCGAACTTCGGACGAGAGCAGCCGCCGTGACGCCGCCTATTTTAGGCCGCGCACCACCGGGATGTCCAACTCGCGGATCTTCTTGCGCAGCGTGTTGCGGTTTAGGCCGAGCAGATGCGCCGCCTTGATCTGGTTGCCGCGGGTCGCGCCGAGGGTCGCGACGATCAGCGGCCGCTCGATTTCACGCAATATCCGGTCGTACAGACCGGCGGCCGGCAAATCGCCCTTATGGGCCGCGAAATAATCGTTGATGTGACGCTCGACCGCCGAGGAAAGCCCCTCGCCGCCGGCCATCTCGACCGGGCTTTCGACCGGCGGCGCATCCGCGAGCTCGGCGTCGATCACATCGACGCCGATGACCTCCTGCGAATAGAGGGCGGCAAGCCGGCGCACCAGATTTTCCAGCTCGCGCACATTTCCCGGCCAGCGATAGCGGCGCAGGCGCTCCATGGCCGCCTCGTCGATCACCTTGATCGGCAGACCCTCGCGCGCCGCCACCGCCGCGAAATGCCGCACCAAAGCAGGAATATCGGCGCTGCGCTCGCGCAACGGCGGGAGCCGGATCGGGGCGACATTGATGCGATAGAACAGATCGTCGCGGAATTGCCCCTGTCGGATCAACTGCGACAGGTCGCGGTGGGTGGCCGCGATGATGCGGACATTAGCGCGGATCGGGACCCGGCCCCCCACCGCGGTATATTCCCCCTCTTGCAGCACCCGCAGCAGCCGGGTCTGCGCCTCGGGCGGCATGTCGCCGATCTCGTCGAGAAACAGCGTGCCGCCCTTCGCCTGCTCGAAACGCCCCATATTGCGCGCGGTGGCGCCGGTAAAGGCGCCCTTTTCGTGGCCGAACAGCTCGCTTTCGATCAGCTCGCGCGGAATCGCCGCCATGTTGATCGCGACGAAAGGCCCCGAGCGGCGCTTGCCGAAATCGTGCAAGGCCCGCGCAACCAGTTCCTTTCCGGTGCCGCTTTCGCCGGTGATCATGACCGTCAGATCGGTCCCCATCAGCCGGGCGATCGCGCGATAGATCTCCTGCATCGCCGGCGAGCGGCCGATCAGCGGCAATTGACCGTCATCGGCATCGTCCTCGGCGGCCGGGGCCAGCTGCGGGGCGCTCAAGGCACGCTCGACGACGCTGATCAGCTCGCGCAGATCGAACGGTTTCGGCAGGTACTCGAAGGCGCCGCGCTCCGTCGCCTTGACCGCGGTCAGCAGCGTGCTCTGCGCGCTCATCACAATGATGCGCAGTTCCGGCCGCACCTTCTTGATGCGCGGGATCAGATCGAGGCCGTTCTCGTCCGGCATGATCACATCGGTGATGACGAGGTCGCCCTCGCCATCGGCGACCCAGCGCCACAAGGTCGCCGCATTGCCGGTCATCCGCACGTCATGCCCGAGCCGCGCCAGCGCCTGGTTCAGCACCGTGCGGATCGCCCGGTCATCATCAGCTACAAGTATCGTCGCGCCCATCAGCCGTTACCGTTTGGGGCGACCTCGGCTGGCGTGAACAGAGGTAAAAACACCCGGAACACGGTGCGCCGGGGGTGGCTGTCGAACTCGATCACGCCGCCATGGTCGCCGATCACCTTGGCGACGAGTGCAAGACCAAGGCCAGTTCCGTTTCGCTTGGTCGTGACGAACGGGTCGAACAGGTGCGGCTTTAGATGATCCGGTATGCCGCTGCCGTTGTCGGCGACCGCGACCATCAGCGGCAGGTGGCGGCGTCCCTCGCCCCCAGGCACGGCGAGGCGCAAGCCATGACGATAGGCGGTGGTCAGGGTGATCTCGCCGCCGGATTCCGGGGCTGCCTCGGCCGCGTTCTTGACGAGGTTGAGGAAGGCCTGGAGCAGCAGATCCCGATCGCCATGCACCGATGGCAATGACGGGTCGTATTCCTCGGTAAGCCGGACGTGCCGGGCGAAGCCGGATTGCCCGATCTTGCGCACCCGGTCGAGCACCTCATGGATGTTGACCTCGGCGCGGCTGATCGGCGCGTGCTCGGAAAACGCCTCCATGCGGTCGACCAACGCGACGATGCGGTCGGTCTCGTCGCAGATCAGCTGGGTCAGCTCGCGGCCCGCCTCGTCGGTGTCCTGCTCGAGCAATTGCGCCGCGCCGCGGATGCCGGAGAGCGGGTTCTTGACCTCATGCGCCAACATCGCCGCCATCGCGGTGACCGAGCGGGCGGCGTTACGATGCGTCAGCTGGCGGTCCATCTTGTCGGCCATCGAGCGCTCATGCAGCGACAGGACGACGAGATCCGACCCCTCCCCGGCCGGCGCTCCCTGGATCGTCACCGAACGCGGCGCCAAGCGCGGCCCCTCGATCGGCACATCGTATTCGGCGATCGAGCCGCCGGTGCGACGAACCGCTTCCAACAGCATGAAGATGGGGCTCTGCGACGGCACGATTTCGGTGAACGGATGACCGGATAACGCCGCCGCGCTGACCCCGAAGAACTGCTCTGCTGCCGGGTTGACGAAGCGCACGATGTCGTCGCGGTCGAGCGCCAGGACCGGATCGGGCAATGCCGCCAACAAGGCCGCGGCATCGGGGAGCCGCAGCGCGCTCGCGGAGGCCGTCCGGTGGCGGCGCAACGGGCTCAGCATCAAGCCGCCTCGCGCTCCAGCAGCGGCTCGTAGAACGCCCGCATCAAATCCTTGACCTCCGCCGCCATCTCGGTCCGGTTGACCGCGGCGCGGAACTCGGCGGAGCCCGGCAGACCCTTCGAGTACCAGCCGATATGCTTCCGCGCGATATGGATGCCCGGCGTCCCGTAATGGCCGAGCATCTCGTCGTAATGATGGCGCAGGATCTGGTATTGCGCGGCGAGCGGCGGATCGGGCAGCCGCCGGCGCGAGCGCAGCCAGGCGATGATCTGCGCGATGAACCACGGCCGGCCGTAGCAGCCGCGCCCGATCATCAAGCCATCGGCGCCGGATTCGGCCAAGGCCTGGTCGGCCTCGGCGAGGCTGGTGATATCGCCATTGGCGATGACCGGGATCGCGACGGCTTCCTTGACCGCGCGGATGAAGTGCCAGTCGGACTTGCCGGCGTAGAATTGGCAACGGGTGCGGCCATGCACCGTGACCATCCGGATGCCGCAGGATTCGGCGATTTGCGCGAGGCGCGGCGCGTTGCGGTGATTGTCGTCCCAGCCGGTGCGCATCTTCAGGGTGACCGGCAAATCGACCGCCTTCACGGTGGCTTCGAGGATGCGCGCGGCATGCAGCTCGTCGCGCATCAGGGCCGAACCGGCATGGCCGTTCACCACTTTCTTGACCGGGCAGCCGAAATTGATGTCGATCAGCCGGGCGCCGCGATCGGCGCTGAGCTTGGCCGCCTCCGCCATCACGCGCGGCTCGCAGCCGGCGAGCTGCACCGCCATCGGCTGCTCATCGGGGCAGCTCTGCGCCATGGTCAGCGATTGCCTTGTATCGCGGATCGCCGCCTCGCTGGCGATCATTTCCGAGACCACGAGCGCGGCGCCCTGGCGTTTGACGATGCGGCGGAACGGCAGATCGGTCACCCCCGACATCGGCGCCAGGATGACCGGATCTTCAAGGATGATTGAGCCGAGGCGGATGCTCACGGATTGTGCAAACCATGAATTTGCCTAATTTTTCATCAGACAGTTTACTCCAAACCTTGTTGCACCGCAACATGAGCCTCTTACGAATGCATTGTCATTGCGAGCGGAGC